>Ga0070699_100001885_pt1 | contig 18942 bp, 13 predicted proteins | sample KBSK1503metaG_FD_65473 | JGI IMG/M metagenome (GOLD analysis project Ga0070699, IMG submission 65473) | Corn, switchgrass and miscanthus rhizosphere microbial communities from Kellogg Biological Station, Michigan, USA - KBS K1-50-3 metaG | ecosystem: Host-associated > Plants > Roots >... | reverse complement strand
GGCGATGCGCTCGACGTCCGACACCGCGCGAACGTCGGGCAGCATGACGATGAACTCGTCGCCGCCCTGGCGTGCGACGGTGTCGGTGCCGCGGACGCGTCCGCGCAGACGCGCCGCGACGACGCGCAGCAACTCGTCGCCGCCGTCATGGCCGATCGTGTCGTTCACCATCTTGAAACGGTCGAGGTCGACGAACAGGACGCCGAACTTGCCGTTGGCGCGCGCCGCATGCCGGATCGCCTGCTCCAGGCGGTCGGAAAGCAATGCGCGGTTCGGCAAGCCGGTCAGCGTGTCGTGCAGCGCCGCATGCTCGATCGCCTGCTCCTTCTGCTTGCGATCGGAGATATCCTGCACGACCCAGATTGTCGCGTCCTTGGCGCCCGCCTGTTCGAAAGAACGCACGGCAAGACGGCACCAGAAGCTGCTGCCGTCGCGCCGGCGACATGTGACGTCGTTGTCGTACAGCGCGCGGGCCGCCATCGCATCAGACACCGCGGGCAGCCATCCTTCGTTGTCGCCGGACGCGTGCAGCGCCGCGATCGGCAATCCCTCGACACGTCCGCGCGCGTAGCCCAGCATCCGCTCCAATTCGGAATTCGCGCGAATGATCTTGCCGTTCTCGACGATCGCGATGCCGACGGTGGCAGAGTCGAGAATCGCGTGCTGCTCGGCAAGTGCCTGTCGGAGCAGCGTTTCGGCGGCCCTGATCTCGCTGACGTCGACCGCCGTCCCGCTCGCGCCTGTCAGGCGGCCCTCGTCGTCGCGCAACGCGATCGCGCCTATCGACAGATGCACCGGATAACCGTTGCGGTGCAGGAACGTGCCCTTGAGGTCGAGCTGCGTGCCGCTCTCGGTCAAACTGAAGAATTCGTCGTCGAACGCCTGCGCCGTCGCCGGCTCGGCGAACTGCGCGAACGGAAGGCCGATGACGTCCTCGGCGCGATAGCCCAGGATGGCTTCCAGCGCGGCGCCGTTCACGTAGCTGTAGCAGCCGGCGGCGTCGATCGCAAAGACGATGTCGCCCGAAGTTTCGACGAGTGCCCTGAAGTGGACTTCGTTCGACTCCAGTTCCGATTGCACGCGCTTGCAGCGTGCCAGCTCGTCGACGAGGTCCGCGTGCGCGCGCTCGAGCTCCGCCTGTCCGTTCGCGACATCGACGACCTGCTGCTGCTTTTCCACCACGCGCTGCGAGCTGTCGCCGATCGCCCGCGACATCCGCCACGCCGCGAGTGCTGCGAGCGCATAGACCGCCGCGACGAGCATGACCACTTCGAGCCCCTGCGTCGGATCGATGACGAGCGTGATGATCGCGCCGAGCATCAGCGGGATCGTGAAGGTCATGAACAGCGACAACGCCGGGGCGAGCGCACATGCGCCGCCGGCGCAAAGCGCTCCGACCAGAACGGGGAAAAGCGCGACGCCGAGCGACGGCGGCTCCCGCAGCATCAGCAGGCCGAGCGCGCCCCATGCAATGCCGTTCACGGCCGCCGCGATCCGGTACCGGGCGCCCCATGCCGGCGCCGGCTGCTCGCGATCGCCGCGATGGCGGAACGTCGCAAACAGGACGATGAGCAGCAGGATGGACGCAACGATCGCGGCCTGCCACGCGCGAAACGCATTCATCGTGCGCGTTTCCGCAAGCAACCACACGATTGTCGCAAGCGCCAGCAGCGAGCCGGCGATCGCGCCGGGAAGGAACGCATAGGCAAGCCGCACGCGCTCGGCGTACACGGCGTCAGGCACGGCATCAGGATGGCGCCGCATTGCGCTGCGTTGTGCGCGCATCGTCACTGCTGCTCCCTTCGCGGCCGCTTTTCCGGCCGCTGTGCGGCATGGCGGCCCATCGCCCGCGTCGCGGATACGAGCGCGTTCAATTGAGAACCGCGCCCGTGCTGCTCACGATGCCGAGCCTGATGTAGCTCGGCAGCCGCTCGCGACGCTGAAAGTCGACCGTGATGCCGCCGATGTCGAACGCGTGCATGTCGTCGAGCGCGGCGCGCACGTCGAGTGACGACGGATTTTCGCCGGCGCGCCGGATCGCCTCGATGGTCACCTTGGCCGTCATGAATCCGGCCAGGCTTTCGCGCGACACGGGAGCCTCGGAACCGTCCGCTTCGCGCGTCGCGAGAAATTCCCGCACGATCGGCGCCGCCGCCGCATGCACGCCGGCGCGCGGATTCGGGACGCTTTCCGCGACGGCGAGCCACGATCGCGCGGCGCGCGGCAATGCGCGTGTCAGCAGCCGCGGATCGACCGCGGACGTCGTGACGATCATCGCAAAGCTGTCGCCGGCGCGAAGCGCCTCGACGAATCTGGCGGCCTCAGCCGGCGGTCCGGCATAGATGACGGCCTGTGCGTTCGTCGCGGCGATGGCGCGAGCGGCGGCGACGATTGCGCCGGCGTCGCCGCCGCAGCGCATCACCGTCACGATCGTGCTCGCTGCCGCGTCGGGAACGTCTGCGGGCGAATCGTTCGCCGAATCGCCCGCGCAGAGCGTGATCCTGCGCATGCCGAGCGCGTGCAATTCGCCGGCCAGCGCGTTGACTTCCTGGCGAAGACCGGGCCGCACGTGAAACACATAAGCGTCACGGGTCGCGCTGACGCCCGCGGCATCGACGACGGCGCCGAGCAACGGGACCTGCAGCTTCTCGAGCGCCGGGATCATGCGCTTGACGTTGTCCGTTCCCACCGCTCCGATGAAGGCGACCGGCTGATCGGATGCAGCGGCCATCGCCTCGGACGACGTGCGTTCCGGATCGCCGGCGTCATCGCGCGAGACGAGCCGCACGCGGGACCCGAAGACGCCGCCCTGCGCGTTGACGTGATCGAAGTAGAGGCGAGCCCCCGCTCCGTACTCGCGGGCGACGAGCGCACCGGGACCCGAGTAGGGCGCTACATGCACGACGACGAGATCGCCGGCTCGCGCGAGCGCGACGGCGCCAAGCAACAGCACGGCTGCGGGCAGCCATTTCATCCCCGGGTCGATCCGGGCCAATCGTCTCGCGCGGTTCATGATGGGTGTCGCTCCGTGCGCTGCATCCGGACGGCGATGACGCTTCACCGATGGGCCGCCGCGGGGCGCGCGAACAGCGTTCGCAACGATCGCAGGCGATCGCGAATCAGCGATTGGGTCCGCGATGCCGGCGCATTGCTCGCGATGTGCGCCTTCTGCTGGCGCAGCAGTCCCGGGCTGGCCTTGTATCGCTGGAACTGCGTCAATGCGGAATCGATGAAGAACTTGAGCTTTTGCGGCTTGCACGGCGCGAGCACGTACCGGAAGATCTTCGCCTGGTTGATGAGCTCGATGACGTGATCGGCGTCCGCGCTGTCGGCGAGCACGATCGTCAGGATCTGCGGATGCTCCTGTTTCAGCACCTTGAGGAGTTCGGAGGCGTCGTGCCGCCCCACCTGCAGATCGGATACGACGACGCCCACGTGTTCCCTTTGCAACGCGTCGAGGCACTCGTCGAGCGTGCGTGCGTAGACGAACGGATGCGCGTCGTTCAGCAGCGGGCGAATCCGGTCGAACGTCTCGCGCTTGTCGTGCAGCATCAGGACGGCGGGACGATCCCCCGGCGCCGCCACCGACAGCTCGGGCGGCGGTGCCGGACGCGCCGGGTCGTCGGCCACGACCCGCTCGAGATCGAGCCCGATCGCGAGCGCGTCCGCGATGACCGCCTGGATTTCCTGGTTGCCCCACGGCTTGTTGAGGAACCGGTAGACCTCGCCGTCGTTCACCGAATCGATGATCGCCGACAAATCCGAGAAGCCCGTCAGCAGGATGCGCACCGTATGGGGGGAGACTTCCTTCGCCTGGCGCAGGAACTCGACGCCGGTCATCAGCGGCATCCGCTGATCGCTGACGACGACGTGCACGTGACATTGGCGCAGGATCGCGAGGGCCTGCTCGCCGGTGGTGGCCGTGAACACCTGGTATTTGTAGCGAAAGAGCGCCGCCAGCGCATTCAGGATGCGATCCTCGTCATCGAGGAACAGGACCTTCGGCCGCTCGGAATGGGTCGGCGCGGCGGCATCGGGCGCCTTCGGGCGCAGGCGCGCAATCGTCGACATCAATCGGACCTGGGAAGCGGCTGGCCGGCCGGGCGCCGACCCTCGCTCCTGGAGTGGCCTGCCGATTTTCGAGTGAGTGTTCATGGGGTTCTTCGACGAAAGACGTGAGTGATATCGCTCGGATGACTCGGCTTCAGGCGGCAATCGCCATCGCGGCCGCGGTCGCGGGTCCCGCATCCGGCATGTTGGCCGCTGGCTCGACGGGCAATGTGATCGTGAACTTGGTGCCGACGCCTTCCTTCGAATGGACGTTGATGGCGCCGCCGTGCTGCTCGATGATCTTGTAGACGATCGAGAGACCGAGCCCGGTGCCCTTGCCCACGGCTTTCGTCGTGAAGAACGGGTCGAAGATCCTGGGCAGCACGTCGGCCGGGATACCGGTGCCGTTGTCGATCACGTCGACGGCGACGTGTCCGGCGCCCTGCATGCGGCTCACGATGGTGACTCTTCCGTTTTCGGCGTCCCCGATCGCCTGTACGGCGTTGGTGACGAGGTTCAGCAGCACCTGATTGATCTGCGACGGCGAGCAGCTGATCGGCAGCGTGCTCGCGAACAGCTTCTTCACTTTCGTCTTCGCGACGACGCTCTTCGCGAGATGCAGCGTGCTGTCGATGCATTCCTCGACCCTGCACCGCGCAACCTGGCTGCGGTCGAGCCGTGAGAAGTTCTTCAGGTTGACGACGATGCCCGTGATTTCGTCGACGCCATGAACGCCGTCATTCAGCAATCCCTGCATCTCGTCGATCACGCCGTATTCGTTGAAGCTGTCCATCAGTGCCACCGCCTTGTCGAATTGCTCGGCGACGTCGCTCTCGGACACATCCGCGGAGCGCATCAGCATCACGAGCCGGACCATTTCCTCGATGAACTCGCGCAGGAATCCCGCGCAATGCGACTGAACGGTCTCGAGACTGCTGCGGACGTAAGCGAGCGGCGTATTGATCTCGTGCGCGACGCCGGCGACCATCTGGCCGAGCGACGCCATCTTCTCGGACTGCACGAGCTGCGCCTCGGATTCCTTCAGATGGTCGAGCGTCCGCGACAATTCCTCGGTCCGCTCGCGAACGCGCTGCTCGAGGGTCTCGTTGGCGTGCTTCAACTCCCGGTTGACGCGCGCGATGATGCGATAGGTCCGGAACAGGCGGCTGCCGATGTAGACCAGCAGCGCCAGCAGCAGGCTGGAATAGGCGACGAGGTAGTTGCGGTAGCGGTTGCTTTCGTCGAGTGCGGCGGCGAAATCGCGGTCGAAAACTTCCCCGACCTGGTCGATCTTCTCCGTCATCGGCATCGCGGCGATCCGCGCGAGAACATCGTTCTCGATCACCCGCTGGGCCAGGATCGTGCGCACGTGATTCAGGTAGTTGCGCACGGAGGCAACGATATCCTCGGGATAGGCATCGTCGGCGGGATCGGCGGCAGCGACCTCCGCCGCGATCGCCTGCGCGGTTCCGGCGTCGGGAATCAGGTTGTACTTGAGGACGTCGTTCAGGATCTGGTTGACGCGACCTTCGAGCAGCGCAAGCTTGCCGGCGAGCGCCGGCGTCGCGTGGCGCGCGTCGACGATCTGCACACGCAACTCGTCGACCGCGGTCGGCACGTAGCGCAGCGAATTCTTGAGGATCGCGTTTTCGGTCTTGAACTGATCGACGAGATCGATCTTTTCCTCGAACACCGTGCGCAGCTCACTCAATGCCCGCTCCGTGCCCCGTTGCCTGACGACCCGCGCTTCGCGCGCGAGCCGCCGCTGAAGCGCTGCGAGCATCGGCAACGGGCTCGTCAGCGGGTCGTAGTTCTTGTTGAGCTCCATCCTCGATTTCAGGACGTCCACGTTCCACTCGGCGTCGAGCTGTTTCAACTGCTTGAGGTAGCCCTCGACCTGCGTTTTTTTCTCCGTGTCGACGTTGCTCGATTTCAGATACAGCACGGCGAGCACGCCGATCAATCCCGCCACCAGCGCGATGACCATCAGGGTGCGCAGCCCTTTTCCGCTTGCGCGATCCGCCGAGGCTTGCGGCGCGCGCCGCTGCGCTCGCGCCGGGAGGGCGCCATTCGCGTCTTGCGTCAGCGCGGCGATGCTCATGATTTCCCCGCCGCGCGCTTTGCGACGACCGACATCGCGGTCGGTGCGATGGGTGGCGTGGACGCCGGCGCATTCGCGAGTCGCGGCTGCCGCTCACCGGTGAGCGTCTTCAGGAACTTGATGATCAACGCCTTGTCCTCGGTCGGCGCCATCCGGCCGAGCTGATACCGGAACATGATGTCCACCGCCGCTTCCAGCGTGGCCGCCGAGCCGTCGTGGAAATAGGGCGCTGTCAGCTCGACGTTGCGCAGGCTTGGCACCTTGAATACGTACCTGTCGCTCTCGCGCGATGTCACGGCGTAGCGTCCGAGATCCGCGGTCGTCACGTTGCCGCGCTGCTGGAAGTAGTCGCCCATGACGCCGAACTTCTGGAACATGTTGCCGCCGACGTTCATGCCCTGGTGACACGCGACGCAGCCGTAGCTCTTGAATTTGACGTAGCCCTGCAGCTCGTCCGCGGTGATCGCGTGCGCGTCGCCGCGCAAATAGCGATCGAACCGCGACGGCGTGATCAGCGAGCGCGTGTAGGTCGCCGTGGCGTCGATGATGTTCGCCGGCGTGACGCCATCGGGATAGATGCGGCCGAATTCTTCGGTGAGCGCCGGGTCGCGGCGAAACTTGCCGACAACCTCTTCCCAATTCGATGCGAACACCTTGGGGTTGCTGACGAGTCGCTGAACGAATTCCTCGAGCGACGCGGCAGAGCCGTTCCACAGCTGCCGGAAGTTGAGGCCGCTGTTGAAAACCGAGGGCGCATTCACGCCGCTGACGCCGCCGTGCGCGCCGACGGAGCGCGGCCGCGGATCGGCGCCGCCATGCGAAAAATCGTGACACGAGGCGCACGACACGGAATTGTCCTGCGCGAAGCGCGTGTCGACGAACAGCCGGCTCCCCAGCGCCACCTTGCGTGCATCGAGCGCGCTCGCGCTCGGCAACGGCCGCAGCGGCTCGTCGAGCGTTGCCGCGGCGATCGGCGTGGCGGCGGCAAAGCCGACGGCCATGCCAACTGCAACAAGCCACCCGCGAATCGTTATCATCGGCGCTATGCCATTGGAATAAAGTTGCTCGTGTTGTCTGCAAGGATCGCGCCAGAAACTGTCATACAGCGCTTCGCCGAGGGATCCAAACAGTACGGCAACTCCAATTCTCAAAAAAACAACTCACTATGTGGCTAACCGGAGGGAAAATCTTGACGGCCATCCACAGCCTGTCATATACAAATTCTCCGCGAGCAGCAATTGCGATGCGCGGGTCCACGGCGAAAATCGTCGCGGGGTGAACGTCCGCGATTCACCCTGCGAGCCGACGGATTTTTGCGAGCCGAAGCGCACGGACGAGGGAACGTGAAGCACGCGGTCGTCGATGGTCGATCCTCTTTGATGGCGCTGCTGCGAGGAGGCGGCTGGGTCGTTCTCGGCCTGACGCCCGCCGTTGCCGATGCGCATGTCAAGTGGTTTGTCGACTACAACCTGCTTGCGCCGCCGCGCCCCGCGCTCGCCGTCGTTTCCAGTTACTACTTCGTCAGGTTCTGCCTGTTTCTGGGGCCGATGATCTTCGCCGTGGCCCTCGCCGACCGCTACCTGACGCGCAGCGAATGCCTGCTCCATCGCGGCGCGAACCGGATCACGCAACGCGCTGCGCCGTATTTCCCGCTCACGCTGCGCGTGGGGGTCAGCGCGTTCTTCAGCGCGGTGTTCGTCTTCGGTTGCCTCGGCGACTCGATGATCCTGACGCCCGAGCTGCACACGCATCGCGCGTGGATCTGCTGGCTCCAGCTCGCGATCGCGGTCGCCGTGCTCGTACCGCGTACCGTCGTGCTGGCGGCAGCGGGCATCGTCTTTCTTTACGCATACGGCGTCGCCGAATACGGGCTCTATCACATGCTCGACTACCCGATCTTCGTCGGCGTCGCCGCCTATCTGGCCGTCTGGTCCGTATACGGCGAACGCAAGCGCGAGCTCGCCGACAACATTCTCCGGATCGGGGCAGGCGTGACGCTGCTTTGGGCATCGATCGAGAAATTCGCGTTTCCCGAATGGAGCTTCGTCCTGCTCGCGCAGCGGCCGGGCATGACGCTCGGCTTCAACCCCGAGTTCTACATGGTCGCCGCCGGCTTCATCGAATTCTGCGCCGCCTACCTGCTCATCACCGGGCTCTTGTCGGCGCGCTTCGCCGCGATCCTGCTGCTCGGGATGTTCGTGAGCGCCATCGTGCCCTTCGGCCGCATCGACGCGATCGGGCACTCGGTCATCATCGTGGTGCTGCTCCTGCTCGCGCTCGGCAACAACGTCGTCGGCATGCGCCTTGGTGCGCCGAAAAGCATTGCCGCCACCGCGACGCTGCACACGAGCGCGTTTTTCGCGACGCTCCTGCTCTTCGTCGGGTTGTACTACGCGGGGTACTACGCGAGCTTTCCGCCAACGCCGGGATAGCGCAGCGTCGGCCGCTCAAAACTGTTCGGCAGCCAGCGCGAGAACGCTCGGGCTTCCGTTGACGACGGCCTGCGCATGAGCATCGGCCAGCGGCAGCAGGCTTTCCGCGTAAAAGCGCGCCGTGGCGATCTTGGCGCGAAGGAAAGCCGCGTCGCCTTCGCCCCGGGCGAGCTTGTCGACAGCCACTTTCGCGGCGCGCCCCATTTGCCAGCCGCCCGCAACCACGCCCCACAGCTTGAGATACGGGACCGAACCCGCATACGCGATGCGCGGGTTCGCCGCGAAGGATGTCAGCATCCAGTCGATCGCGCTTTGCAATGCCGCGGTGGCGGCTGCGAGCCGCAGGCCGATGACGTTCAGCGACGGATCAGCATGCGACGCGAGACGCGCGGCAACCTTGTCGATCTGCGCCGCGACGAGATTGGCAGTTGCGCCGGCATCGCGTGCCGTCTTGCGGCCCACGAGGTCGTTCGCCTGGATGCCGGTCGTGCCCTCGTAGATCGTGATGATGCGCGCGTCGCGGTAATACTGCGCGGCGCCCGTTTCCTCGATGAATCCCATGCCGCCGTGCACCTGCACGCCGAGGTAGGTCACCTCCTGCGCCGTTTCCGTGCACCAGCCCTTGACGACCGGAATCATCAGATCGACAAACGCCTGGTGCTGCGCGCGCACCGCGGCATCCGGCGCATGCCGCGCGTTGTCGGTCGCCGCCGCCGTCACGTAGCCGACGGCGCGCATCGCCTCGGTGGATGCGCGCATCACCATCAGCATCCGGCGGATATCGGGGTGATCGATGATCGGCGCCGGCTTGACGTTTTTGTCGGCACCGACCGGGCGTCCCTGCACGCGCTCGCGCGCGTAGGTCACCGCGCGCTGGCTGGCGCGCTCGGACAACCCGACACCCTCCATGCCCACCGAGAAGCGCGCCTGGTTCATCATGATGAACATGTATTCGAGGCCGCGATGCTCTTCGCCGATCAGGTAGCCGACCGCGCCGCCGTGATCGCCATAGGCGAGCACCGCGGTCGGGCTCGCATGAATGCCGAGCTTGTGCTCGAGCGACACGCAGCGGACGTCGTTGCGTGCGCCGAGCGAGCCGTCCGCGCTGACGAGGAACTTCGGTACGAGGAACAGCGAAATGCCCTTGACGCCATCGGGAGCGTTCGGCGTGCGCGCAAGAACGAGATGGATGATGTTGTCGGTGTAATCGTGCTCGCCGTACGTGATGAAGATCTTCTGGCCGAACAGCTTCCAGGTACCGTCGTCCTGCGGGACGGCGCGCGTGCGCACGGCGGCAAGATCGGAGCCCGCCTGCGGCTCGGTCAGGTTCATCGTGCCCGTCCACTTGCCCGATACCATCGACGGCAGGTAGCGCGCCTTCTGCTCGGCGGTCCCGCATAATTCAATCGCGTCGATCGCACCCTGCGTAAGCAACGGGCACAGGTCGAACGCCATGTTCGCCGCGTGCCACATTTCCTCGATCGCAGCGGCGACGAGCTGCGGCAGATGCTGCCCGCCGAACTCCGACGACTTGTTGACCCCGTTCCAGCCGGCCTTGACGAACTGTTCGTACGCGCTCTTGAACCCTTCCGGGGTCTTCACGCTGCCATCGGGCAACAGCACGGCGCCTTCGCGGTCGCCGGTCGCGTTGAGCGGATCGAGAACTTCGGTGGCGAAGCGGCTCGCTTCCTCGAGGATGGCGGTCACCGTATCGGGCGTTGCATCCTCGAATCCGGGCAAGGTTGCGACTTGCGCAAGGCCGGCCAGCTCGTTCAGGACGAATTCCATGTCGGCCAGCGGCGCGTGATAGGCACTCACTGGTGTACCCCCGCACTCATTGGTCTACCGAAGCACTTGCCCGCGCCGTCGACGTCACGACGACAGCTCGGCGGTCAGCGCCGGAATGATTTCGAAGAGGTCCCCCACGAGGCCGTAATCGGCGATCTGGAAGATGGGCGCCTCGGCGTCCTTGTTGATCGCCACGATCACCTTGCTGTCCTTCATCCCGGCGAGATGCTGGATCGCGCCCGAGATGCCCACGGCAATGTACAGATCAGGCGCGACGATCTTGCCTGTCTGCCCAACCTGATAGTCGTTCGGAACGTAGCCCGCATCCACCGCCGCGCGCGAGGCGCCGATTGCTGCATTGAGCCTGTCGGCCAAGGCTTCGAGCAGCCTGAAATTTTCGCCGTTCGCCATGCCGCGCCCGCCGGATACGACGACGCGTGCGCTGGTGAGTTCCGGCCGCTCCGACTTCGTCAGCTCCTGGCCGATCACCTTTGCCGTCGTCACCTCGGGCGCCGCGGCGACGATCTCGATCGATGCGTTGCCGCCGCTCGATGGCGCCGCGTCGAATGCCGTCGTGCGAATCGTGACGACCTTGATCGCATCGCTCGAGCGCACCGTCGCGAAGGCATTGCCGGCGTAGATCGGCCGCGTGAACGTGTCGCTCCCTTCGATCGCGATGACATCCGAGATTTGCGCAACGTCGAGTCGGGCGGCGATGCGCGGCAGCACGTTCTTGCCAAAGCTCGTCGCCGCGGCGATCACGTGGCTGTACGCGCCGCGAGCGATGATCGCGAGTGCCGTCGCGGCCACGTTTTCGGCCGTGGGATGCGCAAGATGAGGCGCCTCCGCACGAAGCACTCTGGCTACGCCGGGTATTGCGGCGACTGCCGCGGCGGCGGCGTCGGTCGACGAACCAGCGACGAGCACGTCGACACGGTCGGCCAGCGCGCAGGCTGCGGTGATCGCATGCAAAGTCGCCGATCTGATCGACTGATTGTCGTGCTCGGCCAATACCAATGCGGGCATTCGATGCGTTTCCTCTAACCGGGCGGATCGTCGGGACGCGAGCGCGATGCCCGCGCGTCCGCCGCGTGAATGTCGAGATTACGGCAGTACCTTCGCCTCGCTGCGCAATTTGGCGACGAGCTCCTTCACATCGGCGACACGTCCTCCGCCTTTGCGCTTGACGGGCTCCGTCACCTTCAACGTGGCGAGCCGCGGCGTGACGTCGACGCCAAGCGCTTCGGGCGTGAGCGTTTCGAGCGGCTTCTTTTTCGCCTTCATGATGTTCGGCAGCGTGGCGTACCGCGGCTCGTTCAGCCGCAGATCCGTCGTAACGACCGCCGGAAGGCGCACCTCGACGGTTTCCAATCCTCCATCGACTTCCCGTTTGACGGTCGCCTTGTCTTCGCCGATGTCGACGTGGGACGCGAATGTCGCCTGCGGCCAGTCGAGCAGCGCCGCCAGCATCTGCCCCGTCTGGTTCGCGTCATCGTCGATCGCCTGCTTGCCGAGGATCACGATCCGGGGACTTTCGTTTTTTGCAATCGCGGCCAGGAGTTTTGCGACAGCAAGCGGCTGCAACTCGGCGTCGGTATGGACGAGGATCGCGCGATCGGCGCCCAGTGCCAGCGCTGTGCGCAGCGTCTCCTGGCTCGAGATAACGCCGCACGATACGGCCACGATCTCCGTCGCCACGCCCTTCTCCTTCAACCGGACCGCCTCTTCGATGGCGATCTCGTCGAACGGATTCATCGACATCTTGACGTTCGTCGTTTCGACGCCGCTACCGTCCGATTTGACGCGAACCTTGACGTTGAAATCGATGACGCGTTTCACCGCTACCATGACTTTCAATGAAATGCTCCCGTGTCGATTCGCGTCTGCGACGCTCGTTCGCGGATAATGGGCCATCCGCCGGATGGTTCGCCTCATGCCGGCGGTTTTCCCCCACACTGCCAAATGCCTTGATATACGATCACTTACGCGCCATGGAAGCCGCGTGTCAAGCATCTGAACGACCCGATTATCGCGTTGAAATCAAATGGCGTACAAATTGCTTAAATTGACGCCTATGCTTCTCCCTCGATTCGTGGCGCAGGTGATCGCCCCGCTGCGGGCGCGGCTGAAGGCGCGCGGCGACAGCGAGCACGAGCAGGCCCTGCTTCGTATCGTCATTGTCGGCCTGTTCCTCGGCTACATGGTTCTGTTTCACGGCTCCTCGAGCGCGAGGGGGCCGTCGGACTGGGCCGTCATCGCGCTGCTTTCCGGATTTTTCCTGGTCGGCGTCGCGATATTTGCCGCGATCTGCCTGTGGCCGAGCGAGAACATCCCGCGAAGACTGATCGGGATGCTGGCCGACAACGGCGGCGCCGCCTGGTACATCTGCCTGGCCGGCGAGTACGGTTTTTCGATGATCGGCGTCTTCCTTTTCGTCGCGTTCGGAAACGGCTTTCGCTATGGACGCCGATACCTGTTCGCAAGCCAGGCGTTGAGCGTCGTCGGATACGGGGCGGTCCTTGCGTTCGTCCCCTACTGGCGCGGCCATCGCGCCGCCGGCATCGGCCTCCTGATCGCGCTCATCGTGTTGCCGTTGTACGTGTCGACGCTTCTGAAACGGATTCAGGAAGCGCGCTCGAAAGCCGAAGAAGCGAATCTTGCCAAGACGGCGTTCCTGGCCAACATGAGTCACGAGATTCGCACGCCGCTCAACGGCATCGCGGGCGTCGTCGACCTGCTGCGGACAACGACGCTTTCGAGCCAGCAAGGCGAGCTCGTCGGCCTGCTGCTCCATTCCACGTCCGTGTTGAGATCGCTGGTCGATGACGTCCTCGACATCACGAAGATCGAGTCCGGACGGATCACGATCGAGGTCGCGCCATTCGATCTGCATGCATGCATCAATGGACTGATGCAACTCCTGCGTCCCCACGCGCAGGCGAAGGGCCTGACGCTGAATGCGTTCGTCGATCCCGCGCTCGAGTACCAGCTCAAGGGCGACTCGCATCACCTGCGCCAGATTCTGCTGAACCTGCTCGGCAATGCCATCAAGTTCACCGAACGAGGCAAAGTCAATCTCGTCGTCGGATTGCAGCGGGAAACGGAAAGCGCGGTCACCGCTCGCTTCGAGGTCAGCGACACCGGCATCGGAATCGCGCCGGCGGCGCTCGCCAATATCTTCGAGCGATTCGTCCAGGCGGATCAATCGACCACCCGCAAATATGGCGGGACGGGGCTGGGAACGACGATCGCGAAGCAGCTCGTCGAGCTGATGGGCGGAAATATCGGCGTTGAAAGCGTGCTTGGCAAAGGCAGCACGTTCTGGCTGGAATTGCCGCTCCTGCGGGACGTTGCTTCCGCTGAGAGCACGAGCGAAACGCCTTCGCAAGCGCGCGATGAGCGCGGCATTTGCCTGGTGATCGCAGCGCCCGGCTATGGCGATGTGCCGGCGACGCTTCGATCCATGGGCGAGCGCTACGAGTTGATCGTACCGGGCGCCGCGCTGGGCGCGAGGGTCGACCAGCTGAAGCAGTCAGGCGTCGCGATACGCGCGGTATTGGCGGCGTGTCCGGTCGAGCAGGCGTGCGCGGCATTCACCGCAACCGTGCAACGACTGCCGGACGCGCGCGTCGCGCTGATTTACGTCGCCAACGGCGAGCTGTCCGTTGTCGACCGGGCGCGGGTGAGCAGCATCAACGGCGCCTACGCGCTTCAACATGCGACGCCGCGCCTGATTTCCAATGCCATTCATGCCGTCGCCGCAAGCGCCGACGACGCCGTCCATAACCGCGCCGATCTTGCGATCGTTCTGAAGCGCGATCGCGCTTCGCTGCGAATCCTCGTGGCCGATGACAACGCGACGAATCAGAAGATCATCGAGCAACTGCTGCGGGGCGCCGGACACGAAGTGATGCTCGCATCCGACGGAGAGGCGGCGCTGGATCTTTACGAATCGCAGTCGCCGGACCTGGCGATCCTCGATTTCAACATGCCGCAACGCAGCGGCATCGAGGTGATACAGGCCATCCGGATGCTGGAGCCGCAGGGCGTTCGCATGCCCGCGATCATCCTTTCCGCATCGGTCACCGTGGAAGCGCGCGAGCGCGCGGCGATTGCCGGTGCCGACGAATTCATCGGCAAGCCGTTCGATGCCGCGTCCCTCATCGACCGAATCGATCGACTCGGCGAGCGTGTCGTCGCTGCAGATGAAGGCGCAGTCGCGCGTCGAAAGCGATCGACTGCGCGGTCGGGAATCGCGGCGGACGCTGGTCGGAAATCCATCGAGCCGCCCGCGCGCGAAGCCGGGAACAGGCCCGGGTTGGCCGCCGACCCGACGCTCATCGATCAGTCGCGGCTCGCGCAACTCGAGGACATCGCGCGTGATGTGTCGTTCCTGTCGGAGCTCATCGCCGGATTCATGAGCGATGTCGACGCCATCGTCGCGAAGACGCGCAACGCCGTCGCGGCAGGGAATGCGGCGCTGATTCCCGACCTCATGCATTCCCTCAAGGGCGCGGCCGTCGGTGTCGGCGCGACGCGATTGGCATTGCTCGCCGCGGACTTCGATCGCTCGGCGCTGCGCATGTCGATCACGGAAATGAGAGGCAAGCTCGGCGAAGTCGAGTCATGCTCCGAAGCGACTGCAACGCAGCTCAAACAATACCTGCTCGCCCATCACCAGGGCTGAGCGCGCAACCTCAGCCGTTCACGGTCGCGCGTTCGGGCGCAAACAACCGCTCGACCAGATCGTCATCGGGACTCGACGCTGCGAGCTTGTCCTGCGCGCGGACCAGACGTCCCATCATTCTGAGATCGCGCGTTTCGAGCCGCATCGCCGCGTCGACCCATATTTCGACGATTGCCGCCATTTCCGCGTGGCTCACCGGCTGAAATTCCCGCTTCGCCATCGACATCGCACGGTAGCTGTTGCGCTTTCGCTGGCGCGCTTTGATCATGGCGCGCGTCACCTCGAGCCCGGTGCCGTCTTCGGTGATCTCGTCGATGACACCGAAGTCATGCATCTGCTTCGCCGTGTAGACCTGGCCGCTCATGATGATGTCTTCGGCCTTGCGCAGTCCGATCCTGCGGGAGAGCAACGACAGCGCGCCCATGCCCGGAAACATGTTGAAGAGAACCTCGGGGAACGACATTGTCGCGCTTCGCTCGGCCACGATCACCTCGCTCGAAAGCGCGCACTCGAATCCGCCGCCGAAGGCCTTTCCCTGGACGAGCGAATAGGTCACGACGCCCGCGCCGAATCCTGAAATCCGGCGGAACATGTTGTTGATGCACAGCATGCCGTAATTCGCGAGCGATTCGCGATCCTTGCGCAGGATCGACTGGATGAACAGCGACAGGTCGCCACCGAGGTTGAAGACGCCGGGAATGCGGCTGCCGAACACCGCATTCTCGACCTTGCATTCGCGGCCCGCGTGCTGAATCCATCCCTGGTGTTGCTCCACCCTGCTTTCGAACCGCTCCACCTCTTCGAGAAATGCCGGATTGAAGCAAGGACGCGGCGATGGCTTCATCCACCAATACATCGTCAACGTCTCCTCGTCGTATTCGACCTCGATTTGACGAAGGTTCTGCGTATTGGCGAGTGCGGGAAACTCTGCGACGGCGTTCATTGCAAACCTCCAGAAAGACAGCGGCAAGCGCGGGCGGGAATCGGCATAAGCTGCCGCGGGGCGGCACGCGTGTACTCTACACAGGATTGAACGGCTGGAGCAATACCCGTTCGAGGCGAATGTCGATCGTTTTTCAATTGTTGCGCGGACGCCAAAAACGCTGAAGCGTCAGTGACTTATGACAGCGTCCTAAAAGCGCATCGATCCGGCCTGACGGAATCGGCAATTGAGGCGATGGAATTGTTGGCTACAACGTGGAGGCTACGGAGGTTACCCCCACGGATCACCGGGTTCGCTAGAGAACGCGCGATGGCGCCACGGAACCGCTAAAGCGCGGTCCATTTGCCGGCCAGCAATCCTTCAATCGGTTTGAACGCCGCCTTGTAAGCCATCTTCGGGCTTTCCCGTATCCAGTAGCCGAGATAGAGATAAGGCAATCCGAGGTCGAGGCAGCGCTGAATTTGCCAGAGGATGCTGTACGTCCCGTAACTCGCCGCGGGCGGTTCGGGATCGAAGAACGTATAGACGGACGACAGGCCATCGCTTAATCGATCGACGAGACTGACGATTCGCAGCTCGCCCTGGTCGCGAAACTCATAAAGGTCTGTCGCGACGTTGCTGTGCAGCAGGAAGTGCTGATACTGCTCACGACTGTCCTGATCCATCCCGCCTCCGGGGTGGCGCAGCCGCTGGTACCGCAGGTAGAGCGTGTAATGCGCAGGATCGTACGTCAATTCGCGGCGCACTACCGCCATTTGAGCCCTGTCGCGCAACGCCCGCCGCTGGCTGCGGCTCGTCCGGAATTGCCGTACCGGCACGCGCACGGGCACGCACGCGCGGCAGTGATCGCAGTAAGGGCGATAGGTGAAGGCGCCGCTCCGGCGAAAGCCCAGGCGAACGAGTTCGCTGTAAACGCGGCCGTCGATCAGATGACTGGGTGTTGCCACCTGCGACCGGGCGGCGCGATCGGGCAGGTAGCTGCACGGATATGGCGCCGTCGCATAGAACTGCAACGCCGCGAGCGGTAGGTCGTTGAGATTGCTCACCCGCACTCCTGGAGCCGGCCGGGCCTCCAACCGGGAGGCGCCGCGTTCGAGTTTATCAATTCGCCGAGCCTGCGTGCGAATTCGCGCCGCGGAATCGGCCGTGCGCCCATCGAAGCAAGATGCGCGGTCTCCTGCTGGCAGTCGATCATGACGACGTCGCGCCGTTGCAAAAATGCAACGAGGGATGCGAGGCACACCTTCGATGCGTCCGATGCGCGCGCGAACATCGACTCGCCGAAGAACGCGCGTCCGAGCGCAAGACCGTACAGTCCGCCCACCATTTCGCCGTCGAGCCACGCCTCCACGCTATGCGCGTACCCGCGCTCGTGCAGTTGCCGGTACGCGCCGATCATTTCCCGCGTGATCCACGTTCCCTGCTGACCTTCGCGCCGCGCATCGGCACAGGCTTCGATGACATCACCGAACGCGGTGTCGATCCGGATGTCGAATTCGCGCCGCCGCATCCGCTTCGCAAGCGAGCGCGACGACCTGAAGTCATCGACGTACAGCACCATCCGCGGGTCGGGACTCCACCAGAGCAACGGTTGACCCTCGCTGTACCACGGATAGATTCCACGCCGATAGGCGTCGATCAGTCGGGCCGGAGACAAATCGCCACCTGCCGCGAGCAATCCGTTCGGCTCGTTCAACGCCGTTTCGATAGGCGGGAACGGTGCGTCTTCGTCGAGCCAGGCAATCAGGGAGCGTAGCGACAATGGGAAATCGGCCATTCGAACGATGGGCGCACGCCGGCGGTGCCGGATGCGCACGGCACCGATGAAGTTTCGCATGCGACCGCTCGACGCAAGCGATGTCGATGAACCGGTCGGACGCGAATCGCTGTTCCGGCCCTTCCGGTACCATTGAAGGTCGCGCCCCGGTAGCTCAGTGGATAGAGCAGCCCCCTCCTAAGGGGCAGGTCGGACGTTCGATTCGTCTTCGGGGCGCCCGTGCTATCCCCCAGCAGGAGCTCCCGTGGCAACGCCCGCTTCCCGAAAATTATCGGTCCTTTCGATCGCTGCGCTGGTCGTCGCGCTGATCGGCGCCATCATGGTGGCGGGCGCGGGCCCGGCGTACCGGATTCGGCTCCTGGGTCTCGGCCGCGCCTTTTCAGTCATCGAATGGGGTGCATGGCTCGGTCTCGTCGCGCTGATCCTCGCAGCGATCCTCGCGTCATTACAGCGTCGGGCATCGACCCAACGCTGGCCCGCGACCGTATTGATCGCCGCAATCGTGGGTGCGCTGACGTTTGCGATACCGTACGCGATGCTGCGCAGCGCGAAGCGCACGCCCAACATTCACGACATCTCGACCGACACGGCCGATCCACCCAGCTTCGTCGCCGTTGTGCCGCTGCGCGCGGGGGCGCCGAATTCCGTCGTGTACGCGGGCGAAGCGACCGCGTCGCAACAGCGAGCGGCTTACCCGGACATTCAGCCGATAACGCTTGGCGTGCCGCCCGAGCAGGCGTATCGACGTGCACTCGATGTTGCGCGCAACATGGGTTGGCAAATCGACGCGAGCGTGCCGGCGGAAGGCAGAATCGAAGCGACCGACACGACGCGGTGGTTCGGCTTCAAGGACGATATCGTCATCCGCGTTTCGCCCGCGGGGACTGGCAGCCGCATCGACGTTCGCTCCGAATCGCGCCTGGGCGAAGGCGATCTCGGAAAGAACGCGCGACGCATTCGCGCCTACCTGCGCAAGGTCAACTCCTAATCGTCCGAACCCGTTATCAAGTGCGAATCGCCTGCGCGCGCCGGACGCGCAGCGCTGCGTGCGCGGGTTTCCCACCCATAGTCCACGCTCCACGGACCCGCGCCTGCGACTGCAAAGAACAGAAACACGAAGCAGTAGAGATCGGCCAATTCACCTTTGTTCACGATCGGCCAGAA
>Ga0070699_100001884_pt1 | contig 18950 bp, 15 predicted proteins | sample KBSK1503metaG_FD_65473 | JGI IMG/M metagenome (GOLD analysis project Ga0070699, IMG submission 65473) | Corn, switchgrass and miscanthus rhizosphere microbial communities from Kellogg Biological Station, Michigan, USA - KBS K1-50-3 metaG | ecosystem: Host-associated > Plants > Roots >... | reverse complement strand
ATGTGAGGACGGGCCTGGCTGTGTCAACCCGGGCTGGCCCCGCTGTGACGGGGGCCAGCTCAGGCTGTCACGGCCACGGGCCGGATCGGGCTCGTGCTGCCAGTTTTTCAGCGAGCGAGGGTCGAGCCAGCCGCGATGAGCGACGCTTACCTTCCCGTTGGCTGCGCTGGCGATGGCGACGATGCTGCTTCGGCTGGCGTCGGAGTCCTCGGCGAACAGCGGTCCCGCTGCGCTGTGGGGCGGCAGGATTCCCTCGGTCAGTGCGTCGCCGGCCAGAACCGTCCCGTCGGGAAGCAGCACGCACTGCGACCCGGCCGTGTGGCCCGGGGTCCACAAACTCCGCCCGAACCCTCCGTGCTGCTGGAGGTCCTCGTCGTCGCCGAATTCGAGGTCCGGAATCACCGGCGCTTTGTCTCCGCGGGTGATGAACGGCGCGAGGATGCGGGCCTGCAACCGCGTCGGGTTCACCCGCAGCTTGCCGCCGTGGCGAAGCGCATCGGCGTCCAGCCGGTGAATCGCCACGCGCGCGCCGGTGGCGTCGCGCAGCGTGTCGGCTGCCCCGACATGGTCGTAGTGGTAGTGCGTCAGCACGATGAGCTTCAGCTCAGCGCCGGCCTCGGCGAGCTTGGCCAGCACCTTCGGTGCGATTGTGCGCGTGGAAGCGTCCACCAGCATCGCCGTGTTGTTGTCGACGACGAGGTATGCCGCGCAGCGGCGGCGGGGGGCGGTCACCGGTACCGGCACGGCGTCTCACCTCACTGCCCGTTCGGGGAAATAGGAATTCTTAACATTCCGAACGGACCGTGGTGTCTGTCACCGGCCTGGCACTTCGAGCCGAGCTCGTTCAGGGAGCATCACGCCGGTGCCGAAGACGGCACGGGCGCTGATCATCGCAAGGAGATCACATCGATCATGCGATGACCGCTCACCCGGTCCTGCAGCGGCGCCAGGTCCTTCAGCAGCCGCTCCACGATTGCCCACCCGTCCAGGTCCGGCGCCGCCGTCAACGCCCGCACCAGCGCCGACCCGGCAGAAGTCTGGCGCAACGCGCCGAGCACCGACAGCCAGAACTGCTGCGGATCACGTTCGTCGCGCTCGACCGGCGCCCATGCGGCGCTGTCTGCTAGGCCCGCCGCCCTGATCCAAGATCGCAGCAGGACCGTCTTCCCGCTACCCGGCGGCGCCGACACCATGGTCACGCGGACCGATGCCCCGAGCCGCTCGAACAGCCTGGCACGGGAAACGACACCTCCGGTACCAGGGCGTGCGATGCGGGCGGCAGCGGCGTCCGAACCGAGGGCGGATCCCATGGCCCCGATCATCGCACCACGCCCACATGGCCCAGGTACCGGACATGGAAATGGTGACCGCCGCCATGCGCCGTGTCCGGTCAGCAGGTTCCCGCCTCGCCAGCCATCTCCGGGAAATCCCGGGACCGGCTAGGACGAGGCGGTCGTGTGGCGTGCGTAGGCTTCGATCGAGCTGAACGCGAGCCTGCGCGATCACGGATGTCGCCCGGGATTGGCAGGTCGGCAGTATTACTGAGGATGACCGGCTGCGCCGACGATGCTCCAGAGCATGGCGTGGAAGGTGGCCCGCTGGTCTGGTGGTATCGCCGAGAGCCGGTCGTTGATCGCGGCGTCGCGGGCGATGGCGACCTTCTCGACGACCTTGACACCGGCCGGGGTGGCCTGGGGGATCCGGACGCGCCGGTCGTGTTCGGAGACGGCGCGCACGATCAGGCCGTCTCGCTCTAGCCGGTCAAGCAGCGGGACCAGCGTGGACTTGTCGATGCCGAGCTGGGTGGCGATCTCCAGCTGGGTGCGCTGGGTGCCGTCACCACTGACGAGGGCGAGGACGAGCCAGTCACGCAGGTCGGCCAGTCCTGCCTCACGGGCGACCTTGTTGAACGCCTCGCCCAGCGCGTGGGCCGCGCGGTAGGCCAGCCAGGTCAGGTCATCCACGCCGGGGCTGCCCGGCGCACGGTCGTCGCGTTCAGGCACGCCCCCAATGATAGCGGCCCGGCAAGACGATCCAAGGCTAGATCGTCTTGTTCAAGATGATTTGATCCAGTACGATTATGCGGAGGCGCCACCACCAGGCGCTGCTGACGACCGGAAGGACACATCGTGACCGACGACCTCGAGGCCCGCGTCCGCCGGCTCGAAGACCGCGCCCAGATCAGCGAGCAGGTGATCAGGTACGCCATGGGCGTCGACCGCCGGGACTGGACGATGTTCGGCGACTGCTTCACCGACCCGGTCTACGCCGACTTCTCCGCAGGAGGCATGCCCGCGGCCACGGTCTCGCGCGATGATCTGGTCGGGCGGATCTCCACCGCACTCAACGGCTTCACCGCCACCCAGCACATAAGCCCGAACCACGTCATCGAGTTCGACCCGGGCGACCCCGACCGCGCGGTGTGCTACTCGTACATGTTCGCCCAGCACCTGCTCCGCGGCTCCGGCAACGGCGAGTACTACCTTCTGCGCGGCTCCTACACCAACCACATGCTCCGCACGCCCGGCGGCTGGAAGATCGAGCGGATCATCCAGCACCGCAGCTGGGAATACGGCAACAAGACCGCCGTCGCCGAGGCGATCGAACAATCGCAGGCAGCCACGCTCTCATGACCCGGCGACCAGCGCCCAGCCGCGATATCGAAGCCGACGGTCGTCGACGACCTTGCCCTAGGCAGCGGCGGGGAACTCCTGCAGCAGCGCGCCCCAGGTCGCTCCCGCGTCGTTGACCAGACCGCTCAGGGCCCGCTCGCGCCCGGCCTGTTCGGTATATTCCTCGATGTCCTTGGCCCCGGCGGCGGCTAGCATCCGTTCCCGGCGGGTCAACTCGGCGGACAGCGAGGCCAGCGCTCGCTGAGTGAGATGGGCGTCCAGGTCGGTGGCCATCCCGGTCACGTGGGGCAGGTGGACGCAGTCCTTGAACGCGCTGCCGCCAGGGATATGGTCACCGGGGCGTCAGGGATCAGCCAGAACCGGCGCCTGCGGTGCTCGTCCCGGGTCGGATCGGTCAGCTCCACCTCCGACGGCAGGCAAGATCTTGGTGCTGAGGGAGTCAAGCCCCGTAGAAGGCGAACGCGGCCCAGGACCTGGGATGTGCGTGGCTGTTGGCGGCTTCCCAGAAGGCACGGCGCGCCGACGGCATGTCACGCAGACGGGGTGGCGTGCACTCGGGAAACCGGGCGTGCTTGACACCGTTGCTGGCGTCCCGGACCCATTTCTGAGCTTGCCGCAGCGACTCGGCGGCGGACAGCGCGGCGGCCGGGTCGCGCCACATCTCGTAGAAGCGTGCCATAACGAGCATGGTGCTGGCGTCGGGTACCGCCCACAGGCTGCCGATAGCTCCCGCCGCGCCGGCTTCGAGAAACCCCGCTGGCAGGCCGATGACCTCATCAGGCAGGTCTGCTCCGGGGACCGCCGTATCGCACGCGGACAGGACCGCGAGCCGCAGGGCGAAGGGCCCGTTGGTGAGCAGGTCCCGCAGCGCCAGCCGGCCGCCCGGGAGCAGCAGGGCGCTGTCCAGCGGCTCCGTCAGGTTGGCGACCCCGTGACAGGCGAAGTGCGCGGTGCCATGATGGTGCAGCCCTGCGATGACCTCGGTCGCCTCGCCGAGCGCCGGGCCGGGCACGCCCGCTGGTGCGGCACCGCCGGCAAAGCCCTGTCGGACGAGGGCGGCTTCGGCGGACACCGCGCGAAGCCCTGCGCCGACGTCGTCGATGACCAACAGCGGCGCCGCGTTACGCACGGCCGCCGTGCGCTGGCTGGCCGCCAGGGCGCGCGCGTTGGGCGCGTACGTCACCAGCAGCCGGTCAAGCGCGTAGGCGCGGCCGCCGGTCGCGGGGTCTACCGTCCACGCCGCGTGCAGCGGCAGCGCCCCGAGCTCCCCGGCTGGAACGAGCACGGCCCGGCCGGATGGCTCCAGCATGTCGATGATCGGCCCGAGCACCGCGTCCCACAGCCAGCGAGTCGTGGCGTCGAGGCACGTGTCCCAGGCCTGGGGGTTCTGGCGCCGCTCCTCGCGGGCGGCGAGGAAGTCCCGCGCCCGGGCCGCGAGCCCGGCCTCCGTCAGCAGGGGAAGCGGCACTGGGACTACCCCATCGTGGATGATGAGGGCGATGCCCTGGCCGGGCCCCGCCACGATGTGCACCATCGGAACGTTCCCGGCCGCCTCCACCACCTCCCCGATCTCAACGGGCCGGCGGAAGCCAGGCATGACCTCCTCCCTGATGGCCGTGGTCGCCTGCTCGAGCTCGTCACGGGCACGGCGGCGGGCGGCTGCGCGCTGGTCGAGCAGCCCCGCCGGGCGGGCCGTCGCCTCGGACAGCTCACGCTGGCCGAGGACCGTCACCCGCCCCGCGGCCGCGAGGTACTGATCGGCGAGGTCGGGCCGCCCGGCGGCGCGAACCGCGTCCAGGTCCGCCTGCTGCCGGTCGAGCGCCTCGGTGAGCAGGATGGCGCGGCCCCGCTCGTAGGCGACGGCCGCCTTCTCCGCCAGCCCCGCCGCCGCCAGCGTCGCGGCTGCCCTGGCTGGCACGCCCCGTGCCGTCCGCAGCCATGCCTCCCGGTCGGTCCGGGTGACCTGTGAGCCGACCAGGAGGTGCATGGCCCCGATCCCGTTCCAGTAGGCCTGCCCGGCCTCCGGCCAGTCCGCCCGCTCGACCGCCCAGTCGCCGAGCTCCCGATAGGCGGCCAGAGCTACCTCAGGCCGCTGCCGCAGCCCCAGTTCCCCGGCCCGCTCGTACTCCTCCCGGACACCCGCCTGAGTATCCTCAGCGTTCCCGACCTCCTGCCGGATCCGCAGCGCGTGGGCGTAATGCAGGTGCAGCCCGGGCAACTCGGGCGCACCAGATGCCGCGGTCCTGATCGCATCCTGGTGCACGGCGACGGCCTCGTCGGCGTCGGCGGGATCCTTGGCCCGGCTGAGGCGGTCCAGCAGCCCGGCGCCCAGGCCCGCGAGGTAGAGCCAGTGGTCAGGGGCCGTCACCGGGGAGCGGGCGACAGCCTCACGGTAGCTGTCCAGCGATGCTTCCAGGTCGGCTTCTGCGCCGTGCGCCTCGTATCGCACGGCGAGGGCATGGGCGAGGCTGAGCGTGCGGCGGCTGTGCTCGGGAGCGTCGGCCCCGGTCATCGCGACGGCTTCGCGCGCCACGTCCACCGCCCTCGACAGGGCGGACGAGTCTCCGTGTCGTGTGTACCTGGAGCGCAGCGCGCCACTGAGGTTGTCGAGGTATATGGCTCGTTCCCGGGCACCGGGGAGGGGTGTCCGAGCCGCCTCGGCGAACGCCGCCTCCGCGGCATGCAGGTCATCCAGGTCGCCTGTGCGATCGTGGCGGGCGGTGAGACACGCACCGAGCGTGTTCAGGTTCGCGGGACGTCCGGGAGCGTCCGGGGCGGCGGCGGCCAGCGCGGCGGTGATCGCGGTGATCGCGGCGGCCAGCGCCGCATCCTCACCGGTGGCCTCGTACCACGACAGGCGCGCGATTCCCAGGTTCCCCAGCGCCTCCGGTTTACCCGGCGCGCCCGGGCCCGGGACCTGCCCGGCCGCCCGCTCGAGCAGGTCCGCCGACCGGGTCAGGTTGGTCAGGTCGCCGTCTTGCTCGTAGCGGGTGAGCAGGGCGAGGCCCAGGTTGTTGCTTGCGCCGTACCACACCGGGGTGCCCGCCTCGGCTCGGTCGATGGCGCGCTGGCCGGCGTCGACCGAGGCGGCAAGGTCCGCCGTGGTCCCGTGCTCCTCGTACCGGCTCAGGAGGGCTCCGCACAGCATGCTCAGCGCGTTGGCGTGCACTTGGCGGGGCGCATCCGCGATGTCGGCGCCAGACAGCGCGGCGATGGCATCGTCCAGGTCGGCCGCTGCTCCCCACCCTTCGTAGCGGATGGCGAGGGCGGCACCGAGCCCGCCCAGGATCTCGGCCCGCAGGCCCGGCGGGGGCTCCCGCTCGGCCGCTTGGCGCAGCAACCCGACCGCCTCGTCCACCGCGCCGCGGTCGGCATGCTCCTGGTGCTTCACCGTGAGGATCTCGGCAAGCCTGAGCGAGGCGTGCAGGCCCGCTTCCGGCCAGTGGCCTGGAACCGGCGGCGGGAGAACGGAGATCAGGCGACGCCAGCGACGTTCGGCCTGACGGAGGCGGCGGATCCCCGGATCGTGCTGGTATGCCTGCCACGCCTGCTCGGCATCGTCCCAGGCGCGGTCGGCTGGCCCCGGCTTGCCCGACGCGGCCTCGGCGAAGGTTTCATCCGGGCCCACCAGGCGGCAGTGGTCGAGGATGAGCGCATACCGTTCCAGGAACCGGGCCGAATCCTGGTCTCCCCCGGCCTCGGCCCTTTGGGCTGCCTCGCGCAGGATGCTCACGGCCTCGGGTGCCGTCGCCGCCGGGCAGGCGCGCACCAGGTGCGCGGCTGCCTGCGGCCCGGCGGCATCGTTCAGGGCGCTGACCAGCGCGATCAGCTCATCCGGGTTGATCTCGGCCCCCCTGCGACACGCCGTCCGGCTGCGGGGCGTTCCGCCCGGCTTCCTCCTCCTGCCGGCTGCCTTCCCCCGCGGACGATGCCGACGTGAACACGGGGGTGTCGGCGTTTGACCCACGGAGCAGATAGGTCGTGACCCGCCGTCCCTCGCTGCGCTCATCGTGCGGCGTGGCAGGCAGCGGCCAGCGCAATTGTACGTAGAGGTCCTGGCGGTACAGGTCGAAGGCGGTCTCCACGAGGGCGCCGAAGGTCGCCGCCCTCGCCGGAACCCACACCAGGAGCGTCAGCGCGGCCACGCCCAGGCCGACCGCCACGGCCCACGGAGACCATACGGCGAAGGCGATGAATAGCAGGCTCCAGACCACGGCAGACACGGATGCGTCCAGTGCGTCCCGCGCGCTCGCGAGCTCCTGGCGGGCCGTATCGGGCATGAGCAGCCACAAGTGCGGCCACAGCGATACCGGGTCAAGTCCGTACTTGTCCGCTGGACGACTCTCCGCTGCCCGCAGGGTGTTGCCGATCGGCGTGGGCAGGAGCCGGGCGGTGGTCGGCATCTGCCGCAGTCGCGTGTCCAGCCGCACGTAGCGGTCGCGCTGCCGCCGGGTGGCGGTGCCGTCGTGTACCGGTCCGTAGAGCTTCTGGAACTCGTCGCGCGCCGCCTCGGCGCGGCGCGCACCCGATGTGATCAGACGGTCCCGCAGCGGGCCCGCCGGCCATGGCCAGTAACCCTCAAGGAGCCTGAGGACAGGAAACGTGAGGCGCCGCACCACGATCGCCGAGGCGGCGACCAGCAGCAGCGCCACCAGCAGCGCCGCCACCTGACCGGGCGCGCTGTAGCCCGCCAGGCGACGCTCCGGGCCGTCCAGGCCTCGCACGCCGCCATGAGCGATGGCCCAGGCCAGCAGCCCGCCGACCCAGAACACCAGGGCCTGGCTGGAGAGGGCGAGGAACCGGTCGGCGAGCTTGCCCGTCACCGAGTCCCACAAGCCGCCGAGCATCCCGTACCCTCAGCCTCGGACTAGCTTCTTGCCAGGATGATCCGGGCACTCCGGCACCGGGTCGCCGACGAACGTCTGCCACCACGCGTAAGCCCCGTCTACCGGGCATACGTACCGGACCGCATCGACTGGCTCGCCTGTGCCAGGCAGCCCGGCAAAATCAGCCGTCCGGGTCGCCTGCAGTTCAGGCGGCAGCCCGTCCTCGTCTCCAAGCATCCCTGCCGCCCAGTTATGGGTCTCTGGCGAGCTGGCCAGGACGACAAGGATCTCTTCTTCCACGTCGTCACCGCTGCTGGCTTGCTGGAGCAGGCGCCGGAGCCTGCCATCGATGTCCGCAGCGTGCTCGCCGACCAGGGACGGCAGGTACGGGCGGATCGACCTGGCTACGTCGAGGACTTCCTCGTCCACATGCCCCCCCTGAACCCTAACCCACGGTCTTAGCAATGATAAGCCCACCCGCCAATGATGACGAGAGCTAAACACCCGTATAAGCGAAGGCCGCCCAGTGTAGCGGGTGAGCGTGGCTTCGGGCTCTTCCCCGGAGTTAATAAGCAGCATACCCGAGTTTCCTGTTCGGACCCACGCCGGTAAGCGACTCGATTTCTGCGTTGGTCGCGTCCCTAAGCCATTTCTGGACCTGACGTAGTGCTTCTGGCGGAGACAAGCCCTCGTTACGCCATAGATCATAGAATCGGGCCACGAGCACGGCCGTGCTTTCGTCTGGGACCGCCCACAGCGAGCCGACCGTCTCCTAATACTGCAACGATAGCGGATCCATCTCTGTCCAGATTGCGAGCAGCTGTTCTAGTCCCGCTACAGGCGGATCGGCGAATAGATCGTAGAGCGGCCGCTGGAACTGATCGCCAGCCATGCGCAGGGCTTCGCCGCTGCGCAGTTCGGCCGTTGCCGCGTCAGGGTTGTCGACCAAGAGATAGGCCAGAGCACGTAGTTCCGCGCGCCGGAACGGTGACTGCAATCGCACCTGTGACCGCAAGGCTGTACGGCACAGTTCAGCCGACTGACTGGGTTCGTCGCGGCGGATGAGCGCGGCGAGGAGAACGCGCGCCTCCAGTGCGTCGTCGGATCCCAGTTCAACAGCATGTCGCAAGCTCGTGACCGCTTCGGCGTGCCTGCTCAGCGCGACAAGGCATCGACCACGGTTGGTGTGAGGCGACCTTTTCTCCGGAGCAAGGCGGATGGCCTCGTCATACTCGGCCAACGCATCCTCGAGCCGGTCAACCTTTTCCAATACCTCCCCACGGCCGATGTGCGGCGGGACATATTCGGGTTCAATCTGGATCGCCTGATCATACTCGGCCAATGCCTCCTCCATCCGGCCGAGACATTGCAGAATGTTGCCCAGGTTGTCATGCGGCCAGGCGAGTTCAGGGTCGAGACGAATCGCTTCGTGACAGGACTCGGTCGCCTCCTGGAACCGGCTGAGCTCGAGCAGCACCGCGCCGCGATTGGAGTACGCCTTGGCGAAGGTGGGGGTGAGGCTGATTGCCTCGTCATAGGCGCCGAGAGCGTCCTGAAGGCGGCCTGCACGCGCGAGTTGATTTCCGCGCGCATTGTGCGGTGAGGCGAACGTTGGGGTCGAGACGAATTGCCTCATCGCATGCCCTGAGCGCCTCTTGGCCTTCCAGGCTTGTGGCAAGCAACCACCAGGCGCGACTACTTCGGCGATCGTGACGCGTCGCCAGCACAGCCGCCCGCGGGGCATCCGGAGAGTCTCGGAAACTGGAGCGACCGGGCCAGAAGAGGCCGTGGGCAACACGTTCGGCAAGTTGTGACAGCGCACGTGAGGTGGGCTTGGGTGGGTCGCCGGGTTCGGGAAGTTCGCGATCGGCCTGCTCAAGCGCAATTAGGGCGGATGAGTCCTGACCTCCCGTGCTTAGGGCGTGCTTGGCGTGCAGGAGGGCCAGATACACGGTCCGAGGCGGATCGGCAGCCAGCACGGCAGGGCCGTGATGGTGATGGTTTTCCAGCAAGGTTAGTGCCGCACGAAATTGTACTCCATTTATATCAGCATCCGGTGGTTGCCGGAAAGCAACGGCCGACAGCGCTTCGAGCGCCTCGACGATCTCCTTCTGCTGGTCATTGCAGACGGGAGCGAAAAACGCCGCAATGTCGACCAGCATGGCGCCGAACGGTTCGGAAAGCACACCGGCTGCAGGAAGCAGATGGCAAAGCAAGTCAATTCCGGCGCGGTTGTCGCACCAGAAAGAGTGCCACAACAAAGCAGTGACCAGGCCCCGCCACTCCTCGCTGGTGACCTGTTCATCGACGCTTATGAGGTTAAGGCCGTCCAGTCGCTGGCGCAGGTGTGTCACCGCACGTTGGTTCATCGGCCGCTGCTGGGCACGAAGCACGTCATCGAGAAGGTGCAATCGGACGGCGTCGCGGATGTCATCGTGCAGGCGACGGCTGTCGAACAAGACAAAATCGTGCCGGGCGGCCAGGCCCGCCGCGATATCCGCGACCTCGGCTGGGTCAACATCCCATAGCGCGGCCACCAGATCGGGGTCGAGACGGTCGCTGTGCACCAACGCCAGCCCATACAGCAGCGGCACGTCATCCCGCAGCGCCGCGCAGTGCACGGCGTGCGTCAGATACCGCTCCGCCAGTGCCCGGACAAGCGCCGACGGCTGGCCGGGCTCTGGCACCGCCTGCAATACCAGATCAGGCTCTCGACCCGCATTCAGCAGATCACATACCAGCGACACTGCCAGCGGGATCCCTCGTGTGATCTCAGCAACCCTATTCACCGAAACCCCGGCAGGCAGCTTGCCCCGCAACTCGGCACTCATGTACTCACTAATCGTGTCATCGGAGAAATTCTCGAGCGCAACCGAAAGCAACCGGGACGCGTGAATCGTCCGCCGGTAAAGCGAAGCCTCGCCATGTGCCTGCATGACCGGTTCGGGCTGGAGCCTCATGCCGATGACCCAGACGACCCGCGAACCGCTCTTGCGCATCGCACGCCGCAGGTACTCCTGGGTCCCCAGGACCAGCTCACAGGTATCCAGCAACACGACCATGGGCCGCGATCGCCTGCTCACCTCCCGCAGGCAATGGGAAAACGTGTCCACCAGTTCCTCCACCCGGCCCAGCACGAGCCGGTAGGCCTCCTCCGGCACTTGCCCTTGCCGGCGTCGCCTGACCGCGTGTCGCACGTCGTGCACTACATGGCCGACTCCGACCGCACCTTTTGCAGCCGGTGCCGCGACTAGAGCGCCGAGCGGATGAGCGCCGCCAAACAGGGCGACGCCCCGGCCGGCAAGCTGCAATACGGCTTCGATGTCTGCGGCCGAGGTCAGCTTTCCGTCCTCACCACTCGGCAGAGCCTGCTGAACCTCCTTGGCCAACTCGGGCACCTTCGTGATCTGGACACGGAACGGCGCGAACGCCTTCTTAACCGCAGTCCGATCACGTCTGGAGGAGGCGGCGGCCTCACGCACCGCGACATACACCCGGTCCAGTACGACCCATATTGGCGGCCCCTCATCGCTGACAAAGTCAGCGGCCCGCAGACGTTGCTCGTTCTCCCAATCCACCGCGGCAATCAGCGGCTCCAGCCCTGGCCGCCCGCCGCGAGCGGGCGCCCCCTCGGCAGCGATCTCCCCATAACGCCGGAGCAAGGTTGACTTACCGATTCCGCCGAATCCGTGGACGAGGATCACATACCCCTCGTCCCGGCCACCGGCCTGTACCAAGTCAGTTAGTACCGCCCTGAATCGGTCCTGCTCCTCGCTCCGCCCAAAAAACGACGCCACACCCGCCCCCGACTGGACCGGAACTGTTTCAGCTCAGATTAACCTACGCTTTTTCGCGCCGACCGCTGCTACATCTCCGGGGCTCGCCTCCTCACGGCAGCCTGACAATCCGTCACGGCCCGCACGCAACGCCGGTCCGGCTCCGGCATGCCCATCGGCTACGGGACGTCGTCACCCGCTATAACACTCAAGACAAACGTGAAAGCCCTGGCACCGAAGGTGCCCTAGGTCGGACTTGGCCTCGACATTTTGAATCGGTACAGGGCCATCGCCGCGCGCCGGCGCGAACTGCTCGCGACCCTTGCCGATCAGGATGTGCGCATACCAGGGTGGAGCATGACCTCACCAGACGTCAATCTGCCAGAGGAGCCGCCCACCGAGGACAATCCAGAGAAGCTGGCTGCTGCGCGCCGCCGCGGACGTTCCGGCGACGTTGCCGTGTCGCTTGTCATCGCTGGCTTGATACTCCTTCTCGGGTTCGCCCCGGCATCCCGTCTGGCTGCCCGCGATCTGCCGCAGCCGCAGCCCGGTCTCGCGCCGGAGGTGGCGGGCTCACAGCCGGGGAAGGCCACGGCCGTCCAAGACGTTCCCGTGGGGCTGCCCAAGGGAGCCACGATCCGGGCAGCCGGAGATGTGCTTCCTTACGCCGATGCCGCGCTGGGTCCGTCGGATGCCCTGGCCCTGCTGGCCGTGCTCAAGTCCTCATCTCTGGCGGAGGGCTTTCCTGTTGGTTACCTCTCTGGTCACCTCGAGTATCCGTACCGGTATCCGGCTTTGGACGCCGTGCTCGATAAGGCGCCGCCAGCGAGTTTTGCGTCCGGCGCGACGGCGCTGGGGGCCGCGCTCACCGTGCTGGCCGCGCAGCCGGCCGGCGTCGCCATCCAGAACGCGGGAAAGGCCGCGTACAGCGTGCTAAATCGCGCTCGGACCGCCGGCGGGTGCGCTCCGCAGCTAGACCTGTTCCTCCTGCTCGCGGCGGACGAGAACACGAGCCCGGACATCCTCCGCCGGGAGGAGCAGCGCACCGAGTCGGTGTGCCCGCACGACCCGACACCGGGCTGGCTCCTCGGTCAGTCACAGCTGAGGGGACTGCCGCTGTCCTCCTCGGCAAGGTTCATCTTCCCGGCAAGGTCCGTCAAAGTGCGGGCGCTTACCGCGCTGCGATCCGCCATCGCGACCTTCAGGCACCTGGCCGCCGCGTATCCCGGTGACACTGGCGTCCTGACCGGGCTGGGTGACGCCTATCTGCGCGCCGGAACCCACCTGAGGACAACCGAGCCCTTCACCGCACGGCAGGATCTCCGATCGGCGATGGAGGCATACAGCCGCGCGTCGGCCCTGGGCGACACGCGCGGCGCGGCGCCGGGCCTGGCGCGAGCCCTGATCGGGCTCGGTGAGCCGACTGAAGCGGCCCGGGTGCTGCGGCCGTTCGCCCGCGCCAGCGCCTTTCCCGGGCCGTTGCTCGAGATGCTCATCACGGCCGACGAGGCCGCTCACGATTTCCGCGCCGCCGAGACGGCGGCCCGGCACCTCGACCAGCTCGGAACTCCGGCCTATCCGCATGGTGTCGCCTTGTTCCCCGAGTCGGCCGGAGATGGGACTGACTCGCTGGACGATGCCTCGCTCCCGTTGTCCTTCGGCGCCGACCAGCTGGCAACCTTGTCCGCGACATTGGTCTTCTCGGGCGGCGCGGGCGGTTCAGTGCAGGACCTGTCGTTCATCCCCGGGTACCGTGACGATCCCGGGGTGACGGGAACGCAGCCGAGTTGCGCGTCGTGGACCTGGCGCCGAGACGCGCTGCTCAACGGTCACCCGGCCGAGGCGCTAGCCGGCTGGCCGGCACAGTCGCAGTTCAACAGTGTCCGGCCTTCTCACTTCGCGTGCCTACCGGCCGGTAACCTCAAGCAGATAGCCCAGACCGAGGCGCCCCGGCAGGCTGGTGAGAACAATTCCGGCAGCTATAACGTCACCGACGGCAGGCAAAACCTGCTGCGCTGGGCAGGTGATTTCCAGGCCGCGAAAAAGAGGGCTGAGCAGTGGCAAACGACCGCCGGGGGCAAGGATGCGCTGCCCGCGCTCCGCGTGGGCGAGATCGACTTCTTGACGCATCAGTACAACGCCGCCGCCGCCGAGTTCGGCCTAGCTGCCCGCCGGTGGCGCCTGCTCAGCTGGAGCGACGATCTGGATGCCTGGCAGGCCGAGCTTGACCGGGGCGCGGCACTGCTGGCGGCGGGCAGGACCTCGGAGGGGGCCCAGCTGCTCCGTCCGCTCGATTCGCTGGGGACGCAGCGTTACGCGTACGAGAGCTCGCTGCCGAACGGGCAGGGCGCTGATGCTGCGCTTCAATTCGCTGCCCTGTCCTACTACGCGTGCGAGCAGCTCGCTGACTACGAACGCGAATCAGGCAACCTGCACGCCGCAGTGGAGGACTACGCCACGGCACTGGACTGGACGCCACAGGTCGGGGAGGGGTCCGGCGTCAGGCCAGAGGTGCTGGACAATAATGCTGCGCTGGCCTATCTCCGGCTCGGCGATACGAGCATCGCGGCGGGACTGGAGAGCAAGGCGCTGGCGGCAGATCCGGTGGATCCGGTGTTCCTGATGAGCGCCGGGTTCATCGCCGACCGGGCCGGCCAGGTCGCCGAAGCGACACGGTACGACCGCCGGGCGCTGGACAGCGATCCGGGCGCATTCCCGGCGGCCAACGACCTGGGCGTCGAGCTGACCCGTGAACACCACGACGGCACGGCGGTGACCGCCCTGCGGCAGGCGGTGCGAGCTAGCCCGGCTTATGCCCTGGGCTGGTTCAACCTCGGCGTCCTCGAATCGAAACTTGGGCCGTCCCATCTGCTTGCCTCGCAAGGCGCATTTGCGGCCGCGTACTCACTGGATCCGGCGTTGAAGGACCGCCGGCCCGAGTTGACGATCGACGCCAAGGTGTACAGGACGGCACTGGACCTATCCAAGCCACTGCCGCCCCGGTGGAGTTTCTCGCAGCTGCAGCGACCAGCGCCGGCCGCGGCGGCAGGGCTTCTGGCCATCGTGCTGCTCGGCCTCGGCCTGGCCAGGGCATCCGGGCGAGGTGGCAGCGCGATCGCCGGGCAATGGCTCGATCCGATGTCCGAACGACTCCAATCGGTGGGCTTGCTGCAACGGCTCAGCCACCCCGGCTGGGCCCTGGCCGCGACGATTGCCACCTTCCTGCTTGCCTTCCTTCGCCGCGCAGCCGCTCCGGCCGAGATCGCCGCGTACTCCACTGGCGTGCTCGTCCTCGCCGCCGCCGCGATGGCCGCGAGATCGGCCCAGGCCCGTCGCCAGGGGATCAAGATAACTCAGAGCTCGTGGCCCCCGGCAATAGTGCTCGGCCTGGTGACGGGCACGATCGGGCTGCCGTGGGCTCCGCTGCCGGTCGTACGGACAGACGGCGAAGACAACCCCCGGCTGCACCTGGCCGCACCACTCATCTTGGCCGCGCTTAGCCTGCCGCTGTTCGCGGAGTCGGCGTGGCTGCACACCCCTCTCACGCAAGCATGGGCCGTGGCAGCCCTTATCATGTCCGCCTCGACGTTGCTGCCGATCGGGCCGCTCGACGGCGCCCACGTCGGCAAGGCAGGCATCGTAGCCGGGGCGGGCGTCGCAGGAGGCGCCCTGCTTGTCGGCCTCGGGCTTATCTAACCGTCACGCAAGGCCGCAGGACACCGGACGCCGCGGGATATCGTCACCATAAGCGAGGCTGATCTTCCAGAGACGCGTTATGCGGGGTGGCCGACAACAAGATCAGCTCCCGGCAGCTGCCCGCGGGCAAGGCAAGCCAGCCGAGCACGCGCAGCACCGCCAGGTAGGCAGGTCGCATCGAAACGAGTACTGACAGTGCCCGGCCGTGAAGCCCCCGCGCAGCCAGATGCCTACCCTGACCGCCGTTCATCCGGCACAAGACACCAGGTCAGCGGCTGTGACGAATTATCGGCACCCACAGGGTTCGTTTCGGCGCAACTTGGCTGACCGTACATACGTCCAATAGTTGAGATATACGCGCGGGGGTGTTCCAGAGGCCTGGGTACGGGACAATGAATCCGCTTGACTGGTCGCTTATTGCGGGTCCGCTGCCGGTCATCTTGCTGGTCAGTGCGCTGCTTGCATTGGCTTGGCTGGTGGCAGGGCGCAACGCGCCGAAGCACAGCTCTCTGCTGCCCAGTTTTCTGAGACGCGGCGGCGCACGCGGGCGAAGTGCCGGCGGGACGGTCTCGGTGCGCTGGCTGGCGATCTGCGTGCCGCTCATCGTGATGGTGGCCGGCGGGGTCATCGCGTTGCTGACGTGGCTGATCAACAATGTCTGGCGGCCTTTCCCCGACTTGCTGCCGTTCACTATCGTTTTCTGGTCTTGGGTGGCCCTGGCCGGCATGGTGCTCGCGTTCGCCCGGCAGCCGCTGCTTCGGACCTGGCCGCAGCGGGTCGCCGCGATCTCCGCGGGCGTCCTCGTGCTGGCCGCCGCCGCCAACCAGGTCAACGGCTATTTCCAGGCGTATCCGTCGCTGCGGGTGGTCCTGGCGCCCTGGCTGGACCCGAAGCCGGTGTTCACCAGGACCGTGAACGTCAAGGCAGTCGTCGCAAAGCCGCGCCACGCACTGGCGGGCGTCTGGCATCCGCCATCCGGAATGCCGAAGACCGGTGTCGTGTACCAGGTGATCATTCCCGGGGTCAGGTCAGGGTTCGCGGCCCGGCCGGGCTACATCTACCTGCCGCCCGCCTACCTGGCCACGCCCCGGCCTCAGCTTCCGGTGCTGGTGCTGCTCGCCGGGCAGCCGGGGAGTCCACGTCAATGGCTCGACTCCGGCCGGATCCAGGCGATGATGGACGCCTTCGCGCTGCACCACAAGGGCCTCGCCCCGGTCGTCATCATGCCCGACGACCTGGGCAGTAATTTCGCCAACCCGCTGTGCATGAACTCCCGCCTCGGCAACGTGGAGACCTACCTTACCGTCGACGTGCCGAACTGGGTCACCACTCATTTGCAGGTCCGCTCGCCCGATCGCGGTTGGGCGGTTGGCGGCTTCTCCGAGGGCGGCACCTGCGCGATTCAGCTCGCCACGCAGGCCCCCCGGCTGTACCCGATCTTCGTGGACATCTCCGGCCAGCTCGAGCCGACGCTGCGCAACCGCCGCCTCACGATCAGCAAGGCGTTCGGCGGGGACGCCGCGGCGTACCTCCGGGTCGACCCGATCGTCGTGCTGGCGCACATCCGCTTCCCCCGCGACGCGGGGGTGTTCGTGGGCGGCGTGAATGACAAGGTATACACCCCGCAGCAGCGGATGATGCACCTCGCGGCCCGACACGCCGGGATGCAGGTGACGTTTATGAAACTTCCTGGCGGACATAGCTGGCGGGTGTGGCGCGGCGGTCTGGAGCGGAACGTCGCCTGGCTGGCGGCCCAGCTCAGCATTACGGAGCGTGCTCGATGACCGGCCTGCTGCAACGGCCGGGCCGGATCGGAGCCGAACGGCAGGAGAGTGCTCCAGCCATGCCGGAGAGGCCGCCAAGTCCGTTCCCGCGGAACAAGCCGCGGCGTCTGCGATCGCTGTCCGGCCTGGCCTGGCAGCAGTTCCAGCGTGCCCCGGCGACGATATGCTGCCTGGCCGCGGTCTGGGTCGTTGGGCTGGTCACCGGCAGCATCGCACATGGGCCGCCGCGCTGGCTGTCCGGACACGTAGGCGTCGGCTTGCCGTCGCTCGGGCACGGCTACTGGTGGACCCCCTAAGCGCCGGTCTGTGGGCGTCCGGCCTGGGCAGCTACCTGGCCGTTACTGTGCTGGGCCTGTTGATCCTCGCCCCGGCCGAGCACCGGATGGGTGTCACCCGCACGTTCATCACGCTGCTGGTCAGCCAGGCCGGCGGTCTCCTGGTAGCAGTCGGGCTGATCAAGCTGGCCGGGCTGGCACGCGAGCCGTGGCTCGGCACCCTGACTGGCGAGACGGCCGTCGGCGCCCTCCCTGGCGTGCTCGGCATCGGTTTCGCGCTGAGCTGCACGCTCACCCTGCTGTGGCGCCGACGGCTGCGGCTGCTGCTGACCGTCGCCGTAGCGATCAGCGCGATGTATGTCGGGCACTTGGAGCAGGTCGCGCAGGCGTGCGGCGCAGCGGGTGGTCTCGGCATCATAGCGCTGACGTACGATCGCAGCCGGCCGCGCGTGGGACTGCGGGCCTCCCAACACGAGGTACGGGTGCTGGTCGGGATGCTGGTGGCGGTTTCGGCGCTTGGCAGCATGCTCGCCGCGCTGATCGAGAACGCTGACGGCCCGATGTCGACGTTCTCCTTCCTGTTCGCGGCCCCCGGGCCCGATCCGCATGACCTCGCGACCACGTGTGCGCGCGCCGGGCTCGCCGTGGTCTGCCAGGGCCTGCGTGAGCAGCAGCTCTATGCGCAATGGCCGGGGGTATTCGTGCAGGTGGCGCCGACGCTGCTCTTGCTGCTGAGCGCGGACGGGCTGCGCCGCGGGCGGCGGCTGGCCTGGTGGCTGGCCGTGGCGATCAACTTCACTGTGCTCGGTGTCAGCATCTGGGTGGGGTACACCGTCGCCTCCAACCCCAGCGTGCACATCAGCGGGTTCGGCGCGTAGGCCCGGGCGATCCTGCTGGCGGGAGAGGCGATGCTCCTCCCGGTTATCACGCTGGTCGTGCTGCTGACCACCCGCCGGCACTTCGACCAGACCGCTGATCGCCGGGCGGTCAGGAAGCTGACGGCAACCCTGATCACCGCGCTCGCCACGAGCTGCGGCGCGTTCGTACTGCTCGGTTACCTGCTGCGGGATCATTTCAGCCCGCGTCCGGAGTTCGGCGTGCTGGTCCAGGATCTGCCGGTGCGGTTCGTGGCGGGCAGGCCGTTCGGCACCCGGTTCCTCCCTGCGGACCTGGCCGGGCAGCTGCTCTACGTGTGGATCTTCCTGCTGTTCTGGATCGCCGTTCTCGCCGCGCTCACCGCGTTCTTCCTGCACACCTGCACGTATCGCGACGCGGACACGGCGGACCGGGCCCGCGCGATCCTCACCCGCGGCGGCTCGACGCTGTCCTACATGTCGACCTGGCCGGGAAACCAGTACTGGATCAGCAACGGTGGGCATGCCGCGATCGCGTACCGGGCCATGGCCGGGGTCGCGGTGACCGTGGGCGACCCGTACGGCGACCCAGCCGCGCTCGATTCCGCGATAGCCGAGTTCGCGAGGTTCTGCGAGCACCGTGGCCTTCAGCCGTGCCTGTATGGCGTCAACGCGCAGACTCGCGCTGTTACCGATCTGCTCGGCTGGAAGTCAGTGCAGATCGCCGAGGACACCCTGGTCACGCTGGCGCCTCTGCAATTCGTGGGCAAGAAGTGGCAGGACGTGCGGACCGCGCTGAACAGGGCGGCCAAGGATGGGATCACCGCCGAGTGGTGGAGCTATCCGGAGGCGCCGCGTGAGCTCACCAGCCAGATCCGGCGGATCTCAGAGAGATGGCTGGCGGACAAGGGCCTGCCCGAGATGGGCTTCACGCTGGGCGGGCTGGACGAGCTCAACGATCCGAACGTCCGCTGCCTGATCGCAGTCGGCGCGGACCGCAAGGTTCACGGCATCACGAGCTGGATGCCCGTGTACGCGAGCGGGCGACCGGTCGGCTGGACGCTCGACTTCATGCGCAGGAACACCGAGCCAGGCTCGTTCCATGG
>Ga0070699_100001883_pt1 | contig 18974 bp, 16 predicted proteins | sample KBSK1503metaG_FD_65473 | JGI IMG/M metagenome (GOLD analysis project Ga0070699, IMG submission 65473) | Corn, switchgrass and miscanthus rhizosphere microbial communities from Kellogg Biological Station, Michigan, USA - KBS K1-50-3 metaG | ecosystem: Host-associated > Plants > Roots >... | reverse complement strand
GACGGCGTCGACGATGTGCGTGATCGAATCGGAGAGCGTTGCCTGGTCGTTGATGCTACCTTCGGTGCCGCCGAGCTGGGCGATCACCTCGGAGTAGCGGTCGAACAGCGCCGGGTTGTCGAGCTTGTCGCCGCAGGGCGCGGGGTTGCTCGGCGTCGGCCGCAGCGGGCAGAGGATGCCGTGCACCTGGGCGCGCTGCATGCCGGGGGAGAGCAGGTCGTAGTCGTCGAAGAACCGGACCCAGCTCGCGACGCTGTCGTCCGGCTCCCCGGGCGGCGGGCTCGAGGCGGGCGTCTGCTCGCCCGTGTCGGTGAAGAAGACGACGGCCAGGCGGGCGTCCGGCCGCAGCACGCACTGCGTGCTCGGTACCGCCTGGCATCCATTGCCGGTGAGCAGGTCGTCGATGGCGATGGCGGCGCTGCTGAAGCCGCGCTCGGAACTCGCGCCGCACGCTCCGGCCTTCACGTACGCGCACTGCGCCGTCCCGTCCTTGAAGACGTTGATGTCCTCGGTGAAGGGGCAGAGCACGGCGCGGCCCGGTCCAGGCGAGCCGGAGCAGACGTCGCTCGCGCCGCTCGGTGGGACGTAGAGGTCCGTGTAGGTGACGGCCATGCGCCAGTCGATGGGGCAGGTCGCATGCGCGAGCTGGTCCGCGATGCTGGAGGCCGCCGCCGAGAGCGTGGCCTGCTTGTCGGCCATCGACGGCGAGTTGTCGATGACCCAAAGAAAGTCGACCTTCACTGCCTGCGCCACGCGCGCTCCGAAGAGCAGCGCGAGTGCGAGTGCAGCGACGACGCGTGCGCCCGTGGACCTCGTGATCGACCTCATCGTTCTCCTTCTCCCTGCCGCCGCACGGCGCTCGCGCGCCTGCCGGCAATCGGCCGCACGAGCAAGGGGGGTGCCACGGAAAAGCGGAGCGCAGCGGGATGCGAGTACGCGTCGCGCGTCGCAGCGGCGCATGATCGGGTACGGCGTCCATGCGCGACGCGCGAGGCGCATGTGCGTCGCCATGGCGGCGCTTCGCGGCGCGACGCGCACACCTGATGCAGCGCTCGTCACGGCGTTCGCGCGCCCCCGAATTGATCGCAAACCGCCGCGCTGAATTTCTTGTCCGTGTGAGGGCGACTCCGCAACCGGCGTCGGCGGCCGCCGCGTCCAGCAGGCCCGCCTCCGCCTCGGCGTCAACGCCGCCAGCCCCGCCGGCGGCACCGTGCACCTCCATGGCGGAGCGCGTCGGCCAGCCAGGCAAGATCCGCATGGGCATCCCGCCGCAGCAGCTCCGGGACTGCGCCAATAACATGATGGTGTGGCTCGGGCCGGGCGATTTCCCGACCACGCTCCCGAGCTGCTTCAGGTCACCAAGGACCGGACGGTGTGGGACAACGCAGTCGCGGCCTGGCTCGCCCGGCACCCCGGCGTCGCGCCGTAGGGCGCTGCACGAGCGGACCGCGCACACGCTCGGCGGCGCGCCTTCGCAGCCCGGCGAGGTCCATCCCGAGATGGCCGAGGAAGAGCAGACCGACCGCGACGACGACGAGCTCCGCGGCGTGGATGGTCATCGCGTAGGCGACGCCGTCGGCTCGTGAATGGCCGAGAAGCTCGAAGGCTCCTGCGATGCCGCCCTCGTAGATGCCGATGGCGCCGGGCAGGAACGGGACCGAGAGCAGGAAGACCGTCACGGTGAACAGGACGACGAGCTCGGGCAGGGTGAGGTGGAGGCCGAGGAACAGCGCGCTCAAGAGCGAGCGGAGGAAGGCCACCGAGACGGCGAGCGAGGCGTACCCGGCGACCAGCAGGATGCGCGGCAGGGGAGCGCGAAAGAAGTCGGCGACCGTGGCGCAGAACTCGAGCGCCGCCTCCAGCGAGCGGTGGCCGACGCCGGGTAGCAGCGGCCCGAGACGAACCAGCGACCGGCGCGCCAGGCGCCAGCCGCAAATCAGGTCGAGGTAGACGAATCCCACCGCCAGGAACGTCCCGAGCGCGAGCCCCCGGACGGCCGCATGCGAGCCGAGCCTGTCGAGGAGGATCGCCGGAAGGACGAGCGCGAAGCCGGTGATCTCGAAGAAGCGGCCGATGACGAAAGAGGCGAGACCGCGGCTGAGCGGGACGCCGCGTCGCCGGAGGAAGTACGCCGCCGCCGGGATGCCGGCGACGAAGCCGGACGGGATCGCCCAGCTGACCGCAAAGGCGACGACGGTGAGCCGGAAGAGCAGCCAGAGCGGCACGGTATGCCCGGAGTGCTCGAGGATGGCCTGCCAGGCGAGCGCCGAGAAAAGGGTCACGCCGAACGCGGTCCCCACCAGCGCCAGGAGCTGCGGGACGGTCAGCCGAGCGAGGATGGCGACCGTCTCCCGGGCGCCGGCCAGATAGACGACGGCGCCGAGCAGCCCGAGGGCGGCCCCGAGGGTGAGCGCCCCGTACGCGAATCGTCTCACGTTCAGGCCCTGGCCCTTGACCGGCGTCCGCGCGGGCAGTACCGGATCGCCCGATGGCGGTGCGGGGTGGGGCGGCGCGACCGCGACGGCGCCGGCGCGTGCGGCGGTTCGTCTGGCCGGGATGGCGACGCGGTGCGCTCGAGGCGGTGGCGCTCGTCACCGCGGTCCTGATCGTCACCATCGCGCTGCTCGGCGAGCTCGCGGGGGCGCTGGCCGGGACGGGGCTCTGGTCGCATCTCCTGCCCTTCACGGGTGCGGTCCTCCTGCTCGGCGTCGCCGCCGCCTTCCTTCTCCGCGCCTGGCTCGCGCTGCGGGCCCGCCTGGCGGGATACGCCGACCGTGCGCCCGCCGCCTTCGCGGTCGCCGTCGCCGGGATGGCGCTCGTGGTCTCCCGTCGCCCGGCCTTCCGCCGCGAGATGCGCGACCTTCAGGCGCTGGTCGGTGGCAGCGCGGAGGCCGAGCGCACCTCGATTGCCCATCAGGTCTGGGCCACCTATCGCCGCACCGATACCGCGCAGATGCTTCGCATCCTCGAGCGCGCGCGCGTCTACGAGGCGACGGTGCTCGAGGCGGCGGCGGCCTTCGGGGTCGATGCCGAGGTCCTCATGGGCGTGGGGGCCGCGGAGTCGGCGTTCTACCCGCGCGACAGCGCGGACGGCGGACGCGGGCTCTTCCAGATCACGGCGCCGCCCGCGGAGGCGGTCGTGGAAACGCGGAGGCGGCTGCACGTCGAGCAGCTCGATCCGCTCAACCAGCGGCACAACGCCCTCCTGGCCGCCGCGACGCTGCGCCTGTACCTCGATCAGATGTCGGGCGACCTGTTTCTCGCCCTCCTCGCGTACAACATCGGGCCGCGCAACGGGGGCCTGCGCGCCGCCATGCAGCAGTACGGCGCGCGCGACTTCGTGACCGTTCAGCCGTACCTGCAGAACCTGCCTCGCGACTACCCGATCCGGGTACTGGCGGCGGCGCTGGCGTATCGCCTGTGGCGGACGGAGGGACGCCTCCCGCGCTACGAGGAGGGGGACAACGCGTCGCGCATCCAGCAGGTCGGGATCCCCGGGCTCACGTCGTAGATCGCGCAAGCGATCAGGGATGCGCGACAGGTTCTCCGAGCGGAGCAGGGCCGCGGCCATGGTCGACCGTGACGTCGATGCCGCGGTCGGCGAGCCAGGAGAATCGGTCGCGGAGCTGCGCCATCCCGGCGTCGCTGACCCGTGAGACCACCGTCATCTCGAGGCGCGTGCCGCGGCCGCCGCGCAGCGCGTCCTCGACGATGGTCTGGGCGACGTACGGGGTGAGCCGAGCCGCTCGCCGCACCTCCCCGCCGGGGCGGCCAGGTGCGGATACGAGCCGTGTCCAGACGACAGGCGTGGGCAAAGGCGCGGGTGAGGACGACGGCGCATGGCTGGCCGGCGGCCGCCAGCGCGACGTCCAGCGCGCGAGCAGATCCGCCCCCATCCTCGGCAGCAACATCGGCAGTCCCCAGTTCGTCGAGCCCGAAGGTCACCTCTAGCGCGGTGAGCCGCGGGCCGGAATCCCGGCAATGCGTGTTTATCGACGGAGGTGAGCGGTGACGGGTTACCGCACGCAGGCCGTGCCCGACACGTTGCTGCCGGTGTTTCCGGTGCCGGAGAGCACGCGCGCTCTGTCGACCAGCCCGTCGGCGTTCCCGCTGATCGTGTTGCAGTCGATCAGGTTGTTGTTGGAGGTCTGCAGCACGATGCCGTTCCCGCCCGGCGTCGGCGCTCCGGCGTCCGTGAAGCCGTTTCCCATGACGACGTTGTCGGTCACCGTGTTCGAGCTCGCGTTCTCCAGGTCGATGCCGTCGTCGAGGTTGTTCTTGACGATGTTGCCCACGACCGTGATCGCCGTGCTGCTTTCGAACAGGGTGATCCCGTCGCCCTGCTCGACGTCGGTTCCGAAGAAACGTCGGTTGCTGACGACGGTGTTGTTCATGATCATCACGTTGTGCGCCGCGTGGCCGGTGTTGATCCCGTGCCCGTTGTCGGTGATGAAGTTCTGCTTCACGACCTCGCCGCTGCCACCGGAGATCTCGAAGCATTCCTCGTTGCGCGCGCAGCAGTTGCAGGTCATGTCGCCGCCCGTCGAGCTCTTGTAGTCGACGGCGTCCTCGGGATCCGCGTCCACCAGGTTGAGGAAGCGGATCGAGATGTTGGTCGACGAGAGGACCTTGATCGTCTCGCCGCCGCTTCCCGTCGGCGGCGTGCTGCCGTCGGGGCTCAGGCTCGAGGTGAGCGTCGTCGGCTCGGGTCCGAACTCGGGGCACGCGGTCGGCGGCGGATCGCCCTCGACGACGAGGTTCGACCGCCCGGAGATCAGCGCGGGCGGTCCGACGCAACGGCCACTGACGTGAATCCGGGTGGGCGCGCTCGCGGTGCCGTCCGGGGCCGCGTTGACCGCCGCGCTCAGGGTGACGAAGGACGTCCCCGGCAGGGAGCTGACCGTGATGACGCACGGGCCGGTGGCGGAGACCGCGCACCGGGCGGGCAGCGTCGTCGACGTCGTGGTCGTGGCGACGGTGGTGGTGGTCGTGGCGACCGTGGTGGTGGTCGTGGCGACGGTGGTGGTGGTCGTGGCGATCGTCGTCGTGGTCGTCGCGAGGGTCGTGGTGGTGGGAGTGGTCTCCGGCGTCGTCGACGGGGTGACCGTGGTGGTCGTGCTCGTCGTGGCGACCGTGGTTGTCGAGCTGCTCGTCGTTGTGGTCGTGACGACGATCGTCGTGGTGGTCGAAGTCGTGGTCGTGCTGGTGGTCGAAGTCGTGCTGGTAGTCGTCGTGGTAGTCGCCATCTGGCAGGTACATTCGTTCGGCTGGCCGGGGGGCACGCACATTCCGGGGCACGCCTTGTCGCCGTTGGGGGCCGTGGTGTCGCACTGCTCGCCCTGGTCGAGCTTGCCGTTCCCGCACGGGAACAGAACGGGGCGGCCGTCGGTCTGCATCCGATCGGCGACCAAACGTCCCATGATGATGGAGTCGGCACCGACCCGCAGCTTCGCGAGGGGAGCGAACAACCGACCGTTGAATATCACTCGGCTCCCGAAACGCACCTCGGGACCCATCACGTTGATCTCCACCAGAGCGGGGCTTCCAATCGGCAGAAACGTCGAGTCCGCGGAGATGCCGAGAGAGCCGACGATGTCGATCGTCACCGGTGTGTTCACCACGATCGCGCCGCTGTGCCCGACGGCCAGCGAGCAGAACTGGTAGGAGCCCGGCTGGAGGATGAGCTTGCCGAGCGACGCGACCGACACGGCGCCGTAGGTGCCGGGCAGCAGGGTGAAGGTCTCACGCATTTGCCCCGCCTTGCCCGGGCCTCCGCAGGTGATCGGAAAGTTGGGTGGGAAGTTCACCGGGTCGAAGGGGTCGGGGACCACGAGAGGCTCGGTGTCGAAGACGGGCGGCAGGACGGGCTGCGTGATGGTGCCGGTGACGATCGTGTCCCGGCCCTTGAAGAGCGTGTTGGCGAACACGTCGCCGACGCGGGCGCGGACCTGAATCCGCAAGTTGTCGGCCACCACCACGTGGCCGTCCATCACCGTCACGTCGTGCGCGAGGTTGAGAGATCCGCCCGGCGCGTTGACCGCGATGCTGCCGTTGATGATCGCGAGGCTCTTGATGCGCCCATCCCGGTTCAGCAGCAGCTCGTAGGTCTGGGCATCACGCGACTGCGCCGCGGCAACGAGTGGAAGCGCCACGAGCAGAGGGACGGCGAGTCGGAGGATCGAGGCGACCGCGGTCCCGGAGACGATCTTCATGGCGCTTCTCCGCGTCGAAAACCGTGTACGGCCCGTATCGCGTGGATGAGCGACATGCCGCACAGCGCTCGCTATATGTCCGTGGCTGCGAAAGCGTCAATCGTTTTGCGCAAGAAATTCTCCTCTCGCGAACGAATTCGGCGCTCGCGTCGTCGGCCTGCTGGCTGCGCGGACCTTGCAGTCACGCATGCCCCATCGTGCCGGGTTGCGGCACGGCGTCGCGAAGTCCGCGATGGACGGGCATCCGCGGCGAGCGTGCCGCCGCGGGCTCGTTCGTCGGGTAGCGCCCGGTCGTGCAGGGAAGCAACAGAGCCCGCGCGGCCGTCTTCTCAGAGCCGTCGCTTGGGTATATGGGGCTGACCGAAGGAGGCGGCACCGACGTGCTCGACTACGGGGGCGCCGAGACCGGGGTCCGCCAGGACCTCATCGACGCGCAGCGCGCTCTGCTGGACCACATCGGTTCTCCCGGGACCTGGTGGACCGGTGAAGAGCGTGTCGCGATCGCGTCGGAATCGCGCCAGGCCGCCCGCTGCGCGCTCTGTCGAGAGCGCAAGGGCAGCCTGTCACCCGGGGCGGTCGCGGGCCGGCACGACGGGCCGCACACGCTCCCCGAGAACGTCGTCGACACGGTGCACCGCATCCGGACCGATCCGGCGCGGCTCTCGAAGACCTGGTTCGACGGGGTGATCGCGGGCGGCGTGGACGTCGCCCGGTACGTGGAGCTCGTGGGGGTCTCCACGCTGACCGCGGGACTCGACTACTTCGCGCGCGCCTTCGGGATCGCGCCCTTTCCGCTGCCCGCTCCACGCCCGGGCGCGCCGTCGCGACACCGGCCCGCCGGGGCGAAGCCCGAAGGGGCGTGGGTCCCGATGATCGCCCCCGAGCACGCCGTCGGGCCGGAGGCGGACGTCTACAACGGGGGATTCGTTCCGAACATCATGCGCGCGCTCAGTCTCGTGCCCGACGAGGTCCGCGCGCTGCGGCAAACGTCCGGGGCGCACTACGTGCCGGTGGAGCAGATCCCGGATCCCACGGTCCATCGCGCGCTCACCCGTCCACAGATGGAGCTCGTGGCGGCGCGGGTGTCGGCGATCAACGAGTGCTTCTACTGAACGACGGCGCACGCGACACTGCTCCGTGCGAGCAGTCAGGTGTCGGGCGAGGCGGTGGACCTGCGCGCCGTGATGGGAGAGGCGGGAGACGACGCGGGCGTCGAGCACGGCGGGCGACTGATCGCCTTCACGGACGCGGTCATGGGAAGCGACGACGAGCGGCTGGCCCGCGAGCGCCGCACGCTCCGCGCCGTCGTCAGCGCGGAGGCCTTCGTCGACACCTGCGCCTTGATCGCCGCGTTCAACGTCGTCGACCGGGTCGCCGACGCCACCGGGATCCCGCTCGACCCGATGCTCTACGCCGGGAGCGGCGACGTCCGAGAGGAGCTCGGGCTCGCTCGCTTCCGGTCGTCGGCGAATACGCCGGCACCGAACTGAGGCGCCGGCAGCCGCCGGCGCGTCATCGGGTCCACGCGACGACGACCGGCCCGCTCGGCTGCGCGCTGCCGCCGCGAGGCTCGACCGTCACCTCGAGCGCGTCGGGCAGCGCGGCCAGCGCGGGGCTCTCGGCGATCAGGCGAGCGCTCCCCTCCGCGTCGGGCCGGACCGTGCCGAGCGAGGTCCAGGTGGCGCCGTGGCGCGCCCATGCCTGGTACGTCCGTCCGCGGGGCGCCGGTGGGAACTTGGAGAAGGTGACCACCGCGATGCCGACGGCGGGACGGCCGCGATAGCGAGCGTGCGTCTCCTCCGGCGTCCCGGGCACGGGGCCCAGGCGGAGGTTCACGCTGTCGCTCGCCGTGACCATGGAGAGCGCCCGGTCGTAACGCTCGAGCGTCGCGTGCTCGGAGCGGTACCGGATGCCGAGCGCGACGAAGAAGCCGAGGGCGACGAGCGCGGCCCAACGCGGCCCGAGTCGGTCGCGCAGCTTCTGCAGGCCGGTCCGGATGCGCGTCTTCGCGGTGCCGAGCGGCAGGCCGAGTTCTGCGGCGACCTGGTCGTGCGTGAGGTCGTCGAGGAACGCGAGCCGGATCGCCTCGCGCTGCGGCGGCGGTAGCTCGTCCACCGCCGAGTGGAGGGTCCCGCGAAGATGCTCCTCCGCGGCCGCCTCGGCCGGCCCGGGGTCGCGCGCGGGGAGGCTGGCGAGCACGTGCCCGGTGGGATCCGGCTCGATCGCGGGCTGACGGCTCCGGCGCCGCAACTCGTTCAAGATCCGGAAATGCGCGATCTGCAGGATCCACGCCCGCACGGAGCCGCGCTCCGGGTCGAAGGTGGCCGCGTTGCGCCATACCGACAGGAAGACCTCCTGCGCGATGTCTTCGGCCGCGGCCCGGTCGAGGGTCTGGATGGCCAGGCCGAAGACCAACCGGGCGAACCGGCGGTGGAGCAGGCCGAGCGCCTCCTCCGAGCCGCCGGCCACCTGGCGCATCAGCTCGGCGTCACTGGCGTGCGCCCCGGGTGGCATCGGCTGGTATCCGTTCATGCGAGCGTACTACAGCGAGACGGGCGTCACGAACCCTCGCGGGGCGCGGGTCACACGTGCCGCGGCACCAGCTACTACACCGGACGACGCCAACTGGATTGGACCGGATTCGGATCAATCCGGTGGGTGCGCCGCGGGGTATCTCCGTCTCGACGAGCCCGACCGACTGATGCGGTACGCGCCGTCGAGGGAGGAGATGCCGACAATGACGACTCGAGACCGTTCGAAGTGGAAGGCCGCGCTCGTCGGAGCGTTGCTCCTGGTCGATTCATGCGCCACGGCCATGCCACGAGCAGCAGCCGGCCCGGCTGGCGACGCCCACGCGGCGAAAGCCTACGTGGGGCTCTTCAAGGACAGCGCCGTCGCGGTGGTGGACACGGGCGCGGACCGGGTCCTCACCAGGATTCCGGTGCCGCTGGGACCGCATGGTCTGGTGATCACGCCCGACGGACGCAAGGTCTACGTGAGCAGCGACGGGGCCTCGGTGGTGAGCGTCATCGACACCGCGGTGGATCGCGTGGTGCGCAGCATCGAGGTGGGCTCGACGCCACATGGCCTCGCCATGTCACCCGACGGGCGTCAGGTGCTGGCGTCCGTCTTCGGCGCGAACGAGGCCGTGGTCATCGACACCGCGACCGACGGCATCGCGGGCCGGATCGCCGTCCCGCAGCCGCACAACAGCGCCATCGCACGTGACGGACGCACCGCGTACGTCGGATCCCAGCAACAGGGTGCCACCGCACTCGTCATCGTGGACCTGGTCGAGAGAAAGCAGATCGGCAGAGTGCCGCTCGACAAGGCGCCGCGGGCGCTCGCCTTCGACCCGGCGGGGAAGCGCCTCTACTTCACGGTGGCAGGCGACGACGAGATCCGGGTGCTCGATCCGGCGCGGAATCGCGTCGTGCGCCGCATCGCCGTGGGCGCTTCGCCACACCATCCGCTGTTCACACCCGACGGCCGATTTGCGCTCGTCGTCAGCCAGGGACTGGGGGAGCTGGCGATCCTGGATCCGACGAGCCACGCGGTGGCCGGCACGGTGACCGTGGGCAAGGCACCGCACTGGATCGCGACCAGCTCGGACGGACGCGCCGCCTTCGTGACGAACGAGGGCTCCGGCGACATCTCGGTCGTCGATCTTTCGAGTCGCACGGTGACGGCCACCATCCCCGTCGGCGAGGCGCCGCGAAAAATCGCGGTGCAGCCGGGCGCGCTGTCACTCGGGTCGGATGCGCATGCCGTGCGACCGCGACTCGCGGGCGCATCAGCCGAGCCCGAGCCCTCGGATCACGGCACCCAGGACGTGAGAGGTCTGACGGAGATCGACCTCGAGGCCGACGACGACTACTTCGCTCCCACCTATCTTCTCGGTGCGCCCGGACAGAAGTTGAGGCTCGAGATCGAGAACGATTCGGCGAGCCTTCACAACGTCACGATCCCGGCGCTACGGATCGACCGGGACATCCCTCCGCAGGGGAAGGTGGAGGTCGAGGTTACCTTCCCGCGCGCCGGTGCCGTGCCGTTCTTCTGCAAGTTTCACGGCGCGATGGGGATGGCCGGCGCGTTGCTGGTCGGGAGCGAGGAGCAAAGGTCATGACTTCGCTCCGCAAGGCCGTTCAGTGGCTCTTCGATGCCCCGGATACCGCTCCCGCAGCGACCGTTCTGGTGCGACTCATGGCAGGCAGCGTCTTCTTCTGGGAAGGAGTCATGAAGTTCGTCTTCCCGGCGACACTCGGGGTGGGGCGGTTCGCGAAGCTCGGCATTCCCGCACCGGCGACCATGGCGACGTTCGTCGGCGTGGTGGAGATCGCCGGCGGTACGTTGCTGATGCTCGGGCTGCTGACGCGTGTCGCGGCTGTCCCGCTCATCGTCGACATGCTCGTCGCGATGGCGTCGACCAAGATCCCGATCTTCCTCGGGACCTCGCCGCTTCCGCTCCCGCCGGTTCCGCCACAGGTCGGATTCTGGGCCGTGCTGCACGAGATCCGCTCCGACGAGGCCCAGTTTCTCTGCTCGCTGTTCTTGCTGCTGGTCGGCCCCGGCCCACTGGCCGTCGATGCGTGGCTGCGCGCTGTGGCTCAGGGCTGGGGAAGGAAATCGCGCGGGTTGACCGGCTTGTCCTGGACCAGGACCTCGTAATGGAGGTGAGGCCCGGTGCTCCGGCCCGTGCTCCCGACGAGGCCGAGGACGTCGCCCTTCTCGACCCGCTGACCCGTCTTCACTTCGATCTTCTTCAGGTGGGCATAGCGCGACTTCACGCCGTTGCCGTGGTCCAGCATGACGTTCTTGCCATAGCCCCCGTTGGACCTCGCGGCGACGACGGTGCCCGCCGCCGGGGACTTGATCGGCGTCCCGGGTGGGCTGCCTATGTCCAGCCCGTCGTGGTGCTCGCTCCGCGACCGGTTCCACGGGGATCGGCGCATCCCGTAGTCCGAGTCGATCCGGCCGGTGACCGGCCAGCTGAGCGGCAGGCTGCTCACGAGCTTCCCCATGCGCCCGACCGTGTGCTCCAGCTCGCGCAATCGCGGCCCTTCGTCCGCGACGCTCGTCGCCAGGAGGTCGAGCTCCGCCTGGGGAAGCGGCTCGCCGCCTGACGTCGGGGCGCTGGCCTCGAGGGGACCCGCGTCCGCCTGGGTTCGCGTGTCCGGGCTGGCCACGAGGCCGAATGCCCTCCACATCTTGTCGTGGAGCGTCCTCCACGTCGCGATCTCGCTTCGGACCGCGGCGATCCGTGCTTCGAGCGAATCGAGGACCCGTTGATCGTCGGCGCGCTGGCGAAGCGCGGCCCTCCGGCTCGACTCGCGCAAGAGCACGACGTACCCGCTCGACAGGCCGACCGTGGCCAATCCCGCCGCCCCGATCAGTCCAAGCGTCGCATAGGCGATCCAGCGCGGGAGGTTGAAGCGCAGAACCGCGCCGTCGCCGTGAACGACGATGAGGCTGAAAGGATCCTTCATCCCTTCATCGCGACGACCAGGGAAAGTGCAGGCTCGGCTGGCTTTTCCTTCGTCATCCGACACTGGCCGTCGAGCACCGCGCCCGGCTCCATGACGATGACCGGAGCCTCGACGTCGCCGGTGACGCGCGCCTTGCCTTTGATCTCCACGCGTTCGCTCGCCGTCACGTTCCCGACCAGCTGTCCGCGCACCACGAGCACCGCGGCTCGCACGGTCGCCTCGACGACGGCGCGCTCCCCGATGATCAGCGTGTCTTGGGCCGTGATCTCACCGCGCAGCCTCGCGTCGAGCATCACGGTGCCGGTGCACGTGTAGCTGCCCTCGATCTCCGAGCCCTCGTCGAGGAAGGCGCCGAGCCCGCCTCGCTTGCTTCGCCCGTTGCTTTTGCGACTTCTCCACATGATCCACCTCTGCAAGACGCCTGTGATTTGCCCCGAGGCAGTAGAGCAAGGGCGATACCAACCTTCTGGCACGCTTTTCGCCGGGGCCGTACCCCGTGTCCGTTCACGGGCTCCAGGAACTCCGCGCCGCATCGTGGAGCAAAGTCGCGGCGTCCCGGCCGTCCATCCCGTGACGGTCGGTGAGCAGAGAAGTGCAGGGCTACGCGTTGCGTAAACGAGGTTGCATACAGATTTGCGTAGGCGTTGGCCTTCGGGTGTCGCTCGACTCGGCGAGCGGACTTGGCCGGACCTCAGGGTCCGGTGGCTGCGAATGGATCGGGCCGGCGCATGCGCCACACGAGCAGGCACGGGACGATCGTGTAGGGGACGTTCACGACGGTGACCATCGCCAGGTTCGCCCGGTGCCCTTCGCTCAGGAACTCGGTCAGGAAATACACCAGCGTCGAGTAGACGATGGCCCCGCAGTAGAGGAGCGCCGGCAGGCGGATCCACGCGCGACGGCGCACGAACGCATAGATCAGCGCGAGGTGCATGGGCCCGTAGACCCACTCGTCGATCCCCGTCATGACCCGCAGGTAGATCGGCGGCTCGAGGAAGAGCGGATCCCAGCGACTGGCGTAGAAATACCACGCCCGGCCGAGCGGACCGGTGGCCGTTGCCAGGTCCACGCCGAAGGTGATGTAGGGCTCCATGAAGATCGACGTGAAGGCGAACAGGCCGAAGCAGGCGATGAGTACGCGGTCGATCGTCGGCAATCGGTCCTGAGGCGTCAGGCGCGTGTCCGGACCCACGCCGCCCAGGCCTCCTCGAGCTGTGACGTGCCGTTCGGATACGCTTTCCGCTGCCGCACGATCGCGTCCATCGAGGTGCCTCGTTCGAGAGCCTGGCACATGTCGCGGATGAACGTCTTGCCCTCGGTCTCGAGCAGGAACTCGAGGAGGCTCACCGACTCGGCGTAGTACGTCATGTTCTCGACCCCGCGCCGGGAGAGCTCGTCGCCATGGGAGGAAGCGTACGCCGACACCTGGCGGTTCAGCTCGTCGACGGTGATCTCGCCGCGGGCGAGCTTCTCGTGGAGCTGGACGGTCAGCGCGACCAGCGGGCTCTCCTTCACCGGATTTCGCATCGTGAAGAGCGTCGCCAGCGGGATGCGTTCCTGCAGGTGATCGCGCATCCACTCGGCGCGATGCCGGCGCGACGGCTCCTTCTCGTGATGACAGGCGACGGCCTCGTGGAGCCAGGCGTTGGACTGATGAAGCCCGCCTTCGTGCATGTACTCGAGGAAATAGATGTGCGCGATCTCGTGCGAGAGATCGCTGAAGCGCTGGCTGTCGAGCGGTTCGCCCTCGGTGATCGTCCAGGCGATCCGGTGCGCAGGGCTGCCGGCCGGAGCCTCCGATGCGGCGTCCGCCGAGGAGCCGCCGCCGGTGCCGACGCTGATCACGACCTCGACCGGGACGGGCTCGACACCGAACAGGTCCCGGAACGTCCGCCACGTCGTCTCCAGGTCGGACGCGATCGCGTCGGGCGACGGCGTCTTGGCGGTCGAGACCACCCGGAAGTGGTCGCTCTTGCCGCTCGGCTGCTCTGTCTTCATGTCGGCGCACGTACCGTCGCCCGCCATGAGCCGCAAGAGCACGGCGATCAGGCAGACGCGAAGTCCCTTCATCGGGCCATCGTGAGCGAGCGGCGGACGGCTGGCAAGGGTGCGGTCCGAAGACCGCGTCACGGGACGTCGGGCTGCCGCAGCCTGGCGCGACGGCCCGGCGCCCGGCCGCGGCGCGCGTAGAAGTCGGTGCGCTGCGCGATGTCGTGCGCGAGCTCCGGTCGCCCGGCCGCTTCGGCGAGCTGCATGGCCTGACGTGCCATCGCCACGGCCTCGTCGAACCGTCCGGCAGCCGCGTACGCCGCAGCGAGGTTGTCGGCGAACTCCGGTCGACCGGGCTCGAGGCTGAGGGCCCTCCTGTAGTGCTCGATCGCCTCCGACAGCTCGCCCTCCTCGGCCAGCAGCATGCCGAGCTGGTACTGCGCCGGCGCGAAGTCCGGACGCAGCCGTACGGCTTCGCGCGCGTGGCGGACCGCCTCTCGTGTCCGGTCCTCACGGGCGAGGAGAATCGCGAGGTCGTGGTGGGCGAGGTGGAAGTCCGGCCTCGCGCGCAGCGCCTCGCGATACTGCTCCAGGGCCCGTGCCACCCGTCCCTGGCGTGCGTAGCAGTTGCCGAGGTTGACGCGTGCCTCCGGGTAGTCGGGTCGGAGACGCACCGCCTCGGCGTAGTGACGGAAGGCCGGCTCGCGCTTGCCCTGGGCCGTCAACGCGTCGCCCAGGGACTCGTGCGCCTCGGCGTGATCGGGCTGGAGACGCAGCGCTTCGGTGAGAGGTGCGACGGCCTCCTCGGTGCGCCCCGCGGCGACGAGCGCCGCGCCGAGGCGGTAGTGGAAGGGGGCCGACTCCGGGCTCCGGCGGACGAGATCCCGTGCGGCCGCGAGAGCCTCGTCCTCGGTGAGCTTGCCGGCGGCCATGTCGCGGAGCAGCGTCGTCTGCAGGTGCTTGACGGGGAGCATGTCCTTGATGTCTCGCAGCGCGCCGTCGGGCGACGCGCTGGCACCTCCCGCACCGCTCCCCACCACGTAGCCGAGCGCGGCGAGCCGTCGGCGCCCGTCGTCGTCGAGTGTGACCGCGGGCGCCACGGTCGCGCGGTGGCCGTGCGCCGCGGCGCTCACCACCCGGTCGAGCTTCGTCGCGCGATCCGGAAGCGCGCTGACCAGGTTGCGGAGCTCCGCCGGATCGCGCTTGCGGTCGTAGAGCTCGGGCTTGGTCGTCCGGATGTATCTCCAGTGCGGTGTGGTCACGCTCCGGAGCGGGCTCCATCCGAAGAGGTCGTAGGGAAGGTCGGTCTGGGCGTGGATCGGGCGCGATGAGACCGGCTCGCCGCCGAGCGCCTGGCGGAGGCTCCGACCGCTTCCGCTCGGTTCCGGGTCGATCCCCAGGAGGTCCAGCACCGTCGGGTAGACATCGGTCAGCGAGACGAGGGCGTGCACGCGGGCTCCGGCGCGGACCACGCCCGCAAGTGCGACGAGCAGCGGGACGTGGAGCGCCTCCTCGTTCAGCAGGTATCCGTGCTCCTCCTCGCCGTGCTCGCCGAGGCCCTCGCCGTGGTCGCCGACGGCGACGACGAGGGTCCCCTCGAGCTGATGCTGCGCCTGGAGGAAGGCGAGCAGCCGTCCCACCTGACGGTCCATGAAGGCGACCTGGGCGTCATAGGACGTCGTCTGCTCGAAGGGCGTGCCGGCAAGCTCCGGGTGAACGGTATACGGGTGGTGCGGATCGTAGAGGTGCACCCAGCAGAAGAACGGGCGACGCGCGCTGCCGGCCGTCGCGCGTCCGAGCCAGGCGAGCGCCCGGTCCACGACGCGATCACCCGGCCGGTACACCGACATCGGCTCGGGAACCTCCTGCGCCACGGCGCCCGCGAGGTCGTCGTCGTACGTCTCGAAGCCTCGATTCAATCCGAAGCGCGCGTTGAGCACGAACGCCGCCACGAAGGCGGCCGTCTGGTAGCCGTGCGCCGCGAGCGTGCCGGCGAGGGTCGGAATGGAGCTCGCGAGGCTGCGCTTGCCGTTCACGTGGAGCCCGTGCTCGTCGGGTTCGCGGCCGGTCAGGATGGTCGCGTGCGCCGGCAGCGTCATCGGGCAGCTCGACTGGGCCTGCTCGAACAGCGTCCCGCGTCGGGAGAGCTCGTCGAGGGCCGGGGTGAGGGCGGCGCGATACCCGTAGCAGCCGAGCCGATCGGCGCGCGTCGTGTCGAGCGTGACGAGCAGGACGTTGTAGCGGCCGGCGGCGTGGGCGGCCGCGACCAGGAGGTGAGCCGCCGCGCCGAGCGCGACGGCAAGCGTCGTCCTCACCCGTCCCACCTAGACCAAAGGCTTGCCGGCGACCAGGCGGGACGCGGCGCCGAGCCTGGCCCGAGGCGGCCTACCGCTTCAGCTTGAACGGCGGCCGCAAGCCGAATTGCGAGACGCTGAGGGTATGGACCGGCGCTGCATCGCTGGGCGTCGGAACCGGTCCCCGCGGCGGGGGCCCGCCGACCGTGGTGTTTGGGAGACAGCAGTTCACACAGACCTGTGGAGGTGGGCCGGTGTCCGGACACGGGTACGGGGGATCGATCACCGTCCCGGGGACACGGAAGGGCGGCGGACTCGTGCAGTCGAGGAGCGCGCCGTTCGCGCTCGCGTTCGAGAAGACGGTGACGCTGTAGTACTGGGCGGTCTGCCTTTCGGTCTCCCTGGCAAACGTCGCCGTGTCGCCGTCGGGCTCGATCGAGAGACGGCGCGCCAGCGGGGGAGCGGTACAGCCTCCGTAGTCGCAGTTCACCTGGAAATATCGGGTCCCCGTGCAGTTCGAGGTGGTGTACTGGAAGTCGCTTCCGTAGTCGTTCTTCCGGAACCCGCTGGTGTCGACGCCGAAGATGAACCACTCGTTCTCGGAGTCCACGAAACGCGTCACGCTCGCCGATGTCGACCCGTAGTACGAGGAGAGCGACGTCACGGCGCCGACGTCCTTTCCGGTGGCATCGACCACCGACAGCCCACCGCCGCTGCCGTCACGTCCCGGCGGGCCCGGCGGGCCCGTCGGTCCAGGCGGGCCACCCGCAGGCCCCCCTGGTCCGGTGGGCCCCGCGGGGCCGGCGGGACCCTGGGGCCCTGCCGGTCCTTGAAGACCCGCGGCTCCCGCGGGTCCCTGGGAACCGGATGGTCCCGGCGGGCCCGCAGGACCCGTCGGCCCCGGTGGGCCACCCGCAGGCCCGGCGGGTCCCGTGGGTCCCCGGGGCCCCTGCGCTCCGGCGGCACCCTGCGATCCCTGGAGCCCCGCCGCTCCGGCAGCCCCCGCAGGGCCCTGTGGACCGCGGGGGCCCTGGAGGCCGAGTCCCGCGGTCTGATCCGGGCCGAGCGTCACCTCCTTCCCCTTGCACTTGTCGCGTACGAGGAGGCCGCCCTTGGGCGTCTTGCAGAGGGCGGCTTCGGCCGCCCTGGGGGCCAGAAGCGTCAGCAGGGTTCCCGTGACGATGACGGCGGTCGTGACCGAGCGCTTCATCTGTCTCCCCCCTTCGCGCCCTAGCGGGCTAGCAAGATCAGCCGGGGCTGTTACGCCACTCATGCTTCTGCTGTCAAGCTCATTGAGGGGAAGCTTGTCCGGACGCCGCCGCATTGCGTCACGGGACCTCCGCCAGCCGACCCGTGGGACCCAGCCGGATCCGGCCAGCGACGCGGTCCAGATCTATCGCTCGACCCTCGACGGTGCGGAGAAGGTCTGTCTGACGTGTGGCCTACCGGGGCCGAACCAGGTTCCGGTCGTCCAGCCGCACGGGAGGTGGATCCTCTTTCACTCCTGGAACGGGCATTCGATCCGGGTCGGCGCCCCCGGGTTCGGCGGCCTCGGCTCCGACGTCTGGGTGATGACGCGTGACGGAACGCGCCACACGAACCTGACCAACACCGGCGAGCTGCACGACAACTTCCACGCCTACTGGTCTCCCGACGGGAGGTACGTCGCGTGGACCGCGCTCAGCTGGAGCGCCGTCGACGGCGGGAACGGGAGGTCCGACATCCGGGTGGCCAGATTCGATCCGCACGGACCGCGGCTCGTCGACGAGCACGTCCTACGGCCGGGCAACGGCCACTGGTACGAGACGCAGTGGTGGGCACCCGACGGCTCGGGCTTCCTCTACACCGAGACGGTCGACACCGCGGTCAACCCGGAGCTCTTCTTCTGCCGCCTGCCCGATCCCGCCCACGGCATGTGCCGCCCGGTGCGGCTCACGAACGACTCGGCCTGGGACGAGCAGGCGATCTTCGCCCCGGGCATGAACCGGGTCCTCTTCATGTCGTCGCGCAACCTCCCCGGCGCTCACAACGACTGGGCCCAGATCGCCACCTTCCTCGACCTTCCCGCCGAGTTCGACTACGAGCTCATCCTGCTGGTGTTCTTCGACAGCTACCTCCAGCCCATCCTCCAGCAGGCGACCGATCTCTACGAGATCACGTTGCGCTGGAACGGCGCCCGCACGAGGTTCAAGCCCGGCCCGGTTCGGCGCCTGACCCGCTCGGGCGAGGACGGCTGGGTGATCCCCGAGTTCACCTGGGATCCGAGCGGGCGGCGCCTCCTCTGGACGCAGAACAAGTTCAGCGACGGCCGCCGGGTCGACCAGGGGTGCGTCATGCGCAAGATCCGGGCGGACATCATCGGCAAGCTGAGCGGGGTCCAGAGCATCGACAAGATTGCGTTCAGCATCGTCACGCAGATCCGCGCCCAGGCCCTCGGCCTGCTCGGCGACCCGAAGGCGTTCACCTTCCCGGAAGGTGGCTGCGGCGGAAGCGACCCAGGCCAGCTTCCGTCCTACGCGCAGGAGACGCGGATCGGGCGGTACGAGCCGTAGCGTCCGCGCCCGGCTCAGCGCATCTGCCGGCGCAGGTAGTTGACGACGTCGAGGCGGGTGATGAGACCGACGAACCGGTCCCCCTCGCACACGATCGCCACCAGCCCGCGGTCGAAGATGGGCAGCAACGACTCGAGCGGGGCGTCGGGCGCCACGGTGGTGAGGCGGCTCGTCATGAAGTCGCGCGCCGGTCGGCGGAACGACGCGTCGTCGTGGCTCACCGCCAGCAGCACGTCGGACTCGTCCAGGATGCCGACGATCCGCTCGTCCTCGAGCACGGGCAGCTGCGAGAGGTCGTAGAGCTTCATCCGCGAATACGCCACGAGCAGCCCGTCGCCGGGCGCGACGCTCACGACGGCGCCCTTCTCGTGGCTGCGCGCGATCAGGTCGCGCAGGTCCCCGTGCCGCGCGCCGCGCAGGAAGCCCTGATCCTGCATCCAG
>Ga0070699_100001880_pt1 | contig 18993 bp, 20 predicted proteins | sample KBSK1503metaG_FD_65473 | JGI IMG/M metagenome (GOLD analysis project Ga0070699, IMG submission 65473) | Corn, switchgrass and miscanthus rhizosphere microbial communities from Kellogg Biological Station, Michigan, USA - KBS K1-50-3 metaG | ecosystem: Host-associated > Plants > Roots >... | reverse complement strand
ACCGTGGGGGCCAGCTTGGGTCCCTTGAAGATGCGGCCGCCGAACATGGCCGCGGTATCACAGATCCAGGTGACGATGAGCGGGAAAAAGACCAGCGCGGTGCCGGCCCCGGATCTGAGCCCGAAGCCGTCGTGGCGGATTACGATCAGGAAAGTCGGAAAGAGGCCTGCGTAGACTATACCAAAGAGGGTGACGGCGACGGCGCTCAGCGGCTTGTCCTGGGGACCCCGTTTCCACAGCGCCCAGGTGAGCAGGCCCATGAGCCAGAGGCAGCCGCCGTAGAGACCTTCCAGCAGCACCCACCAGGTGTTGAACACCGAGCTCAGTGCCAGGTACGCGACCGGCGCAAACGCCAGCACCGTGATCAGCCCGATCTCCACCGCCGGCTCGATCCGCTGCCGCCGGGCGAGGTCGAACAACTCGCGAGTCCCCAGCAGGCCCACCAGCGCGACCACCGCGACCAGGGGCCAGCCACCCAGCCAAATCAGGCCAAACGCGACCGGGATGGCGACGACGGCGAACCCGATCCGCCGGACCAGATTGGTGTCCATCAGGCCAGCACGCGTCCGAAGCGGCGGTCCCGGCGTTGGAAATCGAGGATGGCGCGGAAGAGGTCCTGGCGGGTGAAGTCGGGCCAGAGGACCGGTGTCACCCAGATTTCGGAATAGGCCAGCTGCCAGAGCAGGAAATTGGAGATCCGCATCTCGCCCGAGGTGCGAATCAGCAGGTCGGGATCGGGCCACGGGGCCGTATACAGCTCGCGGGCCAGCAATTGCTCGTCGATGTCGGCGGGATCCAGCCGGCCCTGGGCGACCGCCTCGGCCAGTTTCCGGGCGGCCCGGGTCAGCTCGGCGCGGGAGCTGTACGAGATGCAGATGTTGAGATCCAGGTTGGTCCCGGCGGCGGTCTCCTTCATGATCCGGTCGACCGCGGCGCGGGCGCCGGGCGAGAGCCGGTCGAGGTCGCCCAGCATCCGGACCGCCACGCCCTGGGAGCGCAGCTCATCCAGCTCCTTCGCGATGTATTCCTCGAGCAACGCCATGAGCGCGTCGATCTCGTCGGGCGGACGCTGCCAGTTCTCCTGGCTGAACGCGAACAGGGTCAGCACTTCGACACCCGCCGCAAGGCCACCTTCCACGACTTCCCGCACCGCCTTCATCCCGGCCTGGTGCCCGAAAGGCCGGGGCAGAGAACGGGCCTGCGCCCAGCGCCCATTGCCGTCCATGATGATGGCAATGTGGGCCGGGATCGCGCCATTCAGTTTTATGGTCTTGAGTAAGTCTTCTGTCATAGGGTACTGGGTACTGGGTACTGGGTACTGAGTACTGAGTACTGAGTACTGAGTACTGAGTGGTGAGTGTCAAAAGGTTCTCGGTGCGTTGCTAGGCCTCTGGACGCCCAGTACCCAGTACCCGTCACCCAGTACCGGCCTAGATCACCATGATTTCAGCTTCTTTGGCCTGAATCAGCTGGTCGATCTGCTTGATGTGGTCGTCGGTAGCCTTCTGGATGTCCTTCTCGCCCCGGGTCTTCTCGTCCTCCGAGATCTTGTCGATTTTCTTGATCTTGTGGAGCCCGTCGGTCCGGGCGTGGCGCACGGCGACCCGGCCTTCTTCGGCCAGCTTGTGAACCAGCTTGACCAGGTCCTTGCGGCGCTCCTCGGTGAGCTGCGGAATCGGCACCCGGATGAGGCCGCCCTGGCTCGCGGGATTGAGGCCCAGGTCGGCGTCGCGGATCGCCTTCTCGATGGCGGGAGCCAGCGACTTGTCGAAGGGCTGGACGGTGAGGAGCCGGGGTTCCGGCGCGGCGACCATGCCGACCTGGTTGAGCGGCACTTCGCTGCCGTATGCCTCCACCTTGACCAGGTCCAGCAGGGCCGGCGAAGCCTTGCCGCTCCGGATGTGGGCCAGTTCCTTCTTGGTGTTCTCCACCGCTTTGTGCATCAGGTCGCGGGCGTGCTTCAGCAGCTCCGGAATGGTGCTCATCGCACGATCGTCCCCACCCGCTCGCCCTGCAACACACGATGCACGGCGCCGGGAGTGTTGATGTTGAACACGATGATCGGGAGGTTGTGCCCCATGCAGAGGCCGAACGCGTTGGCATCCATGACGGCGTAGCGATTGACCAGCGCTTCCTGGAAAGTCAGCTCGGGGATGAACTTGGCCTGGGGGTCCTTGCGGGGATCGGCGGTGTAGATGCCTTCCACGTTGGTGCCCTTGAGGATCACTTCGGCCTCGATCTCCAGCGCGCGGAGCACGGCCGCGGTGTCGGTGGAGAAAAACGGATTGCCGGTGCCGGCGGCGAAGATCACCAGCCGACCCTTCTCCAGGTGGCGGATGGCGCGGCGCCGGATATAGGGCTCGGCCAGCGACTCCATGCGGATCGCGGTCATCACCCGGGTTTGCACCCCTTTGCGCTCCAGGATGTCCTGCACCGCGAGCGCGTTGATGACCGTGGCCAGCATGCCCATGTTGTCGGCAGCGACACGGTCCACGCCCTCCTTGCTGGCGGCGCCGCCCCGCATGATGTTGCCGCCGCCCACCACGAGGCTCAGGCGGATGCCGGAGGCATGCACCTGTTTCACTTCATCGGCCAGTGACTCCACGACTTTGTAGTCGAGGCCAAAGCCCTTCTCTCCAGCCAACGCCTCGCCCGAGAGCTTGAGGAGCGCGGATGAGAAGGCCGCGGGCATCAGGCTTCCCCGATCTTGAACCGGGCGAAGCGCCGTACGGTGATGGCCTCACCGATCTTGCCCGAGGCTTCCTTGATCATCTGGCCCACGGTTTTCTCGGCATCCTTGACGAAGGTCTGCTCCGTGAGGCTCCGCTCGCTCACGAATTTCTTCACTTTTCCGTCGACGATCTTGAGCCGAATGTTCTCGGGCTTTCCTTCCTCCGCCACCTGTTGCTCGGCAATCCGGCGCTCCCGCTCGACCAGGTCGGCCGGGATCTCTTCCGGGGCCACGGCCACGGGGGTCGGGTCATGCGAGGCAATGTGCAGGGCGATCTCGCGGCCCAGCTCCTTGAATGCGTCGGTGCGGGCGACGAAGTCCGTCTCGCAGTTAAGCTCCAGCAGCACCCCGACCTGGTGGTTGTGGTGGATGTAGCTCAGGATCAGGCCCTGGGCGGCCTCCCGGCCGGCTCGCTTTTCAGCCTTGGCGATACCCTTCGCGCGGAGCAGCTCGACCGCCTTCTCCATGTCGCCATTGGCTTCTTCCAGCGCCTTCTTGCAATCCATCATCCCCGCGCCGGTCCGGCGGCGGAGCTCCGCTACGTCCTTGGGCGAAATCATCGTACTCGACATCGTTGCTTCCTCTGATATGGATATTAAGACCGCCGCTCCCGGCCCCAAGGCCAACGAGCGGCGGCAAACAACGTAAACCGCCGGCCCTACCCTTCGGTTCCGCTCGCCGGTGCCGCCGCTTCCGCTCCGGTGCCTTCGCCCTCGCCCTTCATTCGGGCCGCGATCGCCTCCGGCTTGGGCCGCCGCTTGCGCCGGGGCCGCCGCTTGCGCCGTTCGGCGTCGGCATCACCCTCGGAGCCGGCGTCGGTGCTGTAGGTCTCCGCCTCGACGTCTTCGACCACCTCGCGGGCCGGCACCTGGGCCCGGGCTTCCCGGATGGTGTCGCAGAGCGCGCGGGTGATGAGCGAGACCGCGCGGATCGCGTCGTCGTTCCCGGGAATCGGCACCGTGATGACGTCGGGATCGGCGTTGGTATCCACGATGGCGACCACCGGGATCCCCAGCTTGTTGGCCTCGGCGACGGCGATCTTCTCCTTCTTGGCATCCACCACGAAGAGCGCGCCGGGCAGCCGAGCCATGTTCTTGATGCCTTCGAGGTTCCGGGCCAGCTTCTCCCGTTCCCGCTCGAACAGCAGTTTTTCCTTCTTGGTGTAATTCTCGAAATCGCCCTCGGCGGAGCCCTGTACCAGGTCACGGTAGCGGCGGATCTGTTTCTTGATGGTCTGGAAGTTGGTGAGCATGCCGCCCAGCCACCGCTCGGTCACGTAGTAGGCGCTGCAGTCCTCCGCGTCGACCTGGACGATCGCCTTCAGCTGCTTCTTGGTGCAGACGAACAGGACGCCGTCGCCCCGGAGCACGACGCTCTTGAGCAGCTCCTGCGCCTTGATGATCTGACGCAGCGTCTTCTGGAGGTCGATGATGTAGATCCCGGAGCGTTCGGCGAAGATGAACCGCCGCATCTTGGGATTCCACCGCCGGGTCTGGTGGCCGAAGTGTACTCCTGCTTCGAGCAGGTCCTTCAGTTCTGGCTGAGCCATTCGTTTCTGTTCTGTCCTATCTGCGTTGGGGTTGGGACGTCCATCGCCTTCGACTCTTCATTCAACCCCGCGGGGCACCCGAACGAAGATCCGGCGATGTGCGAGTTTCGACGGCGCGACGGGCACGGAGACCCGTCGTACCCACCGTCGTACGATTTACCGCTTGCTGAACTGGAACCGCTTCCTGGCGCCAGGACGGCCCGCCTTCTTCCGTTCCACCGCCCGGGGATCCCGGGTCAGTAACCCGTTGGCCCGGAGTTTGGCGCGATGGGTACCATCGGCCTCGACCAGCGCGCGGGCGATACCCAGGCGCAGCGCGCCGGCCTGGCCGGTCTGACCACCACCGTTCACGTGGGCCTTCACGTCGAAGGCGCCCAGCGTGTCGGTCGCGGTAAACGACTGCTGGATGTGCTGCACCAGCGAGGGACGGGGGAAATAATCGCCCAGCGTCCGGCCGTTCACGTCCCACTTGCCGGTTCCCGGCGTCAGGTACACGCGAGCCACGCTGGTCTTGCGGCGACCCACGGCCTGCCAGCGGAATTCAGGAGTCGGACTCATGCGTTCACCTTGATCTCGGTCGCGCGGGCCTGGGGCTGCTGCGCCTGATGGGGATGTTCCGCCCCGGCGTACACCTTGAGCTTGCCCCGCAGGTGCTGCTTGGACAGCGAATTCTTGGGCAGCATCCCGAAGACCGCCTTCCGGATGACCCGGTCCGGGTGCTTGTCCAGCACTTCTTTCGCCGGCGTGAAGCTCTCGTGCCCCATGTAGCCGCTGTGCGAGAAGTAGTGCTTCTGCTCAAGCTTGCGACCAGTCAGCCGAATCTTGGAGGCGTTGATCACCACCACGAAATCGCCGCCATCCATATGCGGCGTGAAGGTCGGCTTGTGTTTGCCCCGGATCAATTGCGCGACCTGGGTCGCCAGACGGCCGAGGGGAACCCCCGAGGCATCTACGACATGCCAGTCGTGCTTGAGATCGCGCTTTCTTGCGGTAAAAGTCTTCATGAACCTGTGTTCTGTTGGGCGCCTGAAACGGTGTAAACTGGCACAGACCCGAAACATACCTAGCGCCCGGGGTTCAGGTCAAGACAGGATGATTGAGGGGTTTTACTGAAGGACCGGATCGGAAAAAAGCAGCTGGTCAAGCCTTATCTTCAAATTCAACAAGGACTTGCCCCTTCTCGACCGGCTGGCCGGCTCGGACCAGCACTGCCTTGACCACGACTGGTGCTGCGGACCGGAGCTCGTTCTGCATTTTCATCGCCTCCAACACAACAATCCCTCTCCCCGCTTCCAGGGAATCCCCTGGCTCCACATCCACACGGACTACCAGGCCGGGCATCGGCGCCTTCAGCACTCCCCCGCCCTTTTTCGCTTCGCCGGTTCCAGTAAGGCTCTGGATATGCCGGGTCCGTTCATCCACCACCATCGCTTGCCAGGTCTCCCCCTGGAAAGCCATCTCCCAATGACCCGCGCCGCGATTAACGAACGGCAGGGTGAAGGAGCGAGTCCCCATCAGGAGGTGACGCAACGGAGTTTCCGGAATCACGGTGAGATGGGCATCATACTCCTCACCATTCACGCTGACCCGGTCGCCGTCGACCAGGACCTCGAACTCGCGATCGCCCACTGAAACGAAGTACTTCATCGCAAGATCTTCCCAGCAATGTGCCGAGTGCAGAGTGCAGGGTGCGGAGTAACCGCCCGATCGCCCTGCACCTGGCACCCTGTACGCTTCTTACCCTGGACCCTGCACCCTGCACCCTGCACCGAGAAGGTCACTGGGCCTCCAATACGGCGACGGTTTCCACGTGCGCGGTTTGGGGAAAGAGATCAAACCCCTGTACCGCGGAGACGCGGTAGGCCGGGTTGAGCCGCGCCAGGTCGCGGGCCAGGGTCGCCGGATCGCAGGAGATGTAGACCACGCGGCGAGGCCGTCGCTCGACCAGCGCCGCAGTCACCCGGGGATCCATCCCGACCCGGGGAGGATTGGCAAGCGCGAGATCCGGCGCCCGGAGCCGGCCGATAACTTCCTCGGCCTTGCCGACGACGCAGCGTACCTGGGACCCGCCCAGGCCCAGTTGCTCCATCCGCCGGCTAGCTTCCGCCACCGCGCGTGGATCCGACTCGACCGAGTCCACGGCCGCGCCACGTCGCGCCAGCTCGATGGTGCTCTCGCCGATCCCGGCGAAGAGATCCCAGAGCTGGCGTCCCCGCACCTCACCCAGCTGCTCCAGCGCGTAGTTCCGCACCAGGTCACCCATAGCCGGGTTGACCTGCTCGAACACCGTGGCGGGATAAGTCGAGTCGCCGACCAGTACGCGAGGAGCGCCTCCTTCGGGATGCCACCAGAGCACGGCATATTCGCCATCCTGCGCGAGGGCGCGGGCCAGCTCGGGCGCGGTGTCCCAGGCCCGGTCGCCCCGGCATTCAGCCACAGCGTGCCGGCGGCCCTGCCGATCGAGACGCAATACGAGATGGACGAGGTCCGCCGGCAACCAGCGCCGCTGCCGCTTCAGCACGGTCCACAGCCGCATGAGCGCCGGATCGGTGATGTGGCAGCGGTCGAGGTCGAACACGTCTGCGGGGCGGTCGTAGGGATGGAGACCGAGCTTCGCGCCCCGCCCCGGCGCCAGGGTGATCCGGGACCGGTACCCCCAGGTCCGCTCGGCCGGAATAATGGATGGGTCGGGCAGGTCGAGCTTGCCCAGCCGGCGCAGCGTTTCACCGACGATCGACTGTTTGGCCGCCAACTGGGCGGCGGGAGTCAGGTGCTGCAGCTGGCAGCCCCCACACGCCTCGCGAGTGTAGTGGGGACACGGCGCCTCGATTCGGTCGGGACCCGGCTCCAGCACCCGGACCAGCTCCGCCCTCACAAAGCGGCGGGCCTCGTGAACCAGGCGGACCTCGACCAGATCACCGGGGGCGGTGCGGGGAACGAAAGCGGTCCTCCCATCGGGAAGCCGGGCGATACCATCACCTCCGGTCGCGATGCCGAGCACCCGCAGCGGTGCGGGGGCAGCGCTTAAGGCCTGGCGCGTCCGCACCCGTGGGCGTTCCCGCATCAGCCGAGCGCCTCGCGCCGGGCGACCCGGGCCCAGACGCTGGGAGCTTCCGACTCGGCGGCCACCGGCGGACGCCGAAGCATCCGGACTTCTTCCTCCGCGAGCGCCGCGGCGACCGCGGCCACCAGCTTGTGGTCGTCGCTCATCGGGACTTCGAGCAGGTCGGTGCGGCGCTCGAGGAACTGGGTGTCGATCCGGCCTTCCCGAAATTCGGGGTCACGCATCAGGCGGCAGTGAAACGGCAGGTTGCTGGAAACTCCGGCCAGCAGGAGCTCGCTCAGCGCCCGGGTCATCCTGGCAATCGCCTGCTCGCGGTCGTTGCCCCACACGATGAGTTTGCCGAGGAGCGAGTCATAGAAGAGGGTGATCTCATCTCCCGCGCCGATGCCACCATCCCAGCGCACGCCGGGACCGGCCGGAGGCCGCAGGAAAGTGACCGTGCCGGTGGAAGGCAGGAACCCGTTGGAGGGATCCTCGCTGGTGATCCGGCATTCCAGCGCCCACCCCCGAGGCGCGAGGAGCCCGGCCGCGGTAATGGACATCGGAAGCCCACGCGCGATCCGGAGTTGTTCCCGTACCAGGTCCACCCCGTACACCATCTCGGTCACCGGGTGTTCCACCTGGATCCGGGTATTCATTTCGAGGAAATAGAATGAGCCGTCGGCGCCGAGCAGGAATTCGCAGGTACCCGCGCTGCGGTACCCGACGGCCTTGGCCGCCGAGACGGCTGCGTCCCCCATTCGGGCCCGCAGCTCGGCCGGAACCGCGGGCGAGGGGGCCTCTTCAACCACTTTCTGGTGGCGTCGCTGGATCGAGCACTCCCGCTCGCCGAGGTGGATGGTGCGCTGGTGATCGGCCAGCACCTGGATTTCGATGTGGCGGGGCCGCTCGATGTATTTCTCGACGTAGACGCTGCCGTCACCGAATGCCTTGGCCGCCTCGGACGCCGCCGCCGCAAAGGCGCCTTCGAGATCGTTCGGCTGAGTGACGATCCGCATCCCGCGGCCACCGCCGCCGGCCGCCGCCTTGATCAGGACCGGATACCCGATGTCGCGGGCGATCGCCGCGAGGTCGGCCGGGCCCGCCGCGGCGACCGTAGTACCGGGAACAATGGGCACGCCGGCCGCCTGCATCCGGCGCCGCGCTTCGGTCTTGTTACCCATTGCATGGATAGCGCCCGCCGGTGGACCCACGAAGATGAGTCCGGCGTCGGTGACGGCCTGGGCAAAGGACGCCCGCTCGGAGAGGAAGCCGTAGCCGGGATGAATCGCATCGGCGCCGGATTGCCGGGCCGCTTCGATCAGGAGGTCGGCGCGAAGGTAGCTCTCGCCGGGAGGCGGGGGGCCCAGGGGAACGGCAAAATCGGCGGCCTGCACGTGAAGACTCTTGCGGTCGGCGGCCGAATAGACCGCCACGGCATCGAGTCCTTCTTCATGGCAGGCGCGAATGATTCGCAGAGCGATTTCGCCGCGGTTGGCGATGAGAACACGTTTCATGAGCGAATAGTACGACGGAAAGACGGAAAGACGGAAGGACGGAAGGGCGAAGGGACGGAAGGACGGAAGGACGGAAGGACGGAAGGACGGGAAAAAGAAAAGCGGAAGCTGCCGGGGCAACTTCCGTCTTTCCGTCGTTCCGTCTTTCCGTCTTTCCGTCTTTCCGTTTAATGTCCGCACGCTCCTAGCGGTCGATCGCCGAGCGGCGACAACAGGCCGCCACAGAGCAGGGCGTTGAAGTGAGCAGCGGCGGCGTAGATGCGCCGGACGTCCACGGTCCAGACCGTGCCCCCGACCCGCTCGGTCTGGATCAGGTCGGTCACCGTCAGCACGTCGGGAGTGGGATCGGTGGAGACGGCGTGGACTCGGACCAGACGGACCGGCACCAGATTGGTGAAGGGAACCGCGGCGGTATCGGCCATCGGGGTAAGGCATATCGGCCGGCGGGCACCCACCGCAGCCAGCGCCTGGCGCACCGGCAGGCCCGGGTCTACTTCGAGGGAGGTGGCGATCTGGGCGCGGTAGAGTGAGTCGGTGGTGTAGATCCGGGGATCCAGCGGGAGCACATCGCTCCGGCGGCTGGCTTCCAGCGAAGCGTACCATACCGCGACCGTTTCCAGGTCGGAACCGGTAAGCAGCACCCCGTTCGCGGGACAGGACGAAAGCAGGTTGACGCCAAGCTCCAGGATGTAAGGCGGCATGGGCGGTGCCGGCTCGCGCGGACGCCGCTCCCGGGCCGCGTCCCAGCCAAAGCTCTCCACGAACACCCGGGCCCGGTCCATTTCCACCATCCAGCGGAACACGATGGCCGAATCGACCAGCAGCCGGAGCGACTGGTCCAGGGCGGTGGCAGAAAAGTCGAGATAGATGATGCCGGGAGGGTCGCCGACGTGTCCCCGCAGGTGCCAGTCCCGCTCATCGGCGAGGTAGAACCGACCGAGATGGAGCCACGCCACGCCGTCATCGGGGGCGGTGGCGAGGTAGCGGCCCAGCATCTGGGTCGCCACGGTGCGGTCGCCCTGCCGCTCCAACATGACCGCCCGGGGCGCGACGGACGGATCCACCGACCCTTGGGCACAAACGGCAGAAACCGGCGCCAACGACAGGGCACCCGTCAAGGCCAGCATGAGGTTGGAAGAGCGGGAACGCAGGGTCATGAAGCAGGGATTAGGGGAACATTCAAACATGTAACGCCCGCCGCATTATGGCTAGGGGGACGACTCAAAGCCACCCAGGAGGCACGTCCAGACCGAGATCAGGGCTAAGGACTGAGGACTAAGGACTTAGAGATTCTGGATTGGGTGCTTGGCCAGGTGGGACCTCGAAGCTCATAGTCCTCGGTCCTTAGTCCTTAGTCCTGTGTTTAGAGCGGCATGCAGCCGTGCTTCTTGGGAGGATTCTTGTCCCGCTTGGTCCCCAGGGCCCGGAGGCCGTCGATAAGCCGGGGCCGGGTGTCCCGGGGGTCAATGACATCGTCCACGAATCCCCGCTCGGCCGCCGCGTACGGATGGGCGAATTTGGCCGTGTACTCCTCGATCAGCCGGGCGGTCGCCGCCTCCTTGTCTTCCGCCTGCTCGATTTCCTTCTTGAACAGGATTTCCACCGCGCCCTTGGGACCCATGACCGCAATCTCCGCCGTGGGCCAGGCGAGGTTGATATCGCCGCGGATATGCTTGGAACTCATCACGTCGTAGGCCCCGCCGTACGCCTTCCGGGTGATGACGGTGAGCTTGGGCACGGTGGCCTCGCAGTAGGCGAACAGCAGCTTGGCGCCGTGCCGGATGATGCCCCCATGCTCCTGGGTCACCCCCGGGAGAAACCCCGGGACGTCTACAAAAGTGACCAGGGGAAGGTTGAACGCGTCACAAAAGCGAATGAAGCGGGCGGCCTTGGTGGAGGAGTTGATGTCGAGCACGCCGGCGAGGACGGCGGGCTGGTTGGCGATCACGCCAACCGGCTGCCCGCCCAGCCGGGCGAAGCCGGTCAGGATGTTGCCGGCGTAGTCCCGGTGCACTTCCACGAAGGCGCCCTCGTCCACCACCGGCCGGATGACATCGTGCATGTCGTAGGGGGTGGCCGGCGATTCGGGAATCACGCCCAGCAGCGACTCATCGCGCCGGTCCGCCGGGTCCTGGGTTCGGCCCCGGGGCGGCGCATCGAGATTGTTGCTGGGAATGAATCCCAGGAGCTCGCGGATGGCCGCGATGGCCTGGGGCTCGGTGTCGTGGACGAAGTGGGCGACACCGCTGACCCCGCCATGCACGTCCGCCCCACCCAGCTGTTCGAAACTGACTTCCTCGTGGGTCACCGTCTTCACCACGTTGGGCCCGGTGACGAACATGTAGCTCACCCCGCGAACCATGAATACGAAGTCGGTAATCGCGGGGCTGTAGACCGCGCCACCGGCGCAGGGACCGAGGATGGCGGAGATCTGGGGAATGACGCCGGACGCGAGAGTGTTGCGCAGGAAGATGTCGGCGTAACCGCCCAGCGAGACCACGCCTTCCTGGATCCGGGCGCCGCCGGAGTCGTTGAGCCCGATCAACGGGGCGCCGGACTTCATGGCGAGGTCCATGATCTTGCAGATCTTTTCCGCGAAGGTCTCGGAGAGCGAGCCGCCGAAGACGGTGAAATCCTGGGAGAAGACATAGACCAGGCGGCCGTCAATCCGGCCGTAACCGGTCACCACGCCGTCGCCGGGGTATTTCTCGTCGGCCAGGCCGAAATCGGTAGCCCGGTGGACCACGAAGCGATCGAGCTCGACAAAGGAGCCCTCATCGAGCAGGAGATCGAGCCGCTCGCGGGCCGTGAGCTTTCCGCGCTTGTGCTGCTGCTGGACACGCTGCTCGCCCCCGCCCTGTTCGGCCTGGGCCTGGCGGCGGTGGAGATCGTCGAGGAGGGAGCGGGAATCGGGCATGGCTGGCCCGTATAGTAGCGGTTCAACTACTCAACGCAAAGGCGCGGAGCCGCCAAGGTTCTTCAATGCGGCAAAACGATACCAAACCGCGAGAATTTGATGCCGAAACGGGACGCCGGTAGGGATATGATATGATGAACCTGCTTGGAAGATTGCCAATGACCCATGAAGAGCTTGATCATCTTTCGTATCGAATCATTGGTGCAGCCATCGAGGTCCATCGACATATCGGACCAGGACTGCTTGAACGCGCCTACGTCGAATGTTTGGCGCGTGAATTTCAGATTCAGGGAATCTGCTTCGCTCGGGAGTTGTCAATTCCAGTGGTGTATAAGGGAACTCCACTGGATTGTGGATAACGCATGGATTTCCTGGTCGAAAAGGAATTCCCTCTTGAGCTCAAGACAGTAGAACAAGTCCTTCCGGTTCATGAGGCCCAAGTCCTGACCTATTTGCGACTTCTGGATAAGCCCCTCGGACTGCTACTCAACTTGAATGTGCCTGCCTTGGTGAAAGGCATTCACCGAGTCGCTAACAACTTTTGAATCTTCGCGCCTTTGCGTCTTTGCGTTGGCGGTTTGCTCTCCAACAAAAAGGGCTCCCTCATCGGGAGCCCTTTTCTTGTCCACTGGAGATCCGCCTTATTCAGTCGGCGCCGATTCGTCCGGCTGATCGACGATCACCGGCCGGGGGACATAGCCCGGCAGCATCTCGCCGAAGCCGACTACCGCCAGCACGATCCGGTGATGGATCGGGTCGACCTCCAGCACCTTGAGATCGAGCTGCTGGCCTTCTTTCACGGCATCGCCCGGGTTCTCGATGTTGGGTACTCCGAGCTGCGACATGGGGACGAAGCCCTCGATGTCGTTGCCCAGGTCGGTCACCACGCCCTTGTCCATCAGCCGGGTCACCACGCCCCGGAGCTCGGTGCCGACCGGGTAGGTCTCGCCGATCTTGAGCCAGGGATCTTCCTCCGCCTGCTTGAGGCCCAGCGAAATCCGCTTGTTGTCGGCGTCGATATTGAGAATGACGACGTTCACCGTGTCGCCCTTCTTGACCGACTCCGAGGGATGCTGGATCCGCTTGGTCCATGACATGTCGGAAATGTGGATCAGGCCGTCGATGCCGGGCTCGATCTCCACGAAGGCGCCGAAGCTGGTGAGGTTGCGCACTTTGCCGGTGATCATGGTGCCCACCGGGTACTTGAGCGGCAGCACCACCCAGGGATCCTGCTCGGTCTGCTTCATGCCGAGGGAGATCTTCTCTTCGTTCTCGTCCACCTTCAGGACGACGGCCTCGATGGTCTCGCCGATGCTCACCACCTTCGAGGGATGCCGGACATTGCGGGTCCAGCTCATCTCGGAGATGTGCACCAGGCCCTCGATGCCCGGCTCCAGCTCCACGAAGGCGCCGTAGTTGGTGATCGAGACGACCTTGCCCTGCACGCGGGTACCGACCGGGTACTTGCTGGCGACATCTTTCCAGGGGTAGGCCATGAGCTGCTTCATGCCCAGGCTGATCCGCTCCCGCTGCCAGTCGATATCGAGAATCTTGACTTCGACTTCCTTGCCGATCGCCACGACTTCGGACGGGTGGGACACCCGGCCGTATGACATGTCGGTGATGTGGAGCAGGCCGTCCACGCCGCCCAGGTCGATGAAGGCGCCGAAATCGGTGATGTTCTTGACCACGCCCTTCCGGACCTGGCCCACCTGGAGCTCCTTCATCAGGTGCTCGCGCTTGTGCGCCCGCTCGTTCTCCAGGATCACCCGGCGGCTCACCACGATATTCCGCCGCCGCTTGTTCAGCTTGATGATCTTGAACTCGTAGGTCTGGCCCAGCAGCTCGTCGATATTGGGAACCCGGCGCAGCGCGATCTGGCTGCCGGGGAGGAAGGCGTCTACACCCATCAGGTTCACCACTACACCGCCCTTGATCTTCTTGACCAGGGTGCCTTCCACCGGCTGGTCGCTCTCGTGGGCCTGGCGGATCTTTTCCCAGACCCGCATGAAGTCGGCCTTCTTCTTGGACAGGACGACCGCGCCTTCATGGTCCTCGAGGTGCTCCAGGAAGACTTCGACCTCGTCGCCCTCCTTGAGGTTCTGGGGATCCTTGAATTCGTCGAGCGGTACCGAGCCTTCGGACTTGAAGCCCACGTCCAGAATGACCGCGTTATCGGTCACCCGGAGGACCTTGGATTTTACGATCTCCCCTTCGACGATGGAGGCCATCGTCTGCTCGTACATGGGGAGCATCTTTTCATAGTCTTCGGAGGTGTACTCTTCGTCGATCAGATCCTGCCGAACGCGGAGACCAGTGAGCGAGGTGAACGGATCGGTGGTGGTATTTGCCATGCGGGAAAGTCTTCCTCTAGGTGCCCGGCCGTCGGGGCCCGGGGTTGATGTTAACTGACGGAAACGCAGAGCCTTACAAAATAGGCCCCGGACCTTCCTCCGGCAAGGGGAGGGGTTTGTGAGGTGTGTCCGGTACCGGACACTCGGACTAAGCGCTGAGGACTAAGGACTAACCTACCCCGGTCGCTCAGTCCTTAGTCCTCAGTCCTCAGTCCTGATTCTCCGAAATCCGGCATCCACACAACGAGGCCGTCTTCGGGGGTGGTCCGGTGGTGCCCGGCCACCAGCTGCTCGTGGTAGCGCGAGAGCATAAAGTCGAAGGGGTCCGCGGGGTCCGGGTCCACGATGAACATGTCGGTGCCGTTCATCGTCAGCTTGCCGAACCGGAGCCGGGCCCCGGCAAAGCTCATGTAGTTCACGGCGGGCTCGGTCCCGCCGAAATAGGATCGGGCCGCGAGGGAATCCGGGGGACCGAACTGCAGTACCACGGCGCCCGGCGTCAGCCGGACATGCTTCAGGGTCCCCACGATCCGCGGGGCCGGAATGATGGCCGCCGGATCCAGCAGGAAATCATTCTCGTCGACCCGAATCCCGCCGCCCCGCCGCACCTTGACCATGTCATCCAGCTCGATCCCCAGCTTGCTCATGAGGCCGTCGGCGTTGATACCGAGCACCTTGACGTCCACCGGGTGGAGACGGATCAGTCCGTTGTCGGTGACCGCGATAGTGGCGAGAATGGTGAATGGAAGGGTCCCCAGCTTACCGCGCTGCTTCAGGTGATCGCCTTCGACGCTGATGCGGAGATCGCGGATCGGGGCCCCGCGATACCCGAACACGTAGCGGTTCAACATCTGGCTCAGGCTCGCGGTGTCGAGGGCAATCTCGGCCGAAGTGATCCGGATGTTGAACGATTCCGGCCGGTCGAACACCGGCATCGAGTCCTCGTGGGTGGGCACCAGGAACCCAATGAGGTACCGGATCCGCATCACGACGTCGGGGTCCACCCGGTAGTTGACGTTGCGCATTGCCGCCTGCACCAGGCGAGTGGTGTCGGGCGGCGGAGCCGGGGGAGCCGGCGCGACCGCGGGCCGCTCGGGCGCGCAGTACATCACCAGGCCGGTAGCGAGCAGGGTGGAGCCGACCAGGATGGCCAGGAGAATCAGCAGCCAGCGCCCGATGCTTCCCCGGTTTGGTGCTGCGGTTGGTTTATTCATGAGTCAGGATAGTCGGGACGGTGCAACTCACAGGTGACCCCAGTCACCCTCGACCGACGAAGCGCTCCCGCGCCAGGGCCACAATCCGGTTGACCTGCTCCTCAAAGGTGAGTGCCGTGGTGTCGAGGTCGATGGCATCGGCGGCGCGGCGCAGCGGCGCCACGGCACGAGTGGAGTCGGCGTGATCGCGCGCGGCGAGCGCGGCGGTTTCCTCCCGGAGCCGATCCGGATCCTGGGCGCCGCCCCGCTGGCTGATTCGTCGCCCTGCCCTGGTCTCAGGCGAGGCGGTGAGGAAGATCTTGAGATCGGCATCGGGGAACACCACCGTGCCAATGTCACGACCATCCACCACCACGTCGCTCCCGGCGCGAACCATCGAGCGCAGATGACTGTTCACCCACTCCCGAACGACGGGAATGGCGGAGACGGCGGAGACCCGGGCCGTCACTTCGGGTGACCGGATCTGATCGTCGGCGGGCTCGCCTTCGAGGTACACAGCGAAGCCGGTGCCGTCGGGGAGCAGTCTGAGTCCGCGGTCCTCGGCGGCGCGGAGCACAGTCTCCGCGCCGATGGTGTCCAGCGATTCGACGGCCAACGCGGGGGTGCGGGCTGCTTCACGCTGGGCGACCAGGGTGACGCCGCGATACAGCGCGCCGGAATCAAGATGAGAGAAGCCCAGCTCCTGCGCCACCGCGCGCGCCGTGCTCGACTTGCCGGAGGCCGACGGCCCGTCGATCGCGATGACCCGGCTAGCCACGCGACCTCCGGGCCTGGACTGAGCGCAGCACCCGCGCGAAACCGGGGAAACTGACGTCCGCCGACCTCGGGTCGTCGACCCGGACCCGGGCTCCCGGCAGCGTGCCCAGGACCTGGAACGCCATTGCCAATCGATGGTCGCCAGCGGTAATCACCCGTCCCCGGGGCGGCGCGGAGTTGCCCTCGACCCAGAGATCTTCGCCCTGGACCTCGGCACTGCCACCCAGGGCGCGAATGTTTGTCGCTATCAGGCCCAAACGATCGCTCTCTTTCACACGCAGCTCTCCCACCTGGCGGAAGACCGTGGTACCGGATGCCCGGCTCGCGAGGGCCGCGAGCACGGGAACTTCGTCGATGAGTCCGGGAATCTCCTCCGCGAGTACTTCGGTGCCCCTGAGGCTCGCGGGGTGAGCCACCAGGTCTGCAACCGGCTCACCCTGTTCCACCAGCGTGGGCATCACGGTAACTCGGGCGCCCATGCGGTCGAGGACGGCAAGCAGTCCGGTCCGGGTCGGGTTGATACCGACCGAAGCTAGCGTCAGCTCACCCGCTTCAGCCAGCACGGCAGCGGCAATAAGAAACGCGGCCGATGAAATATCGCCCGGAACCTGCATCTCAAAGGCGGTCAGCCGGCCGTCCGGAGCAAAGCGAATCCAGCCGTCCTCGCCGCTCACCGAGAAGCCGGCGGCGGCAAGCATCTTTTCGGTATGGTCACGGGAGCGTCCATGCGGCTCGTGCACCTCGACCGGCACCTTGCCGGCTACACCGGCGAAGAGCAGGGCGCTCTTGACCTGGGCGCTGGAGACCGGCATCCGGTATTGCACCGGCCGGAGCCGCCCGCCCCGAATGGTGAGGGGCAATCCGTCACCATTCGCTTCGGTGACCCGGGCACCCATTTCTCCGAGCGGACCGGTTACCCGGCGCATGGGACGGCGGCGGAGCGAGGCGTCCCCGGTGAGAGTGGTGGCAAACCGGTGCCCGGCGAGCAAACCCATGAGCAGCCGCGCGGTGGTGCCGGAGTTGCCGCAATCGAGCGGGTGTTCGGGAGGCTGGAAGCGGGAACGGCCCCGCACCTGCACGGTTTGCTGGAGCCGGAGCGGGCTCACGCTGATGCCGAGCCGGCGGAGCACCCGGGCAGTCGAGCGGGCATCCAGAGAGGTAAGCGCACCACCGAGGTAGCTGGTGCCCGGAGCGAGCGCGGCCAGCATCAAGGCGCGGTGCGTAATGCTCTTGTCTCCGGGTACCCGGACCATACCGGCAATCTTCATTGGCGGAATTGTACCTGGCGAGCCAAATGAAAAACAGGACTGACGAGTAAAGGACTAAGGACTGAGGCCTGAGGACTGAGGACTGAGGATTGAGGATTGAGGACTGAGACTGGTGAACCGAAGTAGTTACCTTAATTCTTAGTTCTTAGTCCCTAGTCCTTAGTCCTTCTTCTGGCAGGGAGGTTGAGTGGCCCGGATTCTTGTAGTGGAGGACAGCCCGGACAACATGAAACTGTGCCGCGCGGTGCTGACGCTGAAAGGCCACGAGGTCACCGGTCTTTCCAGTGGCAACGGTCTCCTGGACGCCATCCGGGAATCCGAGCCGAACATCGTGCTGATGGACATTCAGCTGCCTGAGAAAGATGGTTTCGCGCTGCTGCGGGAGATCCGCGATTCGCCGTTCGCCCGGCTCCGGGTGCTGGCGCTGACCGCGCACGCGATGGCCGGAGACCGGGAGAAGGCGCTGGAAGCCGGCTTCGACGGATACATCACCAAGCCGCTGGATATCCGGAACTTTCCCGTGCAGGTTGAGCGCGCTCTGGCGGGGGAGCGGGTTACCGACGGCTGACCGGCGGATGCTATATTGAAAAAGTTGTCACCCCAGTCCTCATCGGTTGGAGCCGCTCATGGGGTCACCCACCCCGGATCCTCGCAGTGAAAGCCGGAAGCTGGTCGCCGAGTACGAGGAAACACTCAGATCGGTCAAGGAAAAGCACCAGGAGGCGGATGCGGAGACCGGACGGCGGCGGAAGTTTCGCCGCGTGGCCATCCTGAGCATCGCGCTGGCCATCACGGCCTACCTTTCTCTCAAGCAGCCTGCGTGGGTCAAGCCCAACCCGGTCCCGCCCCCGACGCCGGCGGAACGCTCAGCCGGCGATCGCTTCGCGATCTACCTCCAGGCGCAGCGCATTGAATCTTTTCGAAACGGCAGGGGCCGGCTCCCTTCCACTGTGGACGAGGCGGGGGAAGCCATTCCGGGTATTCGGTATGAGGTGCTGGGCGACGGCAGTTACGCGCTCACTTCAGAGCGGGACCAGACCATTCGTTACTCGTCGCGCGATTCGCTGGGGACTTTCCTGGGAGGAAGTATGACCTTACTGGGCGGAGAGCAACGATGAACCGGCGGGGTGTGTCGTTTCTCGAACTCCTGATCGTGATGATCATCATCGGCCTCCTGGCACAGATCGCCCTCCCCCGATATCACGAAATGAAACTGCAGGCCATCGCCGCCAAGGTGTCGGGGGACTTCAACGCGATCAAGCTCGCGGCCTATGCGTTTCACACCGAGAATCAGCAATGGCCGGCCGAGTCCGGCCCGGGGGTGGTGCCACCCGAGCTGGTACCGGATCTCCCGGAGGGGTTCAGCTTCAATCGGGACGAGTACTCGATGGACTTCGAGAACTGGCAACTTCCCAGCGGGTTGCCGTCGAATCCGGGTAGCCGCATGCTGATCGCGCTCACCATTACAACCACCGACTCCCTCCTCGCCAACATCATCCTCCTCAAGCTGGGCCACTCCACGCTGCACTTCACGGTCGGGAATACATCGACGTTTGCCCTGGTTGAACTCTAGGCAGGACTAAGGACTAAGGGATAAGGACTGAGGACTGAGGACTAAGGACTGAGGACTAAGGACTGAGGACT
>Ga0070699_100001879_pt1 | contig 18994 bp, 12 predicted proteins | sample KBSK1503metaG_FD_65473 | JGI IMG/M metagenome (GOLD analysis project Ga0070699, IMG submission 65473) | Corn, switchgrass and miscanthus rhizosphere microbial communities from Kellogg Biological Station, Michigan, USA - KBS K1-50-3 metaG | ecosystem: Host-associated > Plants > Roots >... | reverse complement strand
CAGAAGGGGTGGGAGGTGGAGGTCTACGACCACATCGAGCCGCCGCCGAAGAGCCTGGTCCTGGAGAAGGTGAAGAGCGGCGTCGACGCCCTCGTCACGACGCTGCGGGACACGATCGACGAGGACGTCTTCGCCGCCGGCCGGGCCGCGAAGCTCAAGGTCGTGGCCCAGGACGCGGTGGGCTTCGACAACATCGACCGCGCCGCGGCCAACAAGCACAAGATCCCCTTCAGCCATACCGCCGACGTGCTCACCGACGCGACCGCCGAGTTCGCGTTCCTCATCATGGGCGCGGTGGCGCGCAAGACCTGGCCCAGCGAGCAGATGGTCCGGGAGCAGAAGTGGTCGACGTGGCACCCGTACCATCCGTGGCTGGGGGACGAGGTCACCGGCAAGACGGTGGCCGTCATCGGCACCGGCCGCATCGGCAAGAGCTTCATCAAGAAGGCGGTCGGCTTCGACATGGACGTGCTCTGCCACGATCCCGCCTTCGAGGACCACAAGTTCGTGGAGTCCGTGCGCCGGGTCCTCGACCTGCGGCACCGCGAGGGGCTCGTGCCGCGCAAGCAGACGATCGGGTACGTGCCCTTCGAGGACGCTTTGAAGCGCGCCGACTTCGTCTCCCTCCACGTGGCTCTCACCCGGCCCGGAGAGTCGGACTGGCCGACCTACCACCTCATGGACGAGCGCCGTCTCCAGATGATGAAGCCCACCGCCTACCTGGTGAACACCTCGCGCGGGCCGGTGGTGGACGAGAACGCGCTGGCCAAGGCGCTCCTCGAGGGATGGATCGCGGGCGCCGCCCTCGACGTGTTCGAGAGAGAGCCGCTGCCCGGCGAGAGCCCGTTGCGCGACGACCGGCTCAAGCTGAAGCTGCGGATGTTCCACCACTTCGCCTCCGCCGGCCGCGCGACCCGGCTGTCGCCGGATCCCGACGTCGGCATGGCGGGACGCACGGTGCAGGCGGTGATCGACGTGCTCGAGAACCGCTACGGCTCGCCCGGCAAGGTGCCGTACGTCGTGAACAAGGAGGCCTTCTGAGCGCGCTCCCGCTCCTCGCGACGGTCTTCCTGGTGGCTCCGCCGAGGGTCGCGGCCGCCCCGGGGCCGAGGGCGGACATGGTCCGGCAATGTCTGGACCTCGCCGGCGAGGAAGGCGTGACGGCGTGCCGGCAGGCGCTGGCGGTCGCGCTGCCCGCGCCGCAGGCGGCCACGCTGCGGCGGGTCCTGGCCGTCAAGCTGGCCGGCCTCAGGCGCTGGGACGAGGCCGTCGAGGCCTATCGCGACGCGGCCCGCGTCCGCCGCTCCGATCCGGAGGCTCAGCTCCGGCTGGGCCGCGCTCTGCTCCATCTCGCCGGCCGGCCCGCCGAGGCGGTCGAGCCCCTGCAGGAAGCGATCCGCCTGCGTCCGGAGGGCGCGGCTCCCTACGTGGAGCTGGGCACCGCTCTCGCCGCGCTCGGGCGCGCGAGCGAAGCGGTGGACGCCTTCGAGGCGGGCGCTCGCCTCGACCCCGGATACTTCGCGAGCCGGCCCGCCGCGCAGGCGACCTTCGACGCGGCCCGGCGGGGCCAGCGATGGCCGTAGAGGGCGCTCCCCGGCGCGTCGCCGTCGTCGACATCGGCTCCAACTCCGCGCGCGTGGTGGCCTACGGCCTCGACGCCGCCGGCCAGCTCCGCATCCTCGCCAGCAGCCGCGCCGCCCTCCGTCTCGTCCGCGACGTGGACCGCGGCCACCGCCTCTCTCCCGAGACGATCGACGCTGTCGTCGGCACCCTGCGCGACTTTCGCGCCCTCGCCCTCGGCGCGGGAGCGGAGAAGATCGCCGGGGTGGCGACGGCGGCCCTGCGCGACGCCGAGAACGGCTCCGCGCTCATGGCGCGCCTCCGCGACGAGCTCGGCTTCCCGGTCGACGTGATCGAGGGCGAGGCCGAGGCGCGCTACGGTTTCCTCGGCGGCATCCGCGGCATGCCCGTCGAGCATGGGCTGCTCTTCGACCTGGGCGGCGGCAGCCTCCAGGTCACGCGCTTCTTCCAGCGCGCCCTCGACCGGGCCTGGAGCCTTCCCCTCGGCGCGCTGCGCCTGAGCCAGTCGTTCCTGGCCTCCGACCCCCCCTCCGAGGAGGAGCTGCGGCGCCTGCGCAAGCACGTCCGCCGCTCCCTCGAGGACGCGGGCGTGCCCGGCCTTCGCCCCGGAGAGGAGCTGGTCGGCACGGGCGGGACCCTCCGCAACCTCGCGAAGATCGACGCCCGCGCGGGCCGCTATCCCATCTCGCGCGTCCATGGCTACGTCCTCGCGCGGGAGGCGGTGCGCGCCATCGCGAGCGCCCTCGCGTCCCGCCGCCTGGAGAAGCGCGAGCGGACGGCGGGGCTCAGCGGCGAGCGCGGCGATTCGATCGTCGGCGGCGCGGTCGCCATCGAGACGCTGATGGGCCAGGTGGAGGCGGCGCACGTACGCGTGTCGGGCCAGGGAGTGCGGGAAGGGCTGGCCTACAGCCTCCTCGGCGAGAGCTTGCCCTCGCCCGCCCAGGTCCGGGAACGCTCGGTGGTCTCCCTCACCGGGCGCTTCGCGGGCTGGGATGCGGAGCACGCCGAGCGCCGCGTGGCTGTCGTGGAGGCGCTGTGGAGCGTACTCTTCCCTCCCGGCGACGCGGACACGCGGGAGGCGGTGCGCCACGGGGCCAGGGTCCTCGACATCGGGCGAGCGGTGGACTTCTTCGACCGCCACGAGCACGCCGCCGACTTCGTGATCGCCTCCGACCTCGATGGCTTCACCCACCGCGACATCGCCCTCCTGGCGCTCGTGGTGCGCGCGGCGGGGGACGAGGACGCCGACCCGTCGCTCTACGGCCCGCTGCTGGGTCGCGAGGACCGCGAGACGGTGGAGCGGGCGGCGGTGTTGCTCGCCCTCGCCGACGATCTGGAGGAACGCTGCCCGCCGGGTGTCGCCCTGAGCCTGACCGCCCGCCTCGTCGAGGGCGGGGTGGTGGTGGAGATGCCGGCGCTGCTCGGCTGGCGTCCGCGCGCGCTCGGCAAGCGCTTCGCGCGCGCCTTCGGCCGCGAATTAATCGTCAAGTCCGGGGGGTAAAGACCTGACGAAAGCACCCCCCCGAATTTCCTAAAACACAAATCCGGCGCGGACGTAGAGTCCCGTTCGTTCCTGGCTGCGCGCGACCGCGAGCGTGAACGTCGCGTCCCGGTTCAAGAACGAGAGCCAGATCCCGCCCCCCGCGGCGGTGTGCCATTTGTCCGAGGTCTCGCCGGCGAGATACACGCGGCCCGCGTCCGCGAGCCCGAACACCCCCAGATCCGCGGGAAGGACGATGAAGACACGGGCGATCCTCAGCCTCAGCTCCGCGTTGCCGTAGACGGCGCCGTCTCCGGCGAACCGCTGCACGCGGAAGCCGCGCACGGTGGAGCTCCCGCCGATGAACGCCGCCTCGAAGAACGGGTAGTCGCCCCACACGCGCTTGCCGCCCGCGCGCAGGGCGAGCGTCGGCTGAAGGAAGGAGGAGGCGGCGGAGAGGTACGTGGCCACGTCCCCGTGGATCTCGCCGAACGCGTTCTTCACGTCCCACATCGCCGGGTAGAAGCTGCCCGCCGTGTCGAACAGAAGCCCGCGCGTGGCGTTGGCCGCGTGGTCGCGGCTGTCGAAGCGGAGCGCCCCGCCGACCCCGGCTTCGCCGAACTTGTCGACCCCGTAGGGTTGGGCGACGGTGATCAAGCGGTTGGGCGCGAGGTCTGTCTTGGCGTACTTCACGCGCGGCCCCAGGGAGAGGGTCAGGCGCGGCGTGAGGAAGACGCCGACCGAGGGCTCCAGGACGAGCTGGTCCTGCTTGACCTTGAAGAACTGGTCCGGCCCGGCGTTGGAGGTCTCGTTGCCGAATCGGTAGAAGCGCAGGATCTCGATGCCGGAGGCGCGGGCGAACAGGCTGGTGAACAAGGGGGAGTTGGATCGCCGGAACTCCCCTTCGTATTCGACCCGCCCGCTGCGCACCGAGGTGGCGTAGCCCGCGCGGATGATCTGGCGGTTTGCGTACGGGTCCTGGCGGAAGCCGAACGCCCTCGTGTCGAGCTGGAACCCGAGGAACACGCCGATGTCGGGGTTCCCGCCGACGAGCGCCTGCGTGATCGTCTGGCGTCCCCAGTCCCGCGGCGGGATCCAGGGAGCCTGCTTGTTGGGCGGCGGCGGGACGTACTCGCGCCGGTCGAGGTGCGAGCCCGGACCGGCCACGAGCCGCGCCCCCGCGGAGTCGGAGAAGCGCGTGCCCCCGCCGGCCGAATCGTCGAACACGTCCTCGCCGCTGCCGCCCACGACGCGGACCAGGATCCCGCCCGACCGGCCGCCGGTGACCGTCACCCGGTCGTTGCCGCCCCGCACGTCGATGCGCACCTCGTGGGTCTCAGACGGGTGGAAGCGGCGGCGGAAGAAGGGCTCGCCGCCGCCCTCGGCGGGCGCGAGCATGACCTCCACGTCACCGCCCTCGAGATGGCGGATCTGCGCGGCCTCGGCCTGGTCGGTTCCCTCCACGTAGGCCTCGCGGGCCAGGTGGCGATAGAAGCGGGTCGCTTCCGCGGGAAAGGCGTCGCGTCGGGCCTTCAGCGCCTGCGTCAGCCGGGCGCCGTCGTGTTTGTAGTATTCCTCCGGCATCTTCCGGGCCGCGTCCTCGATCACCGCATCGGTGAGGCGCGCCTTGAGATCGGCCGCGATCTCGTCCCACACCGGCTTCTCCAGCCCGGCCAGGAGCCGCCGGTCCTGGTCCCAGCCGTTGAAGGTCAGCCCCACGATGCCGGGATACTCGCGGCCGAAGACGACGAAGCGCGGCTGGCGCGGCCGCGCCATCGCGAGCACCAGGCCCTCGAAGCGCGAGAAGGCCTGGTCGCGGTCCTCCGGGATCGGCTGCCAGAGCGCCTGGCCGGGGATGCGGGCCCACCGCCACTGCTTGAGGTGGCGGTCCCAGTCGCCCATGAAGAGGTCCATGAGCCGCGCGCGCAGGAACGCCCTCGCGTCGGCCCGGGTGCGGGGGCTCTCGCGCAGGCGCTTGAGCATCTCGGTGCCGTTGATGATCTCGGTGGATCCCGCGAAGCCGGCGTGGTCCTTGGTCGCGGGCTGCGGGTACTCCTCGATGAGCCCGAGCAGCCCGGCGAAAACGGGACGGAACTCGCCGAGGGCCGGATCGTCGGGCATCACGACGATCCGCGGCGTCACGTGGAGGACGCCGGCGGCCTCGAGCAGCGGGGCCACGATGACCGGCGCCGCGGGCTGGGCGGAGGAGATCTGGTCCTGCACGATGCGCTCGGCGATCGTCCCCTGCAGGTCGGGAGGCAGGACGCCGGACGGGTCCTTGTCGATGCCCCGGAACGTGTAGTCCCGCCCGTCGGCTCCCTTCATCGCCAGGCCCTTCGTCTCCTTCCCTCCCACCCGGAACGCGGGCTTCAGCCCGCCGGCGTAGGTGCGCAGGTCGAGCACCTCGACGCGGATCGGCGTGGTCCACAGGTCACGGTAGTCGTCGCCGAGGAAGAAGCGGTGCAGGCCGCCGGCCTTGTAATGCGTCCCCGCCGCTACCAGGACCGTCTGTCCCGGGGCGGCGTTCGGGGCCTGGGCGCGCGCGCCGACGGGGAGAGCGGAGAGCGCCAGGGCGAGCAGGGCGGGCGACGACCGTCTCGTCATCACGGCGGCTTCTTTCTCACGCGGCCTCGGTGCTCTCCGCCTGCGCCGCGACCTGCCGGTTCTCCCGGAGCACGACGACGGCCACCGCCAGCCAGGCGACGACGAGCACGAGGTTCAGGAGCGCGAAGCCAGAGGGCTGCAGACCCAGCCACGCCACGCCCGCCGCCACCAGCACGGCGGAGATGACGTCGCCGGCGCGGACGAAGAACGTGTCCACCGTCTGCTTGGCCTTGTACTTCTCCTCCCGGCGCGTGGGCAGCCACAGCAGTTGCCGGCCCGTGTTCATGACCGAGTAGTCGGTGGCGTTCTCCGCGAGCTTCACCGCCCAGATCACCGCAAGTCCGGCGCCCATGGCCGCGAGCCCATAGCCGCCGAGGGCAACGAACGGAAGGGTCAGGATCACTCCGGGCAAGCCGAAGCGCTTGACGATCCGGGAGACGAGCAGGGCCTGGAGCAGGACGGCGAGGATGTTCTGGTAGAAGTAGAACTGGCCGTAGAAGACGCCCAACACGTCCTTCCGGCTCGCCGAGGGATCGGCCATGGCGGCGGCGGTGGCCGCCCGGTCGAATGCCGAGTCCAGGATGAAGTTCCCGTTCGTGTTGACCACGTTGAGCAGGACCAGCAGCAGCGCGATGAGCCGCAGGTAGCGACTGGCGAAGACCAGCGAGAAACCCTGGCCCGAGCCGATGGGAGCCTGCGCGACCTTGGCCTGGCTCGGCCGTCGCGATTCCCGCCGCTGCACGACGGCGTAGAGCGCGACCGTGACGAGCAGGATGGCGGCCGCGACCTGCAGCATCGCAAACAGGCCCACGCGCGCCTTGAAGAGCAGCGCCGCCAGCTCGGAGCCGAGGGGTGCTCCGGCCGTGGCCCCGATCGCGATGACCGGGAAGAGCCGTTCGCCGGCGTCCTTGCGGTAGAGGTCATTCGCGAAGGACCAGAACTGGGCGGGGGTGGCGACGTTGTAGATGCCGAGCCAGATGAAGAAGGCGACGGCGATCCAGGGCATGTCGCGGGCGAAGCCCACGGCGAACAGCTCCAGGGTGCCGATGAAGAAGAGCATCACGGACACGATCAGCTTGATGCGGTTGACCCGGCTGGCAAACCAGCTGTAGAGCGGGATGAAGCCCATGAGGACCAGCGCCTGCCCGGCCGAGGAGTAGGCCTTCGACGTCGCGCCGCCGCTGGCCACGATGACCGTGTCCCGGACGACCTTCATGACGTAGTAGCCGAAGAACAGCAGGAAGAGGTTGAGCAGCATCAGGAGCACGGTGCCGCTCTCGCCCGGCCGTACGTCGCTGAAGACGCGGAGCAGCCGATCCAGGAATCCCGGAGCGGACGGGGGTGCGCTGGGGGGCGGTTCGGAGGGCATGAACAGGGTCACGAAAGCATAGCACCGAACTTCAAGCGGGATCCTCGGGGGCGTCCACGCAGCCGTAGAAGCGCTCGAGCGCCGCGTCGGTCGCGGAGACGCGAAGCTCCAGGAGACGGATCTGCGCCCGGGCCATGACCGCGAGGTAGTCCATCGCCATGTCGAAGTTGTCCTCGAAGACGTCGATGAGCCCTTCGATGCTCCCCTGGAGTGCGGTCACCTTCGTCTCCGTGACGGCGGTGTACCAGCGCGGCCGCTCGGCCATGGACTCCACCGCGCCAAGGGGCGCTCCCGGCCCGGTGGTGAAGGTGGCCTCGCCGCCCCGCGCCGTGCAGGCGATCGTGCCGCTGACGAGAAGGAGTACCGTGCCCGATGCCTCGCCCTCTTCCCACAGGCGGGTCCCGGCGGGAAGGGAGACCTCGGCCATGCCGCGCGACAGCTCGGCGAGGGCGTTGATGCTGCTCTGGGCGAACGGCGAGACCTGGCGGAGGAACAGGATCCGCTCGACGAGGTCCAGATCTCCGGCGGGGGCGATCGGGGCTTCGAAGCGGGGGAAGATGTCGCCGTAGAGCGACGACGGCAGACGGCCAACGAGATCGAGGAGCCACCGGCACACCTCGCGGAGAACGTGGTGGAGGATGGGGAAGTGGTCCTCGAAGATCTCGAGCGTGGCATCCGCGTCCAGCTCGAGGGCGAGCGTGTCCGTCTCCGCCGTCGCCGAAAGCCCCTCCGGGTCGCGCGCGAAGATCCCCGCGCCGCCCACGAACTCCGCCGAAGTGACGTGGCCCAGCTTCCGCCCCTTGCGCGCGAGGTGAACCCGGCCGTCGAGCACCGCGTAGAGGGCGGGGATCGGCTCGCCTTCGCGCAGCAGGACGCTGCCCTTGGGAAAGAAACGCTCGCGGCCGTGCTCGGCCACCACCGCGAGGTCCTCGGGGGACAGGCCCGCGAGGATGGGAATCCTCTTGAGGGAGAGGATGCGCTCGACGGTGCCGACGGTCGGCGTGTTAGTGGGCATGGACCACGCCCTGGGATGGGTCGGCGAGCTGGCGCAGCGCGCGCTCGATCACCCGGGCGACGAAGAAGCCGGACCGGCGCCGGTCGATGCCTTCGAGCCGGCCGCGCAGCGTCGTCAGGCCCAGCTCGCCCACGTGGTACGCGGCGAGGCTCTGCACGGTCTCGCTGGCGCCCTCGAGCAGCGTGACGAGGACGGCCTCGTAGTCCAGGGGCGGGGCCTGATAGTAGTGGGCGGCCTGGGCGAGCCGGACGCCGGCGGGAGCGTCGTCGACGAGCGCGAGGACGGCCTCCCGCAAGGGCGGCGCGAGGAGGTTCTCGATCAGTTCCCGGCTGCCCGACCGCACCTTGGCGTTGCTGTTGCGCAGCCCGCGGTGGATCTGTCGCAGGTTCTCCCCCCGGTACTGCAGGCCGAGAAGCCGGAAGAGGCGCTCCCCGGCCTGGACTTCCTTGTCACGAAGCAGGTCCAGGAGCAGGCCGTGGCCGCGCGTGGCCCGTCGCGGGTCTTCGCGGGCGCCCTTCTCCAGGACGGAGTGCCAGTGCACCAGCCGGAACGACGCCTCCAGCGTGCGCACGGTCGCTTCCTCGAGAACGGCCGCGTCCAGACGCACGTCGGGGTTATCGGTGGCGATGCGGCCCAGCCCCCGGATCATGCGGAAGCGGACCATGCCGTACGGTTCCCGCAGCAGGTGGCTCAGGAGGACGGGCCCGGCCTGGCCGGCGGTGAAGCGGCTGATGGTGCGGGGAATGTGCCGCCGGATGTCGTGCGGCAGCGACCAGTCGCCGAGCGCCTCGTCGAGGAAGCGCAGCGCCTCGTCACCGTGCTCCAGGAACGCCGTGCGGACCGCCCACCGGGCCTCGCGCGTTCCGAGCATGGAAAGGAGCGCGGGCAGGAAGCGCGGGCTCTTCACCGCGCCCATGGCCTCGGCGGTGAGGGCCTGCACCTCGGGAGAGGGGGCCTCGGCCAGGCGCAGGAGCGCGTCTTCGAAGGAATGGCTCGGCTGACGCCGGATCGCCCGGGCCAGCGCCGCCTGGGCCTCGGCCGAGCCACGGAGCGGCTCCTCGAGGCCAGAGCTCTCCGAGACCCAGCCGCCGGAGACGAGGCCGACGAGAGCGGTCGCGCGGACGACGGCGCTCGGGTCGTCCATCGCCTTGGCCAGCACGCTCTGCTCCGGCTTCGCCGCCGAGCGGGCGCGAAGCGCCGCCGCGCGCACCTCGGGGTCGGCGTGATCGAGGAGACGGTCGGCGACGGGGACGAAGTCCGTGCGGCCGGACCTCTCGAACAGCTCCAGCGCGCGGAGCACGACGGGACGCGAGGGGTGATAGAGGATGAGGGCGGGGACGAGCCGCTCGCGTCCCTCGGCCGCGAGCAGATCCATGGCTCCCACCACCTCGGCGTCGTCGCGGCTGTTGAGGCCGGCGATCAGCGTCTCCAGCGAGGCGAGATCGAGGTCGGGCAGGTCGGCGCGGTCGCGCATCGATCCCTGGCGCAGGGCGGTCCGGAAGAGCTCCAGGTAGTGGGGCTTCAGCTCCAGCGCCCACGCGATCCAGACGACGCACAGGAGCGCCGCCACCGATGCGAGGACGACATCCCCCCGGTGCAGCGTCAGCTCTCCGAGGATGAAGATCGAGGCCAGGGCCTGGCCTCCGCGCTGACCGACGACGTCGATGAGCGGTTTGGCCCGGGCGCGCAGGCCGTCGGGGATGGGCAGGAACAGCAGCTCGGTGGTGGTGCGATGAAGGGAGGGACGAAGCGCGCCGTCGGCGCCCTTGAGAATGAGGGCGGCCAGCAGCCCGCCTCCGAAGGCCACGCCCGCCGAGCCCAGCAACAGCAACGTCGGCAGCACCCACAGCGCGCGGTGCAGGCCGAGCACGCGGAGGAGCCAACCCATGGCGACCAGCTGCGCGGTGAGCGCCAGCACGTTGAGGACCATGTAGAAGCTGGCGAAGAAGGCGCCCAGCTCGGCCGCCGGGACGTTCCGGGCGACCGTGCTCTTGAAGACGTAGTCGGCCAGCGTGACCGCGACGGTGGAGACGAGCACGAGGCCCGAGAGGCGGGTGAGGTACGGATGGTCGCGCATGAACTGCACGGCCTGGGACAGGTTCGACGGCACGGTCTCGGAGGCCGTCTCGGCCCCCGCCCCCTCGGTGCGGCGCAGCACCAGGGCCGGACCGAGGCCGGTGATCGCGAGCGCCGCGGCCGCGGCCAGCACGAGGTACGAAGTGGGCAGGGTGGCGCTGATGAGCCGCGCCACGCCCGCTCCCGCCACCGCCCCCAGCACGCTGCCCAGTCCGACGACGCGGTAGATACGCTTGGCCTGGGTGATCGTGTACATCTCGCCGAGGACGAGCCAGAACTGGAGGCCGGCGAGCGTGCCCACGAGCCCGGTCCAGATGTAGAGCGCGCGCAGCGTCCAGGGGTTCCCCCACGAGCCGAAAAGCCAGAAGAGGAACGTCACCGCCGCGCAGGAGAGGAGCAGGTGCGAGAGGCGGTGCGTGCGGGTGAGGCCGCGAGCGCCCCGCCCGGGACCGAGCGAGAGGGCGACCGCCACCACCGCCATGGCCAGGTACACCCAGGGAAGCTGCGAAGGGGCGAGCCGAGCGAGGAAGAGCGCGTCGCGCGCGGTCTCGAGCAGCGTGTGGCCGGCGAGGATCCCGAAGAGGGTCAGGAACGCGCCGGTGACACCCGGCCGCTCTTCGGGACGAACGTCGGCGAAGGCGCGCAGCATGGAGGTCGGACCCTGAGACGATGGCAGACTACACCGCGCGCGTGTATCATCTCAACCCGGCGCCCGGGACCCCCGCGACAGGCGAAGTGAACAAGGAAGAAGGAGCATGGCCGAGAACCTGAAGCTCGCCCGCCTCTACCTGCTGCTGCTCGCCATCTTCACGGTCGCGAAGTGGCTGCAGGGGACCTTCGGCGTCCCCTACGAGAAGGGGCACTACGTCTTCAGCATCGTGATCATGACCCTGCACGCGGCCTTCTTCTACGGGGCCTTCTGCCGGCGGTGGCGCCGGTTCCGGCTGTGGCAGGCGGCGGGGCTGGCCATCACCCTCGGGATCATGAGCCAGCTCGTGATCTTCGCCGCGACGCTTCTGTCGTACGCGTTCGGCCTCCACACCTACTTCAACTACCCCACGGCCCTCTTCGGCCCGCAGGCGCCTCTCACCGAGGTGCCTCTCGGCCAGGCCGTCTTGAGCCGGGTGGGCGGCCTCGTCGTCAACCCGATCCTGGCCGGCATCGCCGGTGCCCTTGGGTGGGCGATCGGCGGCCTGCTTCCGGAGAATTAGCCGTCCTTATTTCCAACGGTTCTCCCGAGCCTTCCGTCCAAGCGTGTGGCACGGAGGGGAGGACGCGACGTCGGACGGGACCGCTGCCGGCAACCCACTGCTGAGGCTTGACTTCTCCGAGGAGGCGAGCTTGCGCGGTCAGGACGAGGTCGTCTTCTTCGAGGAGCTGTACCGGAGCCACGGGGCGCGCATGAAGAGTGTGGCGTACAACATCCTGGGCAATCCGAGCGACGCGGAGGACGCGGTGCAGGAGGCGTTCCTGCGCGCCTACCGGGGGATGCGGGCGTTCAAGGGCACCGCCCGGGCCAGCACCTGGGTCTACCGCATCCTCGTGAACGCCTGCCACGACATCGGCCGGCAGCGCCGCCGCCGGCGGGACGAGACCGAGCTCGCGCCCGAAGATCGGCTCCCGGCCTCGACGGCGCAGCCCGCCGCCGATGCGCCGCTGCGCATGGCTCTCGAGAAGGCGGTGGCCGCGCTGCGTCCGCGCCACCGTGACGTCTTCCTGCTCTTCGAGGTCGAGGGCTTCCGGCACCGGGAGATCGCCGAGATCCTGGACATCGCGGAGGGGACCTCGAAGGCGCTCCTCTTCGAGGCCAGGCGCGACCTGCAATCGGCGCTGGCCGGAGCACCGGGGAGGCCGCGGTGAGGTACACCGACGAGGAGATCTCCAGGGCGGCCCGGGAGCTGCGGCGGGAGTGGGACAGCCCCCGGCTCTGGCCGCGCATCCAGGCCGCGCTCGAGGCCGAGGCCGAGCGGCGCCGCGCGCCCTTCCGCGTCCGCACCTGGCTGACCCTCGCGGCGGCGGCGGCGGTGCTCGTCTTCGGCGTCTCCGTCGTCCTGCGCGTGCGCGCGCCGCAGCCCGGCGCCCCGCCCGCGGAGGCGGAACGCCGTCTGCTCACCGACAAGGCGCTGCGGGAGGTCGAGCGCACGGAGGGCGACTACGTCCGCTCGATCGAAGCGCTGTCCCGCGTGGCGGAGCCGAAGGTGGAGGAGGCGGGCTCGCCGTTGATGATGAGCTACCGCGAGAAGCTGCTCCTCCTGGATTCGGCCATCGCCGAGTGCCGGACCCGGATCGACCGCAACCGCTTCAACGCCCGCCTGCGGCGCGAGCTGTTGTCCCTGTACCAGGAGAAGCAGCGCGCCCTCCAGCAAGTCATGAAAGAGGACCCGGATGCCCTTTAGCTCCCCCGACGGCCGGCGGCGCCGAGCCGGCCTGGCCGTCAGCCTGCTCCTCCTCGTCTCGCCCGCGGCCGCCTCCGCGCGCGCGGCCCGCGAGGAGGTGACGCGCGAGTTCTCGCGCACGGTGCCGATGCGCACGGCCCAGGCCTTCCACCTCGAGCACCAGCAGGGCGACGTCGTCATCGGCACCCATGCGCAGGCGGAGGCGCGGATCGTGGCCCACATCCGCGTATCGGCCCCGAGCGCGGCCGAAGCGTCGGCGACGTTGCAGCAGGTGGCCATCGACGTGCTGGAGAGCCCGGCGGCGGTCGCGGTGCGGACCCGCTATCCCGAGGCGCGGGGACGGAACGTCTCCTTCGCGGTCGACTACGACATCACGCTGCCCGAGACGGCGGCGCTGCAGGCGAGGAACAGCTTCGGTGACGTGTCGGTGAAGGGGCTGAGGGCCGAGGGTGACGTGCGCAACTCCCACGGCCGTCTGACCCTCAGCGACGCCCGGGGCCGGCAGCGGCTGGAGAACGCCTTCGGCGCCGTGGAGGTGGCCCGCGTCGAGGGAGACGTCTCGATCACCAACCAGAACGGCGCCGTCCGCGTCACGGAGGTTCAAGGTGCGCTCGACGTGAGCAACCGCTTCGCGAGCGTGGAGGCGCGGAGCGTGCGCAAGGGAGCGGTCGTGGTGAACAGCAACGGCAGCGTCCTCCTCGCGGACGCGGGCGGCCCGAGCCGGATCACGAACTCGTTCGGGACGGTGGAGGCCAGCCTCATTCGCGGCGACCTCGCGGTCCTCAACGGCAACGGGAACGTGAGCGTGCGCGGCGTGAGCGGTGCGGCCGACCTCAAGACCTCCTTCGGCGCCCTCACCTTCGACGACGTCGGCCGGGGACTCATCGCCGTCAACGACAACGGGCGCGTCGGCGGGCGCAAGGTGGGGGGCCCCGCGGAGATCCGGACGAGCTTCGGGGCGGTGGAGGTCGCGCAGGTCCAGGGCGACGTCACCGTGACGAGCTCGAACGGGGCAGTGACGCTGCGCGACGTGGCGGGCGCGGCGGAGGTGCGCAGCACGTTCGGCCGCATCGAGGTCGCCGGAGCCCCGAAGGGCGTGCGGGTGGTCGGGGGCAACGGCGAGGTGGCGGTCTTCAACGTCGGTCCCGCCTACGTCAAGACGAGCTTCGGGCTGGTCCAGGCCGCCGGCGTCACCGGTTCCCTGGAGGTGGAGAACTCCAACGGGGCGGTCAACGCCGCCGACGTCAAGGGCCCGGTCACCGTGCGTACGTCGTTCGCGGCGGTCGTCCTCGCCCGCGTGGAAGGCCCCGTGGTGGAGGTGCGCAACCAGAACGGCGCCGTGGACGTGGAAGGCACCGGGGCCCGCGGCTGCACCCGCGTCACGCTCGTCACGTCTTTCGCCCCGATCCGGGTGCGGCTGCCCGAGGGCGTGGGCTACGACGTCACCGCCCGCACGTCGTTCGGATCGATCCGCAGCGACATGCCGATCACCACGTCGGGCTCCCTCGGCGCGGACTCCCTCAGCGGACGCATCGGCGCGGGCGGGTGCGCGCTGAGCCTGACGGACAACAACGGCAACATCGAGATCCTGAAGGCGGTCAAGTAGGACCCTAGCCGGTGCTCTGCAGGCCGGCGGCGATGCCGTTGACGGTGAGGGCGAGCAGCCGCTGCAGGGCGTCGCGCTCCGGCGCCGGGTCCGGCGTCGCGCGCAGGCGGGCGAGCAGGCTCACCTGGACGAAGCTGAGCGGGTCGACGTAGGGATTGCGCAGCCGGATGGACCGGCGGAGCACGGGAGAGATGTCGAGCAGTGCGCTCCGGCCCGTGGCCGCGAGGACGGCCTCCCGGGTGCGCTGCCACTCGTCCACGATGCGCGGGAAGATCTTCGCCCGCAGCGCGGGCCCCGCGAGGGCGTCGTAGATCCGGGCGACCGCGAGGTCGGCCTTGCCCATGCTCAGCTGGGCGTTGTCGATCAAGGAACGGAAGAACGGCCACTCGCGATACATCTCGGCCCAGCGGCGCCGGGCCTCCTCGCCCTTCTGCTCGACCTGGGCCGCGTAGGCCCCGCCCAGCCCGTACCAGCCGGGCAGGCCGTGGCGGCTCTGCGTCCAGCTGAACACCCACGGGATCGCGCGCAGGTCCTCGATGCGCTCGGATTGCTCCCGCATCGCGGGACGCGAGCCGATGCGCAGACCCGTGATCGCGTCGATCGGCGTCGCCTGGTGGAAGTAGCGTACGAAGTCGGGGTCGTCGTAGACCAGTCGCCGGTAGGACGCGAGGGCCAGGGGCGAGAGCGCTTCCATCTCGGCCGTCCAGCGGTCGTGGGCGCCCTCCGGGAAGGGCAGCAGCGTGGCCCGGAACACCGCGTGGATCGTCTGCTCGAGGTGCCGGTGGGCGATCCCCGGGTGGGCATAGCGGGCGAAGGCCACCTCGCCCTGCTCGGTGAGGCGCAGCCGGCCGCTCAGCGCGCCGGGCGGCTGGGCCATGATCGCGCGGCCGGTGGGGCCCCCGCCGCGGCCGATGGCACCCCCGCGGCCATGGAAGAGGAGCAGGGTGGCGCCCCCCTTGCGGCAGGCCGCGACGAGCGCCCGTTGCGCGCGGTACAGCTCCCAGTTCGCGGTGACGAAGCCGCCGTCCTTGTTGCTGTCCGAGTAGCCCAGCATGATCTGCTGCTGGCCCCGCCAGGCTTGGAGCTGCTGCGCGTAGACCGGCAGCCCGAACAGCTCCTCCATGAGGCCGGCCGAGCGGTGCAGGTCTTCGATCGTCTCGAAGAGCGGCACGACCTGCAGGGTGCTGCGGGGCGGCGGCCCCGGGTCGAAGAGCCCCGACTCCTTCGCGAAGAGCAGAGGGGCGAGCACGTCCGCCGTGCCCGCGGTCATGGAGACGATGAAGACGTTGCAGGCGTCCGGACCCAGCTCCTGCTGCAGCCGGGCGATCGTCTGGAAGAGGGCGATCGTCTCGGCGGTCTGGGGGGAGTACCCGCCGAGGGGACGGACGACGGGCCGGGGGTTCGCGATCTCCCGGGCGAGGACGCGAGCCCGCGCGGGAAGGTCGAGGGCGAGAAAGTCGGGCTCCACCCCCGCCATCCGCAGCACCTCGGCGGCGGCGGCGGCCACGACCTGGCTGTGCTGGCGCAGGTCGAGACGCGCGAGATGGAAGCCGAACACCGCCACGCGGCGCAGGAGGTCGGCCACCAGGCCGTCCGCCAGCCGGGCGCCGCGGTGCCGGCGAAGGCTTTCCCCGATGAGGCGCAGGTCCTCCCCCAGGGCTTCGGGCCCGGCATACGCGATGCGGTCGTCGTCGGGGCGCGGCGGCTCCGGAGGGGCACCGGTGCCCCACAGGCGCTGCGCCTGACCCAGCACCGGGTCGTCGTCGCCCTCGGCGGAGGTCCCGCCCCGCCGCCGCTCGCGCAGCCGGGCGGCATTGATCCGCCGGGCCGCCGCGATGCGCGCCTGCATGAAGCCGCCCTTGCGCCGGTAGGGCTCGTTCGCGAAGTGGAGGGTGAGCGACGCCGCCAGCTCCGGCATGGCCGCCGCGTCGGCGTCGAGCGCCCGCGCCAGCTCCGGGGAGATCTCCGGCGGCTCCGCGGCCACGCTCAGCTCCCGCTCCAGCTCGGCGAGCGAGCTCTCGTAGAGCGAGAAGGCGGTCTCCCGATGGAGGCGCAGCGTCTGCTCGGTGACCTGGGCGGTCACGTGGGGATGCCCGTCGCGGTCCCCGCCGATCCAGGACCCGAAACGCAGGAACGGCGGCACGTCGAAGACCTCGCCGGGATAGGCGGAGGCCAGCGCCTCTTCCAGCTCGCGGTAGAGGCGCGGCACCAGCTCCCAGAGCGACTCCTCGAAATAGTAGAGGCCGTTGCGGACCTCGTCGAGGACACGGGGGGCGCGCCCCCGCACCTCCTCCGTGAGCCACAGCGACGTCACCTCTTCGCGGATCCGATCGAAGAGGTCGAAGCGCTCGTGAGAGGTGAGCCGCGGGTCGTCGAGCTGCTCCACGAGGTCGGACAGCCGCCGGAGCTTGAAGAGCACGGAGCGCCGGCGCGCCTCGGTCGGGTGCGCGGTGAAGACCGGCTCCACCAGGCACGACCGGAGCAGCGACCGCACGCGCTCCGCCTCCACCCCGGCCTCCGCCGCCTCCATGAGCGCCTGCCGCACGGACTCGCCCCGGGGCGAGGCGCCCGACTGCAGCTCCCGCTGCCGCAGCACGCGCAGGCGCTGGTGCTCCTCGGCCAGGTTCACGAGGTGGAAGTAGGCGGAGAAGGCGCGGACGACGAGCCGGCACTCGTCGAGGCCCAGCTCGTCGGTGCGGGCGCGCAGGCGGCGGCCCGCCTCGCCGAAGTCGTCGCCGCCCTCGCCCACCGCGGTGCGCGTCTGCTTCGTGGCGGCGCGGTACTCCTCGACGAGGGCGAAACCCGCCTCGCCCTCCTGCTCGCGCAGCACGTCGCCGAGGAGCCGGCCCAGCGTGTTGACGTCGGCGCTCAGGGGATCGGGCTCGGGTTCGCGGGGCGGCATGCCGTTGATTCTAGTCGTTTGACCGCTGCGCCCCGCAGTCGTAGCCTGCCCGGGTGAGCTCCGCCCCCCGGGCCGCGCCGGCCGAGCGCGCCGGGCCCGCCCCGCCGCCGGGCCCGCGCGGCCCCCGCCCGCAAGCCCGCCCGCCGGCGGGACGCGCGCGCCGGCCCCTGCCCCCTTCGGTCTGGGAGGGCTGGGACGACGAGAAGCTCCTCGACCTGCGCCTGTGCGATCTCGACGTCTCGATCGAGGACAGCGGGATCGAGGATCGTCTCACGGAGCTTTTCCGTGAGCTGGAGGCGCGGGGCCTCCGCTTCCGACCACACTACTGGCTGTCCGACGAATGGTTCTGCCCCGACGGTGTCCCGGGGATGGCGATTCCGTTCTATCTCGCCCATCCTCGCCTCGCCCGGCTGGAGCAGAGCCAGATGCTCGAGGTGGAGGGGGGGACCCGGGAGTGGTGTCTCAAGATCCTGCGCCACGAGACCGGCCATGCGATCGAGAACGCCTACCGCCTGCGGCGGCGCCGGCGGAGGCAGCAGCTGTTCGGCCGCACGACCAATCCCTATCCCGAGTACTACGCGCCCCGGCCCTACAGCAAGAGCTTCGTTCTGCACCTCGACGCCTGGTACGCGCAGAGCCACCCCGACGAGGACTTCGCGGAGACCTTCGCCGTCTGGCTCAGCCCGGAGAGCGAATGGCGGACGCGCTACGCGGGCTGGCCCGCCCTGCGCAAGCTCGAGTACATGGACGACCTGATGAAGGACCTGGCCGGCCAGGGGGCCCTCGTCATCTCGCGCCGCAAGCCCGAGTTGCTCTCGCGCCTGCGCCGTACGCTGCGCGAGCACTACCGGATCAAGCGCCGCCACTACGGCCTCGACCATCCCGACTTCTACGACCGCGACCTCAAGCGCCTCTTCTCGGACGCTCCCGAGCACGCGGGCAACCCCACCGCGGCCGGCTTCCTGAACCGCATCCGGCGGGAGGTGCGGCGGCGGGTGAGCCGGTGGACGGGCGCGTACCAGTACACGATCGACCAGGTCCTGGCCGACATCGTGGCCCGCAGCCGGCAGCTGAACCTGCGCCTGGCCGGCCCCGAGGAGGAGGCCAAGCTCGAGTTCATCCTGCTGCTCACCGTGCAGACCATGAACTACCTGGCCAGCGGCCGCCATCGCGTCGCCCTGTGAAGAAGAGGCCGCTGCGCCGGCTCCGGATCCTCGCGCTCATGCACGAGGCGCTCGTGCCCCCCGACGACGCCAAGGGCGTGGACCTGGAGGCGGCGGAGTGGAAGACCGAGTACTGCGTGGTCACCACGCTCCGCCGGCTCGGCCACGAGGTCTTTCCCCTCGGGGTGGGGAGCAACCTCGGCGTCATCCGCAACGCGATCCACGAGCTCGAGCCGCACATCGCGTTCAATCTCCTCGAGGGCTTCGACGACGTCGCCACCTGGGACCAGAACGTGGTCGCCTACCTCGAGCTGAGCAAGATGCCCTACACGGGCTGCAACTCCCGCGGGCTGCTCCTCGGCCGCGACAAGGCGATCGCCAAGAAGCTGCTCACCTATCACCGGATCCCGGTGGCCGACTTCGCCGTGTTCCCCCGGGGACGCACGGTCAAGCGGCCGAAGCGGCTGAGCTTTCCCCTCTTCGTGAAGTCGCTGACCCTGGACGCTTCGATCGGGATCTCCCAGGCCTCGGTCGTCGAGGACGACGAGAAGCTGGTCGAGCGCGTGAAGTTCATCCACGAGAGCGTCGGCACCGATGCCCTCGTCGAGCGCTACATCGAGGGCCGGGAGCTGTACGTCGGCATCCTCGGCAACCAGAAGCTCGAGGTGCTGCCGATCTGGGAGCTGTCCTTCACCAAGATGCCGGAGGAGAAGCGGCGCATCGCGACCGAGCGGCTGAAGTGGAGCCTCACCTACCAGAAGAAGCACGGCATCGTGAGCGGCGAAGCCAGGGACGTGCCGGC
>Ga0070699_100001878_pt1 | contig 18998 bp, 16 predicted proteins | sample KBSK1503metaG_FD_65473 | JGI IMG/M metagenome (GOLD analysis project Ga0070699, IMG submission 65473) | Corn, switchgrass and miscanthus rhizosphere microbial communities from Kellogg Biological Station, Michigan, USA - KBS K1-50-3 metaG | ecosystem: Host-associated > Plants > Roots >... | reverse complement strand
GTGGTCTGCGCTGCCAGTCGGCTGTTGGGAAGCGGGCGCGCGCGGACGCCGACGGACCGGCAGCGGACGTTCACGTCGTGCTTCGACGATCCGCGCTTCGATGAGCGCACGTATGCTACCGAGGTCGTCAAGGTAACAGGGGCCGAGGCGCACCATACCTTTCCAAGCGCCTCGGGACTGCTGGCCGACCTACCGGCGCTGCTGCACCACCAAGAGGAGCCATTCGCTGGAACGAGCGTCTACGCGCAGTGGTGCCTCATGCGCGACATACACCGCAACGGGCTGAAGGTCGTTCTCGACGGACAGGGGGGCGACGAGCTGCTGCTCGGCTACCCTAGGTTCTATATGTTCTTCATGCAGGAACTCGCGCGGCGGGGTCAATATGGTCTGTTGGGGCAGGAGGCAGCTTCTTTCCTGACGTCGCCCGTGTTCTTACGCCATCTCGATCTCCGGCGCGGTCTCCGGTACCTGGGCCGCGCAGCTGCTTTGGCCGGGAACGAGAGGTTCGTCTCCCGTGCCTTGGCAAACCAGTGCGCTGACCGGACGACGCCGGTGGGACTGGACGGCGGCATGGCCGAGCGCATCAAGCGCTACACCACTACCCTCAGCCTGCCCGAGCTCCTCCGGTACGAGGACAAAAACGCGATGGCCTTTTCAGTCGAGTCCCGCGTCCCATTCGTGGATCACGTCCTGGTCGAGCATGTGTCGCGCCTGCCGCTTCGTCAGAAACTGCGAGCCGGGCTGACCAAGTTCGTTTTGCGTCAGGCGCTGCGAGGGGTGCTGCCAGAGGCTGTCCGGCAGCGGCGCGACAAGGTGGGGTTCGTCACCCCCGAAGAGATCTGGCTCCGCGGGGAGCTTGCCGGCGAGGTGGAGGAGACGCTGGCCTCCGCGCGGTTCCTGACCGACTGGGCGGACCTTCCCCGACTGCGGAGGGCGTTCGCGGCGTATCGGCGCCGTCCGGTGCTCCTGTCGCACAGCGTGTTCTTCCGATACTTCATAGTGGAGCGGTGGGCGCGCCAGTTCTTGGGTCCGGCATGACCGGCACGGCGGAGAGAAATCGTCATGTACGCGTTCGGGCGCGGCTCAAGTGGAGACATCTTCGTCCAGAAAGCTGCGGCAGCCACGATCGCGATTCTGACGCGTGCGTTATGCGAACTCTTGGAGCGGCCAAACCACGGGATTCGCGACATCGGTACGCGGCGCGGCGAGAAGGCTCACGAAACACTGCTCAGTCGGGAGGAGAGTGCGGCCGCCGATGATCTCGGCCACTGCTTCAAGGTGCCGCCTGATGCTCGCGACCTCAACTATGCCAAGTTCTTCGAACAAGGCGAAAAGCGGATTACTGCCTCCGGAGACTACACCTCGCACAATACGCGCCAGCTGGACGTCCCCGAAATGAAGGAGATGTTGCTCCGGCTTCCCCTCATTCAGGCGGCCATGCGAGGTGAGTCGGTGGTGGCCGAGTACTGAACGTGAGACGTATCGTCGTCACGGGCGGTGACGGGTTCATCGGGCGGAATCTGCGCATGCGACTGTCCGAGGCGGGGCACTCGGCGGTTGCGAACATCACTCGCAACACCGATGTCGATGCTCTGCGTGACGCAGTGACCGGTGCCGAGTTTGTGTTTCACCTCGCTGGCGTGAATCGGCCAAAGGACGCGACCGAGTTCGAGCAAGGCAACATCGGCTTTACGAAGACGATATGTAGCATGCTCTCTGCTGCGGGCCGACACACACCGATCGCCTACGCGTCATCCACGCAGGCAGCGGTCGACAACCCCTACGGGCGCAGCAAACGTGCCGCCGAGCGGGTGATTGAGGAGTACGGCCATGCGACCGGAGCCCCGACGTTTGTGTTGCGTCTGGCGAACGTCTTCGGCAAATGGTCGCAGCCGAATTACAACTCCGTCGTGGCGACATTCTGCTACAACCTCACGCGCGGTCTGCCGTTCACCATCAACGATCCGAAAGCCGCGCTGCGCTTGGTCCATGTAGACGATGTCGTCACAGGCATGGTACAGCTACTCGACAACGGCGCGTCGGGGATCACAGTTGTGGATGTGAGCCCGACGTACGACACGACCGTTGGGGAGCTGGCCAGCATTTTGCAAGGCTTTGCCACCAGTCGAGAAAGTCTGATGATGGCGTCCGTCGGCTCAGGGCTGAACCGCGCATTGTACGCCACCTATCTCAGCTATCTCAATCCGCCTCAGTTTGCCTACGATCTGAAGCGTCACGTCGATTCCCGAGGCCTTTTCGTGGAGGTGCTCAAGACGCCCGACTCGGGGCAGTTTTCGTACTTCACGGCGGACCCGGGCATTACGAGGGGAGAGCACTACCATCATACCAAGAGCGAGAAGTTTCTTGTGTTGAAAGGCAAAGCCCGTTTTGGCTTTCGGCATGTTGTCACGAATGAGCGCTACGAGTTGACGGTCGACGGGGGTGCTGCACGTGTGGTGGAGACCGCCCCGGGGTGGGTCCACAACATCACAAACATCGGTGCCGAAGAGCTTGTAGTGATGCTATGGGCGAGCGAAGTCTTTGATCCCGAACGTCCGGATACCATCGCTTCCAAGGTGAGCCCGTGAACAAGCTCAAGATAGCGACCGTGGTAGGAACCCGACCCGAGATCATTCGACTGTCGCGGGTCATTGCACGGTTGGACAACGTCTGCGATCACGTCCTCGTGCACACAGGCCAAAACTACGATTACGAGCTGAATGAGGTGTTTTTTGACGATCTCGAAATCTGCAAGCCCCGCCACATCCTCAAAGGAGCGGGAGCAACGCCCGCTGAAACCATCGGCAACATCATCATCGGCGTGGATCGAATCCTGGCGCAAGAGCGCCCGGAGGCGGTCCTGGTTCTTGGAGACACTAACAGCTCGCTCGCCGTTATACCTGCCAAGCGTCGCAAGATTCCGATCTTTCACATGGAGGCGGGCAACCGCTGTTTCGATGATCGCGTACCCGAGGAGATCAACCGCCGAATCGTCGACCACACGGCAGATGTGAACCTCACCTACAGTTCGATCGCCCGTGAGTATCTCTTGCGCGAGGGATTGCCACCGGATTTGGTGATCAAGACGGGCAGTCCAATGCTCGAAGTGCTCACCCACTATCGTTCGCGAATCGACGCGTCGGATGTGCTCACGAAATTGGGGCTCACCGAGGGTCAGTTCTTTGTGGTGAGTGCCCATCGGGAAGAAAACGTGGATGATGACGGCACGCTGCGGCGCCTTGTGGGAGTACTCAACGCCGTCGCCGCCGACTATGGACTTCGCGTAATCGTGTCCACACACCCTCGCACCATGAAACGAATCCAAGTGACCGCCCCGCAGTTTCACAAGAATGTCGAGCTTCTCAAGCCGCTCGGATTCCTTGATTATGTGAAGCTTCAGATGACCGCGCGGGCCGTGCTTTCTGACAGCGGAACGATCACTGAGGAGTCGTCGATACTCAATTTCCCGGCGCTCAACATTCGCGACGCACACGAAAGGCCTGAAGGGATGGAAGAAGCGGCGGTGATGATGGTGGGGCTAAGCGTGGACCGCGTCCGGCAGGGTCTGGCCATTCTTGATGAGCTCAGAAATCGCTGTGAAGATATGCGTATCGTGTCTGACTACAATGTGCCCAACTTGTCTGAAAAGGTTATTCGCATCATCCACAGCTACACGGACTACGTGAAGCGGGTGGTGTGGCAGCAGCAGCCTTCCTAGGTGCGCACTACGATGCGGTTGCTTGTCGTCAGTCAGTACTTCTGGCCGGAGAACTTCCGGGTTAACGATCTAGTAGCCGAGCTGGGGCGACGCGGCCACCAGGTTACCGTCCTGACGGGCGTGCCGAACTATCCTGAGGGGCAGGTCTCCCCTGAATTTCGGCGTGACCCGAGACGCTTCTCCTCCTACCAAAGCGCTGAGGTCGTTCGCGTCCCCATCCTCACGAGGGGGAAAGGCGGACGCCGCCTGGCGCTCAATTACTTCAGCTTTGTGCTGACGGGCAGCACGATGGGAGTGTGGCGGCTACGCGGCCGGGCTTTCGACGCAGTTTTCGTCTTCCAACCTTCTCCCATCACGGCGTGTCTCCCAGCGATTCTGATCGGCAGGCTCAAGGGCGCTCCCGTGCTGCTCTGGGTCCTCGATTTGTGGCCGGAGACACTCGCTGCCGTAGGCGCCGTTCGCGCAAAGTGGCTGCTGGCGCTAGTCGGCCGGATGGTCGCCTTCATCTACCGGCGTTGTGCTCTAATACTCGCGCAATCGAGGGCCTTCGAGCCCAACATTGCGAACTATTCCGGTGACGTTTCCCGCATCCGGTACTTTCCGGGGTGGGCCGAGCCGCTCTTTCATGGAAGTCTCTCGTCGGTCGAGCCCGCTCCGGAGGTACGAGCGTATCAGGACACGTTCAACGTCCTGTTCGCTGGAAACATCGGCGAAGCCCAGGACTTTCCTGCGATCCTGGACGCGGCGGACAAGCTTCGCCAACGCGCGGACATTCGCTGGTTGATCGTCGGAGACGGTCGCGCAGCCGAATGGGTTCGGAGCGAGATCCGCCGCCGTGCTCTTGACGACTCGGTCCGGATGCTCGGACGGCACGCGATCGAGCGAATGCCCAGCTTCTTTTGCGCGGCCGGCGCGTTGCTCGTCACGCTGAAACGCGATCCAGTATTCGCAATGACGATCCCGGGAAAGGTGCAGACATACCTCGCGACCGGACGCCCGGTGATCGGGATGCTTGATGGCGAAGGCGCCCGCGTGATTCAGCAGTCCGGGGCCGGACTCGTCTGCGCGTCCGGTGATGGGCCTGCGCTGGCCGACAGGGTGGCGCACCTCGCGTCGCTGCCGTCGGCTGAGCGAGCGGCTATGGGGGCGCGTGGACTGGAGTACTCGCGTAAGGAGTTCGACCGTGACCGGCTGCTGACGCAGCTGGAAGAATGGATGGCCGAGCTCGCATCCGGTGACGGCGTGGCGGGAACGCGGTGAGCCGGACGTTCATCGCGGTGACTGGTGCATCAGGATTCATCGGGCGTGCCTTGTGTTCCGCGCTGGAGGGATCGGGCGTCCCGGTCCGCGCGGTAGTCCGTCCCGGTGCGAAACCGGCGAACACTGGCGGCGAGCGGGTGGAGATCCCCGACATCCTCGACGACGGCGCGCTCCGCCGTGCCTTCCAGGGTGCATCGGCCGTCGTTCATTTGGCAGGACGGGCGCATCGCATGCGTGAGGATGTGCGCGACCCCCTCGCTGAGCTCCGCCGGGTGAATGTCGAGGGCACCAAGGCGGTAGTTGAGGCAGCCGCGTCAGCAGGCGTGCGACGGTGCTTGGTGGCGAGCTCCGTCAAGGCCGTTGGCGAGGCGAACACAACGCCATGGACGGAGCTCAGCACTCCCAATCCCCGTGATCCCTACGGGGTGAGTAAACTCGAGGCCGAGCGTGCGGCTTTGGATGGAGCCGCGCACCGAGGCGTGGAAACGGTCGTGATGCGGTTCCCGTTAGTGTACGGTCCGGGCGCACCGGCCAACGTGCTCCGACTGCTGCGACTCGTCGATCGCGGACTCCCGTTGCCGCTCGGCCGAATCTACAATCGGCGGAGTATGCTCTACATCGGCAACCTGGTAAGCGCTGTTCGGACTCTTCTCGACGCGCTACGCGTCGGCGGCGAGGTCTTTTTTCTCGCCGACGGCGTCGATCTGTCGACGCCGGATCTGGTCCGTACAATCGCTCGCGCGCTCAACAGGCCGGCGCGGCTCTGGCCCGTTCCGGTGAGCTTGCTACGCCTCGGTGGCCTGCTGACCAGGCGCAGTGCGGAAATCGCGCGACTCGTGGGAACTCTCTCGGTCTCGGTGGAGAAGCTCCAGAACCGTACCGGCTGGCGCGCACCCTTTACGCCGGCCGGAGGATGGAGCGCGACCGCTGCGTGGTACCGCCAGGTGTTGTCATGAGCGTAACCGCTGGGGGCGTCCTCATTCTCGCGTTAGTGCTGAGTTGGTGGGGAACCGGCTGGGTTCGCCAGTTCGCCATCGAGCGTGCTCTCCTGGATGTGCCGAGCGAACGCAGTTCCCACACGACGCCGACACCCCGGGGAGGTGGACTCGCGATCGCCGGCGTCGTGCTTTTGGGAGTTCTTGTAGCAGCGTTGGGCGGATGGGTGCGATGGAAAGTTGCTGTTGCGCTCTTGCCAAGTGGCGCAGCCATGGCCTTTCTGGGCTGGCTCGACGATCGCCGAAGCCTTCGAGCGGGCGTGCGCCTGCTTGTCCATTTCGTGGCTGCAAGTTGGGTGGTTTACTGGTTCGGACCTGTTCGCGCCATCAGCATGGGAGCCGCGTCGCTGAACCTGGGACGGCTGGCGACGCCGTTGTCGATCGTGGGCGTCGTCTGGCTCGTGAACCTATTCAACTTCATGGATGGCATTGACGGCATCGCGGCGGCGGAGGCGCTCATTGTGAGCGCGGCTGCAGCGTTTTTCTGTTGGCGGGTTGGTGAGGTCGAGGCAGCATGGCTCGCAGCGTTAATCGCTGCGGCGAGCGCAGGCTTTCTGCCATGGAACTGGATGCCCGCGCGGATCTTTATGGGTGATGCAGGTTCTACCTTCCTCGGGTTCATGCTTGGCTCACTGGCCCTCCTTGCCGACCGTCGAGGTGCTCTGCCCGCAGCGGCCTGGATCGTGCTGCTCGGCGTCTTCATCGGTGATGCCACGCTTACTCTCGTTCGCCGCGTGGTGCGTCGCGAACGCTTGGCTGTGGCGCATCGGACCCATGCTTACCAGCGGGCCGTCCAATCTGGCTGGTCGCACGCTCGGGTGAGTGGTGCAGTCACGATCCTCAACGTGACTTTCGCCGCGCTGGTCTGGGGAGCGCTGGCCCATCCCGTTTGGGCGCCCGCCGCGTACGGGTTGGCCGTCGGGCTCGCCGTCGCTGCATATCTCGCCGTCGAGGTGCGCGCTAAACGGCTCGGGCGCTCTCACGCCCTCTAATGCCGCCGTTGGCCATGGATGGCAGCTGGCTAGGCAACCCGCACCTCAGCCCGTATCTTCCTGTTCGTTCGTTCTGCGCTCGTCCTTCGCCCTTGAGGAGTTTCGAGCACGCTGTGGATCCCGTACAGACGGATAGCGTGTCTCCTGCCGAGCCATCCCCGGTCATCAGGTCCGGGGGGGCGAGCGCTGTGGTAAACGCCCCGCACGACGCGCCGCGTCTCGTTCCACACACCCGGCTCTCATTACAGCGTCGCGCCCCCTCCACGCTACGCCGCCACCTCGCCCGCGCCGTCGGGCGCTTCGCCATCCTTCTCACCGCGGACCTCGCTGCGTTCGCCACTCTGCGCGAGCTGTACCGGTCCGTCGGTGAAGGTGCGCTACTCGGTGCCTGGCTCGGCCACACCGTGCAGCGGCTCCTCCCCGCCGGGTACCTGGACGGCTGGCAATACGCCGTCGCCCTGATCCTCGGGCTCATCGTCACCGGGAATTACGGCGCCGGCGACCGGCGGCGGGACGCGGCCCGCCTGTTCTGGGGTTGCGCGCTCGCCACCGCGTTGCCACTCTGGGCGCCGCTCTGGGACCGGGGCCTCGGCCTCGTCGCGGCCCAATACTCGGTCACGGCAGTCGTCGTTTGGATCGGCCTCGTCGCCGTCCGCTTCGGCATCGACGCCGTGGACGCTCGGATCGTCAAGCGCACCCCGGCCTCCTCGCGCACGATCTTGATCGGCACGGCGCTCGAGTGCGCAAACCTCGCAAACCGACCCGCTTTCGCGTCTCGCGGCGACTACATCGTGTTCGGATTCGTCGACACGGCCGCCACGCCCGGCGCACGCGCGCTCGGTGGCCTCAGCGACCTCGCTACGTTCATCCAGAAGCATGGCATCGAGACCGTCGTGATCTGCGGACACCTGAGCGACGCGCAGCTGCACGACGTCGTCGAGGAGTCCATCACCGCAGGGTGCCACGTGTTCTCGGTGCCGCGCACGTTCGAGCTGGCCGGCGTGCAGCCCAGCGTCGTATGGAACCGCGGGCAACCGTTGGTGGAGCTGACCGCCCAGACGCTCAAGGCGCAGCAGCTCGTCATGAAGCGGGTCGCGGACCTGACGGGTGCTGTGCTGGGTCTGCTTTTCCTCTCCCCGCTGCTGCTGCTCCTTGCGGTCATCGTCAAGCTCGACTCGCGCGGCCCCGTCTTCTTTCGGCAGGAACGAATCGGCAGCGGCGGGCGGCGGTTCACGGTCCTGAAGTTCCGCACGATGCGCGATGGCGTTTCGGACCAGGTACACCGCACTCTCGTCACCCGCATGATGCGCGGCGAAGACGCAACCGCGGCGGTCGCGAAGGATGGTCGGCCCGTCTTCAAACTTACCCAGGACGATCGGGTCACCCGTGTCGGGCGCTGGCTGCGCCGAATGTCGCTCGACGAGCTGCCCCAGCTCTTCAATGTGCTGCATGGAGATATGAGCCTCGTCGGTCCCCGCCCGCCATTGCCTTACGAGTTCGAGGCGTACGACCATTGGCAGTTCGACCGACTCCAGGTCAAACCGGGCATCACCGGGCTGTGGCAGGTCTCCGGCAGGAGTCTGTTGACGTATCAGCAGATGTGCGAGCTCGACGTGACGTATGTTCGCTGCTGGTCCCTCTGGCTTGATATCCGGATTCTGCTGCGCACGGTTCCCGTCGTCCTGTTCAACTCGGGCCGGGCGGCCTAGCTTCCGTTTCTCCCAACATGCTGCGGAGGCCTGCCATGCGGCCGGTTCGGGTTGGCGTCATCGGGTGCGGGTATTGGGGCCCAAACCTGGTGCGAAACTTCGCTCGCCACCCGGGGAGCCGCGTAGAGGCAGCATGCGACGTGCGCTACGAGCGCGCCGTGCGCGTCGGCGCCGAGTACCGCGTCGCCAAGATCACCGACCGCCCCGAGGACTTGATTGGCGCGGACCTTGATCTGATCGTGATAGCGACACCCTCATTCACGCACTTCGAGTTGGCCCGCGCGGCGATCCAGGCGGGCAAACACGTGCTCGTCATGAAGCCCCTCACGACCCGGGCAGACCACGCCGAGGAGCTCTGCGATCTTGCGGAGCGTCAGGGCGTGCTCCTCGCGGTAGACCACACTTTCGTGTTCACCGGCGCGGTCCGTAAGATGCGGGAGCTGGTTGCGCAAGGGGACATCGGAGACCTCTACTACTTCGATTCGGTTCGCTTGAACCTCGGCCCGGTCCGGACAGACGTCAACGCCATCTGGGATCTCGCCCCGCACGACGTCTCGATCATGGATTGCGTGCTCGCGCAGGAGCCGGTCAGCGTCTCCGGCACGGGTGCCTGCCATGGCGGGAGTCCCACGGAAAACATTGCGTACCTCACAGTCCGCTACCAGGGATCATTGCTCGGGCATGTGCACGTCAATTGGTTGGCGCCAGCCAAGGTGCGGCGCACGATCGTGGGCGGCTCCCGGAAGATGATGATCTACGACGACACGGAGATCAGCGAGAAGCTCAAAGTGTACGACAAAGGCGTCAGCGTCTCCGCCAGCGGCTCGGTCGAGAGCGAATACCAGTGGATGGTCGAGTATCGCTCGGGCGACATGTTCGCCCCCCAGCTCGACACCCGCGAAGCCCTCGCGGTCGAGGCAGACAACGTCGTCGCCGCGCTGGAGGGCAGGGAAGCCTTGGTCGCGGACGGGCGCGCGGGCTGGCGGATCGTGCGAATCCTGGAGGCCGCCCAACAGTCGATGAATCAAGGGGGCGCCGTGGTGCCGATTAGCGGGATCGGCGCTTCACCGAGGGGCCGCTGACGGAGAGCAACCCCGAGGAGCGCGACCGGCTCCTCCAACGTGTCGCTCCGGACGTCAAGCTCGGCAAGAACGTCCGGCTTTACGCCTTCGTAAATCTCTACGGCTGCGAAATCGGCGACGAGACGTCCATCGGGACGTTCGTCGAGATTCAGAAGGGCGTCCGCGTCGGTGCGCGCTGCAGAATCCAAAGCCACACCTTCATCTGTGAAGGCGTGACGATCGAGGACGAGGTGTTCGTGGGCCACAACGTGAACTTTCTGAACGATCGCTGGCCCGCCGCCGTCAACGACGACGGATCAGTCAGGACGGCGCGAGACTGGCGCCTCGAGCCAACGGTCGTGAAGCGACGTGCGACCATCGGCACCGGAGCCATCCTGTTGCCAGGGGTCACCGTCGGCGAGGGCGCAGTGGTGGGAGCGGGCGCCGTCGTGACGAAGGATGTGCCGCCGGGCGCGGTCATCGCAGGCAACCCAGCTAAGGTCTTGCGGTGATCCCGTTTCTCGGTTTACAGCAGCAGCATGAGGAACTGCTCCCGGAGCTCCTCGCGCGTCTCACGACGGTGCTCCGGACCGCAACGTTCGTGGGCGGCCCGGAGTTGGAGGCGTTCGAACGCGAATTCGGGGGATTCTGCGGCAGCAGCCACTGCGCCGGCGTGGGTAGCGGGACCGATGCTCTGCGGTTTGTCTTTCTCGCCTTGGGCGTCGGCCCTGGCGACGAGGTGATCACAGTCGCACAGACCTTCGTCGCCACGACCGAGGCAATCACACAAGCCGGCGGTACGATACGCCTCGTCGACATCGACCCGAGCACCCACACGCTGGACCCGCGGCAACTCGAGGCGGCTGTGACCCCCCGCACAGTCGGCGTCGTGCCGGTACACCTCTACGGGCGCCCCGCGGACATGGACCCTATTCTCGACGTCGCCAGTCGCCACGCCCTATGGGTTGTCGAGGACGCGGCGCAGGCGCACGGCGCGAGATACAAGGGCCGCGCCGTAGGGACGATCGGCGATGCTGGGTGCTTCTCGTTCTATCCGGCCAAGAACCTGGGCGCTTGCGGCGATGCTGGCGCCGTCGTCAGCGCGGATGCACGACTGATCGAGCGTGTGCGGCTGCTCCGCGATCATGGGCAGGAAGCCAAGTACGTGCACCGCGTCGAGGGATACACCGGCCGCCTCGACGCCATCCAGGCTGCCATCCTGCGCGTGAAGCTTCAGCATCTGGCCGCTTGGAACGAGATGCGACGCCGCGCGGCGGCCTGGTACGATGAGGCTTTGGAGGGAATCGCGGGCATCGAGGCACCGTTGGAGCCCGACTATGCGAAGTCGGTGTTCCACCTCTACGCGGTGCAGGCCGAGGATCGGGACGGTCTGCGCATGGCGTTAACAGCCGCAGGGATTGGCGTCGGAATGCATTACCCGACGCCTGTCCATCTCCAGGAGGCATATGGGCATCTCGGTCATGGGGTTGGGGCGTTTCCGGTCGCGGAGCGCATTGCGTCCCGCACGTTGAGCCTTCCGATGTTTCCGGCGCTCACGCGAGCGCAAGTCGCCGAAGTCGTCGCCGCGGTTCGTCGGTTTTGCGGCGCCGAGGCCGCGCCAGTCTCCGACTAGCCCGGATGCGGATCGCCTTTATAGGCGCCCGCGGGATTCCGCACGGCCACTCCAGCAGCGAGCAGATCGCTCTACACGTCGGCAGACGCTTGGTGCAGCGAGGCCACGAGTTCACCGTCTACTGCCGTAGCAATCTCTTTGCTGATCGAACGCCGCGTTACGACGGAATTAACCGCATCTTTCTTCCCACGATCGAGAACAAGCTACTCGGTCAGGTGATCCACGGTTTCCTGGCGGGAATCCACGCCGCTGGCCGGCCCTACGATGTTGTCCACGCCCAGTGCCTCACGAACACCTTTCAGAGCGTGCTCCCATGGTTGATCCGCCGCAACGTGGTGATCAATGTAAACGGCCAGGAGTGGGACAACCCAAAATGGCCCAAGACACTGCGCCACGTGTTCTTCAAGTCCGCCGTCCGCGCGACGCTGCTGATGTGCCGCGAGATCGTAACCGACGCGCAGGGAATGCGCAGCATCTACCTGGACCGCTACGGACGCGAGTCCACGGTGATCGCCTACGGAGCGGAGTTGGTTGAGCCGAAGGACCCTCGGATCCTGGCCGCGTACGGGCTCGAGCCCGGCCGGTACTACTTCACGGCGGCCCGACTCGTCCCGAGCAATCAGATTCGCATCATCGTGGATGCGTTCAACGCCGCCGCACCGGGTCGCGTCCTGGCCATCGCGGGAGCGGTGGACGCCGGGAGTGCGTATTGCCACGCGCTGCGCGCGGCGGCGGGGCCTAACGTTAGGTTCCTGGGACTTATCTCCGACCAGGCGCACATGAACGAGCTCTACGCCAACGCTTATGCCTATCTTCATGGCGCCACCCTGGGTGGGATCAACTCGGCTTTGCTCCGTCCGCTCGGGGCTGGTTGTCCCGCGATAGCAGCCGACACGCCGTTCAATCGGGAGGTCATGGAGCGGGAAGGCAACATCCAGCTCGGCTCGATGTGGGGAGCTGGGGTGGAACTGTGCCGCGCAATTCGCCGGTTCGAGGGTGATCCCGAGTTCGTCGAAGGGCTGCGGGCACGGTGCCGCCAGCAGATCCGCGAGAGGTTCACGTGGGATCTCGTCGCCGACCAATACGAGGTCTTCTACCGCGGTTTCGTGGAGCGCTGGCCTGTGGAGCGCATTCGCGCCGAGGTCGCAGCCCAAACGGCAAAATACCGCTCATGAGGGCGTGCGGCACCCGTCATGCTCCCTGAAGGCCACGCTGCCCCGCCAGGTGCGAGAGGGCCAAGCGTCGCCGAGCACGCCGCGGCGTATGCGTCTGGCCAGGCGCTCACCTTCCCGCTGAATTTGCTTTTTGATCTTCTGATCGCTCGCGCGCTCGGGCCCGCGATGCGCGGTCAGTGGTTCTTGATCATCGCCGCGGTCACGTTTCTTGCAAACCTGCTGTCGCTCAGCATCCCGGCATACGCGGTGTACCGGCTGGGGAAGGAGCCGGCATTGGCCGCGGTCCTGAACGGCGCCGTGCTGAGATATGCCGGCATGGTCTGTGCGGTCGGCGCTGGAGCGGCGCTGCTGCTGTCTCGCCTCAGTCCGTCTTTTCCGAGCCTCGGCCTGGTTGCTCCACAGGTCTACGTCATCGCCGGCGTGCTCGTGGCGACGGAGCTCTACATCATTTGCAGCGCTGGTCTTCTCACGGGGCTGGGCCGGGTCACCATGCTCAGTCGAGTCAATGTTGCGAGCGCAGTAATCACGTTGGTTGTGGGTGCCGGGCCCCTCGTGCTGTTCAGGCTATCGGGTGCTGGAGCGCTGGTGACTTACCTCCTCGCTCGTGCCATGGCAGCGGCCGTAATGGCGCGCGCCGTCGGGACTGCTTCGCGTGCCGGCGGCCAGGGCTCGGCCGGTCTGATTCGCGACATGATTCGATTCGCCGCTGCGGGCCAGCTGGGCAACGTCGCAGTCCTCACCTATCAGCGCGTGAATCTGTTCCTCGTGGGTGGCGTCTCAGGCCCTCAGGCAATTGGCTACTATTCCGTGGCCGAGAGCCTGTCCACGCGGCTGCAGTTGTTGGTGGGGCCATTGCAGGCAGCGTTTGCGTCACGGATCAGCGGGGCGAGTCAGGTAGCCGCCGCCGCGCGCTGGACCGCCCAACTTGTTCGCATCGCCGGGGTGCTGCTCGTGTGCGTGAGCACACCGCTGGTCGTGCTGGCCAACCCTTTGCTCCGCGGCTTATACGGTGCGGAGTTCGCGCCAGCGGCAGGCGCGTTCCGACTGCTCCTTCCCGCCGGTGTGCTCACAACAGTCGCGAGCCTCGTGTCCGTGTTCTTCAGCGGACACGCGGGACGTCCGATGATCAACTCTGCCGTCGCTTTGGCCACGATGGTGATCTCGATCCCGGTGAGTTACCTGTTGGTCCGGAATTTCGGGATGGTAGGGGGGGCCTGGTCGGCCCTGATCTCGGGAGCAGTGATCTTCGGGCTCGTGTACGGCGTGTTCCTCACACGCAACCGGCTGGCCATTCGCTCCGGACTGCTGCCGGAGCGCGCCGACTGGGATGTCTTACGAGACATCGCACACGGGATTTCACGCGTGCGTTGGCTGCGGGGGTCTCGTGAGCGCTGAGCCGAGCCCGCCGTCCACGGAGGGAGCCGTCGAGCGCATCGACCCGACCGAAACGCTGGCGCTCGAATTGGCACTGCACCTGTCCCGGTACCGGTTTGTGGCACCGCTAGTTGCCGGCTGCAGCGTGCTCGACGCCGGTTGTGGAGTCGGCTACGGCAGTGTGCAGTTCACGTCTGAGCCTCTCCGGCGCTATGTCGGTGTTGACCGGTCGATCGACGCGATCCGACAGGCAACTCAGCAGTATGCAACAGCGGGCCGGCTCTTCCTCGTGGGCGACGTCGGGGCCCTCCCATTCGACAACGGTCATTTCGACATTGTGCTGTCGTTCGAAGTCATCGAGCACCTTTACGACGTTGACTGTTACTTGACGGAGCTGCGGCGCGTGCTGCACTCTGGGGGTACCTGCGTAGTGTCTACGCCGAATAAGCGTTGGTTCTCAGGTGATCTCGCGGCACGCTGCAACCCGTATCACGTGCGCGAGTACCACTCTGCGGAATTTGCCCAACTGCTTGGCGTCCATTTCCCTGAGGTCACCCTTATAGGCCAGCACGATGGCCCGCGGGCTCGTGTAGTTCGCAGGGCGGACGCGACGTATGGCCGGTTCTTGGACCGGATCGGGTTGCGCCGGCTCCGTCACCTGGTGCCAGTCCGACTCCGGACCTGGGTGCATTCGCTAGTGGTGAACACGATGAGTTGGGCGAGCGGCGTGCGTCCAGCTGGGATCGCGGCGAGCGACTACACCTTCACGACCGATGACGTGGACGACGCCCGGGTACTCCTGGGCATCTGCCGCGTGCCGTAGTCGGTAATCCGGTCTTCAGTCATCTGCTGGACGCTGCATCCGCTCGGCTTTCCAGAAATCAGCGTATCCCTCCGCCATCCGCTCGGCCCGGAACAAGCGCGCGAATCTGTCGCTGGCCGTGCGGCCCAAACGCTTGCGTAAGTCGGCGTCGGCAGCCAGCCCACGCAGATGCGTCAACCCAATATCTGGAGTGGCTGGATCGAAGAGGAACCCCGTCTCCCCGTGCACAACGATCTCGGCGGCACCGCCGAGGGCGGAAGCTACGACAGGCAGGCCAGCCTGTGCGGCCTCGAGGAGCACCGTGGGGAACGGGTCGAATGCCGTCGAGCAATGCACGAGAATGTCGACCTCGCTGAAGATCCGCTCGCGAGGCTGCGCGCCCTCGAAGCGCACTCGGGGTCCGAGCTCGTCAGCGAGGACGGCGGCCGTGTTCGCGAGCTCGGCGCATATCTCACCGAAAAAGGCCCAGCGCACGTGCTGGGGCCAGCCGGCACGCGCCCACGACCGCGCGATCGTGAAGCCCTTCCAGGGGGCGTACATCCCGAGGAACCCGATCACGATCTCTTGACCGTCCCCGTCGCGCGACCGCGGCAACAAGCCGTTGGAGCCGTTCGGGATCACGCGCGACTTGCGCTTGAAGCCAGCGGCTCGCCAGGCGCCCTCCAACGCGGCGCTCGGGAACGCCACCGCGTCCTGGAGATTCGCGGCGAGCCGCCACACTCTCTTGCGGAGCGAGGTGTGCGTTGGAGCGTCCGGGTGGTCGTGCAGCGTCGCGGTCGCGGGCACGCCCAAGCGACGACCCATCCACCACGACAGTTCGAGCCCGCGCACGCTCCACGCGTGTATGAGGCTGCAGGCGCGAAGGTGCGCGGTGGCCGCGTGGCTGGCGGTCAGGTTGACGAGCAACGCATCGCGTGATGCGCGCAGCGGCACCCACGGCACCCCCGCCTCCCACGCGCTGGTCGCGACGACGGACGTCGGCGGCGCCACGACCGTGATGGGTAGCGTATCGTCGTGCCATGCCCGGAGCAGCTCGCCGAGGACCACTTCGGCTCCGTGGCCGCGGCCGTGGGTCGTCGAGAGGATGGCGATCATGGGGATCGCCCGGTCAGGCTGAATCGGCGACGTCAGGCAGCACGGACCGGTGCGCGCCGCGCAGGCGGGCTTGGGCGACTGCCAAGTCGCTTACGTATTCGGCAGATACGGTGCGCAGCACCGCCCGCTGCCTCGCTCGGCTCAGGCGGCCGCCGGGAGCCTGGATGGCATCGCGCTCGGTTTCACAATATGACGCACCCTCGTACTCGGGAGTCGCGAGGTTCCGGAGAAAGACCACCGGGATGTTCGCCGCGTTGCCCAGATGACGCGAGCCGGAGTCGGGACACACCACCACGGCGCACTTGCCTAAAAAAGCCACTAGCGCCTGAAGTGTGAGTCGGCCCGCGAGCAAGTGGCATGGGATGCCGCTTTGACGAGCCACGGCGCTTAGATGTTCCCGGTCCGCCGCGGTCCCCAGGAGCACGATCTGAGCGCCGAGTCTGTCGCGGAGCAGACGCATGCAGGCCGCCCAGCGATCAGTGGTCCAGAGCTCGGCGGGTTGACGAGTGGTGCAGAAGAAAGCTGCGACGGTCGCTCGGTGAGACAGTCCCAGGGACTGCCACGTCGCTTCTGCCTCGGCGACGTCCTGCTCCTGAAGGAACACCTGGGGTCGAAGGCTCCAGGAGGGAAGCGTGTTCGTCAGGTGCGCGACAAAGGCCCGGAAGTAAGCGGGGAGCGTGTCCGGAAAAGAGATAGGCACAGAGTTCGTCACCCAGCCCGACAGCCCCTTGTGAATGAAAGCCACGCGGCTCGGAATCCCTAGATCGATGGCGAACTTGAGGTAAGGCCAATATCTCACCGGATTCGTGATGAGTGCCGCGTCGAACCGAAGTTCTCTCAGTCGTTGCCGATGCTCTTTAGCGATGTCGAACGGGGAGTCCGAGGTGGCGTAGGGCAGGACATGGTCGAGATTCGGATTGCGTTCGACCAGGGGGGCTGAGGAAACCGATGTGAGAAAGAACAGCTGGGCCTTCGGGAACCCCCTGCGTAGGGCCGGGAATGAAGCGGTGCGCATCAGGACATCACCGACGTGATTGTCCCCGGTAATCAGGATGCGCTTCCAATCGGTCGGTGGCGTCGCCCCACGACGAACCCGCCGCTTCGCATAGGCTGCCAACCCGCCTGCGAACCACTCAGAGATGACCGCGAGCGGAATGTAGCGCCACTTCGCGAAGGCCCGAAGGATCACGCTCTACCCCTCACGGGAATGGGGGTCGCGAGGGAACCCAGGAGCCAGAAGAATACGCAGGTTAGGAGCGTCGAATTGAAGACGCCCGCGGTGACGGCGTTGAACAATATGCCCACCGCGGCTGCCGCCACCACGAAGCCGTAAGCGGACCGGACGTCGTCCCCCTCCCTCACGTACTGCACGCCGATCAGCACCGCCCCGACTAGCGTCGCCAGGTGCAGTCCCAGGCCCAAAACTCCTAATTCCACCGCGTACCTGAGGTATTGGTTGTCGCCCGCGAGTGGAACGAGGCCAAATCGCCAAGCCGTTTGTTCAGCCGTTCCTAATCCGGCTCCGAAGGGGTAGCGCAGCGCGTTTTCGAGCCCATCGATCCAAGAGTCCACATGGCTGGCGCTGCTCGAATTCTGCCAGGTCAACGTCTCCCAGATGTAGGTTGCGAACCCGGGAAAAAGGAATAGCGCGCAGCCGAACCCGATTGCGCACGCAATCCCCGTGGTGGTGATCAGCCCCCAGCGGCGTCGTACGGCGGCTATGATGAGCACCTGAAGCAAGCACGCCACGATGGTCATCCGGGTGACGCTGAGCAGCAGCCCGAGCCATAGCACGCCATAGCCTAGCCAGGCTATCGAAGTGCGCTTCTTTGCGAAGAGCCAAGCCGTGGCAGCGGGCACGATGATGAGAAAAGGAATCGCAAAGCCCTGGCTTGATAGGTACGTCGAGCCGGCGCGCCACACGAGCGTGTTTCCGATCGGCACCCAGTAGTTGCTCGGGAGGCCGTATGGGTTACCGGCGGTGAACACCGCAACTCCGAGGAAGTCCTGGACGTATGCTGCCGCGCCGAGCAGCACAAGCATCTCCGGCGTCACGAAGAGACGCTCCAGCACGGCGACCACTGAGGTGATCACGCCTACCAGGAACAGCGCCTTGAGTACCCGCTCGTCGTGCACAACCTCGGGCGTCGCCCGGCCGACGAAATAGAGCAGCGAGAAGTACACTGCGTCACGCAGGCCGTACAAGCGAGCACCAATGGGCACGTCCAGTCCGAACCAGATGCCTGCGCCGAGCAGGTATGGCAGGGCGAGGAGTACGAGACCGCCGACGGCGAGGTCGAGCCACTGTACAGTCGAGCGGTTACCGCGGCCCAGCGCTGCGCGCAACATCACGGTCGCTACGAGCACCCCGACGAGGGTCTCCTTCCACGCGGCGATCAACCGCACGACGATGGTGGGTAGCCCGAGGCCTCCAAAGAGGAAGGCCATCACGAGGATGTGGAAGGGGAGCAGCCAGATGAAGACGAGGAGCCCTGCGGCGAGGCCGCGCGCGGGTTGGCGCCCGCGCGGTACAGCAAGCGACGCTGAGGTCACGGTAAAGGCGGCGTGAAGCGGATCTCGATCGTGCCATTGGTCGCATCGTGTCCGTCGCGGGGGTCCATGTCACGGCCACAGACAGACCGCTGCTCGAAGAACACGTTGCGCCGCAGCTCCACGTCCCCGCTCACCTCCAGGAGGCCGAAGTCCCCACGGAGGACACCGCGCAGTCCCAACAGCACGGATGTGTCGTGCGAACACCACTTGTTGGGGGTCCCCCGGACGTTTGTGGTCGGGAACCTGTAGAGGGCGTCCCCGTCCCAGCGGATGCGGGAGGCGAATACGCCTGTGCTCCAGCGCTGAGCGAAGTAGTCGACGGCCACCCATTGTGACGAGGCTCCCGGTCCGATGGCCGCCCCGATCACCTGCCCACGATTCGTGTAGCCCTGCGGCACCGCCCGGCTCGTGTACCACTCCCCCACAGGCCGGTCGCGGAGAGTGGCCGACTTCTCGAGGTACGTCGTCTCGAGTTGTACGCGTGTCGTGCTCTCCGAACCCGTCGGCTGTGCCCACTGCAACCCGAGCGTATAACCCTGCGTGTGGTTCGGCGCCGTGAGCAGGTCGCGCAACGACGTAGGAAGCTCGGTCCTCGCCCATTCACCGTACA
>Ga0070699_100001877_pt1 | contig 19007 bp, 13 predicted proteins | sample KBSK1503metaG_FD_65473 | JGI IMG/M metagenome (GOLD analysis project Ga0070699, IMG submission 65473) | Corn, switchgrass and miscanthus rhizosphere microbial communities from Kellogg Biological Station, Michigan, USA - KBS K1-50-3 metaG | ecosystem: Host-associated > Plants > Roots >... | reverse complement strand
CTCGGACATCTTCTCCTTCGGCGCGATCCTCTACGAAATGCTCTCGGGGCATCGCGCCTTCCGGGGTGACTCGGCCGCGGACACCATGTCGGCGATCCTGAAAGAAGACCCGCCGGATCTTTCCGTGACCAACCAGTCCATCTCGCCGGGCCTCGAGCGGATCGTTCGGCATTGCCTGGAAAAGAACCCCGAGCGCCGCTTTCACTCCGCGCACGACCTCGCCTTCGATCTGGAAGCCCTTTCCGGCGTATCGGTACCCGCGGGACTGGCAACACCTGCGGTTCGCGAGCGCCGGTCGAAGTGGACGCTCGGCGCCGCCGGACTCGCGCTCTGTGCCGCTCTGGGCGTTGCGTCGTTTTTCGCGGGGCGGGCTACGAGTCCGACCCGCGGATCGCGCGACGTGACGTTCAAGTCGTTGACGTTTCGGTCGCTGCCGATTTTTCGCGCGCTGTTCGCTCCGGATGGACGGACGGTGGTCTTCAGCCAGGCGTTGGAAGGGAACCGGCCCGAGCTGTTCATGCTCGCTCCCGACTACCCCGAGCCGCGCCCGCTCGGAGTGCCGGATGCGCAGCTTCTGTCGGTTTCGTCGAAAGGCGAGCTCGCATTGCTGACGCATGCGCGGTACATCCATCACCGACTCTTCACCGGGACGCTCGCCCGAATGCCGCTCGGCGGAGGCGCGCCGAGGGAAGTCCTCGAGGGCGTGCGAGAGGCCGACTGGTCGCCCGACGGGGAAACGCTCGCGATCATCCGGGACGTGGACGGGAAGGACCGGTTGGAGTATCCGATCGGCAAAGTCCTGTACGCGACGGGAGGATACGTGAGCGACCTCCGGTTCTCGCCGAGGGGCGACCGGATCGCGTTTCTCGAACATCCGTTCCGCTGGGACGACCGGGGCGGCGTGACGGTCGTGGATCTGGCCGGCAAGAAGACCCGCCTGGCCGACGGCTATTGGGGAGAAGAAGGTCTGGCCTGGTCGCCCGACGGCAAGGAAGTCCTTTTTTCCACGGGCGTCGGCTATTCGAACTTCGACGTCCGCGCCGTGACGCTGACGGGCACGAACCGAGTCGCGCTGCCGAGCTCTGGAGGTCTGACGATCTTCGACATCTCGCGCGAGGGGCGGTGGCTCGGTGCTCGGGAGGACGTCAAGTGGCGACTGATGGCCATGGCTCCCGGAGCCAACACGGAGCGGGACCTCTCCTGGCTCGACGGCTCGCTTGTCGTCGCTCTCTCAGCCGACGGCCGGTCGCTCCTCTTCACCGAGTACAGCGGCGTTTTCGGAAACAACTATGCGGTCGGTCTTCGAAAGACCGACGGGTCGCCAGTCGTGCGTTTGGGAGAAGGCTGGGCCGGCGATCTCTCGCCGGACGGCCGGTGGGCTCTGGCGGTCGTGGCCACCTCGCCCGACCGGCTCATGCTCTACCCCGCGGGCCCGGGGGAGCCGCGACGTCTGGAGAGCGGCGACATACGGGAGTACAGCTCGGCGCGGTGGTTTCCCGACGGAAAGCGCATCCTCGTGTGCGGCGCCGAGGCCAAACATGCCTCGCGCTGCTACGTGCAGGATCTCTCTGGCGGCAAGCCGCGGCCCGTCACGTCCGATGGCAGCCTCAATGGGATCGTTTCCCCGGACGGCGCGCTCATTCTCGTCCAGGGAGGGCGCGACGAGTACCAGATCTACCCGTCAGCCGGAGGAGATCCCCGACCCGTTTCCTCGCTCGCGCCGGACGACGTCGTGGCTCGATGGACCGCTGACGGCCGTGGCTTCCTGGCCAATCGCTGGTCGGAGGTGCCCGCCAGCCTCGAGCGCGTCGACCTTGCGACGGGGCGCCGGGAGCTCGTTCACCGTCTCGCTCCACCGGATCTCGCCGGCGTTGTCCGGATCCAAAATGTGACTGTCGCGGGCGACGAGAAGGTTTACGCCTACTCTGCCATACAGCGTCGGTCCGACCTCTTTCAGGTTGACGGAGCACGATGACACCGGCGATCTCGGTTCGGCGACCTGACGATTCAACGGATCCTCGACTCCAAGAGCCGTGTGCTATGGTCACCTCAATAAGTTCCGCCTCTTGAACACGAAAGGATCCATGAAAAGCAAAGTAGTTCCCCTCGCCCTCGTCTCGCTCCTAACAGCGTCGGCTCTTTGCATCGCACAGACTGACGCGACCTCCAAGTCGAAGGCCAAACCTCAGGGCGCGGGCCACTCCGACCAGATGCTGGTCGACAACTCCCGGGCGGTCTGGGAGGCCTACAAGAGTCGAAACACCGCGGCAATGCGAGCACTCACTGCCGACGAGTATGTGGCCCATACTCAGGCAGGCCCCTCCGATCTCAAACACGATATCGACACCATCCAGAAGCTCACGATCGAAGCCTTCACGATCGATGATCCGAAAGTCACGTGGGTGACCAAAGATGTCGCGATCCTGAACTACAAATGCGACCTGAAAGGGTCGTTCGAGGGGAAGCCGTTCAAGCCCGTCTACGCCACGGAGGTGTGGGTCAACCGCGGGGGCAAGTGGCGGATCATCTCCTACACAGAGACACCTCTGAGTTAGGACAGCCTCGATCCAAGGATTCTCGAGCGCCGCGAGTGACCTCGCGGCGCTTTTTCTTGGTTGCCGTGAGTTCTAGCCGCTACGGCAGCGAGTATTCCCCGTCGACCTTGTAGGTCATGCTCCCGTCGGCGTTGGCCGTGCCCTTGTAGGTCCCCTTGCCCTTGATGCCCTTCAGCTTCCCGGTGCCGCTCGTGAAGCTCCAGGTGCCTCCGTCGCTGACGTTCTTTCCGTCCTTCATCATGCCCTTGCCCTGGAACTTGGCGGTCGCCGTGTCGCCGGTGGTCGTGGTCGCCACGTGATATCCGGTGGCCGAGCTCGTGTCGCCGGAAATCTCGTTCAAGCTGGTGGAGATGCCATCCTTGTACGCCTGGCCCCCCACCGAAAAACCGGTCCAGGTGCACTCGGCCTTGCCGACCGCGAGGGCGTGGTTGGCCTGGTCACTGACGGCAACCGGTGGCGGGGAAGCAGGATCCGTTTTGCACGTGGCCGTACCGGCAGTCTTCGTCGCCGCGGAAAGGCTGACTGCCACCAGGACGCCGAGGAAAAGAAGTGAGCCGAATCGAGTTTTCATGGTTCCTCCTCGTTGTTGCGCTCGATTCTATGCTCGCTGACTCGAGGCGCTCACCCATCCGCGCTGTAGAATTCGAGCCTCTTTCGCATATCCAGTTCCAAGCTCGGTGGTGAGCCGTTGAAGAACTCCGGGGTGATTTCGTCTTGATCGGCCGTACCTTCGCCCAATACCGCGTCACCGCCTCGATCGGCGCCGGCGGGATGGGAGAGGTCTATCGCGCGACCGACACCCGGCTCGGCCGCGACGTGGCGATCAAGGTGCTGCCGGCCGCCATGGCCGGCCATCCCGAACGCCGCCAGCGCTTCGAGCAGGAAGCGCGCGCAGCCTCGGCCTTGAACCACCCCAACATCCTGACCGTCTACGACATCGGCGAAACCGACGGGACAACCTACATCGCGATGGAGCTCGTGGAAGGAAAGACCCTTCGCGAGCTCCTGGCGTCGGGAGAACCGCTTCCGACGAAGAGGCTTCTCGACATCGCCGTGCAGACCGCCGACGGTCTCGCCAAGGCTCATGCGGCCGGGATCGTGCACCGGGACCTGAAGCCCGAGAACCTGATGGTCTCGAAGGACGGCTACGTCAAGATCCTCGACTTCGGGCTGGCGAAACTGACCGAAACGGTTTCGCAGGACGCGTCCGGGTTGCCGACCATGATCGGGGCGACCGAGCCCGGCACGGTCATGGGCACGGCCGGGTACATGTCGCCGGAGCAGGCGAGCGGCCAGGCCCTCGACTTCCGCTCGGACCAGTTCACCCTCGGCGCGATCCTCTACGAGATGGCGACGGGCAAACGTGCGTTCCAAAGAAAGACCGGCGCCGAAACTCTCGTCGCGATCATCCGGGAGGAGCCCGAGTCGCTCGGACAACTCGCGCCGAAAGCCCCGGCCCCGATTCGATGGATCGTCGAGCGCCTGCTCGCGAAAGATCCCGAGGAGCGTTACGCCTCCACCAAGGACCTCGCGCGCGATCTGAAGAGCGTCCGCGACCACCTCTCGGAGACCTCGGCGTCCGGCGCGCTCGAGGCGGCGGAGCCCGCCCGCCCGCGCCGGCGCGGATGGGTTCTGCCGGCGGCCGCCGCGCTCGCAGCCGGCATCGCCGGAGGATTCTTGCTTCGCGGCTTGACTGCGAGCGCGAGGACGGGCGCGCCCGTCGAGCTCTCACAGCTGACCTACGCGCGCGGTTCCATCATGTCCGCGCGGTTCGCTCCGGATGCGCAGACGGTCGTTTATGCCGCCGCTTGGGAAGGGCTCCCCCTGGACATCTTCACGACGCGCCCCGGGAGCTCCGAGTCACGCTCGCTGGGGCTCGCAGGCGCCGGCCTTCTCGCGATCTCCTCCACGGGGGAGCTCGCGGTTTCCCTCAAGCGCCACTTCATGTTCGGCTTCGAAACGGCCGGAACGCTGGCGCGGGTTCCGCTGGCCGGCGGCGCGCCGCGCGAGATCCTCGAAAACGTGGAGGACGCGGACTGGTCGCCCGACGGCAAGAGCCTGGCAGTGGCCCGCCACGTGGGGAACCGCAACCGGATCGACTACCCGATCGGAAAGACCCTGTATGACGCGCCAGGCTGGGTGAGCGACGTGCGCGTCTCACCGGACGGGCGTCTCGTCGCCTTCATCGACCACCCGTTGCGCGGAGACAACAACGGCAACGTCAAGGTCGTCGACACGGACGGCAAGGTGCGTATGACCGGTCCGTTCGCCATCTCCGGGGTCGCCTGGTCTCCGCGGGGTGACGAAGTCTGGTCGAGCGGCCGTGACAGCATTTCGGCGACTTCGCTTTCGGGCAAGACCCGAGCGCTCTGGAACGTTCCCGCGGGATTCCTTCGCGACGCCGCGCGCGACGGGCGCGTTCTCGTCGGCATGAAGTCCTCCCGGCGCGAGATCGTGGGTTTTTCCGCGGCCGACAAAGTCGAGCGGAATCTCACGTGGCTCAACTGGTCGTTTCCCAAGGGCATCTCCGCCGACGGCAAGACCCTTCTCTTCGAAGAACAGAACATCGAGCCGCAGGGCGTCTACCTGCGCAAGCTCGACGGCTCTCCCGCCGTCCGCATCGGAGACGGCGGCGCGTGGGGCTTCTCGCCCGACGGACGGTGGGCCCTGACGATCCGGCGGGAAGGGGAGGGCTCTCTGATCACGCTCCTGCCGACCGGACCCGGAGAGCCGAGACCGCTGCCGAAGACCGACATCGTCGCCGGGGCGGCCACGTGGTTCCCGGACGGGCGCCGGATCCTCTTTTCGGGCAACGAGCCGGGGCACGGCTCCCGCCTCTTCGTTCAGGACATTCCGGACGGGAAGCCCCGCCCCATCACACCCGAGGGGGTCGGCATTCGCTTCGACGTCATCTCGCCGGACGGGAAGTGGATCGTCTCGACCGGCACGGACCGCCAGATCGCCATCTATCCGACCGAACCCGGCGAACCCCGCGTCGTGCCCGGAACGGAGCCCGACGATATCCCTCTCCGGTGGACGGCCGACGGCCGCTCGATCTACGTCTACCGTGCGTCGGCGCCTCCGCTGCGGATCGAGAAAGTCGACGTGAGGACGGGAGGCCGCAAGCTGTGGAAAGAGATCCGTCCGCCCGATCCGTCCGGTGTGGAGCAGGTCGGCCCGGTGCAGATCACGCCGGACGAAACGTCGTATGTTTATTCCTACCGCAGGGCGCTCGACGAGCTCTACCTGGCGACCGGGCTGCGCTGAGGAACCCTTCCCTCGCGAGCGACTCAGATCGACCTGGCCCGGCTAGGTTTCGTACTTACGAAGTGAGTGAGGCATCGGGCGGGACGGGGATTGGAGCTCTGCTGGCGGCTTATCCGACGTTGCGTGTCCCGAATTCTGCAGCGCGCCGGGAATCTCTCCTCGCAGAGCGAGCAGCCGCACGCGCGCCTTGAACACTTCGACGCTCGCTTGCGCCGCCTGTTCTCTCGCTTCCATGAGGCCGGCTTCCTTTTCCCCAACGTCGCCGGGATCGCCTCTCCCCTCTTCGGAGAGCGCTCGGGCGACGCGGACCTCCTCCTCCCCGACGCCCTCGGCCTGCCGCGCAACAGCAAGCCCGGCGCCGGCAAGGGCCACGTCCCGTTCCAATCGACGGACGAGCGTCTCGATCTCTTCCTCGCGCAGCCGGCGCCGCGCGACGAGGCGGTCGCGGCTCGCGCTCGTCTTGGAGGCCGCATCCACGAGCCGCCCTCCGGTCCACAGTGGGATCGCGACCGAGATTCCGACGATCCAATCGTCCGCCTTGAACTTCCGGTAGAACTGGTCGTAGCCGTTGGCCCGGGAGAGGCGCGCATATTGAGCCTCGGCGTCCACTACGGGCGCGAACTTCCGCTCCCGGATCCGCGCGGAGCCGTCGAGCGCGTCGATCGCGGAGGCCAGTGACAGAAGCTCCGGGTCCGCCGCGCGCGCCGCTGCGAGGTCGTCCGCCGGAGTCGCGGGCGGCAGCGCGGCCAGGGGATCCTCCGCCAGTACGAGAGCCGTGTTCGCAGGCCAGCCGGTGAGTCTTAGCAGCTCCAGCTGGTTGAGATCTTGCTCCGACTCGAGATCGAGCCGACGCTGTCTCCCCTTGGCGAGCTGCAAGCGTGCCCGCTCGACTTCCAGGTCCGTCGCTCTTTCTTCCCCTCGGAGCGCGATCTGCCGCGCGACCGCCGCCTCGAACCACCGCTCGCGCTCCTTCACCGCCGAGACGACTTTTGCGTTTGCCCAGCAGCGCGCATAGGCCGTGAGGACCGATTCCAATGTCCTCCTTGTCGAAGTCTCGCGCGCTCCGCGCGCGATCTCGCCCCGCGCGGCGCTCTCGAGCGCCTCGGCGAGCCGCGCCGGGTCGTAAAGGCTTTGGCGGATCTCGACACCCGCCACGGCCGGCGCCCGTCCCGCAACCGCGACGGGAAGACCGCTCGAGTATCCCGGCGTCGTCGTCAGCCATGCTTCCGGGTGCGACGCGTCGCGGGCGAGTCGCGCCTCCGCGCCGGTCTCGGCCTCCTCCGCCCGTGACACCGCGATCTGCGGAGCGCGTGCGAGTGCGCGCTCCGCTGCCTGTCGCAGCGTGAGCGGTTCTGGCGCGGAGGGCTGAGCCGAGGCAACAGCGCTCGCGGCCAGGACCAGAAGGAATTCCACAAAGCGCCACGGCGAAATACGGAGGGAACTCGATCGCTCACTCATGATGAAGAGCCTCCACAGGGTTCAAATTTGCGGCCCGGTAAGCCGGGACGACTCCGAACAGGAGCGTGATCGCACAAGAAAAGCCGAATGCCAGAACCGCCGAAAGAGCGGAGATCCTTATCGCGACGCCGTGCACGACGAGCCGCCCCAGGAGCGGCAGCGCGAGGCCGAGCGCCGTCCCGAGCGCCGACCCCGCGATGCCGAGGCAGAGTGCCTCCACAAGGAACTGACTCAGGATGTCGCGCCGCCTCGCCCCGACCGACATCCGGAGACCGATCTCTCGCGTCCGTTGCTCGACCGATGCGAGGAGAATGTTCATGATCCCCACCCCTCCCACGACGACGGAGACCGCTGCAACCAGGATGAAGGTGACCAGAAGGCCCAGCGAGATCGCGTTCGCGACGCGGATCACGCTCGTCATGCTCTGGACCTCGTACTGCGACCCCGAGTGGTGGCGCTCGGCGAGGATTTCCTCCATGGTTCGGACGGCAAGAGGGATCTGGCGAAACTCCCGGACCTCGGCGAAAAGGGTGTCGACCCGATGTGTGGGCGTGAAGAACCAGGTCACGGTGATCGGGACGAAGATCGTTTCCGGGGTGACGTCTCCCTGACCCAGCGTGTCGACGGGCTCCTCGAACTCGCCGATCACGGCGAAAGTGAGACCCAGCGTGCGGATCGTCTTCTCCTGAGCCTCGTCTCGACCGAACAGCTCCTCGTAGAGATGGCGGTTGACGACGCACACTCTCGCCTTGCGCTCCACATCATCGTTGTCGAGGAAGCGGCCCCGCAGCATCCGGAGGTTCTTCCGCACGACCGGGTAGTTCGCCGCGGCGCCCAGGACCGTCAGGTTCGATGACCGCCCGAGGGCCGTCACGTGCCCGTGCAAGACGATGAGCGGCGTGACGCCGCTGAAGAGGTCCCCCCTTTCCTCCACGGCCTTCGCATCGGCGTCGGTGATGTCATCGTCGATGGTCCTCGAGATCCCCGAGGTGACCGTGCCGCGGTAGTTCGCCCATGTCAGCCGCGAGCCGACCCCTTCGATCTGGGACATCACGTAACCGCGCCCCGTGAGTCCGAGGCTCACGACGAAGATGACCGAAGCCGTGCCCACGACGAGGCCGGTAAGGGTCAGCCACATCTGAAGCGGGTGCGTCCGAAAGCGCCGGACCGCGGTCTCGAGGACCTCCGGCTGAATCAAGGGCTCACGATCTCGTCCCGACGGACGCGCACGCCTTCCGCGAGCGGAGACTGGGTCTCGAGAACCACGGCATCGCCCTTCTGAAGACCGGCGGTGATTTCGACCTCGGTCAACCCGAAGAGTCCGACCGAGACGTCGCGCCGCCGCGCCCGACCATCCTGCAGGAGGTAGACGAAGCGCCCCTTGCCGTCACGATGCAGAGCCGCGCGGGCAATGACGAGCGTCGACCTCTTCTCCCCGACCACGACCTGGACATTCACGAGCGCGTTCGGCGGCAGCTTCCGGGACGGATCCCGGATCTCACCAAGGACCTCTCCCACCTGCCGCCCACCCACGTCGCGCAATCCAGACGCCACCGAGTCGACCCTCCCCTCCCATCGCTCGTCGGGGAGACCGTCGAACGTAACGATCAGGCGCTCCCCGACGGCGACCCGCGGGAGGTCGGGCTGATCGACGCGCACGCGCACCCGGCGGCGCTCCGCGTCGGTGACGCTGGCGGCGAGCTGCCCCTTCTCAACTTTCTCCCCGGCCCGCCGCGGCAGCCCGTAAACGAAGCCGTCCGCTGGAGCCCGAAACGTCAGCGCATCCACGCGCCCCCGGAGGTCCTGGTCGCGCGTTTCCGCGAGCGCGGCGCGTGATGGGAGGCGTGAGGCGAGCCGCGTCCGCAGCGACTCCGCGCGGGCCACCGCCTGGCGGTACGAAAGGTCGTCGGAATCGTAAGTCGCTCGCGAGATGGCCGCCTTGTCGAGGAGCCGTGTGTCCCCGCCGAGGACCTTCTTCCAGTGAGCCGCTTCCCGCTCGGCGGCTTCGAGCTCGGATGCGAGGCTGGTGCGCTCGCCTTCGATCTGGAGGACCTCCGCGCGGGCATCGTGTGCCCGGGCGATCAGATCCGGATCATCGAGCCGAAGGAGCGGCTCCCCCTTGCGCACCGCCTCCCCTTCGCGCACGAAGACTTCCGCGACAGTGCCTGCGTCGCGCGCTCTCAGCTCGCCAGCCGGTGGAGGCTCCAGCGCGCCCTCGCACAAAATCGGAACCGTCAGCTCTGCCCGCGTCACGATCCGGACGCGCGCCGGAACTCCCCGGGGACGAAGGAAGAGAGAGACGCCGACCGAACCCGCCAGGAGAATCCCGCCGACCACCAGCCAGCGCCGGGCAGCGCGACGGGGCCGGCTCGTCTCCATTCAGAAAGAGACCCTCGTTCCGACGCGGAGCAGCCGCGGGTCCCGACGCGCGATCGGAGTGCCGTACTGAGGGTTGGTCTGGATCCCGTTGTCCGCCTGGAAACCGTCGAAGTTGTAGAACGGGTTCGTCTGGAGGACGGTCTGCCGGTTGAGGACGCGGAAGACATCCACGATCACGTCGACCGTCACGGGGCGGAGAGTGATCGCGTAATCCAGATGAGCGTCGAAGTCGTAATCGGAGGGCGTGCGCCCCTGGCTTCCGCGCGGGGCCACGAAGACCGGGATGGGCGCGCCCTGCACGATGTTGAAGGATCCAAGCTGGTCCTTGGGCCGGCCGCTGCGGTAATAGGCGTTTATCCCAGCGGCGAGGCCGAACGGGAACGCATGGAAGCCGGCCACCTTTGCCTGGCTCGGCCGGTCGTTGGCGAGCCTCCCGTAAGCGTCGGCCGTGAGCCCCGGATAGTCGAAGTCGAAGTTCGTATTGGGACTCGACTGTCCGAGCTCGTTGAAAGTTCCGTCGTAGTTGCCGCGCAGCCGCGAGTAGACGTAAGAGGCCAGGACATAGTCGCCGGGCGAGAATCGCTTCTCGATGGTCAGCGAGATGCCGCGGTAGGTCCGCTTCGCCTCTGGGAGTGAGGGGCAGGGCACGGCCGCCCTTCCTTCCTCCGGGTTTAAGCCGTTCGTGCAAAGAATCGGTGCGCTCGCTCCATTGGGCAGTATTACTGGAGCGAACCTCCCTCTCCCGTAGTTCTCTTGACCCGGGTTCATCAGGACGCATCCGTTCCCGGTGAAGAAGAGAGCTGCAAGGTTGCCCTTCAGGTCGCAGCGGTCCTCGACCGCGCGGTCGAGGCGCGAGAAGATCGCCAGGAATCCAACGGCAAACCCGCCTCCAAGCTCGCGCTGGTAGCCCAGGCTGAACTGCTCGGACGACGGCGCGCGCAGATCCGGATCGGCGGGCTCCGCGACGCGGTTGGGGAAGCTCTCGCAGCTCACCGCCGTCGGGCCGCAGTCGAAGCGGAAACCGGTCACGTCGACGACCGTCAGATTGGTTCCGCGGAAGGCGTCCGCCTGATGGTCCATGGGTATCGCCTCGAAGAAGCGCCCGTACGCGGCGGTGACTTTCGAGCGGCCGCTCGATTCCGGGTCCCACGCAACGCCGATGCGCGGGGCGAAATTGTTGTCGAGCTTTGTGATCGTTTGGCCCGTCACCCCGTCGGTCAGCCGGAATTCGTCGTACCGGAGGCCGACGTTCGCCGTCAGATTCGACGCCACCTGCCACTTGTCCTGAGCATAGAAGGCCAGGTTTCTCGTCTCGGGATTTCCGGATACGCTCCGGACGGCGTGGTCCGCGCCGAAGGAGCCTGTGTCGTCGCCGAACCACGACTGAATGAAGAGAAGCGTTCCGTCGGGAGTCGCCGAGAGAGTCCGGCGATAGCCTCCCGGAATCGACTGATGAACGGTGCCGCGAAGCCACGCCAGGTCGGCGCCGACCTTCACTTCGTGCCGGCCAAAGTACCCTGTGAACGATCCTCGCCCTGCGTCCCGGTGGTAGTCCTCTTGAAGCAGAGGCTCATTCGGGGGAAGGGGGATGAAAACCCAGGGCGCGCCCGAATAGCAGCCGGGCAAGCTGCAATGCACGAGATCGAGTGTCGGCACCTCGGCATCGTTCGACGTCAGGAACGCCGGCCGGAAGTCGGCCGTGCGCTCCTCCCGCTCCTGGTGCCGAAAAAGCCCGAGCTCCGCGGCCCAGCGTCCTCCGACGGCTGTCCCGATGAGCGAGACATCGGGCTTGCCGAATCGGTCGTGAATCTCTCGAGTCTGCGGTGGGCCATCCTCGACAAGTTGGGCCGCGTTGTTCGACGGGTCACCCACCACGGAGCCGACCACACTCGCCGAGGGGCTCACGGTCCACGTGAGCTTGCCCGCGTAGAGGTTCTGGCGCAGATCGTCGGAGCGGAATCTCGAGCCGTCGAAGGGACTCCCGGATCCAGTGACGAGGCGCACGTCGCGGCGGAGCTCCTTGCGGTCATAGACACCGAAGAACCAGAGCCGGTCGCGCAGGAAATAACCACCGAGGCTCGCACCGAAGTCAATGTCAGAAAAGCCGGCGAAGTTGCCACCGATCACTCCCGGTTTCGCCTTCGCCTGAAGGCTTTCATTGTCGAAATAGCCGAACGCCTCGCCGTGAAACTCGTTCCCTCCGGAACGCGTGATCGCATTCACCACGCCGCCGAGCACACGTCCATATTCCGCTGAATAGGTCGCGGTCTTGACCTCGACCTCCTGCAGGAACTCCTCAGGCAGGCTCTTGATCTCCGAGCCAATCCGCACGCCGGTCACGTCGACTCCGTCGATGTAGTAGGAGTTCTCGAGACCCGTCGCTCCGAACACCGAGAAGCCCTGTCCGTTCTCGGCGCTGTCCTGCGTCACTCCCGGCTGGTAGGTCGCGATCGAGGTGTAGTCGCGCGAGAGCGGCAGCCGCGTGAACGCCTGCGCGTCGACAGTGTTGCCGACCTCGGTCGAAGTCCGGTCGAGCGCCGGCACCTCGGCGACCACCGTAATCTTCTCGGCCTGAGAGAGCGTCAGCCTGAAATCCAGCGTGGTCGTCGCGCCGAGTGAAACGATCGCTTCGCGCTCTTCGACCTGAAAACCCGACAGCGCTGCGCGCAACCGGTATCTTCCAGGCGGCAGGGCCGCAAAATGATACGACCCCAAGGCATCGGTTATCGCCGAGCGCTCACCCGGCAACGCACCGGTCGCGGTGATTTGCGCATTCGGGAGGAGCGCGCCATCGGCCGCGGCGACGTGTCCCTGGATTGAGCCGGTGGTCTGTCCGAAAAGGGAAGCGGTGGCGATAAACGCGGGGAGAAGGCAAGCGAACCGGATCGTCCTGATACACATCGAGCACCTCCTCGCCTCACTCGACTCGGATTCTGCTGTCCAGAAGACATTTTCTTGGCGTTGGCAATATGGAATCCGGAGCGGAATCCTATCTCGGCAGTTAGTTCTGCAGCCGAAGCCGAGCTTGGCGGACCCGCTCGGCGGCCGTTCCTCGGCGAAACCCCAATGAGCAGGCTGCTTGGAAAGGTATGATCCACCCCCCTTAGGGAAGCCAGCCGGCTTCTGAATTCCAACGAGATTGTTTTAAGCGAAGGAGGTAGTCATGCGGAAGAACCCGTTCATGGTTTCCCTGGCAGTGTGTTGCGCCATCGTTCTCTCGAGTTCGGTCGCCCTCGCGGCCGAAAACTGGCTGGGCACCTGGAAGCTCAACGCCGCGAAATCCAGGTACAAGCCGGGACCCGGACCGAAAAGCCTGACGCTGAAGTTCGAGACGACGGCTGACGGAGTCAAACTCACGTCGGACGGGGTGAACTCGGAAGGCAACCCTACCCACGGCAGCTACGTGTCCAGGTTCGACGGCAAGGATGTTCCGTGGGAGGGCAACCCGGACGCCGACACGGCCAACGCTAAGAAGATCGACGACAGCAGCTATGTAAACGTCTGGAAAAAGGATGGCAAGGAGACGATCACCGCGAAGGTTGTCGTGTCGAACAAGGGCAAGACCTTGACCGTCACCCTGAAGGGAACGGACTCGAAGGGCCAGGCGGTGAACAACACGGAGGTCTTCGACCGGGAATAAAGCCGGCGTCCAACAGAACTCCCTTTCGCGCTACGGAAGCGGCCCGTCCGGCTACCAGATCCGGACGCGATCCTCCGGCTTGACGTAGTTCGCGTCGCCCTCCTTCACGTCGAACGCCGCGTACCAGGCGTCGACGTTGCGGAGCGGGGCGAACGCGCGGACGGTGCCGGGTGAATGCGGGTTCGTCGCGAGGAGCTGACGGAGCGCGTCGTCCCGGATGAGTGTCCGCCACACCTGCCCCCACCCGAGGAACACTCGCTGCTCCCCGGTGAAGCCGCCGATCACCGGGGCCGGCTGTCCATTCAGCGATCGCCTGTAGGCGTCGAGCCCCAGCAGGATCCCGCCGAGGTCGCCGATGTTCTCTCCCATCGTGAGCCGACCGATGATGTGAAGGCCCGGGAGCTGCGGGAAGTTGTACGCCTCGTACTGCGCGCCCAACTTCGTCGCCTGCGCTTCGAACCGCGTCGCGTCTTCCGGCGCCCACCAGTCGCGGAGCATTCCGGTGCCGTCGGACTTCCTCCCCTGGTCGTCGAAGCCGTGCGTGATCTCGTGGCCGATGACGCCGCCGATCGCGCCGTAGTTGACGGCCGGGTCGGCGTTCGGATCGAAGAACGGCGGCTGGAGGATTGCCGCCGGGAAGACGATCTCGTTCTTCACCGGCGTGTAGTAGGCGTTGACGGTCTGGGGGGTCATTCCCCACTCCAGCCGGTCGATGGGCTTGCCGATCCGGTTCACGTCGCGGTCCCACTCGAACTTCCCAGAGCGCTCGGCGTTCCCGACGAGGTCTCCCTCGCGAATCACGAGCGCCGAGTAATCGCGCCACTTCGACGGGTAGCCGATCTTGACGCCGAACTTCGAAAGCTTCTCGAGCGCCCGCGCCTTCGTCTCCGCGCCCATCCACTGCAGGTTCTCAATGCGGCTCTTCATCACGGCGAGGAGGTCGGCGACGAGCTTCTCCATCTTGGCCTTCGACTCCGCCGGGAAGTACTCCGCGACGTACGTGCGGCCGATCGCTTCGCCCATCGACTCTTCGGCCGCGTCGACGGCGCGCTTCCACCGCGGGCGCTGTTCCTCGGCGCCGGTCAGGAACTTCGAGCGGAACTCCCAGTTCGTGTCCACGAAGCGCTTCGAGAGATAGGGCGCCGCCTCGTCCGCAACGCTGAACGCCTCCCACGCCTTCAGCGTCTCGACCGGCGTGTCGGCGAAGATGGCTGCGAGCTTCGGAACTGCCGTGTTCTGCCGGACGACGACGCGGTCGGCCTTCCCGAGGTCGGCCTCCCTGAAGTAGACGCGCCAGGGGAATCCCGCGGCGCTCTTCTCGAGGTCGGCGGGCGTCGTCGGGTTGTAGGTCTTGTCGCGGTTCCGGCTCTCGGCGCGCGTCCAGTGCGCGTCGGCGACCTTCGTCTCGAGCGCCACGACGTCCGCGGCGTTCTTCTCGGGCTCCTCCCAGCCGATCAGGCGCAGCACGTCGGCGACGTATCTCTGATAGCGCTCCTTCTGGGGCTTGTAGTTGTCCTTCAGGTAGAACTCGCGGTCGGCGAGGCCGAGGCCGGACTGCGAGAGGTAGAGCGCGTACTTGTCGGGGTTCTTCGCGTCATCCGTCACGTTCGGGCCGAAAAATGATCGGCCGAAGCCGGCGCGGGAGCGGGCCATGAGGACGGCGACGTCCTCGCGCGACCCGGCTTTCCGGATCGCGTCGAGCCGCGCCTGGATCGGCTTCGCGTCGAGCTTCTCGGCGGTCCCTTCGTCGAGGAACGTGCGGTAGATCGCGGCGACTTTCGCCTCGTCCGAGCCGGGCTTCAACTTCTTGTCGGCCGCCCACCGGTCCAAGAGCGCGCGCTCGCGGGCCTCGGAGAGGTCGCTCAAGATCGCGAACGCTCCGTAACTCGCCCTGTCCAGCGGGATCTTCGTCGTCGCGACCCACTTCCCGTTCACGTAGCGGAAGAAGTCGTCGCCCGGCTTGACGGAGCGATCCATTCCCTCCAGATCGACGCCCCACGTCCCGTAGCGCTGGGCGGCGGTCGGGGCGGTCGGCGTCGCCGGGTCCACGGCGAGTGCACCTGGAACGAACAGAGTCAGGGAAATCGCGAACGCGGCGAGCTTCGAGAACATCGTGTGTCTACCTCTCCTGTTTGCCACCCGAAACGAGCCGGCGCGAGGATAACAAATCGGCATCGAGAGAAAATCCGACGCGCGGCGCATCGTCTCGGCGTTTTTTCTTTCTGCGCTCCGCGAGACGCGCTCTTACTTCTACTGAAGCCGGACGCACACGCAACACATGCCGGTCACGGGGGCGAGGATCGGCTTCGCCGCGGGGAGCTCGAGCCCTTCGACGACGCCTTCGATCAACGCGAGGTTCATCCCGCAGACGAGGTCCTTGTGCTCGCTCACCAGGGCATGGAACGGACAGTTACGGAGCCGCAGCTCTCCACCCGCGGCCTCGGGCTCGTACCCCTGTGCGGTAAGCGCGTCTACCATTCCGGCGAGAAGTCGCTTTCGTCCGGGTCGCGAGCCGGCCCGCGCCCGGGCCTCCGCGCCAATCTGCTCACCGATACCCCGAGCCGTCCTCACGAGCGCCTTGTGGGTCTTCGGAGCGTCACTCGCGTCGATCGCGGTAGCCAGAATGCGAGCTGCCAGCTCGTATCTCCGCTGTGGCAGGCTGACCTCGACCTGCCGGCCCGACCGCCGGTACAGCTTGGCGGGCCGTCCGGCGCCGGGGCCGGAACGACCCGACAACCGCCGGAAAGAGACTTCGAGCAACCCTTCCTCGACCAGCCGGTCGAGGTGGAATCCGGCCAGGCTTCGCGAAATCCCGGCCGCCCGCGCGGCTTCGTCCCGGCTCACGTCCCCTGCCCGGCTCGCGACGTAGAGGTAGAGCTCGCGCCGCGCGGGCTCGCCGAGCGAGGCCAGGCCCGCGATTTCCTGCTCGAGCTTTCGGGCCGTCACGGGAAGATTCTAAAACAAATAAAGTTTTTTTAAACCACTCCGAGCGTCCGGTCCGTATCTATAATAGCGGATGTTGATTTTAGAGACCTTTTCATAGGAGAGACTTCATGCCCTCGATTTTCGCCATCCTTGCATTCACCCTGATGGTTCCGACATCTCCACCGGTTCACTCGACCGGCGCCGTCCATTCGGCGCCCGCCGCCTCGATCCGGCTCGACCAGAATGCCTTCCACGACGCGATGCGTAAGCTCTGGGAGGACCACGTGACCTGGACGCGCCTCTACATCGTCAGCGCCGCGGCTGGTCTGCCGGACACCCAGTCGACCGCGGAGCGCCTGCTCCGGAACCAGGTGGATATCGGCGACGCGATCAAGCCGTTCTACGGCGAAGCCGCCGGCGAGCGCCTCACGGCTCTCCTCAAGCCGCACATCCTGATCGCGGCCGAGCTGATCGACGCTGCCAAGGCGAACGACAGCAAACGAGTCCAGGACGCGTCGGCGCGCTGGTATGCCAACGCGGACGAGATCGCCGACTTCCTGAACTCCGCGAATCCCCGCAACTGGCCGCGTGAGACGCTCCGCGCCGAGATGCACCACCACCTCGATCTGACGCTCCAGGAGGCGCAGGCTCGTCTCCGCGGCGACTGGGCTGCCGACATCGCCGCCTACGACACCGTCCACCAGCACATTCTGGGAATGGCGGACGTGCTGTCGAAGGGCATCGTCAGCCAGTTCCCTCGGAAGTTCCGGTCGTGACCACGGCGCAGGAGCAGTCGGGCGAGGCGTTCGAACCTCGCCCGATCCCTCCGAACGTGTACCCGATGGTCCACGCGTCGGCCGGCGCGGGCGCGGCAGAGTTTCCGGTCGAGCAGGTCGCGGCCGCGTTCCGGGCTTTTCTGGAGTCGCTCGGCCTCGATCTCGGAGATCCCAATCTTGTCGGCACGGACCACCGCGTCGCGCGCGCCTATCAGGAGATGCTCGGCGGTCTCCGACGCGCCGAGCCGCGGCTCAGCACTTTCCCGAATACGAAGAGGTACACCGGGTTGATCTCCGTGACCGACGTCCCGTTCTATTCGATCTGCGCGCACCACTTCCTGCCGTTCTTCGGCGCCGCCCACCTCGCCTACGTGCCCCGAGAGCGTCTCGTCGGGCTCTCCAAGCTCACCCGAGTCATCGACTTCTATGCCCGCAGACCGCAGCTCCAGGAAGAGCTGACCGAGCAGATCGCGGCCCTCGTCGACGAGCGGCTCGCCCCGGCCGGTCTCATCGTTTCGATCGAGGCGAGGCATCTCTGCATGGAAATGCGCGGCGTCTCGAGGCCCGGGGTCACGACAAGGACGGCTGCGGTCCGCGGCACTCTTCAGGACAACCGGCTGCAACAACAGTTCTTCGATCAGCTCCGCGGAGCGGGCGCCGCATCTTCGACCGGGAGGAAGTGACCATGGTGCACTACCCGTACTTGATCGTCGGCGGCGGGATGACCGCCGATGCGGCCGTCCGCGGCATCCGCGAGCTCGACGCGAACGCTCCCATCGGGCTGGTCGGCGCCGAAACGGATCCGCCCTACGCGCGACCGCCGCTCTCGAAGGCGTTGTGGAAGGGCCAGCCGTTCGAGAGCGTCTGGCGCAAGACATCCGACCTCGGCGTGGACCTCCATCTGGGGCGCCGCGTGACGACCCTCGATCTTCCCGGAAAGAGGATCGTCGACGACCGGGGCGCCGATTACAAGTTCGACAAGCTCCTCCTCGCGACGGGAGGGGCGCCGCGCCGGCTGCCGTTCGGCGGCGAGCACGTGACGTATTTCCGCACGCTCGACGACTACCGCCGGCTCCGCGCTCTCGCCGATGCCCGAAAGAGCTTCGCAGTGATCGGAGGCGGCTTCATCGGTTCCGAGATCGCGGCGGCCCTCGCGATCCAGGGCTGTAAGGTCACGATGCTCCTTCCGGACGACGGGATCGGCGCGCGCGTCTTCCCGGAGGATCTCTCGCGGTTCCTGATCGGGTACTACGGCGAGAAAGGCGTGGATGTGCAGCCCGGCCAACGGGTGTCGGGCATCGTCGAGAGCGGATCCCGGGTCGTCGTCGAGACGAAGAGCGGGCTTTCGGTGACGGTGGACGGCGTCGTGGCGGGCATCGGCATCGCGCCCAGCACCGACCTCGCCTCCGCGGCCGGCCTGGAGGTCGACGACGGCGTCGTGGTAGACGAACGCCTTCGGACGAACCACCCCGACGTCTTTGCCGCCGGCGACGTCGCCCGCTTCTTCGCTCCCGCGCTCGGCGCGCGGATCCGCGTCGAGCACGAGGACAATGCGCTCACCATGGGGCGTGCGGCGGGGCGTTCGATGGCCGGCGACCCGACACCCTACACGCACCTGCCGTTCTTCTACTCCGACCTGTTCGAGCTCGGTTACGAGGCGGTGGGCGAGCTCGACCCGCGCGGCGAAACGGTCGCCGACTGGAAGGAACCGTTCCACGAGGGGGTCGTCTATTACCTCTCCGCCGGAAGGGTGCGCGGCGTGCTTCTCTGGAACACGTGGGGTCGGGTGGACGCGGCACGAGCACTCATTGCCGAGCCCGGTCCCTTTCGCGCACAGGAGCTCGTCGGGCGGCTGTCCTGAGGGCACGCCGTATGCACCTGCGGGGAAGTAAGTCAGGCAGCAATTCGTTGCTGGAATCAAGGTGTGGCCTGACCGGTCCGCGTACGATGGGATTTGGTGTTATTGCGACTTGAAAAAGGAGTTGATCCATGCCGCACGATGATGTG
>Ga0070699_100001876_pt1 | contig 19017 bp, 17 predicted proteins | sample KBSK1503metaG_FD_65473 | JGI IMG/M metagenome (GOLD analysis project Ga0070699, IMG submission 65473) | Corn, switchgrass and miscanthus rhizosphere microbial communities from Kellogg Biological Station, Michigan, USA - KBS K1-50-3 metaG | ecosystem: Host-associated > Plants > Roots >... | reverse complement strand
CCACCGACGGGGTCACGCATTTCGGTGATGCACGGCGCACGGCCGACCTGCTCCGCGAGTCCGGCGTCGACGTCCTGGCCGGAATCCTTGTGAAGAGCTGAGCGCGAAGGAGGCCCGGCACTTGCGGAGCGGCGTGGTCCGGAACGTGGTAGGCCTTTACGTGCTCCAGCTTGGAAGCTACCTGCTGCCGATCGCCACCATCGTCTTCCTGGCGCGACTGCTCGGGCCCCAGGGCTGGGGCGGCCTCGCGTTCATGCAGGCCTTCGCCGGTTACGTGATGCTCGTCGTGTCGTACGGGTTCAACTACTCGGCGACGCGAGAGGTCGCCCGCCACCGCGACGATCCCGACCAGCTCGCCGATCTCCTGGCCGGCGTGCTCGGCGCCAAGGCGGCGCTGACAGTGCTGGCCATCCTGGTCGCCATACCGGTCAGCGAGCTGGTGGCGCCCATCCATCGCTACGCGAGCCTCTTCTGGCCGTCGATGCTGTGGGCCCTGTCTCTCTCTTTCAGCTTGAGCTGGTTCTTCCAGGGCCTGGAACGCATGGGCTTCGTGGCCCGTTGGGAGACGGCGGCGCGGATCCTCGCCCTCGCCGGCATCCTGCTCGCGGTGCGGTCGCCGGCGGACACGTGGAAGGTGCTCGCCATCCAGGGCGGCACCATGGCCGCGGCGGTCCTCGTCGAGCTCGGCGTCACGTACCGAGAGGTCCCCTTTCGCATCCCGACCGCTCGAGCGATCGCGCGCACCCTGCGCCTGGGCTGGTCGACGTTCCTGTACCAGGGCGCCCTCAGCTTCTACACCTCCGGAAACGGCTTCATCCTCGGACTGCTCGGCACGCCGGCGGCGGTCGGTTATTACGTGGGGGCGGAACGAATCAGCAAAGCCTTCTCGACGATGCTGTTCCCGATCACGCAGGCGATCTTTCCGCGCATCAGCAACCTCGCATCAAATGCGCGAGGTGAGGCGGCACAGCTGGCGCGGAAGAGCCTGTTCATCGTCGGCGGCGCGGGCTGCGCGATGGGCCTGTTCATATTTCTCGCGGCGCCGATCCTCGTGCGCATCGTGCTCGGGCCTGGGTTCGACAACGCCATAGTAGTGCTCCGGATCCTTGCGCTCCTGCCTCCCCTGATCGCTTTCAGCAACGTGCTCGGCATCCAGTGGATGCTGGCGCTGGGTCTCGACCGCCTCGTCAACGCCATCGTCATCTCGGCCTGCGTGCTGAACGTGACCCTCGCGATCCTCCTGGTGCCGCACTACTTGCAGGTCGGGATGGCCGTCGCCGTCGTCGCGTCGGAGAGCCTGGTGGCGGTCGGCCTCTACGCGGTGCTTCGGATCAAAGATCTCGACCCGGTGGCGATCGCGATGCGACCGGCGGCGGCGGACTCGGTGCCGACGCCCACGGGAGCGACGGCCCAGCCGTGAGCGAGCCAGGCTTCATCTCCCAGGTCCTCGCCCTCTACCCGCCGGCCCTCGCTCTCATGGGCGCGCTCGGCCTGCTGGCCCTGACGGCGTGGAGGCCCGCGATCGGCCTCGCCGTGTACGCCTTCTCGATCTCGTTGACGACCGGGCTCGGTCGCGGAACGCTCATCCCGGTCCTGCGGCCGAACGAAGCCATCTTGCTGGTCGTGGTTTGCGGTCTCGCGCTTCATTACCTGCCCCGCAGGCAGCGGCGTCCTATTACCGGCATGGATGTTGGGGTGGGGGCGTACACGATCGGGGCCGTGGTCATCTCCTCGCTGGTGTTGATCCTCTCGCGATCGCCGCATTTGTTCGATCCCGACACGCTTCGCGGGATCCTGTCTCCGCTGCAGCTCCTGCTCGTCTACGCCGTCTACTCGCGCGTCGATCTTGGCAGCCGCGCGGTGCAGGCCGTTCTGAACGTGACGATGCTGGCGAGCATCTTCGTCAGCCTCCTCGCCGTCGCCGAGCTTCTGGACCTCCCCGGCGCCAGGGACTTCGGGTCGACGTACTACCCGCCGCCGGCCAACGTCTTCAACGCATTCGAGCCGGGCTATCGGCCGATATCCACGCTCGGTCACTACAGCGCGGTCGGAGCGTTCGCGACCGTGAACTACATGCTGGCGCTGACGCTGTCCACGATGCGGCATCCCGAGTTTCCAAAGCTGTGGCTGAGCCTGGTCATGGTCGTCAACCTCGCGGGTCTCGTCGCGAGCCTCACCTGGGCCCCGCTGCTGGCCCTTCCGCTCGTCACGATCGTCGTGCTCTGGTACGGACGAAACGTGCCGCGACAGCTCGGCATGACGGTGGCCGCGCTGGCGATCGCCATGCTCCTGTTCTGGCCGGCGGTGAGCTCGAGAGGGTCGGCGCAGGGCGTGATCTCCTCGGGTGGATCGAACCTGGTCATCCCCGAATCGTTTGCTTATCGCATTCGCGTCTGGCAGGCCTTCTTCGTGCCCGCGCTCGCCGACAACTTCATCTTCGGGACCGGCACCGTCATCCCGAGCGAGGTGCCGACGCCGCTCACGAACTTCGTCGACAACGAGTACCTGCGGGAAGGTTTTCGTGCCGGCCTCGTCGGCATCACGCTGCTTCTCACCATGTTCGCGACGGTCGTGTTCGTCGCGGTGCGATCACGAGCGAGCCCTGACCCCATGCGCCGCAGCCTCGCGGCGGCGTGCCTGGGCATGGTCTTGTTCTTCGCCTTCGTCGGGCTCACCGCCGAGTACCTGTTCTTCGCCGGCGTGTCTCAGGAGTTCGCGATGTTGCTGGGGCTGTTCAGCGCTTCGATCCTGGGCGAAAAAACGGCTAGCTCGCGAGCTCCACGGGAGGGTCGACGCGAGCCGACGCTCGATCGAACAATGAGGCCCATACCCTCATTGCGGACTTGAGCGTGGCCCAGTAATCGCCCTGGAGGTCGAGGCTCTCGGCGATCTGCTGGTAGCAGCCGACCACCGTGTCGGCGCATAGCCCGATGGCGTCGACCCGGCGCCAGAGCACCTCGTTGACCGGGTAGCCGGGGGTCTCCTTGACCAGATTAGCCTCTGGGTTCGACGCCCGGGAGTGAAGTATCGATGGGGCACCGGAGCTGATCGCAAAGCCGAGGTGGTCGGCGACCTTTTTCGCGAACACGCCGGCCCAGATATCGCCGAATCGGTCATATGGCCACGCGTTCCCATCGCGGCCCTTGCCCATGAGCAGAAAGTACAGCGCTGGAATCATCGCCGGCCGAAACGCGAGGTTCATTCCGCACATCGGGAAGAACCGGCCGTGGGGCACCCGCTGAACGGTGGTTGCCGGCGGGAGCCGGTGGTCGGGCAGAAGCAGCTGGGTCCTCGCGTCGAAATCAGGGACGTTGGACCACAGGCCGTGGTGGATCATCGTCGGCAGCGTTGCGTTCCGGATGTCGTACGGAAATCCACGCGCCGGCGCCGGGCCGTCCAGCGTGCTCCACCAGCGATCATCGTCCCATCGGCGGTCGAGAGCGTCACCGACGAGGGCCAGGAACGACGGCGCGTAGCTCTCCTCCGGGTAACAGTCGTCGTCCAGAGTGACAACGAAGTCGCATTGCTCCTGCGCGGCGAGGTAGTAGCCGAACGACCGCACGCAGTCAGAGCGCCGGGGAATGATCCAGGCCCGTTCCCCGAGGCGCTCGTCTATGTCTGCCCAGCTGTAGTGCTCAACCCAGGCGGGCAGCCCGAAGGTCTTTTCGGGGTTGTCCTCGACGACGATCACGCGATGGCCCCGGAACTCCGACGCCCACTGCTCGAGGAAACGCAGGATGCTGGGCTCGCGGATGGTCGGCACGACGATCGTGGCTCTGGTCACCCGTACGCGACCAGCTTTCCCTTCAACGCTCGGTGCGCACCGCGCAGGACGGTGAGCACGTACGGCGGTGAGAGAGAGGGCAGCTGCAGCAGCATCCTCAGTGAGATGTAGGCGGGATACCAGGGCCTGAGCAGGGCGGGCAGCTGAATCCGCCCGTATCTCCAGTGGATGTACATCGTGTTGCGATACCAGTAGTAGAACTTCCACCGGCTGGAATTTCGCGGCCTGACATACGGGTGGTAGTGAAACGCGTGGGTGCAGACGCCGACCCGAAAGCAGGCCGCCTTGCAGCGCATCAGGTACTCGTTCTCGTCGCCCCAGATGAAGAGGTCGGCCAGCACGAACCCGATCGCGTCTGGAACCGTCCTCCTGATCAAGACCCCGTTGAAAAGGGCGGCGATGCCCTCATAGATTCCGGTGGGAGCGAGCCGGTTCAGCTCCTGGCAGGTCGCGATCGAGCGCCAGGTCCGGAACCGCCCATCACGGCGGACGCTTCGCAAGCCCCAGGTGAGCCGGTCCGGATCATCAGGCCTCACCACCGCGGGTCCGATGACGTCGAGCTGCTCCTGGCAGGACAGCAGCTGCTCCAGGCAGTCCGGAGCCGGGGAGCCGTCGTCATCCATGAGCCAGAGCCACTCGTAGCCGGCGTCACAGGCGCGCCGCATTCCCTCGTGAAAGCCGCCCGCGCTGCCCGTGTTGACCGGGAGGCGGATGTACTCGATCGAGTCATCCATCGGCGCGACGGCGGCGAGGTGCTCTGGCGTGCCGTCGGTCGACGCGTTGTCGATGATGAACACCCGCTCGCATGGGCGCGACTGAGCCCTGATCGCCTCCAGGCATTTGACCAGGAGGTGCTTGCGGTTGTAGGTCACTACGACTGCGGCGACACTGTCCATGGGTCGAATACCTCACAAACCTAGGACCCCGTCGCCACCCTGGTAATGGCCGAATGCGGCGCCCGCGGGCACCGCTGTCCCGTGTCGGGACCCGATCGACCCATTGATCGTCCGAGAAACCTCTGGTCTGCTGAGGGCGGAGGGAGCGACAGCTGATCACCGCTCGCAGATACGCGATCAGGCCTGGTCATGAAGGCCTGATTCCGATCGCGCGCCCGGAGCTCGGCCCCGAGGAGGAGAGCGCCGTCCTCGAGGTGATGCGCTCCGGCGTCCTCACGCAAGGCGAGCGGACCCGCGCCTTTGAGGAGGGCTTCGCCGCGGCTATGGGGGCGAGGTACGGCGTTGCCACCAGCAACGGATCGACCGCCCTCTACCTCGCGCTGCTGGCCCACGGTATCGGTCCCGGCGACGAGGTCATCACCAGCCCGCTCACGTTCATCGCCACCGCCAACGCGATCAAGCACACCGGGGCGGTGCCGGTGTTCGCGGATGTGGACGACAGCCTGAACCTGGATTGCTCCGCCGCCGCACGCCTGATCAGCCCGCGCACCAAGGCCATCGTCCTGGTCCACCTGCACGGGAACCCGGGCGACATGGGGTCATTCGTGCGGCTCACGGAAGAGCGCGGGCTGCACCTGATCCAGGACGCCTGCCAGGCGGTCGGCGCGACGATCGACGGCCGGCCGCTGGGCGCCTTCGGCACCGCGGTTTATTCCTTCTACGCAACCAAGAACATCACCACCGGCGAAGGTGGGATGGTGATCGCCAACGATCCGCTGGTCGCGCGCAACTGCGCCCGGCTGCGCCATCAGGCGTATTCCGACCGGCCTTACGAGCACGACGAGGCGGGCTACAACTTCCGGATGACCGAGATGCAGGCCGCGATCGGGCTGGTCCAGCTCGGCCGCCTGGAGAGCATCACCGATCGGAGGCGCCGGCACGCGGCCTATTACGACCGATGCGTGTCGAGGTGGTACAGGCGCCCGCGCGTCGCGCCGGGGCGCGGGCATGTCTATCACCAGTACACGCTGCGAATTCCGGCCGGTTGGTCCCGAGACGAAGTTCGCCTGCACCTTCACCAGATGCGAGTTGCGACCGGCGTCTACTACCCGCTGCCCCTGCACCTGCAGCCGCCGTACCTGAGCCTTCAGAGCGCTGCCTGCCCGGAGGCCGAGGCCGCGGCCCGCGACATGGTGTCGGTACCCGTCCACCCTGGCCTCAGCGATGAGGACTGCATGTCCGTCGCGGCGGCGCTCAACAGCGTCGCGGCGTCGACGCTGGCCGACTAGCTCCGAACTTTCAGCGCTGCGGTGGCGGCTCAAGGCCGGCGAGGCTGACATGCATCCCATGCGGAACCGAGTCCGCATGGTTGTTCCGCCCGTCTGACTCGTTGGGCGACCCAGGCCCGATCGCGATCTGAGCGCCCACCTTTGAGCTCAAAGTAGGTGCTCTTCGGGCTCGGGCTGAATGGGAGGTTGCGGCGGCGACGTGGGCTGTTGTCCCGTGCCCGCACAACATGGGCGACAGACCCTCTCCATTCACCCATTGTTGGGGCGCGGACCCTGTGCTTACCTCGAAGCGTCGCTGTGAAGGTCGAAGGCAAGCGCGTGCTGGTCACTGGTGGCGCCGGGTTCGTGGGCAGCCACCTCGTCGATCTTCTCGCGCCCTCGAACGAGGTGACGGTGCTGGACGACTTCTCGGTCGGGACGCGCGCAAACCTGAGCTCGTCACCACAGACCAACGTGCTCCATGCGGACATCCGCGACCTCGATGCGATCGAAGGTGCGGTGAAGCAGAGCGACGTGATCTTTCATCTGGCCGTCGTGTGTCTGCGCGTGTCGATCGCTGACCCGATGGCCAGCCACGACGTCAACGCCCTGGGAACTCTCAACCTTCTGCTCGCGGCTCGCGACAGCGCACTCCAGCGTTTCGTCTACGTCTCCTCTTCGGAGGTCTACGGCACGGCTCACCACGTCCCGATGGAAGAGCGCCATCCGCTCAATCCGATGACTCCGTACGCGGCCGCGAAGCTTGCGGGCGAGGCGTACGCGCTCAGCTTCCATCGCACCTATGGCTTGCCTGCCACCGTGGTCAGGCCTTTCAACATCTACGGTCCGCGCGCGCACGCGGAGGGCGCCAGCGGCGAGGTGATCCCCAGGTTCGTGGCGCGTGCGATCGCGGGCAAGCCGCTCGTCGTGTTTGGCGACGGACTCCAGACGCGGGACTTCACGTGGGTGGGCGACACCGTGCGGGGCATCGTGAAGGCGGCCGAATGCGACGAGCTGGTCGGCGACTGCATAAACATCGCGCGGGGCCACGAGGTGAGCGTCGTCGACATCGCCCGACTCGTTCGGGAGCTCGCTGGAACGCGATCGCCGATTCAGCATCAGCCGGACCGCCCAGGCGATGTGCGCAGGCACTTCGCCGGCGTCGAACGAGCCAGGTCGCTGCTCGGGTTCACCGCCACCGTCGGCATCGAGGAAGGCCTCGCCCGGTACGTCGACTGGGTGAAATCGCAGCCAGGTCGGCTCGACTCCGGCCTTGAAGCAGAGGAGGCCAGAAACTGGCAGCTCGCGGCAGCGGCCGGCGCTTAGCCACGCACCGGGTCGCCGTGACCGGGGCCGGAGGCTTCATCGGAGCACACCTGGTGGTGCACCTGCTGGCCGCGGGCGCACAGGTCGATGTGCTCGGCCCGACGCCGCTCAAGCGCCGCGCGGTCCGATCGCTCATCGAGCGCGACGACGTGGTCTACAAGCCCTTCGCGCTCGACGCCGAGGGCGCCGCGCTCGCGGACGCGCTCGAAGGCTGCGATGCCCTCATCCACTTGCGATACCGACCCCCGGCGAGCGATGGATTCTGGTCCCAGCTGCTCGAAGGTGTGAACGACAACCTCAACGAGACCATCCGCCTGCTGGAAGCGGCGGCGGTGGCCGGGGTCCGCCATGTGTCCCTCGCCAGCTCGGTGAGCGTTTACAAGCCGCCGGCGTTTGGCGTCGACGAGGACGCCCCGGTCGGTGAGCCGCTCAACGCATACGCCACGGTCAAGCTGCAGCAGGAGGAGTGCGTGCGACACTGGATGCACCAGACCGGCCGGCCCGCGGCGATCTTGCGGCTGGCCACCGTCTACGGGCCGGGTGAGACAGTCGGCCGCGCGATCCCCAACTTCATCCGCGCGGCGCTGTCTGGAGGCCGGCCGGTTGTGCCTGGGCGCGGCTCGGCCCAGTTCGACCCCATCTACATCGGCGATGTCGCGGGGGCCTTTCTGTGTGCGATCGAGAAGGGGTCGGAGGGAACCTTCAACATCGCCACCGGGCAAGGCTGGCCGACGAGGTACGTGGCGCGCCTCGTCATGACGCTCTGCGCCGCCGAGGGCGATGTCGAGCTCAACCGCGCGGCGCCCGATCGCGACCGTCCCGTTTGCGACGTCACCCGCGCGGAGACCGTCCTCGGATTCAAGGCGAGGACGCCGCTCGAGGCCGGGCTCAAGGCGGAGATCGATTGGCTGCGCAGCGTGCAGCTGAGCAGGACCGCATGAGCGCGCTGCCCGACAGCCCCCTGAACGACGTCTTCCTGAGGCGGGTGTGGCTGCCCAGGCGCGCCCCGTTCAAGCGGGTCGTGGACCTCGTCCTCGGGTCGATCGTGCTGGCGCTCGCGATGCCGGTCATCGCTTGCCTGGTCGTGATCATCCGGATCGACAGCCGCGGTCCAGCGCTGTACGGCCAAAGGCGAATCGGCCATCTCGGCCGCCCCTTCACCCTGTGGAAGCTGCGGTCGATGTACCACCAGAGCAACCAGGCGTATCACCTCCGGGCGGCTCAGGACTGGTTTCAGGAACAGCGGTCGGGCGAGCGGTACAAGACGGAGTCCGACCCGCGGATCACCCGCGTCGGCAAGTACTTGAGGCGTTCGAGCCTCGACGAGCTGCCGCAGCTGTTCAACGTGCTGCGCGGCGACATGAGTCTCGTCGGACCGCGGCCGCTCATGCCTTACGACCGGCCGTCATACAAGACCTGGTACTTCGAGCGCGAGGTCATGAAGCCGGGGATCACGGGCCTATGGCAGGTCTCGGGCCGCGACCGCCTCTCGGCTCCCGAGATGATGGTCCTCGACGTTCGCTACGTGCGCGAGTGGTCGCTGTGGTTCGACATCCAGATCCTGGCCCGCACGCTGACCACGGTCATTCGCGACGTGCGATCCAGGACCGGTTCGGTCTCGAGAGTCAAACAACCAATGAACGTCGAGGAGGCTTCATAGCCCGTGGTAAACATGATCCGACAGCAACCGCATCGATCCAGTCGCGTGGGGGCGATGCTGCTCGCGTCCCTCTTGCTGGTCGTCACAGCCCTGGCCGTCTCGCCGCGGCCGGCGCATGGCGCGACCCTTCCGTGCTCAGTCCAGTACGGGGTTTACGAGACGAACACGCCCTGGGACCCGAACGAGACCGCCATCAAGAACCTGGATGCCGCCGTGAACCGGCACTCGAGCATCGTCCATTGGTTCGCCCAGTGGGGCGACAATGGATCCGGCAACTTCTCGGCCAACCAGCCGTGGATGCTCAGCAACGTCCGCGCGTATTCGTCTGTGGGCGTCATGGGCTCCACTCCGTTCATCACCTGGGAACCGTGGGGTCCGTCGCCTTACACGGCGGCAAACAACACGTTCCCGCTTCAGCAGATCGCCGCCGGCTCGTTCGACTCCTATATCGACTCATGGGCCAACGGCCTGCGCACGTACGGGGGCCCGGTCCTCCTCGACTTCGGGCACGAGATGGACGGCAACTGGTTTCCGTGGGGCTATGGCATCAATGGCAACACGGCCGCCGGCTTCATCGCCGCCTATCGCCATGTCCACGACCGCTTCGCGCTCGCCGGCGCGACCAACGTCCAGTTCGTATGGACGGCGAACGTCTGGAACCCGGCCGGCGTCGACCCGAGCACCCTCTACCCCGGCGACGGCTATGTCGACCGCATGGCGATCGACGTGTTCAACTGGGGCGCCGCCGGCGGGGGCTGGGCTTCGCTGAGCCAGGGGCTGGAAGCCACGCATGTCTATTCGAGGCTGGCCGCCCTCTCCACCAAGCCGATGATGCTCGGCGAGTGGGCCAGCGCCGAAGCCACCGCGAGCGACCCCACGGGCGCATCCAAGTCGCAGTGGATCCTCGACGCCGCCCAGGCGATCGGCACCACGTATACGCGGATCACCACGGTCATCTGGTTCAACTGGGCGGGAAGCCCGTTTGCGATGGACTCCTCGCCGGCATCGGTCTCGGCGGCAAACACCGCGTTCGGCGGGTGCTGAACACAGCTCCAGACGCAGGTTTTCGGGCCCCAAGACGTTGAGTGCGTTGATCCGATAAACCGCGCCGGTCTACGTACGGGTGTGGCGCCGGTGCGTTGGAGGGCTGATGAGGAAGGTCGGGTTGCGGCGTCGGGCTGCGTCCGTGTTCGTTGCTCTGTGGCTGTCGCTCGTGGCGTTTGGTTTCGGCGGGACATCGCATTCTGCCGGCGCCGCGGTTGCGCCGTGCTCGGTCCAGTTCGGCATGTACGACACCAACACGCCGTGGGACCCGACCATGACCTCGATCAGAAAGCTGGACACGGCCATCGGCCGTCACTCGAGCATCGTGCACTGGTACGCGCAGTGGGGCGACGCCGGCTCGGGTACCTTCGCCGCCAACCAGCCATGGATGCTGAAAGCCGTTCGCAACTACAGCTCAGTGGGCGTCACCGGTTCCACACCCCTCATCACGTGGGAGGCGTGGGGCCCAGCGCCGATGACCGTGGCCAACAACACATTTCCACTGACGAAGATCGCCGCCGGCGCTTTCGACCCCTACATCGATTCGTGGGCGGTCGGATTGCGCACCTACGGCGGCCCGGTGCTACTCGATTTCGGGCACGAGATGGATGGCAACTGGTATCCGTGGGGCTATGGCGTCAACGGCAACACGGCGGCGCAGTACATCGCGGCGTTCCGTCACGTGCACGACCGCTTCGCGCTCGCAGGCGCGTCCAACGTGCAGTTTGTATGGAACCCAAACGTCTGGAACGCGGCCGGAGTGGACCAGCGCGTGTTCTACCCGGGTGACGCTTACGTCGATTGGATGGCCATCGACGTCTACAACTGGGGAGCAGCGGGCGGCGGTTGGGCATCCCTGGCGCAAGGTCTCACCGTCGTGCAGACGTACGCCCGCGTCGCCGGGCTCAACGCCACGAAGCCGATGATGCTCGCGGAGTACGCCAGCGCGGAGCCCGTCGCGGGCGATCCCGGGGGTGTCACCAAGGGTCAGTGGATCATCGACGCGGCGGGCGCGATGGGGTCGCAGTTCACGCGCCTCAAGGCCGCCATCTGGTTCAACCAGGAAGGCAGCACCTTCGCGCTGGATTCGTCCGCCGGCTCGCTCGCGGGCGCCGCGACCGCTTTCGGGGGCTGTGGGTCGACGCCGCCTGCGCCGCCGCCCCCGCCTCCGCCTCCGCCACCTCCTTCTCCCGTGCCGAGCCCCGTCAACAGCTCGGCGCCTTCACCGGCACCGAGCCACGCTCCGAGCCCGGTCGCGGGCCACAGTCCCAGCCCCGCGGCGACCCCGCCGAAGGGCGCCGCCCCGCCGGCGGCGGGTCACAAGAGCCCGAGCCCGACCGGCAGCCCCAAAGCAGGGGCGGCCGCCACCAAGGGTTCGCCCCCGGCGACCAGGTTGGCCGCCTACAACTCCTTCGATCCCGGCACCACGGCCGTGATCATCGGCGGTGCGCTGGTGGCGATAGCGTTCCTCAGCTGGGCGGTCCAGAGGACGCTGGGCACGGTCATCGGCAGGCGCCGACGAGCGCGCTGACGACCTGACTCAGGCCGGCTGGGACCGTTGGCCCAGTCGAGGCGCCCGACGCCCATACCCGATCGCGCCGCGCGCACCTACGCTCGGTTCCAGAGGTGCTCCTCACTGGACGCTGATCGGCGAGCGGCACGGCTCTGCCTCATCCGGCAGGGCTACTACCCGCTCGATCCTCGAGTCCGGCGCGAAGTCGAGGCGCTCGAGCTCGCGGGCCACGAGGTGGACGTCATCTGCCTGCGGAGGCCGGGCGAGGCGCGCCACGAAAGGCAGGGCTCCGTCACCGCCCACCGGCTGTCGATCACTACGCGCCGCGGCGGCCGCCTCAACTACGTCTACCAGTACGCGGCGTTCTTCGCCGTGGCCACGCTGGTGGCCGCGGTCCTCCACGTGAGGCGGCGCTTCGATGCCGTCCAGGTCAACTCGATGCCCGACTCGCTGGTGTTCGCCGCGGTCGTCCCGCGGCTGATGGGAGCGCGGGTCTTGCTCGATCTACACGAATGCATGCCCGAGTTCTACGCCGTGAAGTTCGGCGCCGGTATGAATCATCCGGCTGTCCGGCTGGTGGCGTGGTTGGAGCAGGCGGCCATCCGCTTCGCCGATCGCGTCATCACGTGCACTGAGCAGATGCGCCAGGCGTTCGTGTCTCGCGGCGCGCCGCCGGAAAAGATCGACGTGGTCTTGAACTCCGCCAACGAGGACGAGTTCGACCTGGCGCGCCTACCGCCGTCGCGGAAGGTGCCAGGCGAGTTCCGGCTCATCTGTCACGGCACCGTCGAGCGGATCTTCGGCATCGACGTCATCGTCCGCGCGATCGCTCTGCTCAGTGACCAGATCCCCAAGCTGCACCTCGACGTCTATGGCGAGGGTTCGGCGCTGCCCGAGATCCGCTCGCTGGCTGCGGATCTGGGTGTTTCAGACCGCGTGTACTTTTCCGGACGCTTCGTCCCGCTGGACGACCTCGTCCAGGCGATCTCGAACGCGGATGCGGGGATCGTTGCACTGCGCCGAGACATCTTTCGCGACCTGACCCACTCCAACAAGATGTTCGACTACATCACCATGCGCAAACCCGCGATCGTCTCGCGGACGCGCTCGGTGGAGGCTTACTTCGACGAATCATGCTTTCAAATGTTCGATCCCGGCGACGAGCACGACCTCGCGCGTGCCATACGCGAGCTCCATGGGGACCCTGCGCTACGTGACCGGCTCGCAAGCAGGGCCGCTGACGTGAACGAGCCGTATCGATGGCCATACCAGCGGCAGCGCTACCAGGAGATCGTTGGGGCCCTTATCGCCGCTCCAATGAATGCCCCTGCCGGCGTCACCAGAGAGATCGGCAGCGCGTAGGACAACCCGACCAAGTACCCATGGGCGCCTCAGCCCGGCGGGTTCGGGAACGCCCATTCTTTGCCGCCCGTCCTGGCACATAGCCTGGATCTAGCCGGAACATGGTTGCAGCAGTCGCGTGGGACAACTATCAGGGTCGTACTCAAGCGCTCGCCGCCGCGCTTGGCGGGCGTGCCTGGTACATCCGAAGCCGGCCCAAGCACAAGGCCCTCTTGCCGGTTCGCTACCTGGTCGACTCGATCCGGATGTGGGGGCTGCTCCGCCGCTACCGACCGGCCGTTCTGATCGTCATCACACCGCCGGTGGTCGCGCCGCTGGTCGCGTGGCTCTGGTGCTCGACCCATCGCTGTCGCCTGGTCGTCGACTGCCACACCGGCGCGTTCCATTCCTGGAAATGGCGTTGGTCCGAGCGGCTGCTGCGAGCCGTCTGCCGGAAGGCGGCAGCCGCGTTGGTCCATACGCTCGAGGATGAAGAGCGGGTCGCCGCCTGGGGCGCGAGGGCGCTGCTGGTCCCCGATGATCTGCCCGACGCGCGTCAGGCGGCGGCTCCCCCGGTCACTGCCGGCCCCCGTGTTGTCGTGGCCGGAAGCCTGGACGGCAACGAGCCGGTGGCCGAGGTCGTCGAGGCGACACGACTCGTTCCCGACGTCGAGTTCCGGCTCCCCGGGGATGAGCAGCGCGTTCCTATTTCCGTCCGGCAGGGTGCGCCGCGGAACGCCACATTCACCGGCTGGCTGGATTACCCGGCGTTCCTGGGCGAGCTCCTGGCGGCGAACGTCGTCGCCGTGTTCAGCACAGACCCGCACATCATGAACCGGGCGGCGTTCGAGGCCGTCGGGCTGGGCCGGCCGCTGGTCCTGTCCGACCTGCCCGGCTTGCGCTCACGGTTCGGCGATGCGGCGCTGTTCGCGCCCAACGATCCGCGATCGATGGCGGACGTGATGCTGCAGGCACTGGGCAGGCAGGACGAGCTGGCCGCGAGGAGCAAGGCGCTGCAGGCGCAGCTCAGCGCCCAGCATGAACAAGGTCTAGCTCGACTGAGGGCGGTGGTGCAGCTGTGATGGCCGATTCAGCCGAGACCGTGCTTCAACGCGAACAGCGGGCCAGGTTGGGCCGAATCAAATGGGCGCGCCTGCTCGCTCGCGAGAACGGCTATCGATGGACCGCGTATGCGGCGGTGGTGGCGGGTCTCAACCACGCGAGCCGGCTCGTGCAGACGCGTATGGCGCGGCTCGAACAGCGCCACGGCTTGAATGCGCGCACCGGTCGCGCCGTCAACTATGCGTACTGGCAGGGGTGGGACTGGTCGCTGCAGGGTGAGGAATGGACGCCGTCTGAGGCATGGAAGCAGGCCCTCATCGATGAGGTGATGCTTCCGAATCTCAAACCTGGGACGACCATCCTGGAGATCGGCCCCGGGGCCGGTCGCTGGACCGAGCCCCTCCAGCGCATCGCCGGTCACCTCATCCTGGTCGACCTCTCGGACCGGTGCATCGAGCTCTGCCGCAGCCGTTTCGCGAGCGCCGGCAACATCGAGTACCACGTCAACGACGGCAGGAGCCTGAGCGCCATCGCGAGCGGCAGCGTGGACGGAGTGTGGTCGTTCGACGTCTTCGTGCACGTCGCGCCTCCGGACGTCGATGCCTACCTGGCTGAGATCAGTCGCCTGCTCCGACCAGGTGGCCGCGCCGTCATCCATCACGCCAAGGCCGGTCGCGCGGACGGCGCCGCCGACATCGGCCAGCGCAGCAACATGACTGGCGAGCAGTTCGCGGACATGGTCGCGAAACACGGCATGAGGGTCGCCGATCAGCTCACATCGTGGGGCCCTGACGGCCAGTTCAAGGTGACCACCAAATGGGACGTCGTCAGCGTCCTCAAGAAGTAGCGCTCGCATGAGCGTCAGAAGACTCGGCCGCCTCGTGTTGGAACCGAATCGAATCCCGCGCGAGCTCCTGCTCAGGTGGCCGCGGGCATCGTTCGAGACACGGCTCAAGTGGGACGCGATGGAACGCCCGGACTACGCCTATGGGACGTACCAGGCCGCTCGCGAGGCTCGCGCCCTCGGCCTGCCCGCGATATCGGTCATCGAGCTGGGCGTTGCGGGGGGGCGGAGCCTGCTCTCCCTCGAGCGCCATGCCCGCGCCATACAGGCTGATTGCGGCGTCGAGATCGCAGTCTTCGGATTCGACCTCGGCTCCGGCTTGCCCGAGCCACGCGATTACCGAGACATGCCATACGTATGGCGTTCGGGGTATTTCGCCATGGACGGGGAGCAGCTTCGTGACCGGCTGCAGTCGGCCGAGATCGTCGTCGGCGACGTGGCCGAGACGGTGCTGCCGTTCCTTACGCGGCATGGGCTGCCGCCCATCGGCTTTGTTGCGTTCGACCTCGACTACTACTCGTCGACGGTGGCGGCGCTAGGTCTCCTCTCCGGTGACGCGCCCACGCTGCTCCCACGCGTCTTCTGCCACTTCGATGACGTGGTCGGAGACGATTGGGAGCTCCACTCCGAGTACACAGGCGAGCTGCTTGCGATATCGGAGTTCAACGCGACCCACTCAGACCGGAAGCTCGCCCCAATTCACGGCCTGGCGTACAAACGCAGGATTGCGGCCGAGTGGCACGCTAAGCAATACGTTCTGCACCACTTCTCGCATCCTCTGTACGAGAAGCACATCGGTCGCTCCGACTGGCAGGTTCCGGTCGGCCGATAACGCCCGCGACGTCGATGGTCGCGACCTGGGCGCCGTGCAAATCGTCGACCTGCGCCGCGGCGCCTCGTGCCCGCCACCATCTCGCGATGTCGCGGGGAAGGGCATGGTGGAAGTCGGCCCGCTCGCTCATAGCGGCGAGGAACTCGCTGTAGATGCGCCGCGTCCCTGGTTTTCTCAGATAGTCCGGGTGCGTGTTCAACAGCGCCATGCCGTGGCTGGCGCGGATGAACTCGACCTTCTCCAGCCACAGCCTGGGTGTGCTCTCGCCGAGGACCTCGGCCACCGTGTAGTCCTGAGCGAGCGTGTAAGGCAGCTCGACGAAACTACCGAGGTGGAACGGCCACACCGACATCGTGCCGCCACCGATCGGTTCATACGGGTCGGTGTCGAAGAACGAGCCGTCGTACTCGATGTGGAGCGCCTGCATCCATTCCGGGTTCCGGTGCGTCAGCGGTGAGCGAATTCCGGCGGCGCCGAAGTCGTCGATGAAGTAATTCATCCTTGTGGCGCGTCGCATGAATTGGCGAAGCGACGCGAAGTCTTTGCCGTCGTGCTTGAGGCCGTGCACGCCGATCTCGAAACCGCGGGCGCGAAGGTCCTCCATCAGCTCTCGGTCGATGCCATATCGCTCGGGAACGAAGTTGAACGACGAGCGAAAGCCGAAGCTTGCATCGAGGTCCGCGACGGTGCGCGCAAACGCTTGTCCCTCCTCGGTCTCGATGTCATGCGTGAGAGCAAAGGCGTACCGGCTGCCACCCGGCCAGAAGTCGATGAAGGGAAGGCTCGGGCGGCCCAGGATCTCGAGCAGTTGGCGCACCAGACCAAACTGGAAGTCCACATACCTGGTCTCGATCGGCCAGCCCAGCCGCCGCGCCGTGGCTCGCCGGGTGCCGTAAACCCGCTTCAATCGGCGCGTCAACGAGCGAGGCAGAAGCGGTTTGAGAGCGTAGTAAACGCGCTGGGCGCGGCCCACGTCCCAGTGCGAGGGACCGAACTGGCCTTCACCCAGCGTCTGCGCGAGGATGGGCTCGAGCTCGTCTCCGTACTCGCGCACTTCCGGCGGCAGGACTGAAGCCGCCCTTCTCGTGGCTTCGCGCCACGCATCCGAGGATGGTTCCACGAGCAGGCGCCAGAAGAGCTGAGGCGAGTTGCCCGCGTACAGCTCCTGGCTCACGCGGCGTACCTGTAAAACAGCTCACCGGCCGCCCGGCAGACCAACGTGGGCGCGTGGCGAATGATGCCGCTCATGATCCCCGTCGCCCTGCCGCGGCCGAGCGCTTCGGGCCGGGCGCCGAGGTGCGTGTACACGAGCGGAACCTCGGTCGAGCCCCAGGCGGCTTTGAACTCCCGCAGGCTCTGGTGGCCCGCATCGGTCCGGCCGAAGTCGTAGGTCCGGTATCCGTTCAGGCAGCCCCACTCCATCGCGGTCCAGTGGACCAGGAAGTTGGCGCCGAGCCGCCACTGCCGGCTGTCCGAGGCCCCGTACTTGTAGATGAGGTGGCGGTTCCAGGTCAGGAACAGGGCCGTCGCGATCGGCACCTTGGCGACGGTCGCCGTGATCACGAAGCCATTGCCGGCCTCGATCACGTTCTCCCAGATGCTTTTTATGAAGCGCCGCGGCTGGACCGGCACCCCCTGGCGCCGGCGCGTCTGGCAGTGGAGCACATAGAAGCTCTCGAGGTCGGCGATCGAGCGGCTCAAGCTCACCTCGACCCCGAGCTCGCGCGCCCTGCGAACCCGCTTCTGGATCCGGTTTCGATGCAGCCGGCGGAAAAGGGCACCGGGGTCCGGCTCGAGGTCGACCAGGTGCCGCGTCCCTACTTCCTGAGCGAGCGTGCCAGGCACAATGGGCAGCTCGGCCCGCACCTCCATGCCCGTGTGAATGAGGGATCGCGCCAGATCGGCCGGATTCACTGGCTCGTCGATCAACGGCGGGCAGTGGTCCGTGAATGGAAGCGAGACCATCCGGCGGCGGCCGAGCAGATCGCGGACTTCCATGACCGGCAGGCCGGCGACGGCCCGCCCGCCCGCGTCCTCGATCACGAAAACAAAGCTGGGAAAGCCGTACGTCTCGGCCACGGCGCGCGACCAGGCCGGCAGGTGGAAGGCGGTCGCGTCCTGGTTGTCGTCGACGAGCCGCAGCCAGTCCGGGTCGTCGAGGCGGCGGATGCTGCCCATCCATCCATCAAGTTATGCCGGTACGGCCCACAGGTTGATGGCCGAAAGCGGAACCGCGGGAGCCGATGTCCCGTGGTCACCGGGACCCGTAGGGCGGACGCCACCAACCAACCCATTGCCGGTGCGCCACCTCTCTGGTTTTCTCGATGGTAGAGGGTGTGATGAAGCAGGCTTCCCGTGTCCTTGCGGCGCTGGTTCTCGTGCTCACGTCGTTGTGCCTGGGCGGTTCGCTGCCGGCTGTCGCGGCCGCCGGCACTATGGCCGCCGATGTCGTCACGCCGGAGGGCGCCGTCCCCGAGATCGGCGTCACATTCGACGGGCAGTACCTCTACTACGCGGAAAGAAACGGCGCGGTCCTGCATCGGATCGACGTTCCACCCGCATGCGGGACTCCATGCGTGACGAGCGTCGCCACCGGTCACATCGACATCCCGGTCAGCTCTCCGCTCAGCTCGCTCGGGATCAACGCCATGTCGTACGACTCCCGCCGCGGACTCTTCTGGGCCGTGGGCGGCGATGGGCTCTCGATCTACCAGCTGACCAAGGCAGGCGTCGCCACCCTTGCGTTCTCGATCGATCCCGTGCTCGGCCGGCCGGGCGCGTGCAAGACGACCATCTGCTGGTCGGCTCTAGTCGACGGGCTGGCGTACGACGCCGCCGACGACACGATCTGGTACAAGCCCGACGCCTCGAACCGCATCTACCACTACCTGAGCCACGGTGACCTGACGGGCAACGCGGTCCTGGCGCCGACCCCCTACGTCGACACCGACATCGCGCCCAACGACCTCGCGTCGCAGTGCGGCTTCAACTACCCGAGCTGGGTGGTCGTCGGCGGAGCCGACCTGTTCGTGGGCGCCGACAAGTGTCAGTACTACTTCGAGTTCACGAAGTCCGGGACCAAGGTCGGGTGGGCCGCCTACAACACGCGCGGAACTCCAGACGGCGACGCCGAATGCGACAACTTGAGCTACACCGCGTCCGTGTTCTGGGCGCGCGACGTCAACGACGGCCACATCCGGGCCTTCGAGCAGCCGGCGGCCGCGGCCTGCGTCTATGGCGGGGGATGAGGTGGACCTGGCCCATATATAAAGGACGGGGAGGAGCCCTCTCGACCTGCCCTTAACGAGAACTTACATCCCTTAACGACTTAAGCTCAGGGATCGGCGCGATTCCACGTTACCTCTTACGGAGTTGCGCTCAATCGTCGAATTCATAGGGGTAACTCGGGCGTACGGCTCAAGGCTGGCGCTCGACGACGTCCACCTG
>Ga0070699_100001875_pt1 | contig 19020 bp, 16 predicted proteins | sample KBSK1503metaG_FD_65473 | JGI IMG/M metagenome (GOLD analysis project Ga0070699, IMG submission 65473) | Corn, switchgrass and miscanthus rhizosphere microbial communities from Kellogg Biological Station, Michigan, USA - KBS K1-50-3 metaG | ecosystem: Host-associated > Plants > Roots >... | reverse complement strand
GTCCTGTTCAACTCGGCCAGTGTGTCGATTGGCGTCGAGGGATGTCCACGGACGCTGGCACTGCTCGGGCCTATGACCAACACGACGTTCCCACACACCTTGAAGCCAGGCGGGTCGTTTTACGTGATGCAGGATAGAGCCGCACTGCAGGAAGGTCTTCATAGGATCGGCGCGGGCATCCCAGCCAGGATTCGGGCATTGGTCCACGACGCTATCGACCGGCCGTTCTATTCAGATTGGCAGGATGTGTCGCCGAGCCAACTCGCCTGAAGTTTTGACAACAGACTTGACAACATGACAACTTACGAGATTCTAAAACACCCGTAAGTTGTTGGTGCGGAAGGGGGGACTCGCCCACGAAGACCGAGGCGTCGTCGCCGAAGGTCGAGTGACTGAGCCGCCCTGGAGCACCCGAGCGAGCGTAGCGAGCGATGGTGCGGAAGGGGGGACTCGAACCCCCACGATATTGCTACCGCCAGCCCCTCAAGCTGGTGCGTCTGCCAATTCCGCCACTTCCGCGTGGTGTGAGTCGCGTGAGTCGTGTTGCCGAACTTTTCTTGTAAGGGATCGCCCGCGGCCGGAGACGATCCAGTATATGAGAGAGGCCCCACCGCGCCAATAGAAGACCGTCGCGCCGGTCAAGCTCTACGAGGGCAGGCTCGAGATGACGCAAGGGGCGACATCTCCGCGCGTGAAGCTGCTCGCGTGGTTTGAAGGGATTCGGACGTTTCTCAAAATTTGCCCTTCGCCGTGAATGTGCGCACGGCCTCGACCGTTCCCGCGGCTATCAGCCGTGCGTTCTCCTGCAGCCGGGCGCGACCGAACAGGGCATCAAATCCGAAGATGCGCGGTTCAGGCATGACGAGTGCAGTGCTGCGCGAGATGCCGGTCAGCTCGACCGAGTACGTCCGGGTGATGATCGGCGTGCCGAACTGAGTTGAGGGTGTCTCGGACACCAGCGCCACGTTAACGGTGACTTCGATGTCAGCGGCTGCCTGGTTGCCGACGACTGGAAATGCGTCTGCTTGCAGGGCCCGTACGAGCTCCAAACGAATCTCTCCACAAACGTCAGTGAATCCCTGACACGTCACTGAGACGGAGGGAGCGCTGCGTGCGGCTTGCGCCGGCGCCGCCGGCACAGGCGCTGGGGCAGTGACAGGCGCGGTGGCTGGCGGCGTTTGACCGGCCGTGACCCCCGACTGCGGTGGCGCCGATGTGAGGGGTGGTGGGCCAACGGACGGAGCCTGTGGTCTCGAGGCGCTCTCATCCTGCGGGGGGACACGGCCAGATCCGTAGTCAATCGGCGCCGACGATCTCACGGATGCGGGATTCGAGGGGATGTTAGCCTCGGAGACTGGCCGCACTGGCGCTGGGGTGGGTGTAGCTGGGGGCGGTACGGACAACGCCACCGGGCGCTGAATCGTCTCGGAGGGACGGATCTCTTCCTGAGCGTCGTTCGACAGGCCGACTCCGGCGACGATCGCAGCGGCGACGGCGCCGAGCACGAGCAAGACTGCCGCGACGCGCCCACTGGTCCATGCAGAAATGTCGAGCCCAGCGGGCGGGCGCGCAGCTGGAACGCGATCGCCGCTGTCCGCCGGCAGGGCCGCGAATCGGCGGGGGGCCGTCGGACGAACGAGCGTTTCCTCCGTGGTCGGGATCGACGCTCGTGGCATCGTGGGTTGACTATTGATTTCCGCGAGCGCCCGCTCGAGAGCCTCCGCAAATTCGTCCGCGGACTGAAAGCGCCGCTCGGGATCCTTTTCGAGGCAGCGCATGGCCACCGCGTCCAGTGCAGGTAGCACTCGCAGGTCGGGCCGCCGCGCGGAGGGAGTGGGCGGAACCTCCGTCGCGAGCCTGACGAGCACGGAGGTCACCGCCGCATCACCGAACGGGACCTCGCCCGTGATCATCTCGTAGAGAATCACGCCGAGCGAGTACAGATCGGCCCGGTGATCGACCGGCCTGCCGGCAGCCTGTTCCGGCGACATGTAGTGCGGCGTGCCGAGCATGTAGCCCGCCGCCGTCAACTGAGTGGACTCATCAAACGTCTTTGCGATCCCGAAATCCACGAGCTTCACAACCTTCCGGTCGCCCTCGGACGCCAGCATCAGGTTGTCGGACTTCAAGTCGCGGTGCACGATCTGTTTTCGATGCGCCGATGACAGCGCGCTCGCGACCTGACGCAGGATGTCGATCGACTCCCACGGCGTAAGCGGTCCGTTCCGCCGTATCACCTCCTTCAAGCTCGGTCCGTCGATGAACTCCATCGCGATGTACAACGTGCCCTCGGGCGTCTGGCCCAGGTCGTATACAGACACGATGTTCGGATGGTTGAGATTGGACGCGGCGCGCGCTTCACGCTGGAACCGTGCGACGACTTCGTCCGAGGTGACGAGTTCGTGCTTGATCACCTTGACGGCGACGGTCTTGTCGAGCATGACGTGCACCGCGCGGTAGACGGAGCCCATGCCCCCGGCGGTGATAAAGGAATCGATGCGGTACTTTCCGTCGAGCAGCGTTCCGAGGTGCTGATGGTCTGTCCGCCCTGTCACCAGTGGCGTCCCGTCGCGTACGCAAATCCTGACGGTCGAGCCGTAAGAAGTGCCGCACGTGGCGCAGACAGGCATGATGTGCGGAGTCTACCTCCGCCCCGGCCAGCCGGTGGGCCCCCTACCGGTACGCCGACGCGCGGGCAATATGTGGCTCCCTTCGGGATGCTCTGAGCGGCCAACTGCGCTGCCCGTCATCAGCATCACGGGGAGCAGCGAGCGCTTGAATATGATGCCTCCTTCGTCCTGATTACTTCTGAAGCGCCTTCTGCACCGCTTTCGCCGCGTTCTGTACCGCTTCGCCAAGCGACTCGTCGTATGAGGGACCCTGCCCGGGTGTACCGACGAAGCCACCAAGGTCGTTCATCGTCATCGCCTGCTGCATGAGGTACGAGGCGGCGCCCGCCGTACCGTCGATCCCTGCGCCGCGTCCAAATCCGCCAAGCCCGCCCACCTGCATCTGGTAGAGCGTCGGGTTGCCGAGCATGCCCATGCCACCCAGATTGGCCGCTCCAAAGGTGTTCAGGCGCGCCATCATCATCGGGCCCGCGAACATCGACAGATACATCGTGCCGGCGAACCTGGCGAGGCCAAGGCCGGTCTGCAGGGTGAACCCGCTCCCATCCTTGCCTTTCGTCGTCGTCGACAGACGTTGCTTGCCGTCACTCTGAACAAGCTTGACGGCGATACTCGACTCGGTAACCTCCTCCGGCGCGGACGCGGCAGCGCCAACGGCGCCGGCCGCCGCCGCGGCGTTACCGCCGCGCGGGCCGGCGACGCCCGAGGCCGCGCGCATGAGACCGCTCAGGCGCCCGGGCTTCGACGCCTTCAGTTCGGTCACCTCGGCCAGCAACACGTAGTCGTACCCCAGGTCCGCGGCTCGCTTCTGCAGGTCCGCCGGCGGCGCTGCCGCCATCGGCACGGCTTCGAACTTGGCGTCTACCAGGTCGCCAATCAGACGTTGACGCAGGGTGCGGGTGTCGACCGCCTGTGGCGTCTTGTTCATGAACTCGGGAACGCCGATTCGGACGACACCGGGGGCATGAGGAGTCGGCGCGGCCACCGGGGCCGCATCGGCGGCCACGAGCTTGACCTCGTTTGCGTCGCTCAGCGCCTTCGACAACTCCCGGACGTTCATTGCCGCGTTCAATCCCTGGGGGATTTCGAACAGCGCGGGGTCGAGTGTCGTCAGCTCGAACTCGGACACTTCCATCTGCGCGACCAGCGGCTTGCCGTCGTCGCCAGTCACGGTCGTCGTATAGGCGATTGGAAACCCGAGCGCCTTCGGGTCGCCATTCGCCGTCGCCTGAATCTGGTCGGCGCAGCCGCCCGGAGCTGCGGGAGGCGCCTGCTCGGGCTGTACCTGGGAAGCGAGAGCGGGAGGCGAATCGATGTACCAGCCGTCGGTCTCGATCCGCTGCTTCGTCGTGTCGCAGGCGCCCTGCCCCGGTTGCTTGTCGATCATTGTCTTGACGTGCCGGGCCTGCTGACCGAAAGCGTTCTTGCGTTCACCCGTATCGACGATTGTCGTGGCCACAATCACCAGGCCGGGCGGCTTGGGCGGCGCGGTTGGGCCAGCTCCGATCGGCGCGGCCGGCAGTCCATCTGGGGTCACCAGGTAAGTGTTGGCGGCACGCATCACCTGAATCGTGCGCTTCTGATCGTGCTGCTTCAGCAGGACGGTGTCCTGGAACTCAAACCGCTCACGCTGCCCCTTGATATAGGTAACCGTGTCGGTTTTCATTCCTTCGGTCGTGTAGGTCGTCTTGAAGCGCACGTCGCCCTGTGGAGGCGGCGCCGGCGGACGCACGGGTTCGGCTGGTTTCGCGGCCGGGGCGGCAGCCGGCGGTTTCGGCGCGGGCGGCTTCCGCTGCGGCGCGGGCGGCTTCTGCTGCGGCGCGGGCGGCTTCTGCTGCGGCGCCTGCGGTGCAGGACGACTTTGCGGAGTCTGGGCGCTCAACGGCATGCCGGTAAGGGCAACCGCGGCCACAGTGAACAATGCAACGAGGGAGGAAAAGCGTGAGGATGGACGCATGTGACTCATCTCCCGGTCTCGAGGACCGTCGACACTGAACACGGCCCGCTACGGTCTGACGAAGAACGCGTCAGAACATCGGAAAAGGGCTCAGTCACTACAAATCGAACTGAACGCTGAACTGCATCTCCCGGGGCTGAACGACCGCCCCCTCTTTCACTCGACGACGTCTCACGGCCTCTTCGCTCTGCGCGGAGACCACAGGCACCGGTACAGGGTTCCTCGGAGGACGGGAGTCTATCGTGAAACGCGCAGGCCCGATCCTCCTTCCTCGTTTTCAGGCGAACACATTTTTCAAACTCCGGCCAGTGCAGGTAGTCGTGTGCCTTAAACGAAGCGAAGTGTTCGGCTCCGTGACAGGAGAAACCACGGCTCCGGACAACATGCTTAATAACGCCGAACCCTGCCAAATCGGACAGGCCGTGTTTAGTTATTTAGATTGAGTAATTTACAGGGAGCAGGCTCGAAGACGGTGTGAGCCCCTCAAGGGAAGGCGGACCTGAAGGTCCTACGAACTCTCTGCGCCATTTACCTGTTTGCCGGTGCTGGCGTGGCCGGTGCTGGTGTCGCAGGTGCTGTTGTCGCCGGTGCTGGTGTCGCAGGTGGTCTCGCGGGTGTCGTCGTCGCCGGCGTAGACGGCTGCGTCAGCGGCGCACGGCCGCCGATCACAGAGGCAGGCCCGCTCCGTCCGATGATCCCCAGCGCGAGCGCGCCCACCATGAACAGAATTGCGCAGATCGTCGTCGCGCGCGACAGCACGGTCGCGCCGCTGCGGGCGCCGAACGCCGACTGGCTGCTCCCACCGCCGCCGAACGCGCTGGCGATGTCGCCTCCCTTGCCCTGCTGGAGGTACACCACAAGCATCATCGTGAAGCAGGCCAGTATGTAGAGTACGGTGACGAGGTAGTACAGCATCCTCTTGTCCTGTTGGAGAAAAACTGATTATACCGCCGCATCGCGGCTTCGCGAAACGATGTCGTAAAACGCTTTGACGTTGAGGCTCGCCCCTCCTACCAGGGCTCCGTCCACGTCCGGCTGGCCGGCGAGATCGCCGATATTCTCCGGTTTCACGCTGCCGCCGTAGATCACGCGGCAGAGCTCGGCGGCGTCCGCGCCGAACCAGTTCTGCAGCCGTTTCCGGATGTGGCCATGCGCCTCGGCCGCCTGCGCGGGCGTCGCATTGCGCCCAGTCCCAATCGCCCAGACCGGTTCGTAGGCGATCACGAGCTGCACGACCTGTGCGGAGGTGATGCCGTCGAGTCCCTCTTTGATCTGGCGATCGAGCACGGCAAACGTTTCGTTGCGCTCCCGCTGATCAAGAGTTTCGCCGATGCAGACGATCGGCGTGAGGCCGCCGGCAAACGCGGCGGCAACCTTGCGGTTCACTGACGCGTCGGTCTCACCGAACAGCGTCCTCCGCTCGGAGTGACCGATGATCACGTACTCAGCGCCCGCCTCGGCGATCATCGTCGCGCTGATTTCGCCGGTGAACGCCCCTTCGCGCTCCCAGTACAGATTCTGCGCGGCCACTCCGACGTTGCTGTTGCGCGCCGCTTCGGCGGCGGCGTGCAGCGCGGTGAACGGCGGGGCGATCACGATCTCCACGCCGATGACATCCTTGACCATCACGCGAAACTCTTTGACGTATTTCACGGTCTCCGCGACCGTCTTGTACATCTTCCAGTTTCCGGCAATAAATGGTGTTCTCATGTAATTCAGCGTTGTTCCATACCGGTTCTTCGACTAATCAGTGTTTGCATCTTGCATTTTGAATTTTGCATTCACTTTTCAGGTAACACAGCCACGCCCGGCAGGGTTCGACCGCCGAGGAACTCGAGCGACGCACCACCGCCGGTGGAGATGTGCGTGATTCGGTCGGCCACGCCCGCCTTCTTCACCGCCGCGATCGAGTCGCCGCCCCCGATGATTGTCGTCCCCTTCACATCCGCGACAGCTTTCGCGACCGCGATGGTTCCCTGCGCGAAGGCGTCGATTTCGAACACGCCCATCGGACCGTTCCAGACGACGGTGCTGGCGTCGTGCAGGGCGTCAGCAAAGACCTTGGCGGTCCGCGGACCGATGTCGAGTCCCATGCGGTCACCTATCCTGGGGTCGTCGATGCCGAGCGTCTCCGTCTGCACGCCCGCCTCAATCTTCGGTGCAACAACATGGTCCACGGGCAGCAGCAGCGTGAGCCCGCTCGCCTTCGCGCGCGCGATGATGTCCCTCGCTTCGGGCTGCTTGTCGTCCTCGACGAGCGACTTTCCGACAGGCTTGCCCTGCGCCTTGAAGAACGTGTACGCCATGGCGCCGCCGACGAGGAGCCGGTCCAGGCGCGGGATCAGATTCTCGATGAGGTCGATCTTGTCGGACACCTTCGCGCCGCCGAGCACCGCCACGTACGGCCGTGCCGGACTGCCGACCGCCTCACCAAGGTACTGCAGCTCGGTTTCCATCAGGAGCCCGGCGCCCGCGTCCGGCAGCATCAGCCGCACGATCGCGTGCACCGAGGCGTGCGCGCGGTGCGCCGCGCCAAACGCGTCATTGACGTACACGTCGGCAAGCGACGCCAGCTTCCTCGCAAAATCCTCGTCGTCTTTCTCTTCCTCGGGATGAAACCGCAGGTTCTCGAGGAGCACCACGCCCCCGTCTGTTGCGCGCGCGACCGCCTGCTCGGCAGCCGCCCCGACGCAATCCTCGGCAAGTGATACGTCGCGCCCGAGCAGTTCGCCGGTGCGCGTCGCCACGGGACGAAGGCTCATCTCGGGGTTCGGCTTGCCTTTCGGGCGCCCGAGATGAGATGCGAGCACGACCACAGCTGCGCCGGCATCGAGCGCGTATCGAATAGTCGGCAGAGAAGCCTGGATGCGAGTGTCATCCCCGATCGTGCCGTTCTCGAGCGGTACGTTGAAATCGACCCGCAGGAACACGCGCTGGTCCTTGAGGTTGAGATCGCGAATGGTCTTTTTCGCCACAGATGCGTCCGGCGGGGCGCCAGCCCCGCCCTACAGTCCGCGTTGCACGAGCTTCAGCACGAGATCGACGCAGCGGTTCGAATAGCCCCACTCATTGTCGTACCACGAGAGGACCTTCACGAAGTCGCCGTCAATCACAGCGGTATATGCGCTGTCCACGATCGACGAGTTTGGATTGCCACGGAAATCGATGGACACGAGCTCGTCGTCTGACATCGCCAGGATGCCCTTCATCTTCCCATTCGCCGCCTCGCGGAGCGCGGCATTGACCTCTTCGCCGGTCGTCTTCTTCTCGACGATCGCGTTGAGATCGACGAGCGACACGTTGGGCGTCGGCACGCGCATCGCGATCCCGTCAAAGCGACCCTTCAGCTCGGGCATCACTTCGCCGACGGCGCTGGCGGCGCCGGTGGTCGTCGGAATGATGGAGAGTGCAGCCGCGCGCGCGCGCCGCAGATCCTTGTGCGGCAGGTCGAGAAGATTCTGATCGTTGGTATAGGAATGCACCGTCGTCATCCACGCCTTCTTGATCGTGAAACGCTCGTGGAGCACCTTGGCGATCGGCGCGAGACAGTTGGTGGTGCACGACGCGTTGGAGATGATCTGGTGCGTTGCAGGCTCGTACTTGTCGTCGTTGACGCCAAGCACGATCGTGATGTCGGGGCCTTTCGCGGGCGCGGTGATGATCACCTTCTTTGCGCCGGCGGCGAGGTGCTTCGCTGCGCCGTCGCGGTTCGTGAAGATGCCCGTGGATTCGAGCACGATCTCGACGCCCAGGTCCTTCCAGGGCAGCTGCGCCGGATCCTTTACGGACAGCACCTTGAATTCATCGCCCGCCACGGTAATGCCGTCGGCGGTCGCGCGCACGTCCGCGTGGAGATTACCGAGCACCGAGTCGTACTTGAGGAGGTGGGCCAGCGTGGCGGCGTTGGTCAGGTCGTTGACCGCGACGAAATCGATCTCCTTGTTCCCCATCGCGGCGCGCATGATGTTGCGCCCGATCCGCCCGAACCCGTTGATGCCAACTTTGACGGCCATGTCACCTCGCTCCCTTGCGCGCCATTCGTGACACGCCCCAAAACACCCGATTCTATCGACGCGCGTTGAACGCGGTCAATTGCCGCGTTATACTTCGGGCACCTTAACGGCTGCGTTTCCCGCAACTTACCGTGTATCTCCTTTACAGCATCGTTACGCTCGTGGTGTTCGTGGCGGCGTCGCCGTACTTTCTGTATCAGGCGCTGCGCCACAACAAGTACGTCGGCAGCCTCGGGCAGCGGCTCGGGTATCTCCCGGTGTCGTTCAATCTCGATGGTGACGAGTCGATCTGGGTGCACGCCGTGTCCGTGGGCGAAGTGCTCAGCGCGCGTCCACTGATCTCCGAGCTGCGTGCACGCTATCCACGGCTGCGCGTGTTCCTGTCGACGACCACGCTGACCGGGCAGCAGCTGGCACGCCGCAGCGTGTCCGACGTCGACGCCGTCTTCTACTTTCCATTCGACTGGACCTTCACCGCGCGCCGCACGCTGAATGTCGTCAAGCCACGGCTGTTCGTGATGATCGAGACCGAGATCTGGCCCAACCTGCTTCGTGAATGCCGGCGGCGCCACATCAAGACGGTGATGGTGAACGGCCGCATCTCGTACCGTTCGTACCCGCGTTACCGGATGATCCGTCCATTCATGAAACGCGTGCTCGCAGACATCGATCGCTTCTGCGTGCAGGGCGAGGAGACCGCCCGGCGCCTGGTCGAACTTGGCGCCGATCCGGCGCGGGTGACGGTCACCGGCAGCCTGAAGTTCGATTCCGTCGACGCATCGCCGACGCCAGGGCGCGGCCGCGATCGGGTCCTCCGCTTTTTCCGCATCTCGCCGAACCGTCCGGTCATCATCGCCGGCAGCACGCTGAGAGGCGAGGAGGAGCCGGTGATCCGGGCGTTCAACCGCGTGAGGACCACCGGCACCAACGCGCTGCTCATCATCGCGGCGCGCCATCCGGAGCGCTTCGACGAGGTCGAGCGCATCTGTCGCCACGAAGGCCTCTCGACGGTGAGGCGGAGCGAGCTGCCGATCGACGCCGAGCCTCGAGCCGACGCCGTCGTGCTCGACACGATCGGCGAGCTGGCGCAGCTCTATCAGGTGGCGACGGTCGTGTTCATCGGAGGAAGTCTCGTCCCCGCAGGTGGCCACAACATCCTCGAGCCGGCGTTGTACGGCAAGCCGATTGTCTTCGGACCGCACATGCAGAACTTCGACGAGATCGCCGAGACGTTCGTGACCAACGGCGCGGCGATCCAGGTGCGCTCGGAGGGCGAGTGTGAAGACACGTTGGTCAGCCTCATCGGCGATCCGGTGCGGCGCGCGCGGGTCGGCGCCGCCGCGCGTGCGCTCGTGGAATCCAACCGCGGTGCCGGGCATCGTACGCTGGCCGTGATCGGAGACCTTCTGCCCTCGGCCGAACGCGGGGTGGTCCGTCCTTTCCGCCTAACCCATTGACGGGCGAGCACCGCCAGGGATCGCGCACCGGGCTGCTCAGCGGCGTCTACGGCCGTGTGACCCAGGCGCGTCGCAACTGGTATTCCCGTCGCTCCGATCGCCGTCGCCGACTTCACCACGCTGTTATCAGCGTCGGCAATCTCGCCTCAGGCGGCAGCGGCAAGACGCCGGTCGTCGCGGCGATCGCTCGGATGCTGCGTGAACGCGGCGAACGGCCGGTCATTCTCACGCGCGGGTACGGACGTCGCGAGCGTGTGGACGGTGTTCTCGTGGTGAGTGACGGTGAACGCGTACTCGAGCCGGTCGCGCGCTCTGGCGACGAACCGCAGCTGCTCGCGCGCACGCTGGGGGGGATTCCAGTGCTCGTGTCACCCGATCGCTATCTCGCCGGATCGCTGGCGGAGCACCAGTTCGGCGCCACCGTCAGCCTGCTGGACGACGGGTTTCAGCATGTGCAGCTGGAGCGGGATATCGATCTGCTGCTCGTGTCGCCGGAGGATCTGCGGGACCGCGTGCTCCCGTCGGGGCATCTCCGCGAGCCGCTCGGCGCAGCGCGGTTCGCCGATGCACTCCTCGTGACAGGCGCCGACGACGAGGTCACACAGGTCGCGCGTGAGCTTGGACACGAGAGTGCGTTCCGGGTGTCGCCACGGTACGCGGACCTGAAAGGTCCGCGCCGCACGGAAGATCGGTATGGGTCTCTCAGTTCTGCGGGGCGGGCCTTTCAGGCCCGCCCGGCGGACCCGCAGGGTCCGCCCCGCGCGATTGCCTTTGCCGGGATCGCGCGCCCGGAGCGCTTTTTTCGTGCGCTGCGGGCGCTGGGTTGGGACGTCACGCGCGAGCTGACCTATCGCGACCACCATTGGTTTACGGCGCGGGACCTCGAGACGATCACGCGCGCGGCGCGTGAGTCGGACGCCGCGGCGATCATCACAACCGAGAAGGACGCAGTACGTCTCCCTGCGGCAACCCGCGACATTCCAATTCTCGTCCTGCCCATGACCGTCGAGATCGAGCCGGCAGGCGTCTTCGAATCGTGGCTGCTCGAGCGGCTTGCGCGTGCGCGCGCGTGTCCGCCGGCTGGTCCCGCCGAAGCGCCCGACGCGCGCAGGCGGAAGCTGCGGAGCAGCGAAGACGGATGATTCGCGCACTCGAGCTGGCGGCGGTCCGTGTCGTTGCCGCCCTTGTGTCGCTGCTGCCGATGCGCACCGTTCGGCGCTGCGGCGCGATACTCGGCCGCGTGGCCTATTCGGTGGACGGCGCGCATCGACGGATTGCGCTCGAGAACCTCGCGTCGGCGTTTCCCGCGCGACCGGAAACGGAACGGCGCGGACTCGCCCGGGCGATGTTCGGCCATTTCGGGAGCCTGCTGCTCGAATTGTTGAAGTTCGGCACGTACACGCCGGAACAGATGCGCGCGGCGGTTGATATAGAAGGGGAGGAGCGCGCGAGGCAGGCATACCAGCAGGGCCGCGGCGTGCTGTACTTCACAGGCCATTTCGGTTATTGGGAGATTCACGCGATCGTTCAGCCGCTCAACATGCATCCCGTGGCCGTTCTCGCCCGGCCGCTCGACAACGCCGGTCTGAATGAGATGCTCGAGCGGATCCGGACGCGCACAGGTAATTCGGTCATCTACCGGCAGGGCGCGGTGCGGAAAGTGCTGCGCGAGCTCGCGGCGAATCATGCCGTGGCACTCCTGATCGATCAGCACCTGCACACGCCGGATGCCGTGTATGTCGACTTCTTCAGGCGTCCTGCCGCGACGACGTCGGCGTTGGCGGCGCTTGCGTTGCGCACCGGTGCGCCGGTGGTTCCAGTGTTCGCGCTGCCGCTGCCGCGCGGCCGATATCGACTCGTGTACGAGCATCCCGTTGATCCGCCCACTGCCGACACGCCCGACGCTGTGCGAGAGTTCACCCAACGGTGCACGGACGTCCTTGAAATGTACGTCCGTCGACATCCGGAGCTGTGGTTGTGGATGCATCGGCGGTGGCGCGATCAGGATGTGACGGCGGCTGACGACCTGCTCATGCGGGATGAACCGGACGCGGAGGCGGATGTCTGATTCGCCTGTGGTCGTCGTGGCGCCGAACTGGCTCGGCGATGCCGTGATGGCGCTTCCGGCGATCGCTGACGTCAAGCGCCACTTCGCGCCCGCGCCATTGATCGTCGCCGCCCGCCGGAGTATCGCCGATCTGTTCCGCATGGTTCCCGGCGTCGACAGCGTGCTCGTATTGGAGTGGAACGGCGCGTGGTGGCGCCGGCGCGCGCTCAACGAGGACGCGATCCGCCTGCGCGAGACCGGAACAGCAACCGCGATTCTCCTGCCGAATTCCTTCTCGAGCGCGCTGCTCCCCACACGAGCGGGCATTGCTGACATCTGGGGCTACGCATCCGATCTGCGAACGCGCCTGCTGTCGCGCGCGGTGCCGCGGCCGAAGACCCCTCTGCACCAGGGGGACTACTACCAGCACCTCGTACGGGAGCTCGGAATCGAGACCGGACCGCTGGAACCCCTCTTGTCGATTCCAGCGGCCGCGGTCATTGAGGCGCGAGCGTTGCTTGCCGATCGTGGTTGGGACTCCGTCAGCCCGCTGATCGTGCTGGCACCGGGCGCGGCGTACGGAAAGGCCAAACAGTGGATTCCCTCGCACGTCGTGCGCCTGGTGACGGATCTCAGCCGCGATCGTCATGCCACGTGCGCGCTGGTGGGCAGCCGCGGAGACGCGGCAACCACCGCCGCGATCCGCGCCGCCGTGCCACGCGACTCTCGATCGCGGGTCCTCGATCTCGCAGGAACGACGACCCTCCCCGTGCTCGCCGCGATATTGAGCCTGTCGCGCACCTGTGTCGCGAACGATTCCGGCGCGATGCACCTCGCCGCCGCTGCCGGCGTGCCCGTCGTCGCCATTTTCGGATCGACCAACGAGCGCGCAACGCGTCCGCTGGCACGCGGCAACGTGCGGGCGGAAGTGCTGACCCATCCGGTCTGGTGCCGCCCCTGTATGCTTCGTGAATGCCCGATCGATCACCGCTGCATGACCGGCATTGAGCCCGGGCAGGTCCTGGCTGCCATCGATCGTGTCTGAGATGCGTCCCGCGGTATTCCTCGATCGCGACGGTACGATCATCGAGGAGCGCGGTTACCTCGATCGCATCGAACTGCTCGAACTGTATCCATTTACATGTGACGCCATCCGACTGCTCAACCGCGCCGGCTTTGCGACCGTGGTCGTCACGAACCAGGGCGGCATCGGACGTGGCATCATCGACGAGCCGTTCCTGCGTCACGTCCACGAGACGATCGATGCACGCCTCGCTGCGGGTCGCGCGCGGATCGACCGCTACTACTTCTGCCCGCATCATCCCGACGCGGTCATCCCGGAGCTGCGTCAGAAGTGCGGGTGTCGCAAGCCGGCGCCGGGCATGATCGAGCAGGCGTGCCGCGAGCTGTCGCTCGATCCACGCCGCTCGGTGATGATTGGCGATCGGCGGCTCGACGTCCTCTCGGGCAACAGCGCAGGAACCCGATCGATCCTCGTCCGCACAGGGCACGGAGGACACGAAGAGGCGATGCCGCCCGGGGCGGCACGGCCCGATGCTATCCTGAACAATTTGATGGAGGGGGTTGGTTGGATTCTGCGGACGTTCTCGCGCTGATCGACGTGCTTCCGGGCCGACGGGTGGCGGTGGTCGGCGATGTTGTGGCCGACGAGTTCGTCTACGGGCGCGTCGCGCGCGTCTCGCGTGAGGCCCCCGTGCTGATCCTCGAGTACGACTCGACACAAGTCGTGCCTGGCGGCGCGGGAAACGCGGCGAACAACGTCGCGGCAATGGGCGGTTCCGCGCTCCTGGCCTCCGTCGTTGGCCGCGACGAGCCCGGGCGGAGACTGATCCAGGCGCTTCATCCGCGCGTGAATCCGCGGACGCTTGTTCGTCCAGCCCGCCGTACGACGACCATCAAGACACGCATTCTTGCGGGGGGTATTCATTCGGCAAAACAGCAGGTTGTCCGTATCGATCGCGTGTCGAGCGGCGCGCTCGACGCGACGACGCGCGAGGCGTTTTTCCGCGCGGCCGTGTTGGCTGCGATTCGCTCGGATGCCGTGCTCGTGTCGGACTACGGCGGCGGACTGGTGTCTCCCGCGCTTGTGTCGAAGCTCCGCGCCGAGCTGACGCGGTCCGGTCACCCGGTGCCGATCCTCATCGACTCCCGTTACGGGCTTCTCAGCTACCGCGGCTTGACCGCCTGCACGCCGAACGAATCCGAAGTGGAGCAGGCGCTTGGCGTCCGAATCAATGACGACGCGCGGGTGCTCGAACGCGCCGGGCGCGAAATTCTCGAGCGGACGAAGATGCAGGCGGTGCTCATCACGCGGGGCAGCCGCGGCATGGCGCTGTTTGTGCCGCGGGAGCCGACCGTCCATATTCCGATCTTCGGATCCGACGAGATTGCGGATGTGACGGGCGCGGGGGATACCGTCATGGCGACGATGACGCTGGCGCTTGCGGCGGGGGCCACCTTCGAACTCGCGGCGCGGCTGGCGAACTACGCGGGCGGTCTCGTCGTCATGAAACGTGGCACCGCGACCGTGAGCGCGTCGGAGTTGCGCGACGCGGTAAGACGCGACGGCGCGCGCGGAGCACGACGCCGTGGGTAGGGTGGTGTCGCGGGACGAGCTGGTCCGTCGCGCCGAGGGCGAGCGCGCGGCTGGACGAACGATCGCGTTCGCGAACGGCTGTTTCGACCTGCTTCACGTCGGCCACATCCGCTATCTCGAGTCCGCGTCACGCGAAGGGGACGTGCTGGTCGTGGCCGTGAATGACGACGACTCCGTGAGGCACCTGAAGGGACCCGGACGGCCGATTCTCCCGGCGATTGACCGCGCGGAGCTCGTGGCGGCGCTTCGATGCGTCGACTACGTCGTGATTTTTCCGGAGCCCACCGTGGGTCCGCTGTTGACCGCACTCCGCCCGGACGTCCATTGCAAGGGCACGGATTACACCGTCGAATCCGTTCCGGAGCGCGACATTGTCGAGGCGTACGGCGGCCGCACCGCCATCGTCGGCGACCCGAAGGATCATTCGACGCGCGATCTCCTGTCGCGTATCGCCCGTTCGTCCACGTGAACAGCTTTTTGATCGTCCGCCTCGGATCGCTTGGGGATGTCATCCATGGCATTCCAGTCGCGGCTGCGTTGAAGAGCGAGTTTCCAAGCGGTCGAGTGGACTGGATGGTCGATCCGCGTTATGTCGAGCTGCTCGATCTCGTCACGTGCGTCGACCGCCGCATCGCGGTCGATCCGCGCGCGGTCAAACGGAGCGGCGGGCGCGAGCGGTTCCGCGAGACGATGCGCGAGCTTCGCGAGATGGATTACGACGCCGTCATCGATCTCCAGGGGCTCTTGAAGTCGGCGATGCTCGCGCGCAGTGTCGGCGGCCATCGAACGATCGGATTTCCCCGGAAACATCTGCGCGAACAGCTGGCGCGGGCCTTCTACACGGATGCGCCGGACCCGGGAGACGCGACACACGTCATCTACAAGAACCTCGCGTTGCTCGCGCCGCTGAAGGTCGACAATCGCCGGATCCGATTCCCGATCAGAATCCCGAATACCGCGACGATCGAGCAGGTCGCGGGCCGCTTCCAGCCGAACGGGTACGTGCTGATCAATCCGGGGGCGGCGTGGCCGAACAAGCAGTGGCCTCCGGACAGATTCGGAGCGGTTGCCGCAGCGGTCGCCCGCGACTTCGGGTTCAGGTCGCTGGTGCTGTGGGGCCCCGGCGAGCAGGAAATTGCGCATCACGTCGTCGAGACGTCGATGGGCGCCGCGGAAATGTCCCCGCCAACAACGATCACCGACTTGCTTGGGATCTGTCGGGACGCCCGGCTGGTGATCTCCGGAGACACCGGGCCGCTCCACATTGCGGGTGCCGTCAACACACCGATCGTCGCGCTCTTTGGCCCGACACGGCCGGAACGCAACGGGCCGTGGGGACTGTACGACGTGGCGATTTCGCGTGTGCAGCAGTGCTCGTGCGTCTACCGGCGGCAGTGCAAGAAGCCCGAGCGGTGTATCGACGACATCAGCATCGCGGAAGTAATGAGCGCCGTCCACGCGCGGATGGGCGTGCGTGGCTGACGGCAGGCGGCACCCGCGCGCCGACGCGCCGGCCATTCTTCACATCCTTGCGCGAAGGCGGGCCTGCCTCGCCGGAGCGCTTGGATGAACGTCATTCAGATCCTTGCGCGTAGGCGGGCCGGCCTCGCCGGAGCGCTCGCATGAACGTCGTTCGGATCCTTGCGCGTAGGCGGGCCCGCCTCGCCGGAGCGCTTGCATGAACGTCATTCAGATCCTTGCGCGTAGGCGGGTCGCTCTGGGATTCGCGACGGCGCTGGTGACGCTCGTACTTGCGCATCCCACGTGGGGCACGTGGCGTGCGGGATTTCTCGTGGCGCTGTCGGGTGAAGCCGTGCGGATCTGGGCGGCCGGGCACCTGGAGAAGAGCCGCGAAGTCACGCGGACTGGCCCGTATCGCTGGACGCGTCATCCGCTGTACGTGGGATCGACGATCATGGCGCTCGGGATCGTTATCGCATCGCGCAGCACAAGCGTTGGGGTGCTTGCGGCGCTGTATATGGCCGCGACGCTGACCGCCGCGATTCGAACCGAGGAAGCGTTCCTGCGCAGCGCGTTCGGTGACAACTACGATCGGTATCGCGACTCGCGCGACGAGCCGATGCGGCGCTCCTTCAGCGTCCGCCGCGCCATTCGCAACCGCGAGTATCGGGCGGCGGCTGGTTTGCTCGCGGGCTTCGCCCTTCTTGCGCTGAAGGTTGTCGGCTCCCTATAATTACGTGTTTGGGTTAACCTCGCTGAAGCCGCAAGGTGGAGGTGGGTTTGACCAGTGGGTTTTACCCGCCGAAGCCCGCCTCAGCCCGATTGGTGCAATCCGGCTGCGGGGCGGCGAAGGCAGCTTGCCCGCCGAAGCGCAGGGCGCGAAGGCGGGGGCGGTTAGCTCAGTGGTAGAGCACCGGCTTTACACGCCGGCTGTCACAGGTTCGAATCCTGTACCGCCCACCAGCACGGAAGTGCGAAGGTCGACGTTCGAAGTCTGAAGTAAGGTCGAACTTACTTCGACCTGTGAACTTCAAACTTCGAACTTGATAAATCGGGGTCGTAGTTCAGTTGGTTAGAACGCCGGCCTGTCACGCCGGAGGCCGCGGGTTCGAGTCCCGTCGACCCCGCCAATTCCCTCGCTTCGCTCGGTCCTTGACGGGATCGACGTCCTCAGGCACTCCGCCGAGACCTTCGGTCTCGGCGAGAGGGCACGAGTCCCGTCTGACCCCAAGGAAAACCGGGATTGGAGCTTGACCCCACGCTCAATGGGTCATGCCGTATAGCGCGATATCGATCCCGACCGAGTAGGCGTCCGGCGAGAACTTGAGGAAATACTCGCGGTCCTCTCCTTCGCGCTCCCAGCCATCCGGGACGTCGGTGTTGTGAAGCATCACAACCATCAGGCGGCCGTGCCCGTCGGCTATCCCACGAGCGTCCTGTGTTCCGCTACCGACGCCGCGCTCAAAAGTCCCGCCGCCGCGCCGCCAGGATTGGATCGAGGGCATCTGCGGAACGTGCGTGACCTCGAATTGTGTGTGCCAGATCGGATGGCCCATTGGAATGGTGACGATCGGATACTGCGACCGAGGCAGTGCGCGACCGATCTCCTCGTCAAATTGCTCTTTCGCGAGGGGGCCCCAGTAGTCCGAGACGAACAGGAAACCGCCTTTGAGCAAGTACTCCCGCAGTCTCACAACCTCCTGTTCGTTGAAGATCGCAGTACCCGCGTCCTCCATGAGCAGGAACGGGCACTGGAACAACGCGTTGTCCGTCAACCGGACGACGACGTGGTCCGGGTCGCCTCCCTCGGATTCCTTGCTGACGCGAGTCTTGGTCAGCTCCGAGAGCCGGATGCTGAAATTGATGTCGGCCCCGGGGTAATCCGTGTCCCAACCACGTTTCTCGCGCCGATTGCTGGTAAACATGGCGCGGCAGAAGTTGAAAGCGCCCTTGAAGGTCGTCGCCGTCGCGAATTTGGGGGGAGTGGAGCCGTAGTAGCCGCTGAAGATTCGCTGGGCGTAGCCTGTGCCTGCACCGATGGCGAGAAGTCCAATGAGGACCGTTATCGCCCACGATAGACGCCTGACGGATTTCAGGGTACTCCTCGCTCGATCCGACGGCGCCGGCCGTGCGTTCATCACGTCCGGTCAGAACACGTCGAACCTGTATGGTAGTCCGTGTCCGCCTTCTTGTGAGACCTACCGAGAGGACGACCCGATTCCCAACAATTCCGCTTGCGGGTCAGCAGTACCCAGCCCAACGTGCACCGATCCGCAGTTTTTCTTCTTGAGTTCTTCGGCCAGACGGTCGGTTGGGGTCGACCATGTCGGTCAGATGGACGGGGCGGGCTCGGACAACGGAGATGCGATGCTCCTTATCCTTTACGCCAGCGGACGTAGGACGTGCCGGATTGCTTGCCTTCCGACACCCGCGATTGTAGAGGCGGGGACTGGCCCCGCCTCGGCGTCGGTTCTGACTACTTGATCTGAATGTTGCCGCCGATCAACCTGCTTGGTCCGTTCGAGTAGGTCGTCGTCGTGATACCGAAGGTGTCCTCAGACCCAGGCTCGCCGCAGTCGTCGACGTCTACGGTATAGCGCTCCGATGTGGTCCCTGCGGGCCGGATCACCGCGGCGATGCCGGTGAACGCGACCGCGTGGAACGCGCGCGACGCGACGTTCTCGATGGTGATTGCCGGAATTGACTCCGATCCGACCCCGGCTGAAGCGTTGAAGCGCTGGGGCCGTGCCTACTGGAGCGCAGTTCACCCGTTCAACCTTGGCGGCGCCTACGTCAACTTCATGATGGACGACGAAGCCGACGGGCGTCTCCAGGCGA
>Ga0070699_100001873_pt1 | contig 19028 bp, 22 predicted proteins | sample KBSK1503metaG_FD_65473 | JGI IMG/M metagenome (GOLD analysis project Ga0070699, IMG submission 65473) | Corn, switchgrass and miscanthus rhizosphere microbial communities from Kellogg Biological Station, Michigan, USA - KBS K1-50-3 metaG | ecosystem: Host-associated > Plants > Roots >... | reverse complement strand
CCCGACCCCCATGCGCTTAGCAATCCTCCTTGCCTCCCTTGCTGCGGCGCCGCTCCTGGCCCAGGCCCCCGCTCCTCTCCAGGACGATTCGCCCTGCCGCCGTCTCGAGCTCCCCCCCGACACTGATCCGCACCGGCGCCGGCATGACCGGTCCGGCCTACTGGCAGCAGCGGGTGGACTATGTCATCAAGGCGGCGCTCGACACCGCCGCCAGGGCGGTGATCGACGAGGAGCGCATCAGCTACACGAACAACTCGCCCGACACGCTGCGCTACCTCTGGCTCCAGCGCGTTCTACCTGGAGTGCGGCAGCTTCGGCTGAGCCTCCCCGTCCCGGCGAACATGCTCGTGGGAGCGACCGGCACGCTCCGGAACCCCGAGCAGGTGCTCACGGCGACCCAGCGGGCCCGGCTCGCGGAGGCGCGCCGGAGCGAGCGGACGGTGGTGATCCGGGCCAAGAGCGAGATCGCCGACCCGGCCTCGCGCCCCGCGCCGCCGGGCGGCGCTCTCACCTGGCACTTCACGGCGGACAGCGTGCGTGACTTCGCCTGGGCTGCGGGGGGTCATGTCATCTGGGGACGCCGTCGGCGCCAACCAGGGCAAGCTGCTGGTGATGAGTTTCTACCCGCCGTCGGCGGACTCCATCTGGAACCGGGCGTCCGAGTACGGCAAGCTCGCCATCGAGCGGTACTCGAAGCAGTGGTGGCCGTATCCCTATCCCGTCGCCACCAACATCAACGGCATCGAAGGCGGCATGGAGTACCCGATGATCGTCTTCTGCCACAACCGGACGACGCCCGAAGGCCTCTACAGCGTCACCGATCACGAGTTCGGCCACACCTGGTTTCCGATGCTGGTCGGGAGCAACGAGCGCCTATACGGCTGGCAGGATGAAGGGTTCAATACCTTCATGAACTACTACAACTGGGAGGCCCACTACCCCGGCCGGCACAACCGGCGGGGCGGGGCGGAGGAGTATCTCAAGTACGTCAAGTCGGGCGAGCCGCAGGAGACGATCATGACGCCGCCGGACCGGCTGCACGACGTCGGGCAGCTGGTCTACAACAAGCCAGGGCTGGGCCTGCGGCTCCTGCGCGACGTCGTGCTCGGGCCCGACCGGTTCGACCCGGCATTCGGGGAGTACATCCGGCGGTGGGCCTACAAGCACCCCACGCCGGCCGATTTCTTCCGGACGATCGAGGACGGGGTGGGCGAGGATCTGAGCTGGTTCTGGCGGGGCTGGTTCTACACCACGGGGACCATCGACCAGGCCGTGGATTCGGTGACGGTCTCCGACAGCGCCGGCGTCACCTCGCGGATCTACCTCCGGAGCGTTGGTGGCATCCCCATGCCGGTGGACCTCGCCCTCACCATTGGCGGCGGCGGGAGTATCCGACGTAAACTTCCGGTCGAGATCTGGTTCCACGGCGATGCGTACGTGGCCCTGGTGCCGGGCGACGTGACCGGGGTCCGGATCGATCCGGACCAGGTGTTACCCGATGTAGATCGCTCCAACAACCAGTGGCCGCAGTCCAGGCCGTGACCCCCGCTTGCCACCCGAGGACGGGGCGACCCCGGTGCATAGAGGAGGATGACCCATGAGCCACTTCCTGGTGGTCGTCGAGGCGGTGCTGGTAGCGGTGCTGGGTGGAGGGGCGTTCTTCCGCGGCCGTCGGTGGTGGCGCTACCGGTTGCTCGTACCGACCGTCCTCGCTCTCGTCATCTGTGAGCTCGCGCCGGTGGTCCTCGACGTGAGCTCGGACCTCGGCGAGCTGGCGATTGCCGGGCTCCTGCTGGCGCAAGGCACGCTCATGTATGTCATGCTGCGGAAGGAGCAGGCGGAGCACGCGCTCTTGCTCGAGCGCATCAAGGTCATGCTGCAGGACCGGGTGCACAACAAGCTCCAGGTACTTGCCGGGGTCGCGGACGGCAGCGCCGAGGTGTTCCATGCCATCAAGGAGATCGCCGAGGCCATCGACGAGCTCAGTGACGTGACGCTGTCCAAGTGGGAAGCCCGGTATTCCGTGCCTCTCGACACGCGGCAGCACGCCTGACGCCGCAGTGGGGCGTCGTCATTCCCCGCTGCCACCATCGGCGGCCGGGCTGCGTCCCAGCAGGGCCCGCAGGTAGTCGCGGTTCATCCGCGAGATCGTCTCGATTCCGATCTGCTTAGGGCAGGCCTCCTGACACTCGCCGAACAGGGTGCAGCCGCCGAAGCCCTCGACGTCCATCTGCCGCACCATGCCCAGCGCCCGACGCTGCCGCTCCGGCTGACCCTGCGGCAGGAGGCCGAGGTGGGTGATCTTGGCGGCTGTGAAGAGCGAGGCGGAGCCGTTCGGGCAGGCTGCGACGCACGCTCCGCAGCCGATGCATTGGGCGGCGTCCATGGCCCGGTCGACGTCGCCCTTGGGGATCGGGATGCTGTTCCCGTCCTGGGCGCCGCCGGTGTTCACCGAGATGAAGCCCCCCGCCTGGATGATCCGGTCGAAGGCGCTCCGGTCCACCACGAGATCCCGGATCACCGGGAACGCGCGCGCCCGCCACGGCTCGATCGTAATCACGTCGCCGTCGGCGAAGCGGCGCATGTGCAGCTGGCAGGCGGCCGTGGCCCGTTCCGGGCCGTGCGCCACCCCATTGATCATCATGCCGCAGGAGCCGCAGATCCCTTCCCGGCAATCGTGATCGAATGCGATGGGCGCCTCGCCCTGCTGCGCCAGGCGGTCGTTCACGACGTCGAGCATTTCGAGGAACGATGCGTCGGGGCTGATGCCCCGGGCGTCGTAGTCGACGAAGCGGCCGGCCGCGGTGGGGCCAGGTTGGCGCCAGATGCGGAGTTTGAGGTTCAGAGTAGGCATTGGTGATTAGCTGTTAGCTTCACTTATAACTCCGCGCTGCCAGCTTGACGTTGTCAAACACCAACGGCTCCTTGTGCAGGCATGGCTCCTGCCCCTCCCCGCGCCATGCCCAGGCCGCGACGTAGGCGAATCGCTCGTCATCGCGCTTCGCCTCGCCGTCCTCGGTCTGGTACTCCTCGCGGAAGTGACCGCCGCAGGACTCCTCCCGGTGCAGCGCGTCCCGGCAGATGAGCTCGCCCAGCTCGAGGAAGTCCGCCACCCGCCCTGCCTTTTCCAGCGCCTGGTTCAGCTCAGCGTCGCTCCCCGGCACGTTCACGTTGCGCCAGAACTCCTCGCGCAGCGCCGGGATCCGCTGAATCGCCTCCCGCAGGCCGTCGGTCCGCCGGGCCATGCCGCACTTGTCCCACATCAGCTTGCCCAGCTCGCGGTGGAAGGAGTCGACGGTGCGCTTCCCCGTAATCGACAGCAACGTCCGCACCCGCTGGTTGACGGCCCCCTCGACCCGCACCACCTCGCCGTGGCTGGCGTCCACCCGGTCGAGCCGGGCTCCGGCCAGGTAGTTGCCGATGGTGCTGGGCAGGATGAAGTACCCGTCGGCCAGGCCCTGCATCAGCGCGCTCGCCCCCAGCCGGTTGGCGCCGTGATCGGAGAAGTTCGCTTCGCCGATCACGAAGAGCCCGGGGATCGTACTCATCAGGTCGTAGTCCACCCAGAGCCCGCCCATCGTGTAATGGACGGCAGGGTAGATCCGCATCGGCACGCGGTATGGGTTCTCGTCCGTAATCCGCTGGTACATCTCGAACAGGTTGCCGTAGCGCTCGCAGATCTTGTCCTCCCCGAGGCGCTTGATGGCATCGGCGAAGTCGAGGTACACGCCCAGGCCGCCGGGACCGACCCCTCGGCCGTCGTCGCACGCTTCCTTGGCCGCCCGGCTGGCGACGTCGCGAGGCGCGAGATTGCCGAAGCTGGGGTACTTCCGCTCGAGGTAGTAGTCCCGCTCGTCCTCGGGGATCTCGCCGGGCGGGCGCTTGTCGTCCCGCCGCTTGGGGACCCAGACCCGTCCGTCGTTCCGGAGCGACTCGCTCATCAGCGTGAGCTTGGACTGGTAGTCGCCGCTCACGGGAATGCAGGTGGGGTGGATCTGGGTGTAGCACGGGTTGCCGAAGAGCGCGCCCCGCTTGTGCGCGCGCCAGATCGCGGTGGCGTTGGAGCCCTTGGCGTTGGTCGAGAGATAGAAGACGTTCCCGTAGCCGCCGGTGCCAAGGACGACCGCGTCGCCCAGGTGAGACGAGATCTCCCCGGTCACCATGTCCCGCACCACGATGCCGCGGGCCTGGCCGCCGATCACGATCAGGTCCAGCATCTCGGTCCGGGGAAACATCACGACGCCGCCCCGAGCGATCTCCTTCTCCAGCGCCTGGTAAGCTCCGAGCAGGAGCTGCTGGCCGGTCTGGCCGCGGGCGTAGAACGTGCGCGAGACCTGCGCGCCGCCGAAGGACCGGTTGGCGAGGAGGCCGCCGTACTCCCGGGCGAAGGGCACGCCCTGGGCGACGCACTGGTCGATGATGTTGACGCTGATCTGGGCGAGGCGGTAGACGTTGGCCTCCCGCGCGCGGAAGTCCCCGCCCTTCACCGTGTCGTAGAACAGACGCCAGATGCTGTCGCCGTCGTTCGGGTAATTCTTGGCCGCGTTGATGCCTCCCTGTGCCGCGATCGAATGGGCGCGCCGCGGGGAGTCCTGGAAGCAGAAGCACTTCACATTGTAGCCCAGCTCGCTGAGCGAGGCCGCCGCGCTACCGCCCGCGAGCCCGCTGCCGACCACCAGCACCGTGTGCTTCCGCTTGTTGGCGGGGCTCACGAGGCGGAGGTCGAAGCGGTGCCGGTCCCACTTCTCCTGCAAGGGGCCGGGGGGGACGCGGGCGTTCAGGTCCATGAAAGACTCCGAAGAGACGTGAACAGTGAACAGTGAACAGGGGGCTCGGTGCCACGCTGGCCGTCCTGTTTACTGTTTACCGTTCACTGTTCACGCCGTTCATTTTACCCACCCGAAGAACACGGCCACCGGCACCAGCGCGAATCCGCCCGCCACCACTACGGCCACGAGCACCGCCACCGGCCGATGCCGCAGATTCCGCGCGGGGGTCTCGGCGCCCAGGGTGCGCACCGAGCTCCAGGCGCCATGGTAGAGATGGAGCCCGAGAGCCGTCATCGCGGCGACGTAGAACAGCGTCACCCACCAGATCCGGAAGCTCCCGGTAACGTTGCCGTACACGTCGCCCGGGGTAAACGTGCCGGCGGGGCGGACGGTGCCGGTGGTGAAGTGGAGTATGTGCAGCACGATGAAGACGAGCAGCAGCACCCCGCCCCAGCGCATGGTGCGGGACGCGAACGTGGACACCTGGGGCGCCCGCCTGTGGTAGTCCACGGGGCGCGCGGCCCGGTCCCGCCGGGTGAGCTGCCACGCGGCCACCACGTGCAGGAGCACCGCAGCAACCAGGACGACGCGAACCACCCAGAGCACCTCGTTGAGCGGGCCGTGCAGCAGCGCACCGTAGGCGTTGAGCCGCTCGGGGCCCTGGAACACCTGGAGGTTGCCGACCATGTGGCCGATCACGAAGCCGATCCCTACCAGCCCGGTGATCGCCATGACGACCTTCTTGCCCACCGCGCTGTCCCAGAACGCGCGCAGCCTCCCGGCCCGTGACCCGCCGATCTCGCGAATGCCGCTTGTCATACGGTCGACTGGATCGCCCGCACCGCCTCGGCGGACTGGTGGAGGTCCCGGCGCTCGGCTGCGGTGAGCGTGACCTCGACGATCCCCTCGAGCCCCTGCCGCCCGAGCTTGCAGGGCACACCGCAGAAGACGTCGGTGAGGCCGTATTCGCCCTTGAGCCAGGCGGCGCAAGGGAGAACGCGCTGCTTGTCCAGTACGATGGCCTCGACCATCTGGACGGCGGCGGCGCTAGGGGCGTAGTAGGCCGAGCCGGTCTTGAGGTGGGCAACGATCTCGGCTCCGCCGTTCCGGGTACGCTCCACGATCGCCGCCAGCTTCTCGGGCGCCAGAAGCTGCGTCACCGGAATCCCGGAGATCGTGGTGTAGGACACGAGGGGCACCATGGTGTCGCCATGGCCGCCGAGGACCATCGCCTGGATGTCTTCGACGGACACGCCGAGCGCCTCCGCGAGGAACATCCGGTAGCGCGCGGTGTCCAGCACTCCCGCCATGCCGATCACCCGCTCGCGCGGAAAGCCGGTGGCCTTGAGCGCCACGTAGCACATCACGTCGAGCGGATTGGAGACGACGATGACGATCGCGCCGGGGGCGACACGCTTGATCTGCTCGCCGACCGACCGGACGATCCCCGCGTTGGTCTTCACCAGGTCGTCGCGGCTCATGCCCGGCTTCCGCGCGATCCCCGCCGTAACCACGAACAGCTCGGCCCCCGCCGCATCGTCGTAGCTCTGGCCGCCGATCACCCGGGTGTCGAACCCCTCGATCGGTCCGGACTGCCACTGGTCGAGCGCCTTGCCCTGAGGCACGCCCTCGATGACGTCGATCATGACGACGGTCCGCGCCAGCGACTTCTCCGCCAGCCGCTGGGCCGCTGTGGCCCCGACGTTACCCGCCCCGACCACTGCGATCTTCGTGAGCATGGAGTCGGCTCAATCCGTCGAATCGGTTGGTGGGGCCCGGTGACCGCCCCGCCGCAAAGGACCAAAAGTATAGCACGCAGCGGGCGCCCGAGGCAGGCGCCGCGCGCCGCGCGCGGCCCCCGAACCCGGCCGTTTCCCCGCCCTCCTCACACCCCCTCGGCTTGCTCCGGCTGGGACACGCCGAGTCGGCGAAGTCCCTCGTACAACACGACGCTCACCGCGTTCGCGAGGTTGAGGCTCCGGACGTCGCCCGGCATGGGAATGCGGAAGCAACGCTCCGGATGCTTCTCCAGGATCCGCGCGGGCAGGCCGTCGGTCTCGTTCCCGAACACGAGGCAGCTGTTGGCGCGGAAGGGCGCGTAGTGATAATCGCGGGTGGCATTGGCGGAGAAATAGAGGCAGCGCTCGCGGGCGATGGCCTCGCGGAACGCCCGCCAGCCTGGATGGACCCAGAGATCTACCCGGTCCCAGTAGTCGAGCCCGGCTCGCCGCACTTCCCGCTCATCCAGCGAGAAGCCGAGGGGCTCGATCAGATGGAGGGGGGTGTCCGTGGCGGCACAGAGCCGCGCGATGTTGCCGGTGTTAGGGGGGATGCGCGGCTCGATGAGGGCGACATGAAGGGCCACCGGTTAGCCCCGCTCAGCCGCCACGGGTGTGCATCTCGCGCCGTGGGTCGGCCCGGAGGCCGTCGAGTCCGTAGAGCACCGTGCGCTCGGGGACGGCGCGCCGCTCCTCGGCGCCCCGGTCGGTGCGGGCCTCCCACCCGCGCCGGACGATGGCCATCAGCTCCTCGTCGGGCGCGCCCATCCGGAGCGGCTCGCGCAGATCCACGCCGTCGGCGGCATACAGGCACAGGAACCAGGTGCCGTCGGCGGTGAGCCGGCTGCGGTCGCAGGTTCGGCAGAACGGCGCCGTGGTGGACGCGATGACGCCGAAGGTCGTGCCGTCAGGCAGCCGGAAACGCTCGGCCGGCGCTGGCCCGGGTTCGCCGAGCGGCTCGACGGCACCGTACCGCCGCGCCAGCCGATCGAGGATCTCCCGCTGCGACACCACCTGGTCCATGCTCCACAGCGTGGCGCCGCCGACGTCCATGTACTCGATGAAGCGAACCTCGGCGTCGTGCCCGCGGGCGAACTCGACCAGGTCCACAAGCTCGTCATCGTTGTACCCTCGGATCACGACCGTGTTCAGCTTGACCCGGCGGAATCCGACGGCCCGGGCGACGGCGATGCCCTCCACCACGTCCGCGTGGCGAGCGCTCTTGGCGAACTGGAGCATCCGCTCGGGCTGGAGGGTGTCCAGGCTTACGGTGATCCGGTCGAGCCCGGCGTCGCGCAGCGCGGCGGCATGGCGCGCGAGCAGGAGACCGTTGGTGGTGAGAGCCAGATCGGCGATGGCGTCGTTCCCGGCAAGCTGGCGCACCAGCTCCGGCAGATCGTGGCGGAGCAACGGCTCGCCGCCGGTCAGCCGTACCTTCGTCACGCCCAGGGCCGTGAAGACCCGCACCAGCCGCTCAGTCTCCTCGAAGGAGAGGATCGAGCGCCGCGGCAGCCACACGTAGTCGTCTTCCGGCATGCAATAGCGGCAGCGAAGGTTGCAGCGGTCGGTGACGGAGACGCGGAGGCTGCCGAGCGGACGGCCGAGTCGGTCGAGCATCAGACGCCCCAGTCGGTGTGACCGGCGGGGTCGGGCGCGGCCGGGACTTCCGGTGCGGCATCCGGCCGGCGCTCCGCCGGCTTTCCGGCCCCCGTCGGATCGACCCAGGCGACCGTGCCGTCGGCGAACGCCTCGCGCTTCCAGATCGGCACCCGGCGCTTCACCTGCTCGATGACGTACCGGCAGGCCGCGAACGCGGCGTCCCGATGCGCCGCCGCGGCGGCGATCGCGACGGCGGCGTCGCCGACCTCGAGGGTGCCCGTGCGATGCTCGAGCACCACGCGCACCTCCCACTTGGCCTCGGCCTCGGCGACGACGCGCGCGCACTCCGCCTCCGCCATCGCGGCGTAAACGGAGTACTCCAGGCGCAGCACCGCGCGGCCTTCGTGATGGTCGCGCACCACGCCCAGGAAGCAGGCGATACCGCCGCGCTCCGGTGACGCCACCTGCGCGACCAGCTTGGCAAGGTCCAACGGTTGTTCGCTGAGGAAGCCCACGTCACCCTCCGGCGAGCGGTGGAAGAATCGCGATCTCGTCGCCGGCCGACACAGGGGTGTCGAGCCGGGCGTGCGCGAGGTTCACCGCACAGAGGGGACGCTCGGGAAGGCGGGCGCCGGCCGGCAGGCTGCGGAGCTGACGCAGGACCGCGCTCACGGTGGCCGGCGCTGGAAGCGTGAGCGTGAGCGACGCTTGACCCACGGCCTCCGCGTAGCTCGCGAAGAGCAGCACGCGGACGGTCACGGTCGAAGCAGTGGAAACGGTCATCGGCTCGAAGCAGCCGCTCGGGGAGCGGCGGGGTTGCCCGGCTGGACGGTCAGGGAGCGCGGCTCAGGCGCCGGCTCCCTGCACGGGCTCACCGTGCTCCGGTGAGGACTCTTCCGCAACAAGCGCCCGTAACTCTTTGCTGGGCTTGAAGACCGGAACCGGACGGGCGGCGACTTCAACCGGGTCACCCGTCCGCGGGTTGCGGGCCATCCGCGTCTTGCGGCGGCGGATCTTGAACGTGCCGAAACCCCGTACCTCGATGTTCTGCTGCTGCTTCAACGCGTCCTTCACCGCTTCGAGGAAGGCGTCCACCACTCGGGCGCAGTCCTTCTTCGAGATCATCGGACCCGCGGTACGGGCGATCGAAGCGGTCACCTGCTCCACGAGATCGGCCTTGGTCATGCTCCCCCCAGGAGGGTCACGGACGAGCGGAGCCACCGGCGGCTCCCGAGGGCGATTGTAGGGGCTTAAGCGTTGACTGTCAAGGGGTTGGGGATTTGGCGGCCGATCCGGCCTGCACCAGCCTCAGGAATTCACCGAAGTGAGGGTGGGCGTCATGGGGTCCGGGCGAGGCTTCCGGGTGATATTGCACGGCGAAGAGCGGAAGTTCGCGATGGCGAACACCTTCGATCGTTCCGTCGTTGAGATTGAGGTGCGTCACCTCGAGATCGGGGGCGCCCGGCACCCCGGATTCGTCGCCCACCACGGCGAAACCGTGATTCTGCGTGGTGATGAGCACCCGTCCCGTGGTGAGCTCACGCACCGGATGATTGCCGCCTCGGTGCCCGTAGGAAAGCTTGGCCGTCTTCCCGCCGTAGGCGATACCGATCAGCTGATGCCCCAGGCAGATACCGAACGTGGGGAGACCCCGTCCCGTCAGCTCGCGGATGGGATCGAAGGTGTAGCTCACCGCGGCGGGATCGCCCGGCCCGTTGCTCAGAAAGAGCCCGTCCGGCTCAAGCTCGCGCACCGCGGCGGCGGGCGTCTCGGCGGGCACCACCGTGACCCGGCAGCCCGTCGCGACCAGCATCCGGATGATGTTGCGCTTCATGCCGTAGTCGTAAGCCACGACGTGCGGCCCTTCGCCGTAGGTCGCACGCTCCTTGACTGAGGCGCGGGAGGCGAGGTCCAGCCCCTCCATCCGGCGCGACGCGAGCAGATGCGCCGTGAGCTCGCGCGAGGGCTGCCGCCCCTCCGCCAGAACGCCGCGCATGGCGCCGCGCTCCCGGATGTGGCGGGTGAGCCGCCGGGTGTCCACGCCTTCGACGAGCGGCACGCCGGCCTGTGCCAGCCACTGGTCCAGCGGCAGCTCGGCGCGCCAGTTGGACGGGTGCCGCGCCAGCTCGCGCACCACGACTCCGCTCACCTGCGGCCGCTCCGATTCCATGTCCTCGGCGTTCACCCCGTAGTTCCCGATCATCGGCGCGGTCATCGTGACGATCTGGCCGAGATAGCTCGGATCGGTGAACGTCTCCTGGTAACCGGAGAGGTTGGTGGTGAAGACGACCTCGCCGAACGACGGCTCGATCGGGCGGGGAGCGGTGCCCGGGAACCAGGCGCCGTCCTCCAGCAAAACGAAGGCGGGGCGATCGGTCACCCGGCCACCCCGCGATGAAGCATCGTCACTGCTTGGGCTGCGCCCCGGGCGGGGGCGTCGCGCTTTGAGGGGCGGGCGTTTGCTGAGCCGGCGCCGCGGGCTGCTGGCCGGCCGCTGCCGGCGGCGTTGTCGCCCCCGGCTGGGCGGGTGCCGGCGCGGAGGTCCCGGCCGCGGGGCCCGAGGGCTGAGTAGTACCCGGAAACGTGGGGAGCGACGCGGGCGTGGCTGCGCGGAGCTTCTCCTGGAGCGCACTTGAGTTCCCCCCGCGCGGCACGAACGACAGGATCAGGGAGAGCGCAAGGAAGATCGCGCCGCACCACCAGGTGGCCTTGGTCAGGATCGTCACCGCCTGGCGCCCGCCCAAGACCGTGTCCGTGGTGCCGCTGCCGCCGAGCGAGGCAAGGCCGCCCCCCTGGCCGGCCTGGAGCAGCACCACGACCGAGAGGAGGATCGCGTCGAGGATGAGGATCACGAGCAGGAAGTAGAACATGGCGGGGAACGATAGGGCCGCGACAGGCCGAAATCAACCGACGCAGACAGCGGTCAGCCGCCTACACCGACGATCTCCGCCCATCCCTCCGCGGCTAGGCTTGCCCCGCCGACCAGGACCCCATCGAGGTCCGGCTCCGCCAGCAGCGCGAGCGCGTTTCCGGCGTTCACGCTGCCGCCGTAGAGGACGCGCACCCGGCCGGGCCAACCCCGCTCGGTCAGATGCCGGCGGATGTACCGGTGCACGTCGGCCGCGTCCTTCGGGGTGGCGTTGCGCCCGGTGCCGATCGCCCACACCGGCTCGTAGGCGACGAGGACGCGGGCGCGGTCGCCGGCGTCGGCGACGAGCGCAGAGACGGGCTCGAGCTGGCGCCGCACCGCCTCTTCGGTCCGCCCCGCCTCCCGCTCGGCCAGCGTCTCACCGACGCAGAGAAGCGGCGTCACGCCGGCGGCGAGGGCGGCGGCCACTTTCCGGGCGCTCTGCTCGTCCGTCTCGCCGAACAGGTGTCGACGCTCGGAATGGCCCACCAGGGTCAGCGTCGCACCGACTTCGGCCGCGTGCGCCAGCGACAGCTCGCCGGTGAAGGCACCCTTGAGCTCCCAGTGGACGTTCTGCGCGCCGACCCGGATGTCCGACCGACGGCGGAACGCGTCAGCCAGACTCGCGAGGGAGACGGCCGGGGGGAAGAACCAGAGGTCGCGATCGGGGACCGGCCGGGTGAGCTCGAGAAACCGCGCGGCGAACTCGCGGGCCGCGGACGGGCCGTGATGGAGCTTCCAGTTGGCGGCGTAGATGAGAGGGCGCATGGGGACAGTGAACAGTAAACAGTGAACGGTGAACAGGGGGCCGCCGTTCGGGCGCTGGCCTCCCTGTGCCCGGTCAGCCGCCCATCAACCCTGTTCACTGTTTACTGTTCACTGTTCACTGTGTTACCTCGTCCAGCGCCGCCACCCCCGGCAGCACCTTCCCCTCGAGAAACTCCAGACTCGCGCCTCCCCCGGTGGAGACGTGGGTCACCTGATCGGTCAGACCCGCTTGGGCCAGCGCGGCGGCCGAGTCGCCGCCGCCCACGACAGTGACCGCGCCCCGGCGTGTGGCCCGCGCCAGCGCATGAGCCACCGCCAGGGTGCCATGATTGAACGGCGGCGTCTCGAACACGCCCATCGGGCCGTTCCACATGACCGTCCCTGCGGGCTCGATGATCGCGGCGAAGTCCTGCTCGGTGAGCGGGTCGATGTCGAACATGGCCCAGCCCGGGGGGATCTGGTCGCGGCGGACCGTGCGGATGGTGATGCCCGGCTCCAGCTTCCGGGCGAGCACGGCCCCGCTCGGCAGCATGAGCTTGCGATCGGCCTTCCGGATCAGCTCCCGGGCGAGCGACACCCGGTCGGCCTCCACCAGCGAGGTGCCCGTCTCCAGGCCCATGGCCTTGAAGAAGGTACAGGCCATCGCGCCGCCGATCACGATCTCGTCCACCCTGGGCAGCAGGGCCTCGATGAGGTCGATCTTCCCGCTGATCTTGGCGCCGCCCAGCACCGCGACGAACGGGCGCTTGGGCTGGTCCAGCGCATCGCCCAGATACTTGAGCTCGCGCTCCATGAGGAACCCGGAGACCGCCGGTTTGAGGATCCGGGCGACGGCCTCGGTGCTCGCGTGCGCCCGGTGCGCCGAGCCGAATGCGTCGTTCACGAAAAAGTCGCCGAGAGCCGCGAAGCCCTCCGCCAGCGCGAGGTCGTTCTTCTCCTCCCCCGGGTAGAACCGGGTGTTCTCCACCACGGCGACCCCGCCCCGGGGCAGCCGTTTGCTCGCGGCCACGGCCTCAGCGGTGAGGGGGTCGCGAATGAACGTGACCGGGGCACCCAGGAGGTGCTCCAGCGCGCGGATGCAGGGCTCGAGGGAAAAGGCGGGATCGGGCCGGCCCTTCGGCCGGCCGAGGTGCGACAGGAGGACGACGCGGGCGCCGCGCTCGCGGAGGTACTTGATCGTGGGAAGCGCGGCGCGAATTCGAGTGTCGTCGGTGACCACGCCGTTCTTGACCGGGCAGTTGAAATCCACGCGGACGAGCGCTCGCCGGCCCTCGAGCGCCGCCGGTGCCAGCGACTCGAGGGTTCGCTTCACGATCGGGCTCCGACATAGCGCAGCAGATCCGCGCATCGGGCAGAGTAGCCCATCTCGTTGTCGTACCAGCTCGTCACGTTGACAAGCGTGCCGTTCACGACATTGGTCGAGAGCGCGTCGACGGTGCTGGACGCCAGGTTGCCGATGTAATCCACCGACACGAGCGGCTCCTCGCTCACGGCCAGGATGCCTTTGAGCGGTCCCTGGGCCGCCGCCTGGCGGAACGCGTCGTTCACCGCGTCGTTGCTCGTGGGCTTCTCGACGACGCAGGTGAGCGCCACGACCGAGACGTCGGGTGTGGGCACGCGAAGGGATACGCCGTCGATCTTGCCCTTCACTTCGGGCAGGACGAGCGCGGTGGCCTTGGCGGCGCCCGTCGTGGTCGGGATGATGGACAGCGCGGCGGCGCGCGCCCGGCGCAGGTCCTTGTGGGGAAGGTCGAGGATCTGCTGGTCGTTGGTGTACGAGTGCACCGTGGTCATGAATCCGCTCACGAAGCCGAACCGGTCGAGGATGACCTTGACCACCGGCACGAGACAGTTCGTCGTGCAGCTCGCGTTGGAGATCACGTGGTGCTTCGCGGGGTCGTACTTCTCGTGGTTCACCCCCACCACGACCGTGATGTCTTCCTTCTTGGCGGGCGCGGAGATGACCACCTTCTTCGCGCCGGCGGTGAGATGCGCGGCGGCCTGCTCCCGGTCGGTGAAGCGGCCGGTGGATTCGAGCACCAGATCCACGCCGAGCGCCTTCCAGGGCAGCTTGGCCGGATCGCGCTCGGACAGGACCTTCACCAGCTTGCCGTCCACCAGAATCCCGTCGGCCGCGGCCTCGACGGTACCGGCGTAGCGGCCGTGCACCGAGTCGTACTTGAGGAGGTGTGCGAGTGTGCGGATGTCGGTGATGTCGTTCACCGCGACGAACTCGAGGTCCTTCGCACCCATGCGCGCCGCCGCCCGGACGACGTTACGCCCGATGCGACCGAAGCCATTGATGCCGATGCGGATCGCCATGCGCGCTCCCGGAAAGCTGTTAGCTATTAGCCGTCAGCAGCCATTAGCTAACGGCTAATAGCTAATGGCTAACGGCTCTTCCAAACGTCACTGCATCCACCTTCCCCGCGCCGGCCGCCACCAATGCCTCAGCGGCGGCGAGCAGCGTCGCCCCGGTGGTGAAAACGTCGTCCACCAGCACCGCGCGAAGCCCGCGCGCCCGGGTCGCCGCGAAGGCGCCCGCGACGTTGGCCAGCCGCTCGTCCGGCGTGAGCGCAGTCTGGGTGCGCGTGGCGCGCGTGCGGCGGAGCACGTCGGTCCGCACCCGGAGCCCGAGGCGGGCGCCCAACGCCGCCGCCAGACGCTCGCTCTGGTTGTATCCTCGGAGCCGCTCCCGGCGCGGGGCCAACGGAACCGGTATCAAGAATACCCCGGTGGTCAATGGCTCCAGGCCGGTCATGACGAGCGCCATCGCTTCGGTGACCCGCCACCACCCCTCGTACTTGAGCCGGTGCACCGCGTCCCGCGCCCCGCCGTTGAGGCAGACCGCGCTTCGCACGACGCCGAGGCCCGCCGGCCAGCCGGAACACAGGCGGCAGTGCTCGTCGGGCTCGAGCGGCTCCCCGCAGCGGGGACAGACCGGGTGCGGCACCGCGCGCCAGCGGCTCCGGCACAGGCCGCAGACAAGCGCATCGTCCTCCGCGGGCCCGATCGGCCGGCGACAGAGGAGGCACTCCGCCGGCAGCAGCCAGCGCTCGAGCCCCCGCACGACACCGGCGACTCGCTCGGCGCGTCCCAACGCGGGCGTCTCAGCGCAGGGCCGCATCGACGGCCGCCCGCATGATCTCCCGCGGCGCGGGCACGCCGGGAAACCACCGCTCGAACGCCGCGGCGCCTTGCGCGACGAGCATCCCCCGCCCGTCCGCGGCGCGGACGCCGTTCGCTCTCAGCATGTGGATCCAGGGCGTCTCGCCCCGGCTGTACACCAGATCCAGCGCCACGACGGCGGCGGGGGCCAGCTGTAACGGGATCGGCAGCAGGTCCCGCGAGCCCAGCCCCAGGGGCGTCGCGTTGATGAGGACCCCGCACGTCTCGCGGGGCACGACAGCGACCCCCGCCGACCGGACCCAATCCTCGAAGCTGGCCTGGCGTGCGGGGTCGCGGGACAGGACGGCGATGCCGGCGCCGCGCTCGCGCGCCGCTCCGGCGACCGCCCGAGCGGAGCCGCCGGTCCCGGCCACGAGCCAGCCCGAATCCGGCGGCGCGAGCTGGTCGAGCGCATCCAGCAAGCCCTCCGCATCGGTGTTGTCCCCGACGCTCTCGCCGCCAACACCCCAGAAGGTGTTGCAGGCGCCGAACAACCGAGCGCGGTCATGCAGCCGGCGCACCGCGCCCGCCGCGACCTCCTTGTGCGGGATGGTGATGTTGCCCCCGCCGCCCGCGGCAACGAGCGCCCGGATCAGCGGCTCGACGTCCTCGGCGCTGCACCGGAGCGGCACGTAGGCCGCCTCGAGGCCGAGGGCGTGGAAGGCCGCGTTGTGCATCGCGGGAGAGAGCGAGTGGGAGACGGGGTCGCCGAGCAGAGCGAAGACGCGGGTCCGGCCGCTGATCACCTCGGCGCTCCGCGGACCCGCGCGACGACCCCGTCCATCAGCTCCCGGAGCTCGGCGAAGGTCGTGCGGTAGTCGTCCAGCTCACCCCCGAACGGATCGGTCACCTCGGCGGCGGCGCCGGTCCGACCGCCGAACTCGCCCAGCAGGTGGACGCGGTCACCCCCGCCCAGCTCGGCGACGCGCGCCGCGTGGTGGCGGGACATCGTGAGGATCAGGTCGGCGTCGGCGACGAGCTCACGGTTGAGCATGCGGGCGCGGTGCCCGGAAAGATCGAGGTCATGCTCCAGCCCCACGAGATACGCACCCTCGGACGCTGGGGCGCCGTCCCAGGCGCCGGTGCCGGCCGACCCCACGCTCACCTGCCCCGACAGGCCGTGCGCGTCCAGGGCCTTGCGCAGGAGCGCCTCGGCCATCGGACTCCGGCAGGTGTTGCCGGTGCAGACAAAAAGAACCCGCAATCCAACCTCGTAGCTCGGTGACGGTAACGCAGTGAACAGTGAACAGTAAACAGTAAACAGGTTGGTGCTGGCGCGCCGCCCGCGCACCGGTGGCCGCCGCTCGCCCCTGTTCACTGTTCACTGTTTACTGTTCACGCTTTTCACGCTTTCTCTCCCCGCTCACCGTTCACCGTTCACCGTCGTCATGGCGCCAGACTGCCCACCGCTTGCCGCAGCTCCGTCAGAGGTACCGCCCCCGCCCGCACCATCCGCGGGATCACTCCCGTGCAGTCCACCACGGTGGAAGGCGGGACGTTGCCCAGCACGCCGCCGTCGAGGACCAGGAGCTGCCCCGCGTCCACGGCGACCTGAAAGCTCTCCACCAACCGGCCCACGCCCGGCGCCGGCGGCTGGCCGGGCCGGTTGGCCGAGGTGGATGTGAGCGGCGCCTCGAGCGCCGCGACCAGCCGCGCGATGCCCTGATGTGAGGTGTGCCGCACCGCGATCCCGCCCTCGGGGCCCCGCAACGCGTCGGGCAGCCGGCCTTCGCCGCCCGGCAGCACCAGCGTCAACGGGCCGGGCCAGAAGGCACGAGCGAGCGCCGACGCGGAGACGTTGAATGCAAGTCCCCAGGCCTCGGCCATCGGCCGTCCGGAGATCAGAAGGAGGAACGGCTTGTCCGGCGCGCGTCCCTTGAGCCGGGTGAGCCCGGCCAGCGGGTCCGCCGCGGGGAGCGAGCCCAGGCCGTAGACCGTCTCCGTGGGATAGGCGAGCAGACCGTCGCGGCGCAGGTGCTGCACCACCCGCGGAATGGCCGCTGCCTGCTCGGCCTCGGCGACGAACGGCAGGATCATCCGCGCGACTCGACCCAGGCCTCCGCCCAGGCGAGGTCCTCGGGCGTGGTGATCTTGAGATTGCTCGGAGAATCCGGCACTACGCGGATGGTGGCGCCGAGCCGCTCCACCAGCGCCGCGTCGTCGGTGGCGGTCAGCCCCTCGCGGCAGGCGCGCTCGTGCGCTTGCACCAGGAGCGCGCGGGGGAAGCCCTGCGGGGTCTGCGCCCGCCACAGCAGCTCCCGCGGCAGCGTCCGCAGCACGCGGTGGTCGGCGGCCGAGACCTCTTTCACGGTGTCGGTAACGGGGACTGCGGCCAGCGCGCCGACACCGGCCCGCGCTTCGCGGATCACGGCGTCGATTACCCCCGGCTCGACGAAGGGCCGGGCGGCATCGTGCACGAGGACAATGCCGCAGGCCGGGGGGAGCGCCGCCAGGCCCGCGGCGACCGACTGGCTCCGCTCCGGCCCCCCGGGCGCCAGCGTCAGGCCGTGGCCGGCGAGCTCTGCGAGGAACGGCGGCGGGTTGGCCGCGTCGGCGGGAGGAAGCACGAGGACGACGTGCGCGACTTCGTGGTGGGCGGCGAAGGGCCGGAGCGCGCGCAGGACGATCGGCACGCCCGCGAGCAGCCGGTATTGTTTCGGAACGCCGCCGATCCGGGTGCCCTGCCCCGCGGCGACGACGATCGCGCCGACGTCACGCGGCAAGCGCCCGCACCAGCTGCCCGATGTGATTCAGGCCGACGAGCGAAATGCCCGGGACTTGGAGCGCGCTCCGGGCGGAGCCGAACATCCGGCGGAAGCCGAGGCGCGCCGCCTCCTGCACCCGGCGCTCGACGCCGCCGGTTGGGCGGATCTCGCCGCCGAGCCCCACTTCCCCGAGGAAGATCACGTCGGCGGGGGCGGGCCGGTTGTGAAGGCTCGAGAGCAGTGCCGCTGCGACCGCAAGGTCGGCTCCTGCCTCGGTGAGCCGGACGCCGGCGCTCACCTGCACGAACACGTCGAGATCGGCGAAGGAGGTGTCGGCCCGGCGCTCGAGCACCGCGAGCAGCACCGCGAGCCGGCGGGGATCGAGTCCCGTCGCCACCCGCTGAGGCGTCCCGTAGCCGGAGCGCGCCGCGAGCGCCTGCACCTCGACCAGCACCGGCCGGGTGCCTTCCATTAGAGCCGTGACCGCGCTCCCGCTGGTTCCCTCGGCCCGGGCGGCGAGGAACATCGCCGACGGGTTGGGAACGGCGGAAAGACCCCGGTCGGTCATGGAGAAGACGCCCAGCTCGTCCACCGAGCCGAACCGGTTCTTGGTGGCCCGGAGCAGCCGGTAGTCCAGCGTGGCCTCGCCCTCGAAGTAGAGGACCGTGTCCACGATATGCTCGAGGGTCTTGGGACCGGCGATGCCGCCGCCCTTGGTGATGTGGCCGACGACGATGACGGCGACACCGCTCTCCTTGGCGAACCGCATAAGCTGGCCGGAGCACTCGCGCACCTGCCCCACGTTGCCGGGCGCGCTCTCGAGCAGCTCGGTGTAGACCGTCTGGATCGAGTCCAGCACGACGACATCGGCCCGCACCCGTCGGGCCGCCTCCACGATGGCCTCGAGCCGCGTCTCACCCAGCACATGCACCGCGCCGGCGTCCTCCTCGAGACGGTCCGCCCGGAGCCGGAGCTGGTCCGGGCTCTCCTCGCCGCTGGCGTAGAGGACCGTTCGGCCGGCGGTCTCGAGCCGCGCCGCGGCCTGGAGCAGCAGCGTGGACTTGCCGATGCCCGGCTCGCCGCCGATGAGCGTCATGGAGCCGGGCACGATCCCGCCGCCCAATACGAAGTCCAGCTCCGCGATGCCGGTGCGGAGCCGCGTGAGGGGCTCGGCCGCGACGTCGCGGAGCCGCCCCGGGATCGGCGACTCGCCGGCGGGGCCGCGCCCGCTGCCCCCGCCGGCCCGCGCGCGGCCTTTGCCGCCCGGCCGGACGGCCACGGGCTCCTCGGAGATCGAGTTCCACGCCCCGCAGCCCTCGCACCGGCCGGCCCA
>Ga0070699_100001872_pt1 | contig 19031 bp, 12 predicted proteins | sample KBSK1503metaG_FD_65473 | JGI IMG/M metagenome (GOLD analysis project Ga0070699, IMG submission 65473) | Corn, switchgrass and miscanthus rhizosphere microbial communities from Kellogg Biological Station, Michigan, USA - KBS K1-50-3 metaG | ecosystem: Host-associated > Plants > Roots >... | reverse complement strand
CGTCCGTGACCATCGCCACCGAATCGCCAAGCCCCTCGCCGACGATGGCCGCCGTGACTTGCAGCATCTCTCGCATGCCAGGGCCGCCCCGCGGCCCCTCGTAGCGGATGACCACGGTGTCGCCGGCCGCGATCCGGCCAGCGTAGACCGCAGCGAAGGCGTCCTCCTCACGGTTGAAGACCCGCGCCGGGCCGCGGTGGGAGGTCGATGTGTGCTGGGTGATCTTGGTAACCGCGCCCTCGGGCGCGAGGTTGCCTCTCAGGATCACGAGTCCGCCCTCCGACCGCAGCGGCGCCGACAGCGGAGCCACGACCTCCTGGCCGGCAGTCTCATGCATTGACTCGCACTCCTCACCCAATGTCTTGCCCGTGACGGTCATAGTGTCGCCGTCGACGTAGCCTCCCTCGATCAGGCGCTGGGTGAGAAGCGCAATGCCGCCCGCCTTGTGCAGCTCTACCGCCGCGAACCGGCCACCGGGTTTCAGGTCACACAAGAGCGGCGTGCGACGGCTGATGCGGTCGATATCGTCGATGGCGAGGTCGACACCGACCTCGCGCGCGAGGGCGAGGAGGTGGAGGACCGCGTTCGTCGAGCCGCCGCTGGCGGCGACCGCTGCGATGGCATTCTCGAAGGCTCGGCGGGTGAGGATCTGCGACGGCCGCCTGTCGGCGTCGAGCACGTCCATCGCCAGCCGGCCCACCCGCTCCGCCGCACGGTGCTTCTCAGGGTCCATCTGGGGGATGGAGTTGAAGCCGACCGGCGAGAGGCCGATGACCTCCATGACCATCGACATCGTGTTGGCCGTGTACTGGCCGCCGCATGCGCCCGGCCCCGGACACGCGACCGCCTCGAGCTCGGCCAGGTCCGCGTCGCTGATCTTGCCGGCGGCGGCGGCGCCGATGGCCTCGTAGACGTCGCCGACCGCGACCTGGCGTCCCCGCCACGACCCGGCCATGATCGACCCGCCGTAAAGGAGAAGTCCCGGCCGGTCTACACGAACAAGGGCGATCGCCGAGGCCGGGATGGTCTTGTCGCACGCACAGAGGGTGACGAGGGCGTCGAACATATGGCCCCGCGCCACGAGCTCGATGGAGTCAGCGATGACCTCGCGGCTCACGAGGGAAGTTTTCATGCCCTCCGTGCCCATCGTGATGCCGTCAGAGATGGCGATGGTGTTGAACTCCATCGGGTTGGCGCCCGCCGCCTTGATCCCATGCTTCAACGGCGCGGCGAGGTCGCGCAGGCCGAAGTTGCACGGCATGGTCTCGAGCCAGCAGTTCGAGACGCCGACGAATGGCTTGTCGATGTCGTCAGCCGTCAAACCGATCGCGTGCAGAAAGGAGCGCGCGGCCGCACGGTCGCGGCCCTGGTACAGGGTCCGGCTCGGGAGCTCACCTCGCGCCATGCGGCGGCAAGCTTAGCGCGGCTACGATTCCTGACGACCTGAGCCCAGACACGGCGCTGCTCCGGCTCGCGCGGTCGGCGTGTGCCTGGATCGTCGCCGCGGCCGCGCTGGTCGACTCGCAGCACTCGAAGAACGACCTCAGCCTCGAGCCTGGGTCCTGGCCGCGGTCCACCTGATGGCTGTGCGCGGAGGTAAAACTACGTCGTGAAGGACGCCAAACCGGGCGCCGCGCTACGTGTGACTTTCCTCACCCAGTACTTTCCGCCCGAGATCGGGGCCGCTCAGACGCGCCTCGGCGAGCTGGCGGAACGCCTGAGCGAGGCGGGCGACCAGGTCACTGTCGTGACGCCGTTTCCGAACTACCCGACCGGCGTGATCCAGGCCGGGTACACGGGCAAGCGGTCGATGGAAGAGTGGATGGGACCCGTCCGGATCATCAGGACATGGACCTACGCCACCCGCAACAAAGGCTTCTTCAGACGCATCCTCAGCCACCTGTCGTTTTCGTTCTCCGCCTACATGGCGCTGCGCCAGATCGGCCACACCGACGTCTTCTACGTGCAGTCGCCGCCCCTGTTCGTGGGCATCGCCGCGCTCGGCATGAGCCGGCTCAAGCGGGTTCCGTTCGTGTTCAACGTCAGTGACATATGGCCGCAATCCGCGATCGAGCTTGGCGCTTTGCGCAACCGCATGGCCATCAGGCTCGCCGAGATGCTCGAGCGGCATCTGTACCGGCGAGCCACACGCGTCACGGTCGCAACGCCGGGAATACTCGAGAGGCTGGCGGCGCGCGGCGTGCCGCGCGACAAGCTCGTGCTGCTCACCAACGGCGTCGACACAGACGTCTTTCGGCCCGACCGGCCCACGCGGGACGTTGCGCAGCGGCTCGGCCTCGACGGCCATCGCATCTTTCTGTACGCCGGGACGCACGGGCTCTCGCAGGGCCTTGACGTGGTCCTCGACGCCGCGAAGCTCACGCAGGACCGCGAGGTCCTGTTCGTGCTCGTCGGCGAGGGCGCGAACAAGGATGCCCTCGTCGAGAAGGCACGGAACGAGGGCATTGAGAACGTGATGTTCCTTCCGAACCAGCCCAAGTCCGACATGCCCGGGCTCCTGAACATTGCGTACGCGTCGATCATCCCGCTCCGCCGGCTCGACCTGTTCAAAGCGGCGCTGCCTTCGAAGATGTTCGAGTCCATGGCCGTCGGCAAGCCCGTCGTGGCAGCACTTTGGGGCGAGGGCGCGGAGCTGGTGCGAACCGCGCAGTGCGGTGTCGTTGTCGAGCCCGGCGATGCAGCCGCGATGCACCAGGCGATCGCCGACCTGGCCGCGGACCCGGGGCGTGCCCGCGCGATGGGCGAGCGCGGTCGTGAGTATGTCGTCCTCTACTTCGACCGGAAGCGGATCGCCGCCCGGCTGCACGAAGTTCTGCTGGAGGCGGCGGCAGTGCGGCGGTGAAACGCACATTCGACGTCGCGGTGTCCGGGCTGTCCCTCATGCTGACCTCGCCTGTCATCGCGGCCGCTGCGATCGCGATCAAGGTGAGCTCGCGAGGACCGGTCTTCTACAAGGGTCCTCGAGTCGGTCGAGATGAGAAGGTGTTCCAGATCTACAAGCTCCGGACGATGACGGTGGGCGCGGACAGCCTGGGCCCCGCGGTCACCTCGGCCCGTGACGGGCGCGTCACCACCGTCGGCAGGTTCCTGCGCCTGACCAAGGCGGATGAGCTGCCCCAGCTGCTCAACGTGCTGAGGGGCGAGATGAGCCTGGTCGGACCGAGGCCAGAGCACCCGCGATACGTCGAGCGCTATCCGGCGGACCAGCGCGACAGCCTGACCGTCCGCCCCGGGATGACCGGCCCGAGCTCGCTCGCATTCATCGACGAAGAAGAGATGCTGGAGGGACCGGACCCAGAGGCCACCTACGTCGACAGGATCCTGCCGCGCAAGCTGGCCCTGGACCGCGAGTACGTGCGGACCGCAACCTTCTCCGGCGACCTGCGCATCCTCGCTCGGACCGCGGCGCTGGTCGTCCTCCGGCCCTTCGCCGGCCGCGGGCGGCGGAGCGGCTAGACCCGGTTCTCGCGGACGATGTCCGTGACCGCCTCGATCACGTCCGCGACGTCCTCGTCCGTGTGCGCCGGACTCAGGGGCAGCGACAGCATCCGTTCGTACTCGGCCTGGGCGACGGGGAAGCCTGCCGGCTTCAGGCCGTACCGGTCTCGGTAGTACGGGTGCAGATGCACCGGGATGAAATGCACGCTCGCGCCGATGTTGCGCGCGCGAAGCTCTTCGATGAACCTGGCGCGGTCGATCTTCAATCGTTCGGTGTTCAGGCGCAGCAGGTAGATGTGCCACGCGCTCTCCACGCCCTCGCGCTCGACCGGCGTTTCCAGCTCAGGAAGCTGAGCCAGCGCCTCGTCGTACTGCGCGACGATCGCACGCCGGCGCCGCTGCATGGAGTCGAGCCGCTTGAGCTGATGCATGCCGATTGCCGCCTGTACGTCGGGCATGTTGTATTTGAAGCCGGGCAGCACGACCTCGTAGTACCACGAGCCCTCCGACGTGTAGCGCTTGAAGGCGTCGCGGCTCATCCCGTGCAGGCTCCACACCCGGGCGTCCTCGATCAGGTCCGGCGGTCCCGTCAGCATGCCACCCTCACCCGTGGTCAGGTTCTTCGTCGCGTAGAACGAGAACGCCACCAGGTTCGGCTGCTCGAAGCCGGGCTGCGGGGACCCGATCATCCGGCCGTGATAACGCGTCGGCAGCGAGTGCGCGGCATCCTCCACGACGGCGACGCCGTGGCGCGACGCGATCTCGTAGATGGCGTCCATGTCGGCGGCGTGGCCGTAGAGATGCACCGGCAGGATCGCCTTCACGCCTTTGGTCCGCTTGATGGCCGCCTCGACCTGGTCAGGGTCGATGTTCAGCGTGTCGCGCTCGACGTCCACGAGCACGGGCCGCGCGCGCTGATGCTCGATCACGTGGATGCTCGACGAAAACGTCATCGTCGTGCTGACCACGGCGTCGCCCTCGCCGACGCCGAGGGCCACGAGCGCGAGGTGCATCGCGGACGTCGCGGAGTTGACCGCGAGCGCCGCCGGGGCGCCTACCAGCCGGGCGAAGTCGGCCTCGAAGCGCTGCGCGCGCGGACCGGTCGTGATCCATCCATCGCGCAGCGTGCGGACCACCTCGTCGATCTCCTCATCGCCGATCAAGGGCGGCGCGAACGGGAGGAACGTCGACCGCGTCATTCGGGCTTGATCAGCAGGCCGATCAGGTGGCTGCGCAGGGGTGGAATCCTGACGAGCGCGGGGTATGCGAATCGCGCGCTCGGGCCGAGCCTGCGCGCCAGCGGAGGGATCAGCGTAAGGCCGGTGAGCCTCCCGCGCAGGGACGGGAACAGCTCTCGCACGCGATCCGCCCCGACGCCGTGCACGTTGCGATTGGCCGGGCTGTCGTAGCGGAAGTCGTACCAGAGGAGGGCGCCGCCGGGCTTCAGGACGCGCAGGATCTCGCGCGCCACGTTGGCCGCCATGGTGGGATCGAAGATCGAGCTGAGCACGGTGATGGCCATCACCAGGTCGAAGCTCGAGTCCGGATGCGGGAGGTGTTCGGCGTTGCCGACCCGGAAATCGAAGGCCGGATAGTTGAGCTTCGCCGCCGCGACCCGGTCCGGAAGGAGGTCGATGCCCGCCAGGAACTCCGGCCGCGCGCCCAGCTCCAGCAACCACGCGAGCTCTCCCCCCATCCCGGACCCGACCTCGAGGACTCGCCTGTCGCCGAGCGGAACCCAGCCCCGGCTGGCCAGCAGGCTCGTCGTGATCCGGCGACGCTCGGCGAGGATGGCCTGGTTGCCGTCGTTGCGCGGATCCCACCGCCCGCTGTGGCGCTCCAGCTCGCGATAGGCGCGGGCGATGCGGTCGGTCTCGCTCACGCCGGGGATCGGACCGCGAGCAGCGAGTCGAATTCGGTGGAGATCTCGAACGTCTTTTGGTCGTGCGTGCACTTATAGGTCGCGCGCGAACGCGACGCGCCCTGCCGCTTCAGGGGCCGGCCGCAGTCGCACGCGAAGCCGCGCAATCGCGCAGGGTTGCCGGCCACGATCCCACGCTCCGGCACGTCGCGTGTGACGACGGCGCCAGAGCCGACGAGGGCATAGCGTCCGACCCGAACGCCAGGGAGCAGGATCGCACCGCCACCGACCGCCGCGCCGTGCTCGACGAGGCCCTCGGTGACCTCCCAATCGGCGTCCGACTTTGGCGTCCCGTCTGGGTTTATCGCTCGCGGGTGCTTGTCGTTCAAAAGCATCGCACCGGGGCCAAGGAACACACCCGACTCCAGGTTGAAGCCGTGGAAGACGGACACACCGTTCTGCAGCTTGCACGCATCACCTATGCGTACGTCCTTGTCGATGTAGGTGCCCTTGCCAAGGATGCAGTCGGAACCGATCACGGCGCCCTCGCGCACCTGCGCCTGGTGCCAGACCTTGGTCCGCGGCCCGATGGTAGCGCCGGCCGAGACATCCGCCGAAGGGTGGATGTAAACGTTGTCGTCAGCCAAGGTCAAACTATCTTGTCACGCACCCGAGCTGCCGAGCCCGGGGCTACCGCTCGCGCTCTCTCGCGCTCTCGCGGCGCTCCGCGGACGAGGGCTCCTCGACAGTGTCGGCCACCGTCTGCACGGCGCCTTTCAGCACGCGGACCACCTCGTCCGACTTGCCGTCGCGAGCGAGGGTTTCGAGCCGGTCGACGGTCCACGCGACCTGGTCCTCGTTCGGATGGGCGGGGAATACGACCTCGCGAATCGAAGGATGGGCAGTCGGCCGCCAACCCTCGTCGGTGGCCAGCAGTTCCTCTGTCATTCGCTCGCCCGGACGCAATCCGGTATAGACGATCTGGATGTCCTTGTCGGGCCGCAGCCCTCGAGAGCGGATCAGGTCTTCGGCAAGGTCGGCGATCTTGATCGGCTCACCCATGTCCAGCATGTATAGGCGGCCCGGGCCGGACATCGTCATCGTGCTGAGGACTAGGGAGGCGGCCTCGCGAATCGTCATCATGTAGCGCGACACATCGGGGTGCGTGATCGTGACGGGCCCGCCCATCTCGATCTGTCGCTCGAACAGCGGAACCACACTGCCGCGGCTGCCCACAACGTTGCCGAAGCGCACGGCCCAGGCCGACATCGGTCCGTTGTACGCCAGGACCATCTGCTCACAAACCCGTTTGGTGCAGCCCATCACCGAATGGCGGGCCACCGCCTTGTCCGTGGAGATGAGGATGAACTGACGTGTCCCAGCGGCCGCCGCGCAGCGCAGCGTGTTCCAGGTGCCGACCACGTTTGCCAGGACCGCCTGGATCGGGTGCGCCTCCAGCATGGGCACGTGTTTGTACGCGGCCGCATGGAACACGACGTCGGGGCGCTCGTCCGCGAACACGGACGCGAGCATGTCGCGGTCAACGATCGAGACAAGCGACTCGCGCATGTCAACAGTGCCGGAACCTCTCAGCTCCTCGGCGACGTCGAAGAGCCCGCTCTCGTTGATGTCGACGAGCACCAGGCGGCGAGGTGACATCGTGGCGATGAGGCGGCACAGCTCGGAACCGATCGAGCCGGCAGCGCCGGTGACAAGGACGGCGCGGTCGCGGATCTCAGCGCTGGCCACGCCCAGGTCGATCTGCCGCAGGTCCCTGCCCACGAGATCGTCGGCTGACAGCTGGCGCAGGCGAGAGCGGCCGGACAGCGGCAGCCATTCGTCGGCCGCCGGCACGATGAACACTGGCAGGCGCGCCTGCAGGCACTCGCTGTAGAGGCGGCGCTCACGCGCCAGGTCCGAGGTGCTCGTATGGACGAAAGCCACACCCTGCGCCTCCGTGGCCTCGACCCAGCGCAGCAGGCGTTCCGCTCGTCCGAGCACAGGCAGGCCCATCAGCGTCCTGCCGACGTCGGCAGGACCCGTGGTGACCACCGCGATCGGCGCCCAGTTGGGATTAGGATGCTGGAGGAGGGTCTTCACGGTCCCGTACCCGCTGGCGTCCGGAATGACGACCAAGAGCCGGTTGCCGGTGCGACGCGACATCGAGCGCAATCGGGGCGTCAAACGCACGAGGCCGATCGCGATCACGACGGCGGGGGCGGCGAGTATCGGTGCGAGAACGCGGAAGGGCCGATAGCCGTCGGGAAAGACCAGGTTGACGATCGTGATCAGCAGCGAGGCTTCGACGACGGCGAGGCCTACCGCGAACCCATCGTTCAAGCCGGCGACCGACCACACCCGCCGGTAGAGATGGAACCTCGCCTCGGCGGCGCCCATTGCAAGGGCGACGATCGGGAACGAGATCCAGAACGTATAGACCGGCTCGATCGTGGGCACGGTGTTGCCGTACCCGCTCGAGTTGACGACCTGTATGACAAGCCAGAAGACGAGGACCTCGGCGAGGAAGGTCGGGCCGTATCGGACCGAGCCCTGGACGACGTGGGCTAGCTTCCGGCTCAAGGTGGCAAGCATGTCTGGGCTGGCTTCAGCGTAAACGGAAGGACCCGCACTGGTTCGGTCAAGCGGCGTTTGACCGGTTGCGGAACGCTGGGCTAAGATCGGTCCCAGTGGCCAGCAGTGCTGGAAGGCCTTTGCGTCCACGCGGCCACACGTCCACTCCAGACGTCCGAGTCGAAGCAACCGATCAAGAGCCGGACGGTGTAATGCATGTCGTAGAGACCGACCCCACGCCCGTGAGAGCCTCGGCGCGCCCGAGCTTGCGCCGGGGCGACGTTGCGCTCAGTGACCGCGAGCGTCGCGGCCTGATCGCGGTCGGGGACTTTCTCTGTGGGGGAGCGGCGTGCGCGATCGCATTCGCCATCCACCCGGGCCGCTTGACGTCGCTGCCCGTGGTCGAGCCGCTGGCCTTCGGCGCGATCTGGATTTTTGCCCTCCTCGTCACCGACGGGTACGGATTCCTTGTCCCGACCAGCCGGCTGCAGAGCGGAATCGCCGTCATCAGGGCCCTGCCGGTCGCAGGCCTTCTCGCTGTCGCCGGCTTCTTCCTCAGGCCCTACATCCTCAACCGGCCGGTCATCGTGCTCTCCCTTGGGATCGGCGCGGTGTTCTTGATCGCGGTGCGCGTCACCGCCGCGAGGCTGCTGCTGCGTGAGTCCCTGGCCGTCCGTGCCGTGCTGCTCTCCGACGACGAGTTGCAGCCCGAGCTCGCCGAGACGCTCCGCGCAGCTCGGTTCGAGTGCCGGGTGATGGCGACCATGGTCCGAACTCCCGAGCACGCGACCAAGCCGGGTGTATTGCTCGACGACGTCAACCGCCTGCTCGAGGACAGTCGCGCCCACCAGCTGATCGTGACCAACAACGAGCTTCGCCTTGTTCCCGGCCTCGCCGAGGCCTGTCTTACGAGGGGCGTGCGCGTTGTTTCGGGCAACGAGCTTGTGGAGCGGTACATGGGACGCGTTCCGCTCGAATCGGTCGACGACCACTGGTACCTCGGCCTGCCCGGCAACGATCTTCTCGAGCGGCCTTACGCGCTGGCGAGGCGCATCGCCGATGTATTCCTTTCGTTCCTCGCGAGCATTCCGTTCGTGGTCGTGCTGCCGGTCGCCGCAGCTGCCATCAAGCTGGAGTCCCGGGGACCAGTCTTCCTCACGCAGCGCCGCGTGGGCGAGAACGGACGTAACTTCGACCTCTACAAGCTGCGCACAATGTCCCACGACGCCGAGTCGGAGGGACCGCAGCTTGCCACTCCCGAAGATCCACGCGTCACGAGAGTCGGCCACGTCCTCCGCGCGACGCGCCTGGACGAGGCTCCGCAGCTGCTGAACATCATCCGCGGCGACATGAGCTTCATCGGGCCACGGCCCGAGCGACCGGAGTTCGTCGAGCTCTTCGAGCAGCAGGTGCCCCATTTCCGCTCTCGGCTTCTGGTCAAACCGGGCCTGACGGGATGGGCGCAGGTCAAGGGGGGTTACGCCAGCACGCTCCCCGAGATCAGGCGAAAGCTCGAGCTCGACCTCTTCTACATCAAGAACCGGTCCTTTCGGCTCGACATGCAGATCCTGACAATCACATTCGTTACGGTCCTGGGCTTGAGAGGCCGCTGACCGAAATAGCGCCACCGCTCCCGGCGACGAAGGCGGCCGATCGGAAGAGGGACATCGACCCCGTCTCTGAGGGCGACGCAATCCAGCTCGCCGAATCGCGGTGGCTGCGCTCGAGCCGGTGGATGCTTCTCGTGACCGCCGCAAGCCTGTGGACCTACACGGTGCGATGGCGTTACGGGCCGCTCCCGACAACGCTGCTCGAGAACCTGATCGTCATCGCGATCGCGCTTTACCTCGTCGGCGCGTGGCGCGCCGGACGGAGGAGGCCGATCGCAACGTCGCTGGACATATCGATCGTGCTGCTCCTGGTCGCGGGCGCCGTGTCGGTGGTGGTGGCCAAAGACCACCGCGGCGCGCTTGGGCTCTACCGCGCGTTCTTTCTCGAGCCCGTCGCCTTGTTCTATGTGGCCGCCGACCTGCTGCGCCACACAGGAGACTTTCGGCGACTGATCGGTGCTATCGCCATCGGATCGTCAGTCTTCGCGGCGTTGAACGTCGTGGTGTTCACTCGCGTGTTCCTGGCCCACGCGGTCCAGGTCGGGAGCGCGCCGAATGCCCTATACGGGGACGCGAACTACGTCGCGATGTACTTCGACCCGATCATCGCCCTCGCGACTGGCGTCGTGCTATTCGCGGACACCATGCGCTGGCGGCTGATCGGAGTCGCATGGCTCGTCTTCTCGACAGGGACGCAGCTGCTCATGTTCTCCAAGGGCAGCTATCTCGCGCTGGGCGCGATAGGCGTGATCGTGGTCATGAGCGTGCCGCGATGGCGAGTGCCAATCCTGATCGGCCTCGGCGCCGTGGCGTTCGCGATCTCACGCATCCCTCTCGTCGCCTACCGCATCGAGACCGCCTATGCATCGATCATGGGCCGCGCCGAGATCTTCTCGGCGTCCATCAAGATGATCCGCGACAGCCCCATCTTCGGCGTCGGGCTTGGTGGGTTCAGCTATCAATTCCGCGGCGCCATACCCGAGGTGTACCCGCACGACATCTGGTTGACTTTCTGGGTCGAGCTGGGCTTGCTCGGTGTGCTTGCCTTCGGCGTCATCCTCTTCGCGTTGATCTGGAGGGCGATCCGCGCCCTGCCGCGCACGTCCGGCTTCGAGCGCGCGGTGCTCTGGGGCGTCCTCGCCGCCCTGGTCGCGTGGACGGTGCACGGATTCGTGGACTCCCCCTACTGGAAGAACGACATGAGCGTCGAGTTCTGGGTCCTCGCCGCCATGGAGCTCGCGGCTATCCGAACCGCGATGCAGAGGTCAGTCTCCGGCGCGCCTCGAACTGGTCCATAGCCCCGCCAACTGCTCTCGGTCGAAGGTGCGACCGCCCTGCGCCGACTCGACCAGCGCCTGGGCGAGGTGCAGGGCCCGCAGGCCGTCCTCGCCGTCGACCTCGACGGCCCCATCGCCCCGCACCGCCTTAACGAAGGATTCGAGCTCCAGCTTCAGCGGCTCGCCCTTCTCGACCTGGTGGTGGACGACCTCGCCCTCGCTCACGCCTTCGAGCTGACGGTCCGCCTCGGGCGGCGCGGCCTCCGAGTTCTTGTAATGCGTGAGCTCCTGGGTCAGGTAGTCGACCTCGAGGAGGCCGCCTTCGCCGAGCACGCTCAGGCGGCGGATCTTCGTGGGCGTGAGCCAGTTGACCTGCAGCACGCCGACGACGCCGTTCTCGAATCGCAGGAGCGCGTTGAGCATGTCCTCGTGGTCGGTGTGGATGCGCTGCTCGGCCTCAGCGTGCAGCCGCTCCACCTCCGAACCGAGCACCGTCCGCATGACGTCAAGGTCATGGGTCGCCAGGTCAATCACGACGCCGACGTCGCGGATGCGCGCGGGAAACGGTCCCTGCCGCTGGCCGTGGACCTGGAAGACCCGGCCGATGTCACCGGCGTCCATGCGCCTGCGGAGCTCCCGCACGGCAGGATTGAACCGCTCGACGTGGCCGACCGCGAGGAGGCGGCCAGCCCGGCGCGCCGAGTCGACGAGGGCGGTGCCTTCGGCTAGGTTTGTGGCGATCGGCTTCTCCACCAGCACGTGCAGCCCGCGCGCAAGCGCACCCTGCGCAACGTCGAGATGGCCGCGAGTGGGGACCGCGACGATGGCGGCGTCGAGCTTCTCGGTCGCCAGCATCTCGTGCCACGACTCGTAACCCTTGACCCCGAACTTCGCTGAGACGCTCCTGGCCGCGTCGGCGTTCTGGTCGCAGACGGCCAGGAGCTCCACGCCCGCCATGTCCCTCAGGACGCGGGTGTGGTTCTGGCCCATGTGGCCAAGGCCGATGACGGCGAGCCGGGTCACGCGTCGCGCACGGCCTGGATCAGGCTCGAGCTCACGCGGTCGAGGTCCGCATCGGTCAGCGCCGGGTGCACCGGCAGCGAGAGCACCTCGTCGGCAAGTGTCTCCGCGACCGGCATCTCGACCGACCCGTAGCCGATGTCGCGATAGAGGGGCTGGTGGTGGACGACGACCGGGTAATGGACGGCGGAGCCGACCCCGAGCTCGGCCAGTCGCCGCCGCACGCCGTCACGATCGCGTTCGATCCGGACCGTGTACTGGTGATAGACATGGCGGTACCCCGGACGCTCGGCCGGGACGACAATCCCGGGTTGCCCTGAAAGCGACTCGGTCAATCTCTTCGCGTTTCTCCGCCGCGTCTCGTTGAACGCGTCTAACTTTGCGAGCTGAGCCAGGCCGATGGCCGATGCGAGGTCGGTCAGGCGCAGGTTGTAGCCGAGTGTGTCGTGCCGGTAGCGCACGCGCGCGCCGTGCTCGCGTAGCGGACGCAAACGCGATGCGAGCTCGTCGTCGTCGGTGGTCACCATCCCGCCCTCACCTGTGGTGATGTTCTTGGTGGGATAGAACGAGAAGGCGGCGCTCACACCGAGCGCGCCCGTCTTGCGTCCATCGACCGTCGCGCCATGCGCCTGGCACGCGTCCTCGACCAGAACAAGCCCGTGGCGGTCGGCGATGGACCTCAGCGCGCCGATCTGCGCCGGGTGCCCGTAGAGGTCGACCGCAATGATCGCTTTCGTCCGGGGTGTGATGGCGGCCTCGACCAGGTTCGGATCCAGACAGGCCGTCTCGGGCTCCACGTCCACAAAAACCGGCCGCGCACTTACGAACAGGACGCAGTTCGCGGAGGCGGCGAAGGTGAAAGGAGTGGTGATGACCTCGTCGCCGGCCTTGATGCCGTGCGCGATCATCAGCAGATGTAGAGCCGCGGTGCCCGACGACACCGCGATGGCGTTGCGCACGCCACACCACTGGGCGAAGGCTCGCTCGAAATCCGCGGTGACCGGGCCCTGGGCAAGCTGGCCGCTGTCCAGGACGGCCATGACGGCATTCTTCTCTTCAGGCCCGATCTGTGGCGATGCGATCGGAATCTTCTTGATCGTGTCCACTCCGACCTTATGTTATGTGCAGCACAAGGGCGGCACTCTCGCTCGCTTGCGGGTTGACTCGCGCAGGGCCCCGTGACTAGAGTGTGGCCCTCGTCCCGCCACATGCTCAAGCCACGAGCTCCAGACGCTCTAGCAGCGCTATTCCTGACGTTTTCGCTCAGCGCCGGCGTGATGCCCGCTTCGGCACACGCATCGCCGGCGCAGCACGCGCACATCACCGCGGGCGAGCCACTGCCGAGCGTGAACGACGCCGTGAGCGCCGCTCCAGTGGCTGCGGCAGCAGGTCACCTGAGGCGCGAGGTCTTCGGCTTCGCGTTCGGCAACGCGAGCCTGGGCGACGCCAGGCTCGGCTACCCGAGCTGGTCGTTCGACCTCCTTTCGACGGTCGCCTACTTCGGCCTGGACATCCAGTGGGACGGAACCATCGTCCGCAGCGGCGCCGCGTGGTCGACGTGGAAGTCTTCGACGCTTACCAACATGGTCAATGTCGCGCACTCGCACGGAACACGCGTGCTGCTGTCGATCAACCTTCAGGACTTCAACGGAAGCCCCGCCAGCACGATGTGCGCCGCCCTCCATCCCCTGCACCGCAAGGTCACCGTCGCTCAGGCGCTGCATCAGGTGCAGTCGATGCACGTTGACGGCGTCAACATCGATTACGAAGGCCTCAACGCAACGTGCGCGTACGGGGCAACGACGCGGTCCGAGATGACAAGCCTCGCCGCGGAGATGCGGGCTGCGATGCCGAGCTCATACCTGGCGGTGGACACGTACGCCGGCGCGGCCGCGGATCCTTACAACTTCTTCGACGTCGCCCGCCTCGCGCCGTCGGTCGACACGTTCTTCGTGATGGCGTACGACATGGAGTTCTCGAACCAGACGCGCGCGCCAGTGTCGTGTCAGGGATACCAGTACCTCAGGTGCCTGGGTCCGACCTCCCCAATCGGTTCTTACTACTACAACGACACGAGCGTCGCCGCTCAGTACGTCGCGGCGGCGGGTGCGAGCAAGGTCATCCTCGGTGTGCCGTATTACGGACGCAAGGCGTGCGTCGCGAGCGCAACCCACAACGCTGTGCCGACGTCCGCGGTCGTGGCCGACGACTACCTGAGCGCGGTGGGAGAAGCGTCCGACCCTTCCGTCCAGCGAGGGACCTATGCGTCGCATCGCGACGCGTACGAGGGCGTAGAGCGTTGGGACACCTGGTACAACCCCACGCTCCACTGCACGCGCGAGCTCTACTGGGACGACGCCTACTCGCTCGGTCGGAAGTACGACCTTGTCGAGCAGGCAGGGCTGCGCGGCGCCGGCATCTTCGCGCTCCAGTACGGCGGAGGCGCACCGGAGCTGTGGAACCTGCTGGCGGCACATTTCCAGGCATGGACCGCTGGCTACGACCTCGGACAGGCGCCCGGCGGCTGGCAACCCGGCCAGAACAGGTCCTTCGCCGTCCGCGTGACCAACACGACCCAGTCGACGTGGCCGGCCGCCGGCGCCAACTATGCGGCGCTCGACATGCACTTCACGACCTCGCCCGGCGGATCGGCGGCGATGGGTCGCTGGGTCACGAGCCAGGTCTTCCGGCTGCCACGCGACGTCGCGCCCGGGCAGTCCGTCTCCGTACGCGTGAGCGTGACTTCGCCGGCGACGGCCGGACCGTATTTCCTCGAGGCGCAGATGTTCCGCGATCACCTGTTCTGGTTCACGTCCTTTCAGTCGGTACGGGCGCGCGTCGCGCAAACTCTCTGGTTCGCGACCTACGACATGAGCGCCGCGCCCGCGGGATGGTCCCCCGGCCAGTCTCAAAGCTTCGCGGTCAGGGTCCAGAACACCGGCAACCAGGCTTGGCCGGCGACGGGCGCGAACGCCGTCGAGCTCAACGTCCATTTCACGCCGCAGCCCGCGGGCGCGGCCTTGCGGTCCAGATGGCTGACGAGCAGGAGCTTCACGCTGCCGGCGTCCGTGGCGCCGGGCCAGTCCATCTCGATCCCGGTGACCATCTCACCGCCTTCGACCCCGGGCACCTATCACCTGGAGGCGCAGCTTTTCAAGAACCAGCAGTTCTGGTTCGACTCGTGGCAGCCGGTCGTGGCGTCGGTGGCCTCACCGTATGTCGCGACGTACAACGTCAGCGGAGTGCCGGCCGTATGGTCGCCCGGGCAGCTGCAGAGCTTCACCGTTTTGGCCACCAACAACGGCAGCCAGGGCTGGACTGCGTCGGGGACGAGCTACGTCGCGCTGCACATGCACTTCACGACGAAGCCTGGAGGGTCGGCCGCGATGGGGAGCTGGCTCACCTCACAGGTGTTTCGCCTGCCTTCCGACGTCGCGCCCGGACAGACCGCACAGGTCGCGGTTCACGTCACCGCGCCGCGTGTCACCGCACCGCTCTATCTCGAGGCCGAGCTCTTCAAGAACCAACAGCTGTGGTTCCCGTCGTTCCAGCCGGTGGCCGTTTCTGTGGGAGCGGCGAAGTGGAGCGCGGGATTCGACCTGACGGGAATCCCGGCTGCCTGGTCGGCGGGTCAGACGCAGTGGTTCACGGTCTACGCAAAGAACACCGGCACTGCGGCGTGGACCGCGGGCGGCGCGGGCTACGTGGCCCTGGATCTGCACTTCACTCCGCGACCTGGCGGCTCTTCAGCGATCGGCGGTTGGCTGACGAGCCAGGTGTTCCGCCTGACCGCTGACGTCGCTCCCGGCCAGACGGCGCAGGTCGGGGTGCGGGTGACGGCGCCGTCGGCGCCCGGGCCGATTTACCTCGAGGCCGAGATGTTCAAGAACCAGCAGCTGTGGTTTCCGACGGCCCAGCCGGTGCCGGTTTCGGTTGCAGTGGCAACGTGGTGGGCGAGCGCCGACCTGACGGGCGCCCCGTTGGTCTGGTCGCCGGGCCAGACGCAGGCATTCGCGGTCTTCCTGCGCAACACGGGCAACGAACTCTGGCCGGCGGGCGGCGCCAATGCGGTTGAGCTCGACCTTCATTTCACGTCTCCAGCGGGCGGGTGGGTGACGAACCAGGCGTTCCACCTGACTCGGGACATCCGTCCGGGAGACGCGGACCGGTTCGTAGTCTCGGTGACGGCGCCGCCGCAACCCGGTAGCTACATCCTCGAGGCGGAGATGTTCAAGAACCAGCAATTCTGGTTCGTGCCCCGGCAGCAGGTCGCGGTCACGGCTGGCTAGGTTTCCAGTTCCAGGGCGGAAACCACCCGGTCGGCGGCGTGGCCGTCGCCGTACAGCTCTGGCCGCTCGCCTCGAGGGTGGGGCAACCTAAGCGCCGCCCGGATCAATTCCTGGTCGGCGCCCGTCAGGGTGTTCCAACCGGCCTCGACCGTCTCGGGCCACTCGGTGGACTTGCGGAGCGTGATGCACGGCTTGCCAGCAAAGTAAGCCTCTTTCTGGACGCCACCGGAGTCGGTGAGGATGAGCGCGGCCGAGTCCTCGAGCGCGAGCATCTCGCGGTAGCCGACGGGGTCGATCATCATCAGGTTGGCGGGCACGGCGGCTCCGACCGACGCCAGCGCGTTGCGCGTCCGCGGATGGAGAGGAAAGACCGTTTTCGTCTGCGAGGATGCCACGCCGGCGAGGATGGCACCGAGGGGAGCCGGATCGTCAGTGTTCTCCGGCCTGTGCACGGTGAGGAGGTGATACGCGCCTTGCTTGAGTCCAAGCTTCGCGACGATCGTGCATTCGCGCCGCGCGACCTCGACGTTTTGCAGGAAGACGTCCAGCATCACGTCCCCTGTGACCACGACACCTCCACGGATGCCTTCGCGCGAAAGGTTGCCGACTGCTGCCTGCGTGGGACACAGGAGCAGGTTGCTCACGTGGTCGACGACGACGCGGTTCAGCTCCTCCGGCATTCGCCGGTCGAAGCTCCGCAGACCCGCCTCGACATGTGCAACTCGAACGTGCAGCTTTGCGGCCGCGAGCGCGCCGGCCAGCGTGGAGTTCGTGTCGCCATAGACGAGGACCCAGTCGGGGCGATACTCCTTTGCTACCTGCTCGATTCCCGTCAGCATCGCGCCGGTCTGTGCGCCGTGGTCGCCCGATCCGACCTCGAGGTTGCGATCGGGTTCGGGGATATGCAGCTGCTTGAAGAAGACGTCTGACATCTCCACGTCGTAGTGCTGGCCTGTATGGAGAAGGAACTCGTCGTGTCGGGTCCTCAAGACCCGCGAAACCGGGGCCGCCTTGATGAACTGCGGGCGCGCGCCCACGACGGTGAGCACTCGCATCCTCGCGGTCATCTGCACGGCAGTCTAGCGCGCGCAAATTCGGCTCCATGGCCGCTGGTTTTGTAAGATGCGGCCGTTCCAGTGCGCATGACGAGGGTCCTCGGTATCGTCGTGGCTGCCGTCATGGTCCTGCTGTCGGCCACGCCCGCCGCTGCGGACTGGACGACGTACCACCTCGACAACAACCACTCCGGCGACGACACCAACGCTGCGCCGGTCTCCGGGTCCGGAATCGCGTGGACCTCTCCCAACCTCAACGGCGACATCACCGCCGAGCCCCTCTATTTCAACGGCGTCGTCTACGTCGTCACGATGCAGGACTGGCTGTATGCGCTCGACCCGGGCAACGGGTCGATCCTGTGGTCGTACCACATCGACACACCGTGGGATATCGGTACGAATCCACTGCCTTGTGGAAACGACTTTGCCTTCATCGGCATCATGGGCACGCCTGTCATCGACCCGGCGACGAGCACGCTCTACGCGGTGGGCATGGTCTCGAACGGCACCTATCACTTCTGGGCCATCGACCTCACCACCCACGGGACTCGCTACGCGCCGGTGGTGCTCACGGCCTCCGGCTTCGACCCTGCGATCCACAACCAGCGCGGCGCGCTGACGCTCTACAACGGCCAGGTGTTCATCCCGTTCGGCGGCCGTGACGGAGATTGCGGCGGCTACCACGGATGGGTCTACACGCTTCAGGCTTCGAACGGCACCGGGCTCCTCTCGTACCACACCGCGGCGTACGGCGCGGGGATGTGGGGCCGCGGCGGCGGCGTCATCTCGAACGGCTATTACACGATCGCCACCGGCAATGCGGTCAACTTCAACGGCGTCAACGACCAATGCACCTCCACGTTCAAGGACCAGAACGCAGTCCTGAAGCTAACGACGAGCCTCTCACTGGCCCAGTACTGGGCCCCCAGCGACTACGCCAGCCTCAGCTGCAGTGATACCGACATCGGATCGACAGGACCGTCGGTGCTTGGCAGCACCGGCTACATCGCACAGAGCGGAAAAAACGGGCAGTTATACCTGCTCAACGGCACCTACCTGAACGGCATCGGCGGTCAGGTCGCGACCACATCGGTTTGCTCTGGCGAGTCATTCGGAGGCAACGCGTACGACGCCACCAACGCCGACATCTTCGTGCCGTGCGGCGGCGAGCTCGACGGCTTCTCGCTGAGCGGCACCACGTTCACGTCGCTGTGGACGCAGAGCATCACCTCGGGGGCGCCCATCGTCATCGGCGGCGCGGTCTGGGCGATCGACCGCAACGGTTCGGGTCTTCACATATACGCGGAGTCGAACGGCGCGCAGCTCTTCAACGACGCGACCCTTGGCGCTGTCTCGCACGGATTCGTGTCGCCGTCGTTCGGCGGCGGCCTTGTGTACGCCGCGGGTAACAGCGGCGGCCCGATCGTGCGCGCCTACTTCGCCGGCGGTTGGAACGCTTCATACAACATGGCGGCGGCGCCCACCTCCTGGGTCGCGAACCAGAGCCAGATATTCAATGTCACGGTGACCAACACGGGCACGCAGCCCTGGCCGCACACGGGGACAAACGCGGTCCTGCTCGACCTGCATTTCACGACACAGGCGGGCGGCTCGTCTCAGCAGTCGCACTGGCTGACCAGCCAGACGTATTCGTTGCCCGCGGATCTGGCCGTCGCCGCGAGCGTCACGCTCACTGTGACCGCCACGGCGCCAAACCAGTCCGGGTCGATGCGCCTCGAGGCGGAGATGTTGAAGAACCAGCAATTCTGGTTCCAGCAGTGGCAATCGGTGGCGGTGACGGTGTCCCCGCCGGCGTGGACGGCCACTTACGAGATGAGCGCGGCCCCGACGAGCTGGCTGGCCGGCCAGACGCAGACCTTCAACGTGAC
>Ga0070699_100001871_pt1 | contig 19034 bp, 10 predicted proteins | sample KBSK1503metaG_FD_65473 | JGI IMG/M metagenome (GOLD analysis project Ga0070699, IMG submission 65473) | Corn, switchgrass and miscanthus rhizosphere microbial communities from Kellogg Biological Station, Michigan, USA - KBS K1-50-3 metaG | ecosystem: Host-associated > Plants > Roots >... | reverse complement strand
CATCGCCTCCTGCATGTGGCGGCGCCGGGCGGGGTCGTCGACGAGCTCGACGAACGCGGCGCGGATCCGGTCGCGGTCGATGGTGCTGCCCAAGCCCAGGTGGCAGAAGCCGTGCTCGGCCGATGCGAACAGGTGGGTCATCTCGCGCTCGTTCTGGGCGAGCACGATCGCGGGCGTCCCGAGGCTTGCGATCTCGAAGATCGTTCGTCCGGCCGACGTGAACGCGAGGTCCGCCGCCCGGATCCGATCGGCCATGTCGACCACCTCGCGGTCGACCGCGACGTCGGTGAACGCGGCGAGGGAGTCCGCCTCCCGGTAGCCGCGCCCCGCGACGACTGATAGCTCGATCCCGCGGGCCGCGCACTCGTCGTGGATCGCCTCGACGACCAGGCGGGTGAGGTTGTTCGGGTCGACGCCGCCGAACGTCACGAGCACGCGCCGGACGTCGGCGGTCACCGGCCGCGGCGTCGTCAGCGCGAACTCGGTGCGGAGGCAGAAGTACCGGGCGCCGAAGTAGTGGTTCGGCAGCTCGTCGCGCTCGGGGTAGATCGCGTTGACGACGAGGTCGGCCTCGGCCGCGCCCGGCCCGAGGTCCTCGAAGTTGATCACCGTGATCCCGGCGGCGCGGAGTCGCTGGATCTCGTCGGCCGGCGTGTCGAGGCGGTCGTTGACGACCGCGTCCGGGCGGAACTGGAGGATCTCGCCGACGAGGTCGCCGGTCTGCTGGCGGTGGACCTCGTAGTGGCGGGCGGCCAGCACGTCGCGGGCGAGCGCGCTGCCCGAGGTGACGAGGAACCGGACGCGATGGGTGACCATCTCGTTCGCGATCGTCATCACGTTGTACGCATGCCCCAGGCCGATCTCGCTGTCGCCGGCGACGACGAACAGGATGTCGTGGTGTGAGAGCGACCACTCCGCGAGCGCCCAGTCCTCGCGGGTGTCGATGTCGATCGCCTCGGCGCCCGAGACGACGAGGAGCGTCGTCCGCGGTCCGATCCGGCTCCCGCCGGCGAGGGTCGTCGCCCGGCAGGCGATCAGCCCGCCGGTCTCGCGATAGACCGGCTCGAGCTCCTGCCGGTTCACCCGGCGGGTGTAGTTGGGCTCGAAGGTTCCGCCGCGCTTCGACCACGTCAGGTGCGTGTCGTCGACCGCCGTCAGGATCGTGTCGAGCTCCGGCTCCGCGATCAGTCGGTCGATCGCCTCGTCGAGCGTCGCGGCGGCGAGGAGCGGCGACGTCGGCTGGAGCGTGACGATCAGCTCATACGACCGGCCCTGCTCGGCCTCGATGTCCGCGAGCGTGCCGGCGACGACTTCGTCGAGGGTCGCTCCGTCCGTGGCGAGGCTCGGGTCCCGGCGGTGGGTCGCCGCGCCGAGCTTGCCGGCGACGTTCAAGATCTCCTCGTCGTCGCTCGTGACGACGACGTCGACTGGGTGGCGCGACGACAGTGCGGTCTCGATCGCATAGGCGATCAACGGCCGGCCGGCCAGCGCCCGCAGGTTCTTGCGGGGGATTGCCTTCGAGCCGCCGCGGGCGGGAATGACGACGAGGATCCGCTCGTCGGCCGTCACGGCAGGGCCTCGATCATCCGGCGCATCGTCGGCAGGGTCGCGCGGATCACCTCGCGAGCCTGGACGTGGCCCGGGAAGCCGCCAGCCAGGTCGTCGTCGAGCCGGGCGACGAGCTCGTCCGAGACGCGAGGCATGCGGAGCAGGCGGGAGATCGGTAGGCCGAGGCGATTGAGGACGGGTCGGTAGGCATTGGCGAGTCGAGGCAGGCGATGGAACGCGACCCGCGCGAGGCGTCCGTCGGCGTCCTGCCGAAAGCCAACGGTGCCCAACGCCCCCAGGCTGCGATGGACACCGACGCCGCGCGAGTCCTCCGCGACGAGGTACGACGGCCGGCCGCGACTCGTCGCGTAGAGGTGGGCGTGGACGCGATACCCGACATGGATCTCGTGGTCGTCGTAGACGGAGAACCCGTCCGCACTCCCGGTGATGTCGCGGTTCGACCAGCCGCGCCCGACGGCGAGGCGCGCGAACGGTCGCTGGACGCCGCGGTGGTGGACGATCGTGACCCTGGCCGGTCGGTGCCGGGCGGCGATTGCCTCGAACAGGTCGATCGCCTGTCCGAAGAACGCGGGGTTCGCCGGCGGGGTCAGGGCGAGCGAAGCGACGGCGGTCGGCGTGTGGAGCGGAGCATCGATGGCCTCGAGGTCGTACCACGCCGGATCGCCGGTCATCAGGACCCCGTCGAGGCCGTTCTGGCGGAGCAGGTCGGCGGTGACCGCATCGCGGGCCCCGAGGTAGGGGACCCGTCCGCGGACGCGCTCGAGGAACGCCAGCGTCCCACCGTCGAAGCGCTCCGACGCCAGCTGCGCGTCCGTCCCGGGCACGACGAAGCTCCCGAGGGCGAGCAATACGAGAGGTGGGCCGTCCGCCACGTCCCCGAGCGGATAGCGCTGGGCCATCCCGTCGCCGTAGCCGGGGCCGCCGCACACGACGATCGCACGGCACGATCGGAGGACGTCGTCCGACACCTGGCCCGCGAGGCCCAGCCACGCCTTCGCGACGATCAGCTCGGCCTCGGGATGGACCGATGCGATCAGCCGGCGCGCCCGCTCGAAGATCAGGAAGTCGCCGGCGTTACGGAGCGCTCGGTGGAGGAGCAGGTATCTCGGGTTCAACTGGGGCAACTCCGACCGTCGGGGCCGACGCAGCACGGTCGGCGGCGATGTGCAGGACGAGGCCATAGAGTGCCATGGACGATGCCGTCGCCGCGGCCACGCCGTCGATCCCCGCCCCGAGCGACATCAGGATGAGCGCCGCGGCGATGTCGAGGACGAGGACCCCGGCCTGGATCGTCAGGTAGCGGCGCTGGAAATCGAGCAGGTTGAGCAGGTTGCCGTCAGCCGATGCGAAGGCGAAGACCGCGACGCCGGCCGCCACCGTGACGATCGGCCGGATCGCGGGGACGTAGGCGGGCAGGACGACCGGGATCAGCGCGATCGCGGCGACCGCGACGACGACCGATCCCGCGGCCGTCAGCACGCCGGCGAGCAGGTCCTGCTGGCGGGCGAGGCGGAGGATCTCGGCGCCGGGGGCGCCGCCGCCGCGGGCCCGCGCAAGGCGAGGGTAGAACTGCTGGCTGATCAGCAACGGGATGACGAGCAGGCCGCTCAGCGCGGTCCCGACGAGCCCGTACCAGCCCGCGGCGGTCCGCCCGAGGACGACAGCAACGAGCCAGCGGTCGATCGTGACGAGCAGCAGGAGGAGCATGCCGGCTGCGACGAGCGGCAGGCCGATCTTCGCGAGGCGGCGGATCACGGCCGTGTCCCAGACGGGTCTCGGGACCCGGGCGAGCGTCCGCGTCGCCGCGACGAGGGCGACGGTCAGGACGACGGCGCGGGCGGCGAGCAGTCCGTCGACGCCCCAGCCGGCAATGAGCAGCCCGAACCCGGCGATGGGCGCGGCGAGTCCCTGCGCGACGAGCTGGACCGACGCCTGGCGGAACCGCAGCCGCGAGCGGTAGAGGACCTGCTCGAGCAGGAACAGCTGCTGGAGGAAGACGCAGACGGCGAGGAGGACGAGCGTCGTGACCGGCAGCGTGGAGGGCCCGCCGAGGAGCGCGGGGGCGAGGGCGAACGACAGCGCGGCCACGCCGACCGCCGACACGAGGCTCCCGGCCGCCGCCCGATCCTCGATCGCTGCGGCCCCCGCGTCGTCGCCGGCGCCGAGCGCCTTCGGGACCTCCCGGCCGGCGCCCTGCGGCACGCCCAGCGACCCGAACCCCGCGTACTGGATGATCAGCGCCAGGACGACCCACTCGCCGAAGTCCGCGGGACCGAGCAGCCGCGCTGCCACGAGGCTCAGGAGCAGGCGACCGCCTTGATCGACGAACGTCGCCGCGGCGAAGACCGGGAGGTCCCAGCCCAGCGTCGTCGCCGCGGTGCGCAGCGCGGACCGCCGGCGCGGCGCGGGCTCCGTCACCTCCGCGCCCTCACCGTCCGCCGCCGAGCAGGTACTCCGCGATCCGCTGCGCGGACCGGCCGTCGATCGGTCCTGCGACGCGCTCGACCGCGGCCCGCCGCCGCGCGATGAACGCGTCCCGACCCGCCGGCTCGACGACGGACCGCGCGGTCGCGAGGAGGTCGTCGGCGGTCGAGACCTCGGGGAGCTCGAGGTCGTCGGGAAGGGCGTCGTCAGGCGACGGGGCGCCGACCGCCCCGACGGCGACCGGGGTGCCGAGCGCGAGCGCCTCGACGGCCACGGTCGAGCGATGGAGGAGCGTCAGGTCGGCCCAGCGCAGCAACGGCCCGATCGGCTCGCTCCGCTGGACGCGGATCCGGCTCCGGGACTCGCTCGGAGCCTCGTCGACTCGCCGCCGCACGTCCTGCCACCGGCCGTCGCCGGGGTGGAGCTTGATGACGACGGCCGCGGACGAGTCGCGCTCTGCCGCGGACAACGCGAGATCGACCAGTGCGAGGTTCCGCCCGGCGTCGCTCGGGCTGAGGGCGACGAGGATCGCCGGGCGGCCGTCGAGCGAGAGGCGCCGCGACTCGCCGGCCCGGGTCGTCTCCCGATCGCCGGCGAGCATCGGATCGAGGCGCGGGTTGCCGAGCCGATCGAGCCGATTCGGCGCCGTGCCGCCCTCGACAAACCATTCGTCCGACGCCGCGCTCCACGTCGCGACCCGATCGGCGACGACCGGCAGGTAGCCGAGCCGGTACTGCGGCCACCCGTGCTGGAGGACGAGGCTTCGCGCGCCCGCGCCGCGCGCGACGTCGACGGCCAGGCGGCCGAGTCGATGCTGGTCCGAGGCGACGACGACCCAGTCCGGTCGGAGCGCCTCGACCCGCCGGCGGATCGCCTCGCGCTCGACTCGGAGCCAAGGCGACGACCGCAGCACGAGCGGCTCCAGCCGGTCGAGCGCCGGCTTCGTCAGGTCGCGACCGTTCAGGGCGAACGCCGGCGGCGAGCGCCGGATCTCGGCCCAGCGGTCTGCGGCCTCCCGTGTAGCGCGCCGCAGGATCTGTCGCTCGTCGCGCCACGGCACCGTCAGCGCGAGGTGCCGCTTCCCCGGCAACCGCCACCGTCGCACGACGCGTGGATCGCCTGCGAGCGTTCGCCACCGGCCACCAGGCAGCGCCGCGGCCACCAGCCGCATCGGTTCGAGGCCCGACGGCGTCACGAACTCCGCGACGAAGGCGATGGGGACCGGCTCGACGGCCTCCGACCGGCCGAACCCCGTCGCCCGAAGCGCGGCGACCCGGACCGCGCGATCCACGCCCGCCCCCTTCAGCCGCTCGATCAGCCCGCCCCGCCCGAGGTCCGTCGACAGCTCGCCCGCCTCGACGGCGAGCGGCAGGAGCAGGTTGAACGCCTCGACCCGGAGCGCCTCGCCGACCGTGAGGTCGCGATCCTCGGCCAGTCGATCCTCGCCATCCGTTCCGCGGAACCAATCCGAGGCGCGGTCGGCCGCCCAGTCGCGGAGACCCTCGAACGTCGCGATCATCAAGATGCCGGGTCGGTGTCCTTGAGCGTTCCTCCGGCGGCCGTTGCGAGGGCGACCGCGACGGCGATCGCGAGCCACTCGACCGCCCCGTTGCGGATGTTGAAGAGATGCGAGTTGGTCGCATCGGCCAGCGGGAAGACGAGGCACGCGACCGACAGTCCGAGCCCGGTCCAGCCAAGCGACTCGCGGACGGCAGGATGGCGCAGGCGCCACCCGACGTACCCAAGCGAGAGGACCAGCAACGCGAGATACACAGCCAACACGACGAGCCCGTACTCCGCCGCGACCTGGAGATACGAGTTGTGAGCGTCGGCGACGGCGACCGGCCCGTTCGGGTCGAGCTCGTAGCGACGGATGTTCCACTGGAACGGCCCGACGCCGGTGAGGGGATTCGACCGCGCCATCTGGAGTGCCAGATCCCAGAACTGGCCACGCGAGCGGATCTCCGTCTCGGTCGGGACGCTGCCCGGGTTCGTGACGACGTCGACCGTCGTGTCAGGATCGGTGATCACGCTCACCGTCCGGCCCCCCGCGGTCGTCAGCACGACCGACGCGCCGAGGATGACCGTCGCGGCGACGAACGTCAGGACCATGCCCTTGATCGCCTGCCGGGTGAGCCCGACCGGGTTGATGACGGCCCCGATCGCGCCGACGACGAGCAGCACGAGGAACCCCATCCGGGTCCCGCTCGCGGACGCGCCGAACAGGCTCCCGCCGGCGATGATCGCGCTGACCGGAGCGATCAGCCGGCCCCAGCCGGGCTTCCCGGCCGCGGACCACCGCGCGTAGACCAGCCCGGTCGCGACGACGATGATGAACACGAGCAGGATCGCGAGCCCGTTCCGCCCGAACGTTCTCGCCGTGAAGCGGTCGAGGTCCCCGCCGATCGTCGTGTACAGCCCGTTCCCGAGGACGCTCAGGCCGCCCGCGACGACGGCCATCGCCACCTGCGAGCCGTCGCCGAGCTCCGTTCGCAGCGAGGTCGCGAGGTAGAACAGCGCCGGGATCCGGGCGAAGAGGATCATCCCGCGGGCCACTGCGGCGGGCTCGACACCGGACGCGGCCGCGACCAGCGAGGTCGCCCAGGCGAGAACCATCAGGACGAGTGCCAGCGCTGTCAGCCGCCGGCCGATGACGTCCGGTCGCCGCCCTTCGCGGATCGTGAGGACGACGGCCAGGAGGAGCAGCAGGTCCGCGCTCGAGACCACCGGTGCGCTGACGTCGGCCAGATCGTGCGGATCGAGCGTCATCTGCGGGAGCAGGTCGTCGACGTTGCCGGGGATCGCGAGGAGGCCGAACACGACGGCGGGCACTCGCCATTGCGGGCGGGTGATCACGATCGCGATTGCGGCGACGAGCACAAGGCCCGCCGCAAGGATCGCCGTCGTCACGAGGTGGTCATGGCTGCCCGCCCGCCGCGGCGGGCTACGTTCCCGGGCTCGGGCCGGGGCCCGTCGGAAGGTCCCCGATCGCCTGGCGGTACGCCTTCTCCAGTCCCGAGTCCCGCACGACGTTCGCGACCGACTGGATGTCCGCCCGGCTGATCAGCAGGTCGCCGTCGATGTTGAACGGGTCGGCGGTCATCCGGATCACCACGATCTGGGCGGCCTGGGCGCTGGCCTGGGGCGACTCGCGAACGACCGCCGGCCCGACCAGGCGGACGTAGTCGTCGTCGGCGCTGACGATCTTGCCGAGATAGATGTCGTTGGTGGTCCGGACCTGCTGGAGCGGCGCAGCGCTCGCAAGGTCGAGGATCGGGCCGCGCGATGTGAGGGTGGCTCCCACGCGATACCCGACGAATGCCAGGACCGCGACGATGACGAGCCCGACGACGATCCGGACGAGTGTTCCTGGGGATGGAAGCGAGACCGTCAACGAGCGAGTCACGCGTCTCCTTCCATCGCGGCTTGACGGCACGGCGCCCCCGGTCGGCCCGACCGCGAGCCTACGGGTCGAACATCGCCGCCGTCAAACCGCGCCTGACTGGTTCGCCGCTCGGGGCAATCGGACGAGCGGTTTGGTCGAGACCGGGGTGGTGCGGTGGGGTGATAATGGGCCATGCCCGGTCTGCCCCGATGTACGGGTTCCCAGACCCACGGACCATACGGGAGGATGCCATGACGGGATTCCTGAGACGAGGTCGGCCGGCTGCATTGGTCGGTGCCGGGATGGCGATCCTCATCGCAGGGGCGGCCGCGGGCGCGGCCGGAGACCCGGTGATTGCCGGAGGAAACAACAGCTCAGGCGCCTCGCAGACGATTCTGTCGACGACGGCATTCGGCGCCTCGTTCACGCTCAAGAACACGACGGCAGGACAGACCGGCCAGTTCGGCTGGTCGAGCGGGACCACAGGTGCCGGACGCGGCCTCTACGGCCGGGCCGACAGCAAGGACGGATTCGGCGTCGACGCCTATAACAGCGGCACGGTCTCAGGCAGCGGCGCCGCGCTTCGAGCCCGATCCGACAAGAACGACGCGATCGTCGCGACGTCCAGCGGTTGCCAGTCCGACTTCATCTGCGGTTCGTTCGGCGTGCACGGAACCGGATACGGGTTCGGCGCCGGCGTGTATGGCGATGGGACCGGCTCGCTCGCGGGTGTCGAAGCCACGGCCGACACGGTCTGGGCGTTCTACGGCTCGAGCGATGTGGCGGACTTCCCCGCAGCGCTCATCAGCAACAGCGCCGGAATCGGCGCCCAGATCGAGGGCATCGGTGCGTCGGACACGTCCGATGCGTGCAATGGGCTGTACTGCTTCGGCATCGTCGGCACGGGCGACAACGGCGTCGGCGGGTGGACGGCCCAAGACGGCGGATACGCGCTCTATGGCGACGCGTCTCTCGCCGCCGGCGGCTTCGGTATCTATGCCTTGGGCGACGGCTTCGTCAGTGGGGACCTCTTCGTCGGTGGGTCGTGCATCGGTTGCGCGTCCGCCGTGCTCGCCGAGAACGGCTCGTCGAAGGCGATCGCGCAGGGCCAGGCAGTCACGGTCAAGGGCGTGACCACCCGAGCTGACGGCACGGTCGTCGTCGTCGTCGATCTCGCGAAGGGCAATGACGCGGTCTTCGGGATCGCCGATGTGGCGATGGCGCCCGCCAAGGACAGCGTGTCCGCAGGCAAGTCCACGGTCACCCACAAGACGAAGTTCGGCGACGTGACGCGGACGTCACAGGCTCGAACCCTCAAGAGCCAGGCGGCGGGCAAGCTGATCGCGGCCGGCACCACTGCCAAGGCCGGATCCTTCCTCCGCGTCATCACCGGTGGCGTCTACGCCTTCAAGGTGGCTGCTCCGGGTGCGGCGGCCGGCGACCTCCTCGCGGTCGGCACGACCGCTGGCAAGCTCAGCAAGGCCGGTGCCAACGTCGCCAAGGGCGCGACGGCCGGCAAGTACCTCGGCTCGCTCAAGGACGGACGGGTCGTCCTCCTCATCGCTCCGAGCTGATCCTCGCGAACTCGGCGGCGACCCGGCCCACGGCCGGGTCGCCGCTCTTCATGAACACGGCTTTCCCGGGCGGACCTGCTCGACGACTTATGCTCAACACTAGGTCGACTGCTAGGCGTTTGTAATGCCGATTGCGGATTGACGGCTGCCATTTGACGCTCCCATAGTCAATCAACGCGACCTGGACTGACGGCTTGCCGGCGAGGGAAGTGGGAACGGAGGGTTTCCCGTGGCCGGTCGGTCTGGCGTGTTCGCACGCGGCTTCTTTGGCATTGTCGCCGTGCTCGTCTTTGGGGCGATGCTCGGGGGAGCACTACTCGTGCGAGGGGCGACGGGCCCAGCGGCGCTCGCGAGTGGGACCCCAGACGAGTTGCGGACTGGCGCCGCGGCCGCCCTCGAGGCGGAGCTGGCTGTAGGTGGCAGTGGGGCGCGGTTCGAGATCGTTCAGATCTCGACACTGAAGGCGAAGCCCGGCGGACCAAAAGTCGACGTTCCGGATCCCGCCAACCCGCGCCTGACTCTCCGCTACTCGGACGAGTATCAGATCGCGGCGCTCCTTGAGCACGGCACGGTCTCTGCTGGCGGGTTCTTCTCCGAGATGCTCGCTGGTCCGGCCGAGGGCGCTAAACCCGATTGGGCCCACGCGCCTGTCCTGTTCAGTGCCCTCGTCGTGAAGGGCGAGCGCTGGCGGAACGACGGGCACGGTTGGTACCGCGCCGAGGCACTGCCGGGCATTGGACTCGACCCCGAAACGGCGGCGGCCCTACCTCGCTTGCTGAGGAACGCGACGGGCGTGACCGACAAGGGAGTGATCACACCAGATGGGAGCGCACCGCTGCGAGCGCTGGGTGCCGATGGCAAGGTGGCCGACCTCCCAGGGATCGTCGCTGCCGGCGGTCAGGGCTTCACCAAGCTGACTGGGCCGATCACGTTCGGTTTCGACGCCGATGGGCGGCTCGCTTGGTTGAGGGTCATCGCGCTTAACACAAACAGCAGCGACTACGACTTGGTTGTCGACACGGAGATCCGCGTCGCCTACGACAACGTCGCGCCGTTACCCGCGACCGACGACCTGGTTCTCGCACCGGCCGAGGCACAGCCATGAACGGCGGCGTCCCGCGCGTTCGCCGGACCCGAACCGCCCCTCGCCTGCGAGCCTTCGGGGCGGCGGTCATTTTCGCTCTCGCCACGTTCGCGGTCGACGCAGCGCCGGTCTCACTGCCCGGGCCGCTCGGTGATGCCCTTGGTCCCGAGCCCGCCCTTGCCGGTTACTGTGCCTCGAACCCCAACTTCACGGGCCGGCTCACAGGCTCCAGCGGCTCGACCACCGCGATCTCTCGGACGACGAGCCCCAACGTGTTCGGCTACGTCAGCAATGTCGCCGCGACTTGGAGTTGTACGGCGTATTTCCGCTACTCCGGAATTGCCTGGAACACTGCCGCAACGACGGGCTCATTCCAGTGGGGCAACCTCATCAATTCGGGCGCAGTCGCCTGCAACTTCGTCGTCGGCTCGACCGACTACATCAAGGGCAACAGCACGGCCGACTGCTCGGACTCGGACGCCGAGTACGCGCTGCCCGCGACGCTCGACGCGGAACGCGTCTACCAGCGCGACGTCGCCCACGACTCGATCGGCGACATCAGCTACGTGCACTCCGACTGCGCCTCCTACTACGGCTCCGCGCCGCTCAAGACTGGCCAGACCTTTTCGACCGGCATCACCGGCAACCGACCAGAGCCCAACAACTGTGACCCGATCGCGCTCGACGACACGGCAACCGCCCAGACGATCACCTACGACGCGACTCCGCCTGCCCTTGACTTCACGACGCCGAACGAGAGCACGACGACCTATCGCAATGCAGCCAACCCGTTCAACGTAGTCGACACCGCCACCGAGGCGGTCGCGGGCTTCGCCGCCCCGAATGACTGGGAGCTCCAGCGGCAGATCGCCACGGCGACCGCGGGTTCGTGTGGTTCGTTCGCGAGTGACGCCGCCTCCGGCAATCTCACGACGGGGACATCGACAGGCTCGATCAGTACCGCGCAAACGCTCGTCAATGGCAAGTGCTACCGCTGGCTGCTCAACGCGACCGACCAAAACAGCAACGCAGCGCCGACCCGTACGTCTGGCACCGTCATCTACGACACGACGAACCCTGCGACGAACTTCTCGACCCCCAACGAAGGGACGACGACGAACCAGAACACGGCGTCGTATTCGGTCGCTTGGGCCGAGACCGACGCAGGCAGCGGGGTGCTGACGCGGTCGCTCCAGCGAAAGAAGGCAGCGTGGACCAGCGGCTCCTGCTCAGGCCTGACGTTCAGCAGCGACGGCCTCGCCGACACGAGCACATCGCCCGTCGCCGCAACGATGGCCTCGGGCTTCTGCTACTACTGGGTCCAGACGTTGGTCGACCGTGCTGGCAACTCAAGCCAGTTGAACTCTGGCTATGTGACCTACAACGCCGCCAGTCCGAGCGCGAACTTCACGACCCCGAACGAGGGGACGTGTGCTTACCAGAACACGACCGGATACAGCGTCGCGTGGACGGAAACGGCGGGCTCGGGGTCGATCACAGCCCGCTCGCTGCAGCGGCAGGTCGTCGCGATCGGGACGCCCGGGCTCTGCACCGGGACATTCGCTAACGACGGCAGTCCTTCCACGTCAGCGTCTCCGGCCTCGTCGACGCTGACCACGGGTGGTTGCTATCGATGGGTCCAGACGCTCACGAACTCCGCCGGCAAGGTCGGGATCAGCACGTCCGGCGTGGTCTGCGCCGATACAGGCGCTCCCGCCGGTAGCATCAGTTCGTCGGCCGCCTACGTTCCCGCGGCTGGCGACATCGTGATCACGGGCTCTGCGACGGATGCCTTGAGCTTCATGAACTATCAGCTCGAGTACGGCGCTGGAGCTTCACCGGCCGCCTGGACGACGATCGGGACCTTCACCTCTCCTGTAGTTGCCACGAACCCGCTCGGAACGTGGTCCACTGGGACCCTGAATGGCATCTACACGGTCCGGCTGACCATTCGTGACTTCGCGGGCAACACACTTGTTCCCGGGACCCGTCAGTACTACCTCGAGAATGGGGAGCGCGGCGAAGAGTCATACCAGACCCGGATCCCATTCGATCTCGGCGGTGATTGGGGCCTCGACATCGGTGTCTCGAACGGCGAGGCGCGGCTCGATCGCGAGCTCTTCACAATCCCGTCCTACGGTCCGCCACAGGCCCTGTCGCTTAGCTATTCCTCTCTTGAGTCTGGGACGGCCGGAAAGTTTGGCACGGGCTGGACGAGCAACCTCACCCAGTACCTTACGTTCGACGCGGCGACATATGCCACGCAGAAGTTCATTGTCTGGCACCGTCCGGACGGTGGGCTCGTCCCGTTCGGGCTGTCGAATGGGATGTGGGGATCCATGGCGGGCCACTTCGAGACAGTCTCACACTCCGGCTCCGAGACGACGATCACGCTCAAGGACCAGACCCGCGTTGTCTTCGAGGACGCCAGCGGCGGGCGCTTGAAGCGGATCGAGAACCGTTTCGGCAAGGCACTCACGCTCGTCTGGAACAGTTCGTCAGCGACGGCCACGGATGCATCCGGTCGGGTGACGACCCTCGCGATCGACTCGGTGAACAACACGATCACGGCGGCGACGGACTCGGCGGGCCGGGCATGGGGATTCGGCTACACGGGAACCGATCTGACATCGGTGACCGACCCTGGGTCGAAGGTGACGACGCTTGCCTACGCGAGCCATCTGTTGACAAGCGTGTCTCGGTCGCGAAGCCGCGTCGTCGGGGCTCCCGAGACGGTCATCTGGACGGTCGGTTACACATCGGGCAAGACCACGACACTGACCGATCCCGTTGATGCGTCGGCCTCGAACACGTTCAGCTACAACGCCGGGTCGACCTCGGTCGGGCTCCTGAGGGCTTACAGCCCGCCCGACTGGAATACGACAACGTACACCTACGACTCGCTCGGCCGGGTCACGTCGTTCGTGGACCCCGCGGCCTTCACGACGTCGACGACGTACGACGCCGACTCCAATGCCCTGACACGCACGGAGGCCGTAAGCGACACGGCCACGACGACCACGACCTGGACGTACGACTCAAGAGGCAACCCGCTCACTCAGTCCAGGCCCATCGATGCAACCACGAGCGTAACGACGCTCATGACCTACAGCGGCTACAACGACTCGCTCATCGCGTCGGAGGCCGACAACGACAGCGCCGTAAAGCTCATCACAAAGAACGTCTATGACGGGTCGGGCCACATGACAAGCAGCAACCTAAACTGCACCACGACCGGCACGACCCCGCCGGCGTCCGCCTCGACCTGCACCGGTGCCGGAACCCAGGACAGCGCGACCAATCTGATCACAACGTTCGCGTACACGGCAAACGACCAGCTCGACACCGAGACCGACCCGCTCGGCCGGGTGACGAAGCACGCCTACGACACTTACGGCAACGAGACGACCGTGACCCAGAACTACATCTCGGGTCAGAGCGCGACCGCCGAGCGCAACGTCGCAACCGCGACGGCATTCGACCAGCTCATCACGGCCGGCAAGGCCGGGTTGGCGACGAGTGCGACCGACCCCGTCGGCAACAGCACGACATTCACCTACGACGCCCTCGGGCGACGCCTGACCGAGGTCTTGCCCGGCGACAGCTCGGTACCCGTCCTCACGCAAACCATAACGTTCGACGAGTTCGGCAACACGCTGACCTCGAGCGAGTCGTGGACGCCGCTCGGCGGCGGCGCGACCGTGAACCGGACGACGACCTACGTCTACGAGCTCGCGAACCGCGAGTCGTCGGTCACCGACCCGGCAGGCGTTTTGACGTCGACCACCTACGACGCAGCCGGCGACCCGGTGAACACGATCGCGGGCGGCGTCCAGACGCAGCGGACCTTTGATCACCTCAGCCAGGCGACCACGGAGGTGATCGATTCGGTCGGAGTGACCAATCACGACTTCGATCCGCAGGGCAACGAGACCTACACCGGCGGCTCCTCGGGGGTCGACGTCAATCGCACGTACGCCTTCGACGGCCGCGAGATGTCGCAGACGGTTGATGCCCTGGGAGCAGCGCTCGACACGGTCCACTCCTACGACCTATTGGGTCGCGAGCTGACGACGACCGATCCGGAATCCGTTCAGACCGTGACCACGTACGACCGTATCGGACGAGTGAAGACGGTTGCCCTGGACGGCGGTACGACGACCTTCGGATACGACCGTGCAGGCAACCAAGTATCGGTCACGGATCCCCTCGGGATCGTGACAACGACGACGTTCGACGCCCTGAATCGGCCGACGGCGTCGATCGTCAACGATGTCGCGAGTCCGACCCTGCCAACGCAGGACGTGACCACGACGACCTGGTACGACGCCGCCGGCACCACGGTGGCTGTGACGGACCCGAAGGGCGTCTCCCTTCGAGCGATCCCCAATGTTCGCGGAATGACGAAGCAGACCATTGTTGATTGCACGGACTCAGGAACGACGCCTACTACCAATCCGCCTGCCTGCACGGGTGCCGGCACCCACAACTCGACGACGAACATCGTCACGACGGTTCTGTTCGACGGCAGCGGGCCCGCGATCCAAACAATCAGCGCTGTCGGGACGGGCGCGGAGGCAACCACCGAGTCCGCTTTCGATGCGAATGGTCGTGTTCAAGCTGTCAAAGACCCGCTCGGCACGATCAGTCGGACGTTCTACACCGGAGGGAATGCCACCAAGGTCGTCGTCAACTGCACGACGTCGGGCACAACGATCCCAACGGACTGGGCGAACTGCACCGGCGGCGGAACGGCCGACGGGACCTGGAACCTGACGACCACCTACGTCTATGACAACCGTGGGAATCGGATCACCGAAACGGCGCCGAACGGCCGCGTGACGACCTCTGGCTACGACTACGCCGACCGCCCCATCGGGACGATCGCCAATGACGTCGTGACCCCGACCCTACCAACGGACGATGTCACCACTTCGTCCTTCTACGATGCCGCTGGCCGGGTCGCAGCCCGCAAAGCACCTCTGGCCGACGGATCGACGTTCGCGATCACCCGCTACGTCTACGACGACAACGGGACCCTCGCGCGGGAGATCCGCAACTGCACGCTCGTCACTCCGGACGACGACCCGGCGCTCTGCGGCGGGACTGACGGCACCGCGCTTGGCACGCTGGACGCCGCAACGAATGTCGTCACCGACTACTTCTACGACGCCAGAGGCAACCAAGTGAAGGTCGTCGCGGCCAGCCCGGCTGCGACGAGCGGCACGGACTCGACTACTCTCGTCACGTCACGTCTCGCATACGACAAGGACAACCGGCTCTGCCGCGTCGTCGAGAACTCGACGCAAAGCGATGCGACCTGGGCAGGCCTTGCGGATCGGTGCTCGACCGCGATCAGCGGGACGACGACCACGAACGTGTCGACCCGCTACACCTACGACGGCGCGGGCAACCGAGCCTCGATGATCGACGCCAATGGTGGGACCACGACCTACGGCTACGACGCGGCAAGCCGAATGACGTCGATCACCGATCCGCTCAACAAGACTGTCGGCTACGTCTACAACGACCTCGGTCAAGAAATTCGCGAGGACAATCGGACCGACTATCCGGCGACGAACTCGATCAGCTGGACCTACGACGGCGCCGGCCAAATCCTGACCCGCAACGCCAATGCCGCTGCGACGACCTACACGTACGACCCCAATGGCAACAAGCTCACTGCTGCGGCCGGCTCCTTCACGATTACCGCCACCTACGACCGCCTCAACCGGCCGCTGACCGTCGACGACGAGGACGCCGGCCCCACTGCGGACACGACCTACACCTACTCGCTGACGAGCCCGAGCTGGACCGACCCGACTGGCACGTACCTTGTGGCGCTTGACGCTTTCGACCATCCGACGAGCGTCGACGGACCCGCAATCACCGCGATTACCACGTCCTACCGCGCGGACGGTCAGCCTGCCAGTCAGGCAGCACCGAACGGCAATACAACGACCTTCGCATACGACGCCGTTGCGCGCGAGACGGCTAGGTCGACCACAGCCGCGGGCCCGGTCACCCGAGCGGCCTACAGCCTCGCCTACAACCGAGCCGGCCAGATCCTGACAGAGAGCACCCAGGTGACGGGCGACCCGACAAACGGGACGACGACATACGCATACGACCCGCTCGAACGTTTGGCGAGCTACACGCGGGCATCTTCGACCACGGCGTACGGCTGGGACGAGGTTCCGAACCGAACGAGCGTCCAGGTCGGAGCCAACCCTGCCGTGACAACGACCTTCGACGGGGCAAACCGTCCGACTTCGGACTCGGCCGGCGGAACATACACGTCCGATTTCGACGGCAGGCTCACCGCCCGACCCGGCCAGCGGTTCGAATGGGACAACCTACGCCGCCTTACCAAGGTCAAGCCGCCGACGGGTAGCGGCACTATCGCTGACTACAGCTATGACCCGCTTGACCGGCTCCGCCTCGTGGATTACGGCGGCTCGAACCGGAACCGCTTCCGCTACGTCGGCCTGACGACATCTGTTGCCCAGATCATCGACGATCAAAGTGGTTCCGTCCTCCGCCACGTCGGTACTGGTTGGGGTGGCGAGCGCCTCCTTGACTGGACCGGCACGAACAGCAACATCCGCTACTACGGCACAAATGCCCACCACGACACGACGTGGACCGGCTCGTCAACTGGCACCGTCAGCGCGACCCTTCGCTACGACCCGTGGGGCACCATCGCGACATCGACGGGATCGTCTCTGCCTGATTTCCGTTTCCAAGGCTCCTGGTACGACACGACCACGGATCTGTCGTGGGTCATTGCCCGCTGGTACGCGCCGTCCCTCGGCCGGTTCGTCAGTGAGGATTCGCTCCTGGGCACCCCGTCCGACCCTCCGAGCCGTCACCTGTTTACGTATGCGGGTGGCGAGCCAGTTGGGCAATGGGACCCTGATGGCAATGCCTGGCGCAGAAGGATCATCTTTGAACTCCAGGTCATCGTCTGTACTGGTAACACATTTGGTGGGCGACTTATCTTCAACGCGGCTTGGGCGCAGGCGTTTACGTCATGTATTGGGATCCAATGGATCAACCGAGTGCGGACCGTTACCGATATCGACGTCTGCGGATGGGACTTCGTCGGGCTGTGCATGGGAGGCTGGCACACCCTCAAACGAACCGTCGTCGACAGCAACGTTCTCAAGGCAATCCAGTGGACTCCCGTGATCGTGGCGAACGCTCCTAGGGGGTCGCTGTACCGCGTTCACACGGTGCACCTTGCTATTCTTGATGATGGGTCTGCAATCAGGGGCGTAACTGGGCATGAATTCAGGTGAAATCTGATCGAAACACCAACCTCGTGCCCACTGTCTCCGCTGTGAGACTGCAGGTATTAGCGGTGACCAGCGAGGCGGAAGTCTGGGCAATCTCCTGCCGCTTTGATTTGGGCGATCGGGTCGTCCCAGACCTCCCGACTGCTGTAGTTGCGGTCACCGGCAAGGCGGCCGTCCAATTCCAACTCCTTGGCTCGACATTCTGGATTGGCGACCAGAGCGCGACCGTAAAGATGTTGCTCACGCCGAAACCGGACGACGGCGAATTGATTGAGATCGTCCTTGATCGAATTCGGACGGACCCGAGTGTGTCAGACGCGACCCTCCGACAAACAAAGCTGAGACGGTCCGATTTGATGGGTCCATGGGTTGCGAGCCTGGTCTACCACTTCGTCGATTAATCCCAGGCTCTCATCGCAACCGGAGGAGTGCCGTGACACCAGACACACGCGGGCAGCTAGCTCGGACCTTCTCTACGATCCGGCGAGCGCGCACTCCAATCCTCGCCGTCATCTCTGGATATGTCCTGGTTTGGGGTGTGACCTGGTTGGCTGGCGATCAGAGCAGGGTCGTATTCGGTGTCGCCGAGGACGGAAGACGGTTCGTTTCGTATCCGGGCGTAATGCTCGGAGGACTTTGGCCTATTCCGCCCGAAGAGACGGCAATCGCCCAATTCATCGCATTGGTTGCCGGCACGCTGGGAATCGGGGCGGCGATTCTCATGAGATTGGGGGTCGGGCGGTCCTACAAACGCCCCGCGAGGTAAGAAACCTCGGCATACCCATCGTCACCCGACCGCGGCCGGTAAGGCGAACTGGGCAGCCCAGCGGACACTGGCCAGGATCCGACGACAAGTCATCGAGCTTGATCGTGACGGCTTGCGCCTCGACGGCGGCCACAACACGATTCAGCGCTTCGTCATCGTCCGGAAGAGGGCCTCGTACTCGTCGGTGACGTGGTCCCACGAGAACAGCTTCCGGCCCCGCGCCGCGGCCGCTGAGCCCAGCGTCAGGCGATCCGCGGGGTCGCGAACGAGCGCGGCGAGTTGCTCTGCGAGAGCGTCAGGGTCGTTTCGCGCGTAGTAGCGGCCCGCCGTTCCGAGCACCTCGCGATGCTCCGGCACGTCGTTGGCGACGATCGCGGCGCCACGGCCCATCGCCTCGACCAACGCCGGATGCGTCCCGCCGACCTCGGTCGCCTGGATGTAGGCGAGGGCGCTTGACTGGAGCTCGGCGTAGCCGTCACCGAACACGTAGCCGGGCATCAGGACGCCGGGCGTCTCCGCGGTCGCCCGCTCGAGGGAGGCTTTGTACTCGGTCGCGTACGGCGCGTCGCCGACGACGACGAGCGGCACGTCGAGCGTCGCCAGGCCACCGGCCCGCCGGTAGCCCTCGATGACGAGGTGGGCGTTGTTCTCGGGCTCGAGCCGGCTCACGTAGAGCAGGTAGCGGCCGGCCGTCAGCCCGAGCCGCGCCAGCGTCTCGCCCGGCTCGACCTTGCGGGCATCGCTGCCGTACGGGATGTAGACCGTTCGCTTGCCGAAGCGCTCGAGGTAGTACGCCGCGATGACGTGGGCGTCGGAGACGAGGACGATCGGCAGCTTCGGCGAGAGCCAGGCGCAGGCCTGGTAGTACCAGCGCCCGAGCCGGTTCCACTTGCCGCGCTCCCACTCGAGGCCGTCCACGTTCAGCACGACCTTC
>Ga0070699_100001870_pt1 | contig 19038 bp, 19 predicted proteins | sample KBSK1503metaG_FD_65473 | JGI IMG/M metagenome (GOLD analysis project Ga0070699, IMG submission 65473) | Corn, switchgrass and miscanthus rhizosphere microbial communities from Kellogg Biological Station, Michigan, USA - KBS K1-50-3 metaG | ecosystem: Host-associated > Plants > Roots >... | reverse complement strand
ATGTGAGGCAGGGCTCTGCCCTGCCGGCGGCTCACTTAAAACTTATTTGGGGCTGGGCCCCGGTCTGGCCTTTTGGCCTAAAAGCTCAGGGCTGAGCCCGGACCGAGGGCAAAGCCCAAGCTAAATAAAGCAGAGCCTCCGGCAGGGCGTAGCCCTGCCTCACATCGGGCGGCGAAGCCGGAGCGCATGACGCCCGTCCGTTTCTAGTTGATGCTGTATCTTGATTTTCAAGACGGTATCTCACATCAGGCGGCGAAGCCGGAACTGCGGTTTCAGATGATTTTTTAGTAAGGCCGCAGAGGCTTTTTGTCAGCGTCGAAGGTGAAGTCGGCGTTGCGATTCTCGCCCGGCGCGATGGTTATCTCAACTTGCTGCTCACCAAGCTGCTCGTGCCAGACCACCAGGGTGTAAGTGCCCGGTGGCAAACCGCGAATCTCAAATCTTCCCAACTCATCACTGACTGCAAAGAAGGGATGGTCCATCACCGCGACGTAGGCTTTCTCCCACGGATGCTGATTGTCTTTGAAAGGTATCAACTGTTCCGGGTGAGTAAAAATCTTTATCACTGGTGGGCTATTCGGTCCTGACGACATATTCCACTCCGGGTTGAGTTTGGGAGTGGGATGGGTATTGTGAGTTGTCGGATCGCTGTTGACCACGCGCAAGTGCTGTCCAACCAGCACGCCAAGCACATGCGGAGAGTAACGGCAGTTGCGGTGTTCCAATACAACTTCCGAATCAAGCACTGCGAAGCGATAGGCATTGAGCGACTCGCCCTTCACATAAACAAAAGCGTTCTGCAATTTGTTCTGATTAACCATCAGAGACACAGTCCGGGCCTTGGGATTTAGCTGCACACAAACGGGATCTGCCGCCATGTCGATGAGGCGGGGCTTGGGAATTGTGCCCGTGACATTGATTGTGCCGGTGATCGTCGCTTCATTACCCATGGGTTGATAAAGGGGTTTCTCACCTTCCTGAGCCACCGCTAACCGAAGCAAGCTCAAGATCCAAAACGCCAACAGTGGGATTCGACATCGCATAAAGATCTCCTTGCTGACAAATAACGCCGAAGGCGTTGGCTAATTTCAGCCCATGGTTGGAGCGCAGCGACAACCATGGGTGTAATGCGTAAAGAAATCTTTTGAACCCTGAAAGGGTTTGTGCCTTTTCTTTTGCCTACCCATGGTTGTCGCTGCGCTCCAACCATGGGCTGAAATTAGCCAACGCCTTCGGCGTTACTGTAAATACTCGTTGAGTGACTGGCGCGCTGCCGCGAGAGCTGAGGCGACCGCTTCCGGAGCAGTGCCACCCGTTTGCGACTTGGAATTTAATGTTTGCTCGAGTGAGAGAGCAATGTGGACATCCTCAGCGAAGTGTGTGGAGAACTCTCGCAACTCCGCCAGCGATAACTGATCCAACTCCTGGCCGAGATCGATCGCGCGCATCACGATCTTTCCGACCACTTCGTGCGCTTCGCGAAAAGGCATGCCCTGGCGCACGAGGTAATCAGCGAGCTCGGTCGCGTTCATGTAACCAGTCGAGGCTGACGCGCGGGCGCGCTCGTGGTTGACGGAGATGTTTCGCAAAACGGTCGCGCTAACCTGGAGACTCGCGGACACAGTGTCGTAAGCATCGAACACTGCTTCCTTGTCTTCCTGCATGTCCTTGTTGTAAGCGAGCGGCAGTCCTTTCAAAGTGGTCAGCAGTGCCAGCAGGTCGCCAAACACGCGCCCGGCTTTGCCACGCACGAGCTCCATAGAGTCTGGATTTTTCTTCTGCGGCATCAGACTCGAACCCGTGGCGATCGCGTCGCCCAGCTCGAAAAGTCCGAACTCATTCGTGGCGTACAGAATGACGTCTTCTGCGAGGCGCGACAGGTGGACCATCAGCAACGCACATGCGCTCAAAAACTCGACGCAAAAATCGCGATCGCTGACAGCGTCGAGGCTGTTGCGCGAAACTGCTGCGAAGCCAAGTGAACGCGCGAGCGCTTCGCGATCGATCGAGAAAGACGTGCCCGCGAGCGCGGCGGAGCCAAGCGGCATCATATTCACCCGCCCGCGCACTTCGCGGAGACGTTCGCGATCGCGCGCAAGCATCTCGAAGTAAGCCAGACACCAATGCGCCAGCAACACCGGCTGGGCTCGCTGGAGATGCGTGTAACCGGGGATGACAACTTCACGATTCGTTTCTGCAAACTCGAGCAGCGCGGTTTGGGCGTCATGGACCACCGCCTGGAGAGCGTCGATCGCGTTGCGCAACCAAAGTCGAAAGTCAGTGGCCACCTGATCGTTACGACTGCGACCCGTGTGCAGCTTGCGCCCGAGGTCGCCGGTCAACTCGATCAATCGCGCTTCGACAAACGAGTGCACGTCTTCCGCTGATGAATCGTTGAAGTAAGTAGCATCCGCGTTTCCCTTCTCCAGAATCTGCGCGAGGGCGCGCCGGATCTGACTGCCTTCATCAGCTGCGATCACGCCCGCGTCTTCCAACGCTTCGCAGTAAGCGACGCTCGCCGTCACATCGGCCGCGAACAACCTGCGGTCAAAGCGAAAGGAGTTATTGAACTCGGCAAAGCCCGGATCAGTCTTCCCCGCAAACCTTCCACCCCAGAGTTTCTTCGACTCGTCCATAAATAAATCTCTCCGAACCTTTGACCACTAAACAACTGACGTGGTAGTTTATGCATCTATGCACTGTTTATGCAAGTTGCTTGCATATGTAATTGCGCATGAATAAGCGAGAGCGGCAACAAAAGATTCTCGATCTGATCCGCGCGAAGCCGATTGGCACGCAGGAAGACTTGCGCACCATGCTCGAACGCTCGGGCGTCCTGGCAACGCAATCGAGCGTCTCGCGCGATCTGGAAGAGCTCGGCGTCGTCAAACAGCACGGGCACTACACGCTGCCGCGGGCCAACGGCAACGGCGCACGCGGCCTGCTGAGTTTAGACCAGGCGGGCGAGAGTTTGATAATCGCGCGCACCGCGCCGGGACTCGCATCGTCGGTCGCGGTTGAGCTCGATGCGGCCGCGCTTCCGGAAGTGGTGGGCACGATTGCCGGCGAAGATACGATCTTCATCGCGGTGCGCGATGCGAAAGCACAGCGCACTGCGTTGAAGCAAATTTGGGAGATGTTTTTAGCGGTAGATGAACATAGATGAACGCTGATTCAATTAAAAAAATTGTGCTGGCTTATTCGGGTGGGCTCGATACCTCCGTAATGCTTCGCTGGTTGAAGGACCACTACCACTGCGAAGTGGTTTGCTATTGCGCCGACGTGGGCCAGGGCGCGGAGTTATCCGGACTTGAAGAGAAGGCACACGCGACCGGCGCGTCAAAACTCTACGTCGAAGATCTGCGTGAAGAGTTCGTGCGCGACTACGTCTGGACCGCAGTCAAAGCCAACGCCGTCTACGAAGGCGTTTACCTGATGGGTACTTCACTCGCCCGGCCCGTGATTGCGAAACGCCAGATTGAGATCGCGCAACAGGAAGGCGCTGACGCGGTTGCGCACGGCGCCACCGGCAAAGGCAACGATCAAGTTCGTTTCGAGCTGACTTATTACGCGTTGCAACCCGACATCAAGGTGATTGCTCCGTGGCGCGAGTGGGATTTCAAAGGACGCCTGGATTTGATCGCGTACGCGAAGGAGCACCACATCCCAGTCGCGGCGACGGCCGAGAAGCCCTACTCGATGGACGCGAACCTGATGCACATCTCTTACGAGGGCGGCATTCTCGAAGATCCGTGGGCCGAACCACCCGAGAACATTTTTCAACTGACCCGCTCGCCGGAAAACGCGCGCGCCGAAGCACAGTACGTCGAGATCTCTTTTGTCAAAGGTGAGCCAGTCGCGATCGACGGACGTGAGCTTGGACCAGTCGCACTGCTCGAAGCGTTGAATAACCTCGGCGGTGAGCACGGTATCGGCCGCGTCGATCTCGTCGAGAATCGTTTTGTCGGGATGAAATCTCGCGGAGTCTACGAAACGCCGGGCGTCACGATCCTGCAGGCCGCACATCGCGCGCTGGAGTCGATCACGCTCGATCGCGAAGTGGTCCACCTGCGCGACTCGCTGGGAGTGAAGTTTGCAGAATGTATTTACTACGGCTTCTGGTTCGCGCCGGAGTTTAAGTTGCTGCGCAAGACGATCGACGAAACGCAGCTCAACGTGAACGGCGACGTACGCCTCAAACTGTTTCGCGGCAACGTGACCGTGGTGGGCCGGCGTTCGCCGAACTCGCTCTACGACGAGAAAGTCGCGACTTTCGAAGCCGACACTGTTTACAACCAGCGTGACGCCGAAGGTTTCATCAAGCTCAACGCGCTGCGACTCAGATTAGGAGGTGGACGATGACAGAAATCAACGTCATTAATGTCGACAAGCTCGGATCCGCAACGTCTCCCCTCGCTTTGGCGAAGACCGTTGCGTTCGTCTCCGGCGCTGAATCCACCAGCGCCGGAGACGTCGTCGTGGTGCGCGCGCTCACCGACAGCGCCACTTACAACATGCTGGAGCTGCCGACCGGCAGGCTCGCGAAGATCAATCCGGGCGATCTGCTGATCGGCGTGCTTGGACGACGGCGAGCGTTGAAAGGTTTCGTCGGCGAGGTACCGCCGTCGCTGAAGAGCGGCGACCAGCTTCATCTGCTCAACATGGGCGGTGTGATCGGTCTTTGCACCGGACATCATTCCAGTCTCGGCGACGCGATCAAACTCGAAGTGATCGGACTCGTTTGCGACGAAGCGGGCCGCGTGATGAATATCGCGGATGCCGCACTCCCGCCGCGCGCAAGTCTCGGCGAGACGGCGCCGATCGTGATAATCGCGGGTACGAGCATGAATAGCGGCAAAACATACGCCGCCACGGAATTGATCAAGCAGGCAACGCGTGCGGGTTTGCGAGTGGCAGCGGCGAAGCTCTCGGGAGTCGCGTGTCTGCGCGACACGTTGAACATGTCGGACCACGGTGCGGTTACGACCGCGAGTTTTCTTGATTGCGGCTTGCCGTCGACGGTCGATGTTGCGGACCTTGCGCCGACAGCGAAAGCCATCATCGCGCGGTTGAATGAAGTCAATCCGGATCTGATCGTAATTGAGCTGGGCGACGGCATTCTCGGCGGCTATTCGGTCGATACGGTTTTTGCCGATGCGGAGCTGCTTGAGGCAACGGCGGCGCTCGTGTTTTGCGCTTCTGATTACGTCGGTGCGTGGGGCGGCATTGAGTTGTTGCGGCAGCGCGGCGTGGAAGTTGACGTGATCTCCGGTTCGGTGACCGATTCGAAGATGGGTGAAGACTACATCCAATCGCAGTTCAACGTCCCGGCAGCGAACGCTCGACGCGAGGGCAGCGCACTCTTCGAACTCGTAATGGGCAAGGTCACGACAAGGCAAGCGGACGCCGTGGCATAGAACAAGTTAGGAAGAGGGGCTTGCCCCCGCTGTGGCCAGAGAGCGGGGGCAAGCCCCTCTTCCTGACTTGTTCTTTTTCAGGTTGTCTTGTCGTTCTGAGGTTGCTGGTTTTTAGAGTTAATGGAAAAAGATACCAACATACGCGTGGGGATCTTCGGCGGCTCGGGTTACGGTGGCGCGGAGCTGCTGCGTATTCTCCTGTTTCATCCCAACGTTGAGCTGGTTTTCGTGACCGCCAACGAACAAGCCGGCAAACCGGTTGGCGACGTTCATCGCAACCTGAACGGCCTCACTCAACTCAGCTTCATCAATGCGCCCGAAACCGTCACCGACGTTGATTGCGTTTTTCTCGCGCTCCCGCACGGGCAGGCCATGGAGATCGTTCCGGGCCTGCCTAAAGAAATCAAAGCAATCGATCTATCCGGTGACTTCCGCCTTCGCGATCAGGGCGTTTTCGAAAAGCACTACAAACAAGCGCACACTGCTATGCGCACGCAAGCGGAGTTTGTTTACGGTCTGACCGAGACGAATCGCAAGGCCATCAGGAACGCGCGACTGATCGCGAATCCCGGCTGCTTCGCCACCGCCACGCTGCTCGGACTCGCACCACTCGTCGCGAATAACCTGCTGAACGGGCGCGTCGTGGTTGATGCGAAGACCGGCTCGTCCGGTTCGGGCGCCAAAGCAGCGGCCAACACGCATCATCCGCAGCGCATGACGTCGTTCTACGCTTACAAGCCTTTCACACACCAACACGTTCCCGAGATCGAGCAGGAGTTGGACCACATCGGCGATTGGACCAACGAGCTGGTATTCATGACGCATTCATTGCCGGTCGCGCGCGGCATCTTCGCGTCGATCTACGCCGAAGCGAATCGCGATCTCAGTGACAACGACTTGCGCGACCTCTACGCGGACTATTATCGCGAATCATTCTTCGTACGACTCGTGAACGGTTCGCCTGACATCAACTGGGTGAAGACCACGAACTTCTGCGACCTCGGTTTCGCCACCCGCGGTCAACAGCTCGTAATCTTCTCCGCCCTCGACAATCTCGTGAAAGGCGCCGCCGGCCAGGCCGTCCAGAACATGAACCTGATGTTCGGCCTCGACGAAACCACAGGCCTTAAGCTGGTAGGTACAAATCCGTGAACCAATCCGTGTCATCGGTGGCCACTGAAGATAAGTTTCAGCTCGCCACCTACAAGAAGATGCCGATTGTCGCTGAGCGTGGCGAGGGCGTCTGGATCTACACGAGCGACGGTAACAAGTATCTCGATCTATACGGCGGACACGCCGTCGCCGGCACCGGTCATTGTCACCCGCACGTCGTCAATGCCCTGCGCGCACAAGCCGGTGAGTTATTATTCTATTCAAACCTCGTTTACTCGAGCGCTCGTGCTAAAGCCGCGGAGAAACTCGTCTCCATCGCCCCGGACGAACTGACAAAAACCTTCTTCTGCAACTCCGGCACCGAAGCCAACGAGAACGCGATGCGTATGGCGCGCATGGCCACCGGTCGCGAACAGATCATCACTTTCTCCGGCGGCTTTCACGGCCGCACCGCCGACGCGATCAGCGCCACCTTTCTCGGTAAGTATCGCGAACTCGGCAAACCAAACGTTCCCGGCCATCTCGAAGCCGAGTTTGGCAACCTCGAATCAGTGCGCGCACTCGCCGACGAAACAGTCGCAGCGATCATGCTCGAACCGATCCAGTCGATGGCCGGCGTGCGCATGGCTCAACCGGATTTCTATCGTGACCTGCGAACGTTGTGCGACGAGCGCGGCATCGTGCTCATCTATGACGAAGTGCAGACCGGTGTAGGACGTACCGGCGAGTGGTTCTTCGCGGGCAGCGCTGCCGGCGACGGCGTGGTGCCCGACGTCGTAACACTCGCGAAAGCGCTGGGCAGTGGCGTTCCGGTCGGCGCTTGTCTAGTCAGCGACGCGATCGCTTCACATATCAAAGAAAACGATCTCGGCACGACCTTCGGCGGCGGCATGCTGGCGATGGCCGCCGTCAGCGCGACACTCGAAGCCATCGAAAACGATCGGATGCTGGAGAACGTGAATGCAGTCGAAGCACACCTGCGAGAACGCATCAGAGAGGTCGAGCAGGTAGTTGCGGTACATGGCCGCGGGTTCCTGCTGGGCATAGAGTTCAACGACAAAGCACAACCCTTTCACCAGGCGTTGTTCGAGCAAAAGATAATCACCGGCACGTCAAGCAATCCGAAGGTGCTGCGACTGTTGCCGCCGTTGTGCTTACAGAAAGAACACGTGGACTTGTTTGTGGACGCGCTATGCACTTGCTGAACACCATTGGGATGACACGCGAGCAGCTCGAGCAGGTGATCGAGCGCGCATTGCGTTTCAAGACCGGCGCAGAACCGACAAAGCCGCTCGCGGACAAGTCGGTGGCGCTCGTGTTTTTCAATCCGAGTCTGCGCACGCGCGCATCGATGCAGGTCGGCATTTACGAACTCGGCGGCAATGCAGTAGTGCTCGAACCGGGTGGGACCAGTTGGACACTTGAACATCGCGCGGGCGCGGTAATGGATGCGGACAAGACGGAACATGTCGCGGAGTTTGTGCGCGTGCTGGAGCGGTATTGCATCGCGATTGGCGTGCGAACGTTCGCGGCGTTGAAAGACTGGCAGGAAGAACGCACCGATCCGATCCTGAACGCCTTCGCGCGCTATGCGTCCGTGCCGATCATCAATCTCGAATCGGCGATGCATCATCCCTGCCAATCGCTGGCTGACATGATGACGATTCGCGAAAAGCTCGGAGCGGGCAAGAAGCGCGTCGTACTCACCTGGGCGTGGCATCCGAAGCCACTGCCGATGGCGGTGCCAAATAGTTTTGCACTCGCGGCGGCGCAGATGGGCCACGATCTCGTGATTGCGCATCCCGCGGGTTATGAGCTCGACGAAGAGTTGCTGGAAACGTCGCGACAAAGCGCCGGCGCCGCTGGTGGAAGTTTGGAAATTACCAACGACATTGACGAAGCTTTCTCAGGCGCTGAAGTGATCTATGCGAAGAGTTGGGGCGCGAAACAGTTTTACGGCAACACGGATCAGGATCTCGCGACGCGAGCACCGTATCGCAGCCAGTGGATCGTCGACGAAGAAAAAATGGTGCGCACGAATGACGCGATCTTCATGCACTGTTTGCCGGTGCGGCGCAACGTGATCGTCACTGACGGCGTGATCGATTCCGCGGCGTCCGTGGTAATCGATGAAGCCGAGAACCGTTTGCACGTGCAAAAGGCGATCCTCGCGAATCTGTTGGGAGGTTAGTGCGAATGCTTGAAACCAGAGCTATCGACGATCAGCTTCGCCTGGATCTGCTGCGTGAAGCCCTGCCCTACATTCAACGGTTCCAGGGACAAACTTTCGTGGTCAAACTCTCCGGCAAGGTCACGGAAGAGCGGGCAAACCTGATGTCGCTCGCCGAAGAGCTGGCGCTGCTGCATCAAGTGGGGATTCGGATCTGCGTGGTTCACGGCGGCGGCAAGCAACTCAGCGAGCTCGCGAAGCAACTCGGGATCGAACAGACGATCATCGAAGGCCGCCGCGTTACTGACGACGCGACGCTCGAGATGGCAAAGATGGTCTTCGCCGGGAAGATCAATACCGACATCCTTGCCGCGCTGCGACAGCGAGGGATCGAAGCCGTCGGACTCTCCGGCGTGGACGGCAATATCGTGAAAGCGAAACGACGGCCGCCGAAGGAGATCCTGAATCGCGAGACCGGCGTGCGAGACAAGGTGGACTTTGGACATGTCGGCGACGTCGTCCAGATCAATGTGCGGCTGTTGACGGTGTTGTTGGACCACGGTTATCTTCCGGTGGTCTCGTCTCTCGGCGCGGATGACGAGGGCATGGTTTTCAACATCAACGCCGACACGATCGCAGCGGAGATCGCGGTACAGCTACAGGCGGAGAAACTGATCCTGTTGAGTGACGTGGATGGCATTTATCTCACCGCCGGAGATCCGCAGACGAAGTTGTCGCGGTTGAATGCGGCTGAGGCGGGCGAGCTGATCAGCAGCGGCGCGGCGTCGGGCGGGATGATTCCGAAGCTGCAGAGTATTACGGTCCTGCTGGAGCGCGGCGTTCACAGCGCACACATCATCAGCGGCACCAATCGCAACGCGCTCCTCTCGGAGATCTTCACAGACAAAGGCACCGGCACGATGATCGTTGCGTAAGACGGTTTCACGCAAAGGCGCAAAGGAAGACGCAAAGGCGCAAAAGCAGTTCTTCTTTGCGCCTTCGTTTTGTCTTAGCGCCTTTGCGTGAAACTCTTCTTACCCCAATGGCGATCGCGGCAGGAGCCGATCGCGATCGAACGGCGGCTCCTCGTGATCGGGCAACGGATCGTCGGGCCAGTCGTGCGCCCATTGCCGCCGGTGCTCCTCGTCCGCGTAGTACTTCAGATAGATCTGATTATCCTCATCGCTGCCACTGCCCGTGAGGTCGATCATATACGCATAACTCAGATTCTCCGGAAAGAACACTGCCTCCTCGCGCAGACCTTCGTGGTAGAGATAGTCGTAGAGCCGGCGATCGGAGAGATGATTCGTGTGCAGCATGTAAGCGCCGAGCTCTGCCATGCGAGCGATCAACTCCTGGAGTGTGACTTTGAGTGTGTCGTCGTCGAGCGTATCCGGCGCCGGCACTGGCAGGCCGGAGTTCGCGAGTAGAGTTAAAAGACTGATCGGCTCAGCAGTTTCGTATGCGAGTACGTGCCGGAGAAACTCTTCTTCCATGTCGGCGGGCATCGATTCGAGCGCCGTCGTACTGCCGCCAAGTTCTTCCAGTTCGGCGCGAAGTTTGGCGATGCGTTCTTCCTGGGATTCTTCGGTGAAAGTCATGTATGGCTCCTTAAGGTTAGAGGTTAAGGGTCGAGGGTGTCCGTTACTGCGGTGGGTGCCGCGCATTGTAAGGGAAAAAAGATTTCACACAAAGGCAGCCGCAGATTTACGCAGATAAACGCGGATCAGATCCGTGTTTATCTGCGTAAATCTGCGGCTTGAAAGTCACTTCGGCGGTGCGGGCGCCGTGAACATATCGAGGTTCGAAAGCCCCAGGCTATTCTCAATCTCCTCCATCCGCTTCAGCGCCATCTCGAATCCATCGTCACCAAACTGCTCGTGCTCGATCTCTTCAAACTTCTCTCCCAGCTCGTCGAGCTGCCCCTGCCCGGTCGCAGACTTCCACGCCGGAAAGATCACCGTGTCTTCAATCGCCGCATGATGCTCATACATGCGCACAAACGATTCCAACGCTTTCGCCAGCGGCTCCACGCTATTCGTCGCGATCCGATCATCCTTCGTAATGGATAACACGTAATTCGTGATCTCGCGCCCGCTCGTGTGCTGCTTCAACAACACGTCAACATACGACGCCGCCATCCCCGGCGCAGTCCTCACGGTCGGAAAAATAAAAACTTCCTCCAGCTTCTTCTCGTGGTAATCCTCACCAAAGACACGAAACAAATTCGCGGTCTTCTCGAGTGCCTCCGGCGGCAGCGACGCGGCATCCTGTCGCAACTTCACCACTGATTCCTGATAGACCAGCAACGCGCGTCGCAGTATGCCGTGCTCGCGCATCAAGTCTTCAGTCGCAGTCACCTCTAAGGTTTCTTCCTCGCCCGTTTTCGGCCCTTCGTTTTTTGTATTTTCATTCGTCGCACTACCTGACGGGCCGGGCGTTGCGCGGCACGCGTTGAGCAATACTCCCGCACCCGCAAGCGAAATGCCCGTGATTAGCTGTCTTCTTTTCGAGTCCACGTTGAATCTCCTTTGGTATTAATGCGCTCACGAAGTTAGACTAAGCATACTCCAACTACGAATTCGAGATCGGATGAATAACGACGCCATCGCCCGCCGATTCTATCGCCTCGCCGCCTTGATGGAAGTGCGCGGTGACGATCCCTTCCGCTGGCGTTCGTATCGTAACGCAGCCGAAGCGATCGAGGTTTGGCCCACGCCGTTGCAGGAGATTGCCGAGCAGGAGGGCGTGGCTGGTTTGCAGGAGATTCCGGGAGTCGGCAAAGCAATCGCCGGCAAAGTGATCGATCTGTTGACGAAGGGGACGTTTGACGCCTGGGAGCGACTCACCGCGGAGACCCCGGAGACAGTCCTCGACCTGATGGAAATTCCCGGGATTGGACCGAAGACCGCGGCGTTGCTGCACCAGCGCTTCAAAGTCTCATCACTCGACGATTTCAAGACGTTCGTCGCTTCCGGCGGTCTCGACATGGTTGACGGTATCGGCCCCAGGACCGCGGAAAAAATCAAAGAAGCACTTTCCTAATCCGTGTCATTCGCGTTAATCTGTGGCCCCACACCCTGATAAGACGAGGACAACATGAGCAAACTGAAACGTCGCGAGTTCATTCGTAACAGCGCTGTCGCCGGCATTGCCTTTCCGATGATCCTGAAGCAAAGTAGCGTCAAGCCGCTGGTGATTGCTTCAGCCAACGGCAATCGCTTCAAAAATGGCGGCAACGTCACCGCCGTCCACAAGGCATTCCAGCTGATGACTGGCGGTGCTGACGTGCTCGACGCTGTGATTGCAGGCGTCAACATCGTCGAGCTCGATCCACTCGACGACAGCGTCGGCTACGGCGGTTTGCCGAACGCTGACGGCGTGGTCCAACTTGACTCCTCTTGTATGCATGGGCCAAAGAAACGGGCGGGCGCGGTCGGCGCCCTGGAAGGCGTACGCACTCCGTCGCTCGTAGCGCAGGCAGTGATGGACAGCACCGATCACCATCTCATCGTCGGCAAGGGCGCGCAGGACTTCGCGCGCAACATGGGCTTCAAGATTGAAGACGATCTCAACACCGAGAACTCGCGCAAGCAGTGGCTCGAATGGAAACGACGCAGCGATCCCGGTCACTATCTCGATCCGAAGAAACGCGCGGAAGCGGGACACAAAGCCGCGCTCGACATGCTTGCGGAAGGACTGCTGCGTGAAGAAAACCTGCACGGCACGATCAACTGCGACGGTATCAACTCGCGCGGTGACATCTGCGGAGTCACGACGACGAGCGGCCTGGCGTGGAAGATTCCCGGACGGCTCGGCGACTCGCCGATCCTCGGTGCGGGTCTTTATGTCGATGGCGCAGTCGGCGCCGCGGGCTCGACCGGACGTGGTGAAGCGAACCTGTTCAATCTCTGCTCGTTCGTGATCGTCGAGGAGATGCGACGCGGCGCGCACCCGAAAGATGCGGGCATGGAAGTGCTGAACCGGATCAAGAGCAACACGATCGAAAAGAGATTGCTCAACAGCCGCGGCTTGCCAAACTTCGGGATCAACTTCTACATCCTGAACGCGAAGGGCGAGTACGCGGGGGTAACGATGTACGAAGGCGCCACGTTCGCGATGTGTAACGAGAACGGACCACAGACGTTGAAGTCCGAACCGTTGCTGCAAGGCAAGCCCAGCGATTAGCCACAAAAAGGCACAAAAGGCACATAAAGAATTTCCTCATTGGGAGAATTTGAAATGAATTCTCTTTCATCTGGTCTCTTTGTTTTGTGCCTTATGTGCCTTTTTGTGGCGGTTAATTAATTCACCGCCGCGGGCGTGTTGCCGTACTTCTGCGTCGCGAAACCTACGATGAGTCCGACGACCGAACCGGGCAGAACGATCTGGAGGTAGTAGCCGCCCTGCATCAGCGCCACCAGAAACGCGAGAAAGGCGCCGACGAGCACACCGAATAAGATCCCGATCGGCAACGAATGAAACTTCTTCGCGAAAAACCCGATCGCGACTCCGGCAATGATTCCCTTGATCGTGGAACCAAACACAATTCCACCCAGTTGATTTCTCACGGCCGGCTCAAACCACGCGGTCAGCCCGTCAATCGCGCCGAGAATGGCGCCCAACACTACTCCAAGTAGGGGTTTGGACATCGTCTTTTCTCCTGTCAATTTGGGATCGTTCTGTACTTCTATTAAACGCCGGCCGGAAAATCTTTAACGTCGCGAAGTAAAAATCAAAAAAATTCTCATGACCAGGTAAGCCAGCACCAGCAGCACGAGGAAGCGATTCTTAGCGGTCCAGCGCCACGTCTTCTCCAGCGCATTCTCGCGATAAGCGGAAACGGACTCCGCATCGAGCAAACGCCCGATGTCCGCCGACAACTCCGCCGTACTCGCATAACGATCACCCGGCACCGACGCCATCGCTTTTGCCGAGATCGCTTTCGCCGCTTTACCGACTTTCTGATCGTTGAGCAGGAACTTGAGCACCGCGCCAAGTGAATAAATGTCGGCGCGTTCGTCGATCTCGATCTCGCCTCGTGCTTGTTCGGGCGACATGTAGTCGCGGGTGCCGATGATAGTGCCGTCCGAGGTATTGTAAACCGCGGATTGACACGGATCTTCGCGGATCTTAGCAACACCCCAATCCATCACGAGCACTTCGCCAAATGATCCGATCATGATGTTCTGCGGTTTGAGATCGCGATGAATCACGCCGTGCGCGTGGGCAAACGCGACAGCATCACAAACGGCCTGGAACTTTCGCAGCCGATCGTTTAGCGATGCGCCTTGCGCCGTGTACTCATCGAGACGGCTGCCGCGCACATACTTCATCGCATAGAAGATCCTGCCGTCAGGTAACGTGCCGGCATCGTGAACCGGAACGATTCCGGGATGCTCGAGCCGTGCGATGATCTGTGCCTCGCGAATCATCCGCCGGCGCAGATCGTCAGTGACTTCAGGCGCGCTGAGGACTTTTATCGCGACGAGCCGATCGAGTTCCCTGTCTTCGGCCAGATAGACAGTGCCCATACCACCACGCCCAAGCTCTTTGACGAACGCGTACTTCGTGCCGACAACACCCAGCAAGTGAGCCAACTTGTCGTCCGATAGCCACTTCATTTCACATCGACTCCCAGCAACGAACGCGCTTCGACGTGAAACTCCTCGTCAGTCGCAGTAATCTCGCGCAGCTTTTCGAGCACGATGCGGCGGAAGTCGCGGCGGGCGGCGGCGAGATAGTTGTTGACTGTAGTAGCTTCGAGTCCGAATTCCTGTGCGAGCGAGGCGTACGACACGTGCGTGTCATCCAAATCGTAACGTTCGAACAGTTGAAACTGGACCAGGCGGCCAGACTCAACACAGCGCTCGCGAAACGCTTCGACGGCGAGGGTAAACATCCAACGCACCCACTCGCGGTGAAAATAGTCTTCCGGGGTTAAGGTTGACGCAGAGGCATGCGCGGCAAGTTCGGCTTCAGCCGCAGCGAAGTCAAGCTGGTAGTGGTCCTTGTCGCCGCCACGCTTGAGCCGTTGTCCGGCCTTGCGCTCGTTGGCGACAAAACCATCCAGACAGGTGCGCAGAAATGTTTGAAAGCTGGCCTTAGTCGCGTCGTAGCTGGCAAAATGATGCTTCTCGAACGCGTTGGCAAAAAATCCCTGGGTTAAATCTTTTGCGTCCTCGTTAGTTGCCTGCCACTTGAGGCGAACGTATTTGTAAACTGGTTTCCAATAACTGTTGAGGATGGTGTCGAAAGCACGCCGGCGGACGAGCTCGTCGTCGCTGCGTGCGCCCACGATAGCGGAGTGGTTCGTGACCGGAAACTTGTGAAGCGGACCGCCGATGTCAGTATCTGGATCCATAAACCTCATGAAACGCTTTCATCTGATCTTCGGACTGGTCCTGCTGGTCGTCTTCCTATTGACGGGCCAGTACATGGATCGATGGCACGAACACCTGCAGTACACGCCCGATGGACCACGGATGCTTTATCGCACCCGGCACATCTTTATTCTACTGTCAGGATTGCTGCACCTGGGAATCGGGACTTACTTCGTGTATCGCATGCAAACGTGGCGGCGCGTCTTGCAGTATCTCGGCTCGGTGCTGATCACTATCGCTCCGGTACTGTTCACGATTGGGTTCTTCTACGAACCTAACTTGCAAGGTCTCTACGCTCCACTCTCAAAAAAGGGAATCATCATGATTGCAGTGGGTGCGTTACTACACGTGGTGAGCGGCGTGAATGAACAGGATTCACAAGATGTAACAGGATTTACAAGCTGATCCTGTTCATCCTGTAAAATTTTGTAAATCCTGTCTATGGCTGTCTTTTGACAATGACGAGCGTGATGTCGTCGGCGGCGCTGGTGCCCTGCGCAAACTTCGTCAACGACGACTCGATGCGATCGCGAATCCCGGCGGCGGACGCTTCGATATTCCGCGACACCACTTCATACAACCGCGTCGCGCCAAACTCCTCGCCCGTCGGGCTCACCGCTTCAGTCACACCGTCAGAATAGATGACCAGCACGTCGCCCCGCTGCAACAGCGTGCGTCCCTCGCGATAGTCCGCATCCCGTTTGATTCCCAACGGCAGACCACCGGAAGCAAGTTGTTCCACCGTTCCGGCTGCATGAACGATCAGCGGCGGATTGTGACCGGCATTCAGAAACGACAACGATCCCGACTCCGGATCGAGCTCGGCATAGAACAACGTCACAAAGCGGTTCGCGGGAATGTTGTCCGCGAGGTAACGATTGACCGCGGAGATCGTCGCGACGAGCGAATCGTGCGACGCCGATTGCGCGTGAATCGCCGCGTGCAGCGACGACATCAGCAACGCGGCGGCAGTCCCCTTGCCGGAAACGTCGCCGAGCGCGATCACCAGGCGCCCATCTTCGCGCTCGATGAAGTCGTAATAGTCGCCGCCAATCTCGTAGCACGGAAAGCTGATGCCCTGTAGCTCGTAACCAACCACGTGCGGCGGCGCGGTCGGTTGAAAACGTTGCTGAATCTCGCTGGCAAGCGCGAGCTCGCGTTCCAAACGTTCACGCTCGAGCCGCGCCTCGACGAGCCGCGCGTTCTCGACGCGGATCGCCGCGACTGACGCGAGCGTGGTCAAAACCTTCAGATGATCTTCAGTGAAGCGTCCTTCGTGGATTGGCGAGTCGGCATAGATGATGCCAAAGACTTTGTCGGCAACACCCAACGGTACCGCCAGCACGGATCTGATGCCCTGCAACACCATCGTCCCACTCGCAAAACGCGGATCGTGTTGGGCATCTGATGTCAGCACTGACTTGCCACGAATCACGACTTCGTCGAGCACGTTACGACTCACGCGAATTTCACCAACTTCACCGACGCGATCACGGAGGCGCGCCACGGCCACGCGCAAGTCTTCACTGCCTTCATCGCGCATCATGAGCAGGCAGCGATCGGCGGGTACCGCTTCAAACACGAGCGACACTATTTGTTCGAGGGTTTCACCCAGCGTCGCTGACGCGAGCAGCGTGATACCCACCTTGCTGATCAGCGCCAGCAGGTCGCCATGCTTTGCTCTGGGAGTGACGGTGGTGACAGTGGCGGCGATTTCTTCCGGCTTGGTGCGCGCGCCTTCGATCGCTTCGAGCAGTCCTGACGTGGTCCGATCGCCCGACGCGAGCGCAATTGTCGCTTCGGGCAGCGACTCCGACGAGTTGTCGGTGATCATGGTCGCTCCCATGCCGGAGTTGAACGTGCCGTCGTCGAAAATGATCTCGGTCTCGCCGATCTGAATGCGGCCACCGGCCGTCAGATGAATCACGCTTTCGACAGTGGCGCCGTTGTAAAGCGTGCCGTTTGCCGAACCGAGATCCTGGAGCACGTACTCGTCTCCCTCGCGACGCACCTCGGCGTGAACGCGAGACGCGAATGGATCGGGAATACACAGATCGTTCCGAGCGGAACGGCCGATAGTTATACGTAGCCGGCCGAGTGGAAAATGGTCGGGGGTGCGGTCGGGGTATTTAACTATTAGCTCTGACATTTTTTGCAGACTGTTAGGCGGCGCAACGGAAGCATCGACTAGATCGAACCCTCACGAACGACAATGGTGCCCGCTATAATATCGTGCAAACCTCTGCCATGCACGGACACCGCGGCAATTAAAAAACCGAGACCAAAGAGCGCAAATGAGAGGGGATAACCGATGAAATGACGCAGGAATGCGCGCCCAATGCCGGCCTCGCCGCCGTCGTTTCGTTCGATGCGCAAGCCGGTGGCCCACTTCCCAAGAGTGAAACCCGTCAGACCGGGAATGACTCCTAGGTTCAGGATCGCCATAAAGACAGCGAGCAGGATTCCAGCCGTCTCGGCAGAGTTACCGGCCGTTCGCCCGCCACCACCCAGCATACGCGCGACGAGCGTGCCGAGAACCACGAGTGAAACGAGGGCGATGTAGTCGATCAGCAGAGCGCCACAGCGGAGAGGGAAAGGGGCCCTGAGTCGTTGACCTCCGTGCCTGGCGGCACGGCTTCTTGCCTGGGAGCGCGGCAAACCTTGAGCAGATGTCATCAGAAAAGAATTGGACCTATCTTCACTAGCCAACTAAAAAGTGCAATGTTGTTTCGCCCACGCGCAGTTTGTCACCACTGTCGAGAACGCGCGGTTGGCGCGGCGCAAGCCGCACCGAATCGTTGATCACGGTGCCGTTCACCGAGCCGAGATCCTCAACTAAAAACGTCTCGCCTTCGAGCCAGATGCGCGCGTGACGGCGCGAGACTTTGGTCTCCGGATCGAATCGCGAAAGATCGATCTCGGGAAAGATGTTCGAATGCGGATCAGTGCGTCCGAGCAAGTTGCTGTCTTTCTGGAGAATGAACGATGCATCGAGCTCGGTGGTTCCAGTCACGACCAGTTTCGCTGTCGGTCTCACCGTATGTAGCAGCGAGCTCGAACCAACTGCCGCCAGCGGCTGGCGCGCGCCGCAGTGCGCACAAAAAACATCGTCCGCTGCAATGCGGCCACCGCAGAAACCGCAGTAGACCGTTTGTACCTGGACCGTCTCACCGCCTAGCACCGGCGCCGGCATACCGTAACTCACGCGTCCCGACATTAACTTCTCGAGATGAACCGCGAGCTCATTTCGCAGCTCGCCCGCCGTGCGGAAACGATCCTCGGGCCGGTACTCGACTGTCCGCATCAGGATCTGTTCCATTTCGCTCGAGATCGACGGCGCGATCTGGCGCGGTCTCGGGTTCTTACTGAAATCGAAGATCAGCAGTGGATTGTCCTGCGGATCGGAGCCGGTCAACAGGTGAAACATGGTCGCGCCGAGACTGTAGACGTCTGACGCCGGTTGCACACGACCGCTGAAAAGTTCCGGCGGCGCATAACCCATCGTGCCGACCGCGGTCACACCCTTTTCCTGCTGCGTCACCCAACGCGCGATACCGAAGTCGATCAACATCACGCGGCCGGTGTTGCCGTCGATCATTAAGTTCGCCGGTTTGAGGTCGCGGTAGATGATTGGTTTGGGACGCGAGTGGAGATAGTCGAGCACGTCCGCGACCTGCATGCCCCAGTCGGTAACTGTCTTCTCATCCACCCTGCCGCCCACGGCTGCGCGCAATCTCGAAGCCAGATCGCCGCCCGAGATGTACTTCATCACGAGATAGAAGCGACTCGCCCCGTCGTCGTAAAAGTAGTCGTAGATTGTTGGTATACAGGGGTGCTCGAGCGCCGTTAACAAGAGCGACTCGCGTTTGAAATCGCCGATCGCTTTCTCGTGCTGCGTGGGATCGAGATGCGCTTCAACCATCTCCTTCACGGCTCGGGGCGCATCACCCAGATT
>Ga0070699_100001869_pt1 | contig 19052 bp, 14 predicted proteins | sample KBSK1503metaG_FD_65473 | JGI IMG/M metagenome (GOLD analysis project Ga0070699, IMG submission 65473) | Corn, switchgrass and miscanthus rhizosphere microbial communities from Kellogg Biological Station, Michigan, USA - KBS K1-50-3 metaG | ecosystem: Host-associated > Plants > Roots >... | reverse complement strand
AAGGAGAAAGATTATGGTATCCACTTCCACTCGTTCCACACCTCAAGAAAGGATTGCGACCCGCAAGCTCGTGTGGGTGGGACCGCTGATGATCGTTCTTGCAGCGCTGGTGAATCTTGTCGTGCGCCTGCTCGCGGTCAGCTTCTTCGGCGTGGCTTCGAGCTTCCTGTACTTGCAGATACCTGTTGTCACCATCACTACCGTCGTCTTCTTGATGGTGGCCCTGCTCGCCTTTGTGCTGGTCGGTCGTGCAAGTCGCCATCCGGTTCGGATTTTTTGGATCGTGGCAGGTGTGGCCCTGCTTGTCTCGTTTCTGAATCCCCTCCTGCTCCTGGCTGGTTGGTGGCTTCCTGCAGTGGGCATGAACCAGCGCATCTTCTGGACGATGATCGTCATGCACATTGTCTCGGCACTCATCGCTGGCAGCCTGCTGACGACGCTCGCTGTCGAGCGTGTTCGTCCCCTCGGCCACGTATTATAGAGATCAAGAGGAGGTTTATAGTCATCATGACTGCACGTATTCTACAGATCATCGTTGGTTTTGCCGGGCTGTGCGCCCTGGTGCTTGGCCTGGTCATCTGGATCGCAAACATTGACCTGACTGACATCCATATACTCTTCGGCCTTCTCGTCACCCTGGGGCTACTGGTGATGAGCATCATCGCACTCACCGCCAGGAGACTGCGCATCTGGGGCCTTGTCGGTATTGTATACGCCATCATCCTGCTGATTTTTGGCGAATCTCAATCCAACATACTCGCCGGTAATCTGCACTGGCTGATCCAGGCGTTGCACACGCTGGTCGGCATCGGCGCTATCGTGCTGACGGGCTTTCTCGGCACGCGCTACAGGACACTCAAGCGCGGCGAGACTAAGCCCACCGCTGAATCTCAAGCGCTGCGCTGAGGAGGGAAGAGATGCGTATATCCTGTGAGGGTAATCTGGTGACAGTGATCAATGTCTTTGAGACGAAACCTGAACAGCAGCAGGAACTGATCGATCAGTGGATTCGCTTCGTCGAGTCTATCAAGGAGGAGCCAGGCCTGATTGGGACGACGCTGCATAGAAGCACAGACGGTACCCGCGTCATTAACTATGCTCAGTGGAGATCGAAGGAGGACTTTGAAAGCTTTGTGAAGAAGTACCACGAGCAAATGGAGGCCCGTCGCCCGCTCGCCCAGCGCGTCGATCCCCATCTGTACGAAGTCGTCTATCTCTTTGAGCGGAGAGGCAGTTGATTGCCTGAGCGCGAACACTGCCTGCGTGCGAGAGAGTGTGTGTCCTCCCCTGTTCCCGCGCGTATCGAGCCGATGGAGGGCAGGACGGGCCAAAGGAGCAAGGATCGTATGGCAAAGTCTTATCGCGTCACTACTTTCGCGCGCATCAACAACACCCTGATTTCATCTTTGTTGCGCCTGGGTATCAAGGTGTGGAGTTTCTCACTGCTCACGGTTCGGGGGCGGAAAAGTGGCAAGCCCATTGTGACACCGGTTGCCATTTTTGTTCAGGATCAGAAACGCTACCTGGTGGCCCCGTATGGGGTCGTGAACTGGGTATGTAACCTCCGAGCGGCGGGAGGAGAGGCGACACTTACCCGGAGACGGCACAGCGAAAAGATTCATGCCATCGAACTGGAGCCAGAAGCCGCGGCCCTCGTCTTTCGGGCAGCGTTGCGCTCTGGTCCCCCAGGCATTCCCGCTGTGATCTTTCGCGTGTACCGCTCTCTCTTGGTCCTTCCTTACCTCAACGTCACCGAGAACTCTTCGCTTGAGGAATTTGAGCGCGAAGTGCTGGCCCATCCCGTTTTTCTCTTACAATCTGCGATGTAGCACGTCTTCCAGAAATCATCGCCTCAGTCACAGGAAACGAACGAGCTTGCTTCGGCATAGATAACCTCTCTTCCCTTTGCCTTCTCTGCCTCTTCGCTCGTGCCAGGCCATGTACAAACGTGAACTGCCTCCCCTTGCAGTGGGGCAAGAAGATCTCTTCCCTGGAGAAATTCTGTAGGGGAGCGCCTATTGACTAGCATTCCACCTATCGAATGATGTTTCTCTGCCTCAATGTACTAGATAAAGCAGGCCGAAATGGAATAGATATATGAAAGCCATTAAGCTATAACTGTTGCCATATTGTTCAATGGACAAGCGTCAGATATCACTAATCGCGAGCAAATTGAGGTGTTTTGATTATGAGCAAACCGTTGTCAGTCGGGGTAGAGCAGCAAAATTACCTGCTGGTTGAAGCACATAAGCAAGCGATAAGCACAAAAAAAATATTACCGCGCAAAATGAGCGCTAGTTGCACCATATATTTGAAATATATGAAAGCTGCTCTTCCTCTTGCCCGTACGATCATCCCTGGTGTAGAATGAACACTACTGAAGCCCTTAAAAACAGCCTCAGGTTCTGTGGAGCTACTTGCATCTATGTCGAGAACTAATTCTGTCAATTTCTGATGAATGCCCCCAAATGGCTTCTAAAAAGGAGAAAATATGCCATCCCAGGGTTATGTACGCTACCCAACTATCCACCAGGATAGTATTGTATTTGTTTCCGAGGATGACCTCTGGCTCGTATCAAGCGCAGGCGGACGAGCAGAGCGCCTAACGGCGGGTGTTGCTGAAGTAAGCTACCCGCGTTTTTCACCGGATGGAACACAACTGGCTTTTGTAGGCCGCGAAGAAGGTCCCAGCGAAATCTACGTCATGCCCGCACCAGGTGGCCCCGCCAGCCGTCTTACCTTTCAAGACGCTTCTAGCAAGGTGGCCGGCTGGTCACCTGACGGCGCTGAGATATTGTATGCCAGCAATGCAGGCCAATTCGCCATGCGTTTTGAGGTCATCTATTCGATTAGTCCTAAAGGCGGCGAGCCACGTCAGCTTCCTTTCGGCCTGGCAAATGCCATCTCTTATGGTCCGCACGGTGGTATCGTGCTTGGCCGCAACATTAACGTGCGAGATTTTGCATACCAGAAACGCTACCGGGGTGGTAGGGTAGGGCACCTGTGGTGCGATGTCAGCGGTAATGGGACGTTCCAGCGACTGCTGCAGTTAGATGGGAATATCGCCGACCCGTGCTGGGTAGGTGAGCGCATCTACTTTCTCTCCGACCACGAAGGCATAGGCAACGTCTATTCTTGCACGCCTTTCGGAGAGGACTTACGCCGCCATACCGATCACCAGGATTTCTATGCGCGTCATATGTCAAGCGATGGACAGCGCCTGGTATATCATGCGGGCGCTGCCCTCTACCTGTTTAATCCAACCAGCGGGGAAGTACGTCGACTCGACACCGAGTTGCCAAGCATACGCACCCAGCGTAATCGCAAATTCGTCTCGGCCGCTGAATATCTCGATAGCTACACCCTGCATCCTCAAGGCTATGCGGTTACTCTCACCACGCGCGGTAAGGCCTTCAGCATGGGCAACTGGGAGGGGCCGGTGCTCCAGCATGGTGAGCCTGATGGCGTGCGCTATCGCAAACTGACCTGGCTTAATGATGGCAAGCGTCTGGTCGCCATCAATGATGCGACCGGTCGTGAGAGCCTGGTCGTCTTCAACCCCGAAGATGGTAGCGAGCCCAGGACATTTACCGAGATCGAGTTTGGCAGAGCTGATTCTATGGCTGTCTCACCCACAGATGATGTTGTTGCCATTACCAATCACCGCAATGAACTGCTAACGGTTGACCTGGAAGCAAGCGCATCGCGTGTGCTGGATCACAGTGATTACGGTGGTATTAGAGGCATCGCCTGGTCGCCGGATGGTCGCTGGCTGGCCTATGGCTTCGCCTTCTCGAACCAGAAATCAGCTATCAAACTGTGCAATCTTGAGTCTGGTGAAACCCATTTCGTGACCGAGCCTGTGTTGGCAGATGTCTCTCCCTCATTTGATCCCGATGGCAAGTACCTGTACTTCCTGGGCCATCGCATTCTCAATCCTGTTTACGACAACCTGCAATTTGATCTGAACTTTCCCAAGGGCGTGAAACCCTACCTCATTACGTTGCAGCGTGACCTGCGCTCGCCTTTCATACCTGAACCCAAGGCCCCTGAGGAGAAAGAGAAGGAGAAAGAGGAAGCGACCTCCAAGAAAGAGCATGATGACAATGGGGAGCCCTCACAAAAGGAAAGTGATGACCAGGAGGAAGGCGCTAAAACAAAAAAGCCACCTGCAATTGTCATCGACCTGGAGGGCATTACCCCGCGAGCTATACCTTTCCCTGTAGCAGAGGGCCGCTATCGCAGCGTGCGTGGTATCAAAGGGAAAGTACTCTTCCTGCTCTACCCTATTCAAGGTGCAATTCATCAGAATTGGGACTCGGATGAGCCAATGGGACACATCGATTGCTACGACTTCGAGAAGCGCAAAAACGAAACGCTGATTGATGGCGTCAGCAGCTTTCATCTCTCGCGTGATTATAAAACGTTGATCTACCGTAGTAGACGTCGCCTGCGTGCGCTGAAAGCTGGTGAGAAACCTGCAAAAACAGACAATGGTGATCGACCCGGTCGCGAATCGGGCTGGCTCGACCTGCATCGCGTCAAAGTGTCGGTGCAGCCTGCTGCTGAATGGAAGCAGATGTTTGCCGAGGCCTGGCGCCTGCAGCGTGAACAGTTCTGGACAGAAGACATGTCAGGCATCGATTGGGATGCCATCTACGCGCAGTATGCTCCACTTGTCGAACGCGTCGGCTCGCGCTCGGAACTCTCCGATCTCTTCTGGGAACTCCAGGGCGAACTGAATACCTCGCATGCTTATGAAATGGGCGGTGAATATCGCCATGGACCGCACTACCAGCAGGGTTTCCTGGGTGTAGACTGGAGCTATGATGCCGAAAATAACCGCTATCGTATAACTCGCATCGTACAGGGTGATCCAGCTGACACTAATACAACCTCGCCACTCACCAGTCCCGGTTTAAATATTACGCCGGGTGATGCCATACTCGCAATCGATGGGCAGCGTGTGGGGCCTGAGCGCAGCCCACAAGAACTGCTGGTGAACCAGGCGGGTAATGAAGTACAACTCACTATCGAGGATGCGACCAGCAAGGAGATACGCGTAGTCACCGCAAAAGCCATAGGGAATGAAAGACCCGCACGTTATCGAGAATGGGTCGAGAACAACCGCCGCGTCGTCCATGAGAAATCTGACGGCAAGGTTGGCTATGTTCATATCCCTGATATGTCGCCGGCAGGCTTTGCAGAATTTCACCGCAGTTACCTGGCCGAGTACGATTATCCCGCTTTACTTGTAGACGTGCGTTTTAACGGCGGGGGACACGTTTCTGGACTGTTGCTGGAGAAACTGGCGAGGCGACGCATCGGTTATGATTTCTCTCGTTGGGGCCAGCCAGAACCCTATCCCCAGGAGTCACCACGCGGCCCGATGGTTGCCTTAACCAATGAACATGCTGGTTCGGATGGCGACATCTTCAGCCACGGCTTCAAACTGATGGGCCTGGGGCCATTAATCGGCAAACGCACCTGGGGTGGCGTTATCGGCATTAGCCCTCGACATACCCTCGTCGATGGCACAGTGACCACGCAACCGGAATACGCCTTCTGGTTCAAGGATGTGGGTTGGAATGTAGAAAATTATGGCACCGACCCTGACATCGAGATCGATATTGCACCACAGGACTATGTACATAAGGTTGACCCGCAGTTAGATCGAGCGATTGCCGAAGCACTGCGCCTGATCGAGGAACGACCGGCGCTGGAACCGAAGCCGGAGGAGCGACCAAGAAAGGTGTGGAAGTAGCTTGTGAGTTTACCAAAACGTTACGATGCGCATACAGCCGAGCCAGAACTACAGGCCTTCTGGCAAAAATCAGGTATCTACCACTTTTCTACTGAAGCCAGCGGGCAGGTTTACTCCATCGATACACCCCCTCTAACGGTTTCGGGGAATGCTCACCTGGGCCATGCCAACTCTTATAGCCATCCCGATTTCATCGCCCGTTTCTGGCGCATGAACGGTTACAACGTCTTTTACCCGATGGGCTACGACGACAACGGGCTTCCCACCGAACGCCTGGTTGAGAAGCGCTTGGGCATCACCGCTCCCCAGGTGGGACGCAGAGTCTTCATCCAGAAGTGTTTGGAGGTCAGCGAAGAGTTTGAGAAGGACTACCGGGCGCTCTGGCAGCGGCTTGGACTTTCGATAGACTGGCGTTATAGCTATCGCACAATCGACGACCTCTCCAGGCGCACCGCCCAGTTTTCTTTTCTTGACCTCTATCGTAAGGGATTAGCCTATCGCCGCGAGGCCCCGGCCATCTGGTGCCCTGTGTGTCGCACTTCCATTGCGCAAGCAGAGTTGAACGACCTCGAGCGCGAGAGTGAATTCGTCACCCTGGCTTTTCGTCTCGAGAACGGGGAGACACTTCCTATTGCCACTACCAGGCCTGAACTGCTGCCTGCCTGTGTGGCGGTGTTCGTTCATCCAAATGACGCACGCTACCAGGAACTGATCGGCCAGCATGTAACCGTACCCCTGTTCGGATTCGAGGTGCCGGTACTGGCGGATGTGAAGGCAGACCCTGAGAAAGGTACTGGCGCCGTTATGTGCTGCACGTTCGGCGATGTGACCGATGTTGAATGGTGGTATAAGTACAAGCTGCCTCTCAAGATAGCCATCGCGCCCGATGGCACTATGACCAGCCTGGCCGGCGAGTTTGCGGGCCTGAGCGTAGAAGAGGCCCGGCGTCGCATTATCGAGGTACTGGACGCACATGGCTTGCTGCTCGGGCGACAAACCATTATCCAGTCTGTGCGCGTTCACGAGCGCGATGACACACCCGTAGAGTACATCATGACGCGGCAGTGGTTCATCCGCGTGCTCGACTTTAAGCAGGAGCTACTTGCGGCAGGCGAGCGGATCACGTGGTACCCTGCTCACATGGCGGGGCGTTACCGTGAGTGGGTAGAGAACCTGGCCTGGGACTGGTCCATCTCTCGCCAGCGCTACTTTGGTGTTCCTTTCCCTGTGTGGTATTGCGATGCCTGCGGTAAGATTATACTCGCCAGCGAAGAGCAGCTCCCGGTTGACCCAATCGAGCAGAATCCGCCTGAAACGTGTGACTGTGGCGGCACGTCCTTTACTCCAGATGAGGACGTGATGGACACCTGGGCTACCTCCTCCATGACACCGCAAATCGTCGGACGCTGGCTAACTGATAAACAACTGTATGAGCGAGTCTTCCCCATGACACTGCGCCCACAGGCACACGAGATTATCCGCACCTGGGCTTTCTATACCATCGTCAAGTCGTATCACCACTTCGGCATCTTACCCTGGAAGATAATAGCTATCTCTGGCTGGGTAATGTCTGCCGGAGGAGCAAAGATCAGTAAAAGCCGGGGAGGCGGCCCAATGCCTCCAATGGAGATGATCGAGAAATATTCGGCTGATGCCGTGCGCTACTGGGCAGCCAGTACAAGCCTTGGCAAAGACTCGGTCATCAGCGAAGAGAAAATCGCCCTGGGGGGTAAGCTGGTTACAAAGCTCTGGAACGTGGCAAAATTCAGCCAGCGCTTCCTGGAAAATTATCAACCGCCAGCCGAACTACCGGGATTCACACCTACTGATCGTTGGATGCTTTCCCGCACCCAGCGCTTAATCCAGCGTGTGACCGAACTCTTCCGCAGCTATGATTACGCAGCGGCCAAAAGCGAGACGGAGAGCTTCTTCTGGAGAGACCTGGCAGACAACTACCTGGAGATGTCCAAGGAGCGCCTTTATGACGAGACGCATGAGCTGCGTGAGGGTGCACGCTACACGCTCTATCACGTACTTTTGACAACTATCAAGTTGTTTGCTCCAATCCTCCCATATATCACGGAGCAGACCTACCAGTCACTCTTTGCGCCTATCGAAGGAGAAGGTTCGATCCACAATGCCCGCTGGCCGATTGCCGATGCATCCTTGCTGAGTGATACAGCCGATGCTGCTGGCGAGGCTCTGATAGAGGTTGCCACAGCAGTGCGCCGTTACAAGAGTGAGTCCAACATTTCCTTGGGAGCAGAGTTGAAGCGGCTGCAACTTGCGACAACGGAACTCTCAACTGCCGACATGCTGCAAGCAGCCAGGGCCGATATCATGAGCGTCACTCGTGCCAGGCAGATCGAAGTGACTGAGAGCCTTGCCGCCGATTTGGAGACGATCAAGGCCGGGGGAGCTATACGAGTGGCCCTGGCTCGTTAGAGAAGATAAAGCATAAGACATCCCGAGTTTTTTAGACTGCCTGCCTTGCGAGGCAGGCAGTCTAAAAAACTCGGGATGTCTTATGTTCTGATTTGGAGAGGGAACTTTTAGCCCATCGGCCCCGTCAGTAGCGATGACAGGAGGAGAGTTTATAGTTCGCTCCTGGCGTATAACATATGATCGCATTTTCTGTCTATCTATGCATTTCAAAAGGAGTGTCTCTATGCGTAATCTGCTCAAAAAGGATTTCATGAAAAGCAATTGTAATCGTTTGACTCTCCGTGGTAGCCTGGGGATCCTCTTCATCCTGACGCTTTTGCTAACGGCTTGTGGAGGTTCTGCGTCTACCGGTAGTAGTGCAGGTGTGCCGGTCAATGCTCCAGTGCAGCAATCAGGTAGCTCGTCTTCAGGACAGGGAAGTAATTCTTCAGCTTCATCCGGGCCACAGCACCTGATAAAGTCGCTGCAGGTCAACATGCTGGTGAAGGATACACGGCAGGTGGCACGTGATTTACAGTCGTGGGTCAACACTACCGATCCACGTTCGTCATCAGCGGGTATTAACTACGAGCAGACAGGCGATAACCTGTATACTGTGTCCATGACATTCTCGGTAGAGTCCACGACGTATACGCAAATTGAAGAGTACCTTGCTAGTTATGTACAGCAGCATGGGGGGAAGCTGCTCAACCTGCATGAGAGTGTACAGGATGTAACCAATGACTACATCGATACGCAATCCCGACTCACGAATCTACGCGGGGAGCAACAGCGCCTGCTGGTATTGCTCAGCAACACCACGGCCTTAAGTGATATTCTCACGGTTGAGGATAAACTGACGGGTGTGGAGGGACAGATCGAAGACATTGAATCCCATCTCAATGCCTTGAAGAATGAGACCACTTTCTATACGGTGACGATTAATCTGCAACCGATGGCTCCTGCTACGCTGCCATCACCGTCACCGAAACCATGGAATATCGGCCAGGTATTCCATGATTCATGGACGGCTGCGCTATCGGTTGCCCAGGTACTGGCTACTTTCTTGATCTGGCTGCTAGCATTCTGCGTCTACCTTGTTCCAGTGGTAATCATAGGATGGTTCGTCTGGCGCAGGGTACGTGTAAAGCAGGCTACGTCTGCGACAACCACGGGTTCTTCACCGACGGGGCCATAAGCGTGAGGTCTGCCGGTTGTCCTGGTGGGAACTTTGGGCCCACCAGGACAAATTCAATCTCATAGCAGATAATGCCAGAGTTATGTTCCATTGACAAACAGGTAAGCAATGGTTGTAATTTAGCTAGAGCAGTTTAGCCTTCTTCTTAACAGAAGCGGTTGAGAAATTTGATCGCATGAAACTGTACCTTCGGGCAGGAAAGAACTGGACCTTTGACTGGGGCAGCCACATATTTTTCTGTTATAGTTTAGGAACAGAGATTAACCAAATCTGCTGATGAAAAAGGAAAAGCAAAATGAAGATAGATACAACTCGCACAGCACTAATTACGGGCGCATCACGCGGGCTTGGCCTTGCATTGGCCCGCCAACTTGCTGTACAGGGCTGGCAACTCATTATCAATGCTCGAGGGGCAAAAGCGCTCGAAGCGGTCCGTGAAGCTCTTGCCGAGCAAACACAAGTTATCGCTATTCCCGGCGATGTAACCGATCCCGCTCACCGCCGGGCACTCGCAGAAGCTGCGCGAGAACTGGGTGGCCTTGACGCGCTTGTCAACAACGCCAGCATCCTTGGGCCCAGCCCGCAACCGACTTTGCTGGATTACCCGATCGAGGTGCTTGAACTGGTGTACCTTAACAACGTCATTGCTCCCCTGGCGGTGGTGCAGGCAATGCGTCATTCTTTGAAACCTGGCGCGTGTATAATCAACATCACCAGTGATGCAGGTGTAGAGGCATATGAAGGTTGGGGAGGCTATGGATCGAGCAAAGCGGCGCTCGAACAACTTTCGAACATTCTCGCTGCCGAAAATCCTGCGTGGCGTGTCTATTGGGTCGATCCGGGCGATATGCGTACGCAGATGCACCAGGAGGCTTATCCGGGTGAAGATATCAGTGATCGCCCACTGCCGGAAGTGAGTGTGCCAGGTCTAATCGAATTGCTTACGGGTACCCGACCCAGTGGACGTTATGCTGCTCGCGCGCTGTCAGAGGAACCAGAAAAAAGATGAACTTGCTCGCTGCGTCCAGACATTACATGGATAGTCCTTTCGACTTTACTTTACCAGCGGAATTCACGGCAAGCGAACCGCCAGAGGCACGAGGTCTTGAGCGTGACGAGGTGCGCCTGATGGTTTCTTACCGCTCAGACAATCGCGTGATTCACACGCGGTTCCGCGAACTCGGAGCTTACCTCCAAGCCGGTGACCTGCTGGTCATCAATACCAGTGGTACGCTGCCTGCAGCGTTGCCTGCCACGCGTGCCGATGGCACTGCCTGCGAGTTGCATCTTTCAACTCACCTCCCGGCAGATTTATGGACGGTCGAAGTACGCTTGCCGGCAGAAAAAGCCACGAAGCCTTTTTACGATGCCGAGGCAGGTGAAATACTGCATCTTCCTGCCGGTGCCACAGCGACACTACATGTTCCCTATGCTCGTGAGAGTTCAGGAAGTATGCTGACTTCCCGCAATGATATGCCCGTTGCATGTACTGGAAAGGAAGGTCATACGCGGTTGTGGATCGCCACCTTGCAATTGCCCTGTTCCTTACAAGACTACCTTGAGCGTTATGGCTTTCCTATCCGCTATGGCTATGTCAAGCAGCACTGGCCCATTAGCTACTACCAGACGGTCTATGCCACCGAGCCGGGCAGTGCTGAAATGCCCTCGGCTGGACGCGCCTTTACTCCCGAACTACTCACGCAACTCGTCGCGCATGGCGTACAAATCGCGCCCTTGATCCTGCATACAGGCGTTGCCAGCCTGGAAGATCACGAGCCGCCCTACGAGGAGTATTACCATGTACCTCTCGAAACCGCGCGCCTGGTAAATGCAGCGCGTCAGTCAGGGAAAAGAATCATTGCAGTGGGAACAACCGTTGTGCGAGCGCTCGAAACCGTTACCGACATCGAGGGAACGACCCACCCCGGCGAAGGTTGGACAAGCCTGGTGATTACGCCGCAGCGCGGCATGCGTGCCGTAAATGCCATGCTGACCGGGCTACACGAGCCTTACGCATCGCACCTGGCTATGCTTGAAGCCCTGTGCGGGCTTGAGCATCTGAGGATCACCTATCAAGAGGCACTGCGCGAAGGCTACCTCTGGCACGAGTTTGGCGACCTGCACCTGATTTTGCCTTGATGCAGTAGCTCACCCGAAAAGTGACCTGAACTCAGCTCCTGAAAGCGTCTCCTCGGCCATGCTTGTATAAGTACCCTGCTCAAGCAGTTCGCGGGCAATGCGGCGTAGACGTGCCAGCACAGCGCGCATCGGCCCGGAAGCAAAACTAACGCGTGCCACTCCAAGTTGAGCCAGTTCTGCTATTGAGGGAGTTGTGGGACCAGCGAGGATATTGATCGGTCCATTGATTGCCTTAGTCAGATCGGCAATCGCGTGTACATCACTTACGCCAATCGGAAAGAGACAGTCCGCGCCCGCTTGCCGGTATGCGTTCAGACGCTGCACTGCCTGCTCAAAACGGCTGCCCGGGTCCCCTTTCGCCAGTAAGTACACGTCAGTCCGCGCATTCACCACCACAGGCACTTCCTTTGACAATGCCGTCTCTTGAATAGCCTTAAGGAGTTGAACCTGGAGCGAGACATCCACGAGCGATTTTTCCTGCTGTTTAGTCGAATCTTCAATGTTAATACCAACGGCACCGGCGTCGATCACTGCCTTTACCGTCTGCAATACCTCTTCGGTGGTGTCGCCATAGCCCGCCTCAATATCGACTGTGACAGGGCACTCAACCACACGCGTGATGCGCTGCGTGACTTCTACCAGCATGTCCCGGCTGATCTTCTGGCCATCAGGATACCCGAGCGAGGCCGCGACTCCCGAGCTGGTTGTGGCTATGGCGCGAAACCCCGCCTGTTCGAAAATGCGCGCGCTCGCAGCATCCCATGCATTCGGCAAGACAAGAAGCGGGGGTCCATAATGAAGCTCACGAAGTTGGATAGCCCTGGTCTTTTGTATATTCAAGGTCATCACTGTACCCTCCTAATGCCATGCCTGTATAGTGTGTGCATCTGCTTCGTCCATGAGTTTGAATGTGAACTGCATGTCTAATCCCTTCATCTGTCAAGAGTGTAAATCAGCAGCTTCAGAGGTGATGCTTGTACGAGAAACAGATGGAAGCGTAAAGCAAAAGCGGCTGCCTTGTCCCGGTATTCCCGTGCTCTCTGCCCAGATACGCCCTCCCATCGCTTCCACCATTTGTTTGCATACATACAACCCCAGCCCCGTTCCTGGCACCGTCCCTGAAAGATCACGCTTGAGACGCACAAATTGTCCAAATAACAGCGGGAGTTCATCTGGTGGAATGCCAGGGCCAGCATCCTGCACGCTAATACACACCTGCGAAGTGATATCGCTGGAGGGAGCAGCACTGACGATAACCAGGGTATCGATAGGGGAATACTTGCAGGCGTTGGAGAGCAGATTACGGAGAACCCGGCGCACGTACTCGGCATTTGCTTGCACAATGAGATGCTCAGGTATATCTAGCTGGATAGTATGTTGTTGCCGCTGAATCGGATCAAAGGCTTCAATCACTTCATGTGCTACGGCGTAAACTGCTAACTCCTCTTCCTCAGGGTCTTCCCGTCCCTCGCCAATTTGTAGAGCATCCAGTACATTATCGACCAGCGCCTGTAATTCTTCGCATCCATGCATAGCATTCTTGAGAAAGTTTGCTTGCGTCGTGGAGTCAAGTTGCCCATGCTGAGCGAGGAGTAACTCGAGATAGCCTGAGGTAGCTGTCAGTGGTGTCCGTAGCTCGTGGCTCACATTCAAGATGAATTGATTTTTTAGCCGATCCACTTGCTGTTGCTGTTCATAAGCGAGAGCTATCCGCTGTTTCTCTTGCAGCGCCTCTATACGTTGTTCGTACGCGATCGTTCTCTGCTGTTCCGCTTCCAGTGTCTTCAATTGGGCAGCTTGTACCAGATCTAATGTGTGACGTAGATAGCCGATGATGCCACCTTCAGCCAGCAACGCTACAATGCCAACGAGAAAGTCGTTCCATACGCGTTGCGGCCAAAAAATACTGCCAATGGCCATGCTGTTGATAATAGCCAGCGTCAGAACAGTTGCAGCAATGCTTAGGCCTGCGCCGCGCCATTTGAACAGCCATGCCGCTAGAGCTACTGGGAGAGCAAAGAGGCTGCCATTGAATTGTGATGGAAAGGCCATTACAAAGAGGAAGAGGCACGCCAGGAACGAGAGAAGGACGATGCTCAAGCGCACCAGGGATGGCAAGTTGAGGAAAAAACGTGACCAGGTGTTCAGATAGCGCAAGTCTCTTCCCCTTTCACTACAAATGAGCATCGTATCTGATCCAGCTTCTTTGCAGGAGGGACTCCAGAGTGACTGAACCTACACAAACAGCCGAGGCACAGATTTTATCCATGTACCCCGGTTCGCTATTGCTAATTTTAGCATGTCTATGTGTAAACTAACAGTCTTCTGTCTAATTTGGGCTATTATCTAAACCTACTAAACTTTAGGTGGGCCGCATTGCGACATTTTATGGACGGTAATTTTGTAATCTTAGCTATTGACACCCACATATCCCGACACGTATACTGCTTTTGCCATTGATGCTTATTGCCATAATATGGCGGTTGGATAAGGAAGAGGTTGGGAAATAAAAAATTGTGGAAGAGAAGTACGAAGGAAACTAACACTTATGGAACAGTTGGCTCTATTAAATATAATTCGCACTGATACGACATATCGGTTTCATTTTGATCTTCCCGATAGCCCTGCTTCTGGCTTTGCAGAGTACGTAACCGAACTCACTGCCGATGTGAATGAGAGGCTGCGACGTGCATTACAATCAGCCTCACAATACATGCAGATGCTGGAGACAAAAACCCAGGTAAGGCGGGGTGGGACTATTGATAGCCTGTTCTCCCTGGGACGGTTGCTTTTTGACTCGCTTCTGCCGTCTTCCATCCAGGAAGCCCTGCGCCACCTCGACATCCCTCTTCTGATCAACGCCAATACGCCTGAAATCCCCTGGGAACTGTTGTACGACAACAAGGCTGGGTACTTTCTCTGCCAGCATGCAAGCGTTGGCAGGCAGTTGAATACTGGTCGCAATACGGCTGCACATCGTATCGTGCTATCAGACCGTACAGGCGCTGACACCGTGATTCACAAAGCTCGAAAAGTAGGACGGCGTGAAGCGCAGGGCCTCTCGGTCTTGTTTCTCGTCAATCCCACTGGTGAGTCTTCGCTGGCCGAAGAAGAGGTTGCAACTCTCTGTACTACCATGCCCGAATCAATAGCGCGCATCATTTTATATCGTCAGCAGGCTAATCAACTCGAGATGCGCATGCGTGTTAATGCCGACTCTCCACAGGTATTGCATTATGCAGGACCACTGCCCATAACAACCACATCTAGTGAACCGTTGCTGGCATTGGCAGGTAGCTCTCGTTTAGATGGGAACGCGGCATCACAGTTATTTCAAGCATTCCCCAGGCGTCCGCTGGTTTTTCTGAGTTGTTATGACAACTCGCAGGTTGGCACACTTGCGGCTCATGAAATGGAACAACTCGCGGGTAGTCTGATGACGGCCGGAGCAGGAGCAGTTATCGTTATGCGTTGGCCTGTCAACATGCAGCGCTCGCGGGAATTTGCCACCTTGTTCTACCAGGAATTAGCCGATGGGATGTCGCTCGGCGAAGCGATGTATCGCACGCGCTCAGCGATGGCTCAGCGTCGTCCAGAGGAAGCCTCATGGATATCTTATGTACTTTATGGTGATCCGACAATCTCGCTGGTAACAAGCTCTCCTGCTGGTCGGGAACGCCCCATGGAATTTCCCTTTGATGCGCTCGACGAAGATCATCTAATGCCATCTATGTTTGCTTCTTCCAACGCGCTTGATCGTCGCTTCTTACAGGAAGTGCTGGGTATTGCACTCATGGAGGCGCGGCGTATGCATAAAGATTACCTTGGCACGCCACATCTCTTCATTGCTCTCACTAAATTAGATGGAGGATGTACGCAGGATGCTTTGCGCAACCTGAGCTTTTCTTCCAAGCAGGTACGTGATGTCATTCGTCTGGCTCTCGGCTCCGGCAAAGCTAGCAGCGAAACGCCGATCTTGCCAACGCGCCGCTGTAAAGAGATTTTGCAAACGGCCGAGCGCAATGCTATCAACGCTGGTTCGACTTCCATTGATGAGCGTGCGATAGCGCAGGCAGTTCTGAGCGAGAAAGATGGGGTCACCTATGAACTCCTCACCAAAATGGGTATAAACCCTTCACATCTGATCGATCTAATCCTGGCGAGTAATGCTCGTGCTCTCCTCGAGCTTGTACCCTCAGTGAGCGCCAATCCGGTTGCCTCTCCAGTTGAATTACCCGTTGGCATTAGCCCTGAAGGCGCCCTTAAGGGTGGAAATTCGATCCTCGATCGCCTGGGGCGTGATCTGACTAAACAGGCCAGCATGAAACAGTTGCCCCCGCTCATTGGTCGCGAGAAGGAAATGCGCCTGTTGATCCAGACCTTGATGCTCAAGGACCGCAATAATCCGATTCTGGTCGGCGATTCGGGCGTAGGCAAGACAACTATCGTGGCTGGCCTCGCCCAGCGTATCGTCGATGGCAAAGTTACGCCTGAACTGCGCGGCAAGCGCTTAATCGAACTCTCAGCCAGTTCGCTCGTTGCCGGGACCAAGTACCGTGGCGAATTTGAGGAACGACTTTTGAAGGTACTCGAGGAGGCTGAAGGCAGCGGTGACATCATCCTATTTATCGACGAAATGCATCTTCTGATAGGAACGGGCCGTGCGGCTGATGGTAGTATTGACGCGGCAGGTATACTCAAGCCCGCGCTTGCGGGTGGCCGGCTGCGCTGCATCGGTGCCACAACACCGCAAGAATATCGTGCTATCGAGAAGGATGCAGCCATGGAGCGCCGCCTGCGCCCGATCATGATTGAAGAATCCTCGACTGAAGAGGCCCTGGCTATCTTAACGGGTATGCGCAGTTTGTATGAACGGCATCATCATGTTACCATCACCAAACAGGCATTACACGCGGCAGTACACCTGTCTGTTCAGTACCTGCCCAATCTACGCTTGCCCGACAAAGCTTGCAGCGTGCTGGATGAAGCGTGTTCACAGGCGCGTGTCTTCCTGGTAGAGGATGAGGCAAGTGGTGAATCCGAAGCTACCGGAGATTTGGATGATGATGTCGAGCACCCGGTAATTATCCCCTCGATGATTGCAGAAGTAATTTCGCAGCGCACAGGCATTCCGGTACTTGCACCTGGACGCGAGGAACGTGATCGGCTACTCAACCTGGAAGCGCTACTCAAGAGACGCGTTGTTGGTCAGGATGAGGCGATCAGCCGCGTTACTCAGGCTATCCAGGTAGCCCGTGCTGGCCTGAAGCCGCGCAATCGTCCCGCGGGCGTCTTTCTCTTCTTGGGCCCAACCGGTGTAGGTAAGACCGAGTTAGCACGCGCGTTGGCGGCTGAAGTGTTTGGCTCCGACGAGCATCTTATGCGCGTTGACATGTCTGAGTATATGGAGAAGCACGCCGTTTCGCGGATGATAGGCGCGCCCCCAGGTTATATCGGCCATGACCAGGAAGGTCAACTGACTGGCAAGCTGCGCCGCCGGCCGCATTGTGTTGTGCTGCTTGACGAGGTTGAGAAAGCCCATCCAGAAGTCTTTGATCTCTTCTTACAGGTCTTCGATGCCGGCCGTCTGACCGATGCGCAGGGGCATACCGTGGATGCGCAACATGCTATCTGGATTATGACCTCAAATGTGGGTACCGAGATGCTAGGTCGTTCGATGCCCAGCGGTTTCCGCGCAAATGTAAAAGGCACTGGCGAGGAAATGCAACGCGAGCGTTTAATGGAACGCTTGCGCCAAACCTTCCGCCCAGAGTTTCTCAATCGTGTGGACGAAGTCGTGATCTTCCAGCCACTAGGTCAAGAGCAGGCGCGGGCCATTACCAGGTTACAGATGAACGAGTTGGCCGCACGCCTCTTAGAACAAGGTTTGACCCTGCATGCCGATGATGGAGCTATAGACCTCCTCTGTAAAGCAGGCTTCAGTCAAACGCAAGGTGCGAGACCCTTGCGCCGCGTCATCGAGAGAATGCTCACGGTGCCTTTGAGCTTGCGTATTCTGCTGGCAAACATTCCCGAACAGGGCGAGGTGCATGTAAGCGCTGAAGACGGGCAACTGACGATAGATATACGGGAACCTGTACAGGTTGAGGAGGAGGAGGAAGATGTCAAAGTGGATGCAGTATAGTTGGTTTGTTGCATCCCCATTTCATGCATATGCCATTTCGAACAGGGCCCTATGCAGGGCGAAGACGCACTTTACGATTATAAGAGGTCAAGAAATTTATGGATGCAACATCACCAAGCAATAGCAGAGAGCGCCTTGTACGTGTCTCGGCGGGGGCTCTCTTCCTCGCAGGCAGTTTGCGCATTCCTGAAAATGCTCGTGGGATTGTATTGTTCCCATATGGCATCGAGAACGACCAGCGCATTTCCTACACAGAGGGCCTGGCCCGGCCTTTGGGTGAGGCTGGTTTTGCAACACTGCTGGTCGACTTGCTCACACCAGAAGAAAAAGCGCTGGATGCCCTGACCGGCTTCTTCCGTGAAAACGTCGATATACTCCACAAGCGTATCATCGGCATCGCGAACTGGCTCGTAGAGGGGCAGGAGACCCAAAACCTCAGGATTAGCTACTTCGGCACTGGCGTAACAGGCGCTGCCGCGCTGATCGCAGCGGCTGTGCGCCCCGACGCGGTAGTGACTGTTATCTCGGTCGATGGACGCATTGATTTAGCCAGGAATTACCTGTCGAGGATTTACGCTCCTGTGCTGCTCATAGTTGGTGAGAACGATGCAGAGGGCAAGAATTTGAACCGTGATGCACTGGAGCAGCTTCACACTGAGAAGCAACTTGAAACCATCGGCGGCGCGGCGAACCTTTTCGGTGATACGAACACGCAAGCGGAGGTAGCGCAATTAGCAGTCAAATGGCTCGCGCGTCGCTACGAACATATATAGGGGCAGAGAAAACCTAAGCCTCTTTCCAACGTTGTATGTACGCTTGTGTATCGAACTTGCGCTCTTCAGGCCTTTCTTGTTCTGAACTTTCTCAGCAGCAAGAGTGACCCTCCATGCATCACCAGGGCAGCCAGTGTTGCCAGGATAAAGGCGAGCGCAATACCCCAGACCTCGATCGATCCGGCAACGACTAGAAAAAAGACGGCGAAGGTGAATAAGCCTGTGAGCACACCGCGAAGTAGCCTGCGAGCGGCTGCCGCATCCTGGAAATGGTGCGTAAAGACGCCCAGGATACTGGCAAATACCGGGAAGGGCGTGAGCAAACCGCTCAATTGTGGACCTAAGAAAGCGGCAATTGCTGTCAGACCCACTACGAAAGCAGTCGCCACGAACATACGCAGCAGTGTCTCCCATTGAGGAGGATTTGTCATGACTGTTGGACTTTGGTCGCCCGGTAACAGGTACAAGGCCAGAATGAGGCAGCTGATCGCTCCCACGAATGAAAGAACCATGGGCGCCGAGAATCGTTCTAAGATGGCGGTCAATGCAAAGAATACACTCCAGCCTGCAAGTACACTCCCCGGCCAGCCAACGCGCATCGAGAGCCAG
>Ga0070699_100001866_pt1 | contig 19080 bp, 15 predicted proteins | sample KBSK1503metaG_FD_65473 | JGI IMG/M metagenome (GOLD analysis project Ga0070699, IMG submission 65473) | Corn, switchgrass and miscanthus rhizosphere microbial communities from Kellogg Biological Station, Michigan, USA - KBS K1-50-3 metaG | ecosystem: Host-associated > Plants > Roots >... | reverse complement strand
CCTCCGCCCCCGCCGCCAGCGGTCCCTCCACCGCCGCCACCCGCGCCGCCGCCCCCTCCGCCAGCGCCACCGCCTCCACCGCCTCCTTGGATCCCGATGACTGAACCGTAGGGCGAGAAGATGGGCGGCGCCGGCTGCCTGTACGATCCCTGGTTGTAGCGAGTGACTGCGCGTGACAGTCGATCGCCGCTCACCGGAATGTTGCGGTTGCCGACATAGCGCGGCCATGGGTCGATCACGTGGGTGGCGGCGTTCACAGCCTTGGCGTCGCCGGCGCCGAGGGTGACGCTGTAGCTGCGTTGGAGGTACATCGCGAACGGATCTTGGTCCCAGGCCGAGGCAGCCGAAGAGGCAAGGCCACTCAGCAGGACTGCGACGGCGATGATATGTGTGGTTTTCATGATCGAGACCTCAGTTCTTCGTGGAGAGCACGGGCCCGGCCGGAGTGAGCGCGGGCGCAGCAGCCGGGCCCTGGCCAATGATGTGACCATAGGGGCCCTGAATACCGTTGCCGCTAGTGATGTAGTCCCTGAACTCCTTACGCTGCTCCATCTGACCCATCAGGAAGAAATCGACGTCATTGCTGGGAATGTGATTGTCATCTGGAGTTGCCAATCTCTGCCCTGGCACCGCCGGAGCGACGAGGTGGGGCGTGACGATCACCACGAGGTCTGTCTCCGCATCTACAAATGACTTGCTGCCGAACAGCGTGCCGAGAACCGGCACGGAGCCGATCCAGGGAAGCTGCTGGATTTGGCGCCGATTCTCCAACCGCAGTAGGCCAGCGATGGAAAAGCTCTGGCCATCACGCAGTTCGACCGTGGTACGCGCCTCGCGCTTGTCGAGTGAGGGGACGTTGAAGCCGGATATCGTTACGGCTTGCGCAAAGTTGAGCTCGCTCACCGACGGCGCCAGGCGCAGATTGATGATGCCGTTTTCCAGGACCGTCGGGTTGAAGGTCAATTGCACGCCGAACGGCTGGTATTGAACGGTAATGACCGGCACGCCACCGGCACTCCCAGGCTGTACCACGGGCACCGGATATTCGCCGCCGGCGAGAAACGAGGCGGTGTCGCCCGAGAGCGCAATCAACTCGGGCTCGGCCAATTCGCGGATCAATCCCTTGGTTTCCAAGGCCGTCAAAAGGAGATCGAGACTCTTGCCGTTGCTGGCGAGACTTGCCAGCGCAACGCCGAAGGGCGTTGCGCCCGATAACAATGTGCCCGCAGCCCTAAATAGTGGCACCCCCGCTGCCGATGGGAGGATCGGGTTTCCCGCTGGGTCAACCGAGGTGACTGCCCCCCGGCCCTGCGGTTGCCCGCTTGGCGTTAAGCCGCCGACGCCGGTGTTTAAGCCCCGATTCCCAGCATTGTTGGCCGCGAACCAGTTCACCCCGAGTTCGCGACTGGCAGAGCGAGCGACCTCGAGGAAGCGGACCTTGAGCATAACTTGTTGCGCCGGAGCGACCGACATGGCGTTCACGATAGAGCCGCCTTCGGGTACCATGCTTCTCGCCACCGTCACGGCACGCTCGGCCGCTACCGCGTTGCCGGCGACGCCGCTGAGAACGATCTGGCCGTTGCTGCTGCTGACGCGGATGCCGCGGCTGGCGCTGCTAGCCCGGATCTTGTCCTGCAGATTGGCGGTGTCGGGCGTAACCTCCACGTCGAGCACGCCGATCAGCTTCATGCTCTGGTCGAACACCGAGACGTTGGTGGTACCGACCTTCTTGCCCTGGATGTAGAGCGCACGATCCGACATCGGCAGCGCGTCCACGATGTCGGGCGATCCGACCACGGCGCTGGCGAACGGCTTATCGAATCGCAGCGTTCGCGATTTGTTAAGGATCACCACGATGTGCCGCACGCCGGCACCCTCTTCACTCTCCCACGCTTGCGCTTGGGCGGTGCGGAGGGAGCCGGGCCAGACCCCGAGCAACGCGGCAACGAGGATCAGCGGCGCGAAAAGCAGAGCCGGTAGCCATGACGGCTGTGGCACTCCCCAACGGCGCCGCGACCTGCGGCGGCCGTCCCCCTGTATGCTGTTCATCACACCCCCCGTACGCTCCCCGTCTTTGTCCCCGAAACCGATGGCCCCATGCTGCTTTGGCGACGACCGAACAGTTCCCTTCAGCCGGTTAGTTCGTTCGCAGCACTGAATACTCTTCGCGCTTCATGTTGCGGATAATCGTAACTGTCGTTGATTCGGAGCGCCACGCCGGCGCGGGTGCCGTCACCGAGGCGGGCGCCGCGACAGGTTCACTGCGGGCGAGATCGCGCTCCGTCACCCGCTTGGCGCTGGCCGGATTGCTTTCGCCCGCTTGGCGCAGGATCAGCGAAAGCTTGCCGACATTGGTTGCCAGCAAAATCTTCTGCGCCTGATCAGTGTCCACTTCGAGCGTCACCGCCCTGGCGACCGTTGGTGTCTCCTGGCGCTCGTTGGCGAGCTGGTCGACCGCGAGCACCTTGACGTGCTGCAACAGCACGTCCGAAATGTTCTCGCCGGAGACGGTGCGGATGAGCACGACATCCACCCGATCGCCGGGCAGCACGAAACCCGCCACCCCACGCACGTCGTCAACACGCACGGTGACCGCACGCTTGCCCTCGTCCAGCAGCGCCGAAAGCGAGGCGCGCTGGCCGGGCCCCGTGACTTTCGTCTTGAGGATCAGTTCATTGCGCTGTAGCGGTGAGAGTGCGACCCGGCGGCCATCCTTGAACAGCTCGTCCCTCGTCGCAAAGGCACCCTCGGGCATCTTGCCCGATGCCCAGGGAATCTCTGTGACGTTCTCACGGTTGAGCGTCATACCGAAGCCGAGTGGCACTGCCGCCACAACGACCGTGCCGCTTTGTACTGATGGCACGGCGTGCGCGGCGATCCATTCTCGCGCCAGGAAGGCGGCGACACCGCCCATCGCGATGGCGAGGAGAAGAAGGTAGAGGTTGCCCTTGCGCATTCATTGTCCTTGCTAGTCCCAGGGCTCCCCCGATCTTTCGGCCGGCGGCGCCGCGCCCGCAGGTATAAAACCTGGATCAGCTCGCTAATGATCAGGTTAGCTGAGCGTTCAGGATCGACCACCTGTTGTTGACCCAGCCGCCCACCGCGATGATAATGGCGATGACCGCCACCACCAGAATGCCAAGCAGCACCGTGTACTCGATCAACGCGGCGCCGTCCTCATCCCTTGCGAGCCGGCGAACAATCTTCGAAACTTGAGACATAGTGGCTCCTTATTCGCAAAAAAGATGTGCACCCCTCGCGGAACCGTTCGGCCCGGAGCGCTGTTAACCCTGTTAAAGCGTAAGGGGAGAGTCAATATACCGTAAGTACTATTTACCACCAGTGACATCTATGCAACGCTTCGCAAACGTTAAGATTCGCAAACGTTTTTTTTAGGAATGGATTTGAGGTGTCCCGCCTTTCGGTATGATAATACCATTCATCTGGTACGGAACACAAAGAATCATTGTTTTCGGATGGCGTACAGCGTGAACCTCCGGTAGCGCGCCAACTCGTCTAGGAGGCCGGGAAGCGCGTTTTCCGTGTGCGGCCCGACCAGATACAAGTATTGAAAGTCGCGCGTCCAGTGCCGCAAGTAACGCGGAGCCTCGACATTCTCGCCGTTGGCGAGCGCCCGGAGCGTGGCCAGCGAGGGAGGGGTGTAGCTTTCTGTCGCTATTGAAACGTCTAGGTGCGCCAGGTCCGGCCGCACCTCGACGGGCTCCGCCCCGGCAATGGTATACAGTGAGGAGACGAAGGCCCTGGCGTAATGCACCGCTAATGTTGGCGCGCGGCGCATGGGCACGTCCGTGAACAGCGTGGACGAAGCCTCTTTGCTGTCCGCAACAAGGACGAAAGAATAGGGCTGGAGCAGCTCGAACGATGCTTTCATCTCCGCGTAATCGCTTCTGTAAGAAAGCCAGACGTAAGCCGCATAGCCTGCATTCATGACGATGAGCGCGCATACGATAATCGCCGCCAAGCTGCCGGGCGGCTTCGCCGGCCGGAATTTGAGAAATGCCGGCAGGATCAAGAGGGCGGCCGGGATCATCCGAATGTCGGTCATTCGGACGCCGATCAGCTTGAACGGAATGGCGATGAAAGCAATCGCGAAGCCGGCGGCGATCCACTTGCCCGTGCCCGACAATTCCAGCCTGCGCGTAATTGCGAGATAGCCGAGCAGGACGAGCAAAGCGGCCATGCTCCCGGCCGAAAGCGAGAGATTGTAGCCGTTCAGGGAGAGCGCGAACCACAACGGCTTCCACGCGAACCCCCACTCGTTCCCGGCTGAGCCGATGGCCCCGCCGGTCGCGTAGAGAATCAGCATAGGCACGAGCACCGGACCGGCGAGCATCGTTATGGTCGCGGCCGCGCGCGCCGCTTCAAACCGGCCCACGAACATTCGCCGCAGCTCGTAGAGCCCCAACACTAGGCCGTAAACGCCGAGCGCGAAGAGGTGAGCCACGAACAACGCACAGACGAACAGCGCATGGATAGCCAGTCGCACCTGCCATTTGCGGTGCTCGCATGCGATCCACGAAGCTATGCCGAAAAGGGCAACGCCGAGGCCGAACTCGAAGTTCATAAACCCGAACGAGAACGGCGTGGACGGCAGCGCCAGCAGCGCAGCAAACCCTGCCATCTCATGCCGGCGCTTGATCGTCCATTCGAGGGCGATCGCACCGGCGACGATGAGCAACTGCGAAGCGAACAAGAAAAATCGCGTCGCGCGCTCCACTTCCAGGAATCTCGCAAGTTGAGGGACTATCAAGTCCATCGCGAGATTGGGGTAGAGCGCAAACGAGATCTCGTAATAGGGATTCGCGTTCGCAGTCCCCGCATCCGCCAGAACGTACATTCTGGCGAGATGGTTCAGGTAATCCGCCATCGCCGGAATATCGACGAGCAGCGTCGGCAGGAGAGAGAGCGCAGTAAGCACGATGACGGCGCACAAAGCGGGCTTCATGTAGTTTCCTGATGCCCAAAGCCCCGACCAGTCAGCTTGCGACAAGCGTTGCATTCAAAGACCCGTATTCGTAGGCTAGTCATTCCATGGGCTGGACAAGGTAGCGGTCATTTCGTGCCTCGGAGCGGACGAGGCGTGCAGGGCGCCATGCTGATGCGGCCAGTCGTGAAGCTTCTTTCCATCATCGTGCCGGTCCACAACGAGGAAGCCAACGTCGAGCCGCTCTACGACGCCGTCAATCGGACGCTCGAGCAGATCGCCGACCGGTATCGCTGGGAATTCATCTTCACCGACAATTGCAGCACGGATCGCACTTTCGAATGCCTCGATCAGCTCGCTGCCCGCGATTCCAGGGTGCGGATTTATCGTTTCACGCGGAATTTCGGGTTTCAGCGTTCGATCCTCACCGGCTATCGTCTCGCCCGTGGCGATGCCGCAGTCCAGATCGACTGCGATCTGCAGGACCCTCCCGATCTCATCCTCGATTTTGTCCGGCATTGGGAGTCGGGTTGCAAGGTAGTCTACGGCGTACGCCGGTCGCGGCGCGAACCGTTTCTCCTTCACGCGATGCGGCGCCTTTTCTATCGCGCCATCGCCTGGCTCAGCAACGACAACCTGCCGATCGATGCCGGCGACTTTCGCCTGGTCGATCGCTGCGTGCTCGACATCCTACTTCTCTATCGAGACGAGAACCCATATCTGCGGGGCTATATCGCCACGCTCGGCTACGAGCAGGTCGGCGTCGCCTACGATCGGACCGAACGCAAGCGCGGCGAGACCTCGTTCCGGCTCGGCAGCCTGCTCAATCTCGCGATCGATGGAATAGTCAGCCACTCGACCCTGCCGCTACGGCTCGCGAGCCTCATCGGCGTGGTGCTGTCGGTGCTCGCCGTGCTGGCGATCGCGGTTTATTCGGTGCTGTGGCTCACATACGAGAGATCATGGCCGGCCGGCTTCGCAACTTTAGCGATTCTTATGCTCGTTTCGATCGCTCTTAATGCCATCTTGTTGGGAATCATCGGCGAGTACGTTGCCCGGATCTACACCCAGGCTCGGCCGCAGCCGCTGACCATCGTCGAGCGCTTCGTCGACCGCGCAGAACCGGCGCCATGCGGAAGCGATAAGCGTGCAGTCCAGCCGGTCGCCGACATCGTGCTCCCCGCCGCCGACACCGCGCGCCGAGAGGGTACCAAGGCTTCGAGCGATTAGCGCGAGGACTCGGGCTGACTGAAAGGGCCGTGCGGGGAGGGATGGAGCTGACACGCAGCTCAACCGCCAAAATTATGTGCAGCGGAAGCCGCGCCACGCTGGTCGCACTCATGCGGGTGGGTCAGTCGCGATGCGTCGGAAGGCGTGGTCACGATCACCGGAATGCGCGAGCAACTCCGAGAACCATTGCACGATCCCTTCGATTGCCGGGCGAGGGCGGCCTAGCAGCCAGTCCGGTGAGCGCGGGAACTTTGCGCTCATGTTTTCCCCCACCGGCGTCGATAGTGCGCCGAGTTGAAGGAGCTGCTCGCAGTCGAACGCCCGGAACACAGCACGTGCGAGCTCGGACAGCCTGACCGGCTCACCGGTGCTCAGATCAATTGCCACGGGGCCGGCCCAGGGGCGGGCGAGCAGCGCAGCGATCGACCGTGCGACGTCGTCCACATGCGCGTATTCGCGCAACTGCTGCCCCTCGCTCATTCGGAAAGGCCGCCGCGTGTGCAGGCTCTCGTACATCTGCCCCAGGAACGAATGGGGGGCCGGCGCACCGCCGCTGTAGACTGTGTGCCCGCGCAGGTGCGCAATCCGTCCGTGGAGGCGCGGATCAGCCGCAAGCCGCTCGATGCGCGCCCAGAGCGCGGCCTTGGAGGCGAGGTAGCGATTGCTCGCCGTAAGGCTCGAGAACGTCTCCAGCACCGAGCCGATCGTCAGGTAACGCAGTTGCGTCCGTACGATTGTCGCCTCGATTATGCCAACCGGCCGCTCGACATTTGCGAGCGCGAGATCGCCTGCCGACGTGCTCGGATCAGTCAGTCCGCTCGCGAACACGATGTCCGCAGCGCCCTCGACAGCGCCGAGCTCCGCAAGTATCTGCTGCCGGGGGCGCGCAGCTCCAGTGCTCTTGTCCAGCCAACTCACGGTCTCGACGCGGCAACCAGCCTCCCTCAAGGCCTTCGCAGCCGCGCGACCGATGCGTCCACTTGATCCGAAGACGACGACGGACCGGCGTTCCATGTAACGCGTATTTCTCTCGCCGCCCGACGAAGACCTTGTAGCAATCCGAAAAAGGCATGGACAAGTTCCAACTTTTTGCTTCGCCCTTCCGGGCAAATCCCGCGCAGCGGATCGAATTTGGCGTCTCCGGACCATTGAAGAAACCGTGGCTGATTGCTGCCGACCTCCGACTGCATTACGGTTTCCGACCGTTATGGATAATGTGTCGGATCCGTTGATCACCGGGAGCAAATCGTTCACGGAACCGGTCTGATGTCAGCATTTGATGCGAGCTTCTGGCGCGATCGCAAGGTCTTCGTCACCGGCCATACCGGGTTCAAGGGCGCCTGGCTCACGCTGTGGCTGACCGCGCTCGGCGCCCGGGTCACCGGATTCTCGTTGCCGCCCCACACTGACCCGAGCTTGTTCGCGCTGTGCGCTCGGGGGCGGGCGACCGATCTCTACGGCGACATCGCCGACCCTGCGCTGGTCGCGCGCGCACTCAAGGACGCTGAGCCCGAAATCGTCATCCACATGGCCGCCCAGGCCCTGGTGCGCCGGTCCTATGCGGATCCGCTCGGGACTTACGCTACCAACGTGATGGGAACCGCGAATCTGCTGCAAGCCATCCGGGCGGTGCCGAGCGTGCGTGCCGCGATCGTGGTGACAAGCGACAAGGTTTACGACAACGACGGCGCCGGCTGCCCGTTTGCCGAGGACGACCGCCTCGGTGGCCGCGACCCCTACAGCAGCTCCAAGGCCTGTGCCGAGCTCGTCGCGCACTCGTTCCGGCAGTGCTTCTTCGCCGATGCCTGCCCGATCGTCACGGCGCGGGCGGGTAACGTAGTCGGCGGCGGAGATTGGTCGCCGTTTCGCATCGTTCACGACGTAGTCGAAGCAGCCGAGGCGGGACGGGCTGTGGCGCTGCGCTATCCGCGGGCGATGCGGCCCTGGCAGCACGTGCTCGATCCGCTCGCCGGCTATCTGATGTTGGCGCAAGCAATGGTCGCAGAGCCGAGTACGGCGCCGGTGACGCTCAATTTCGGGCCCGATGCGGATTGCTTGCGTCCGGTCAGCGAGCTGGTCGAAGCTCTCGCCGCCTGCTGGGGTGGACGGCCGCCCTGGCGTGCGGACACCGGCGAGCACCCGCACGAGGCGGCGCTGCTCGCGCTTGATGCGACTAGAGCGCGGCGGGTGCTCGGCTGGCGGCCGGTGCTTTCATTCGATGACACCGTGCGATGGACTGCCGACTGGTATCAGGCATTCTGGAACGGGAAGGACATCGGCGCCGTGACGCGGCGGCAGATCGCCAGCTATTGCGAGCGGCTTGGCCAGCCGATGCGTTGCGGCCCGCTTGGAGCGAACCAAGATGCCGGATAGCCTCGGCCGCAGGGCACGCCGTCCCGGATTTCGCCGGCGGGCGTCCTTAGGCGTTTTGCGATTCTCTTCGCGCGGGGTGAATGGACACGCTTGAACAGGCCTCGAGACTCCGTGCGGGCGGCGAGCTGTTGGGATGGAACAAGGGGATGCGATGAAAGTAGTCATCCTGGCCGGCGGTTTCGGCACCAGGCTCGGCGAAGAAACTGTCAACATCCCCAAACCGATGGTCCGCATCGGCCAGCACCCGATGCTCTGGCACATCATGAAGTTCTACGCCTCCTACGGGTTCGAGGAGTTCGTGGTGGCGCTTGGCTACAAGGCCGAGGTGGTGAAGAACTTTTTCTTGCAGTTCGCCGACATGGCGAGCGATCTCACGATCAATCTCGCCACTGGTACCGTGGAGCGGCGCCAGCGCCACCAGGAGCGCTGGACCGTTCACCTGATCGATACCGGGCTCGACACGCTCACCGGCGGCCGTGTGCTGCGTCTCGCGCCCGTCATCAGCGGCGAGACCTTTATGCTCACCTATGGCGATGGTTTATCCGATGTGCCGCTTGATCGACTGCTGGCCTATCACCGCGTTCAGGGCAAGCTCGTGACCGTCACCGCGGTGTCCGCCCCGGCGCGCTTCGGTGGCATCGCCTTTGACGGCGATCGCCCCGTGGGGTTTGCCGAGAAGCACGCGGGCAGCGACGGCTGGATCAACGGCGGCTACATGGTGATGGAGCCGGGTGTGCTTGAGTATCTCGAGCGGGACGAGGACAGCCTGGAGAGTTCACTGTTGGAGCGCCTGGGCCAAGCTGATCAGCTCGCGGCTTACAAGCATGCCGGTTTCTGGCAGTGCATGGACACGATGCGCGACAAGCAGACGCTGGAGCGGCTTTGGGCATCGGACGCGCCGCCGTGGAAGCGATGGTGAGCGGGTTGAGGTTGGGGGCTTGTTCTGCTGGAGCCGAGCGCAGTACACCAAACCCCACATCGAGGACCCCCCACGTCTTTCACGAGAAGTTGCGTCGAAACTTCCGAGGTCGGAAAGGCAGCTCGGTCTCACCCCAGCCACGAAATAGTCACCAGGGCCCATGCAAACCTTCGATCAGTACGGACCCAACTACCGGGATGTGGTTCAGCGAGCGATCGATTTCGCGGGCCTGGAGTATGAGTTTTTCGTGAAAGCCAAGGCGCGGATCATCAAGCAGCTGGCAACCAGATTTGATCGAGCCGCCGATGTCAGCCTCCTGGATGTTGGTTGCGGGGTCGGTATCCTCCATGATCATCTCGGCGGCACATGCGCGCGCATCTGCGGAGTGGATGTATCCGAGGTGTCAATCGAGGCAGCGAAGGAACGGCATCCGGATTTTGAATACCGCGTCATGGAAGGAAACCAAATACCGTATCCTTCCGCCGCTTTCGACATTGTGAGCGCCATAAACGTATTGCACCATATTGATCCTGAAGCTCGGCGTGACTTTGTCCTCGAATTAAAGCGTGTACTCCGTCCGAGCGGCGTTGCCTGCATCATAGAGCACAACCCGCTCAATCCATTGACGCAGCTGGCAGTACTTCGCTGCCCATTCGACAGAGATGCACACCTCCTAAGAGCGGCGCAGGCGAATCGCCTGCTCGAGGCCGCTGGCTTTGCGAACGTGCGGTCGAACTATTTTCTTCTAACTCCGCTTTCGTCGAGGGCTGCGTGTCGCCTCGAGCGGTGGCTAAGCGCGCTGCCGCTTGGCGCCCAGTATGCTGCTGTCGGCGAACATCGCGGCGGCGACTCCGACGAGCTTGCTCCGGCCGAAGCTGCGCTGCCATCCTGAGATGGGCACGAAATGAGCACGGTTTCGGTCGAGGCTTGCCCGCGGGTGCCGGTTGTGTTGCCTGCGCGAGCTCTGCTTTCCCTGTCGCTCGTCCTGTTTGCCTTGCTTCTTGGCTTTCTCCTCAACGTCGTCGGGGACCTACTGTTAGGAGATCCTGACACTTATTGGCACATCGCAGTCGGGCGCTGGATCCTGCGAACCGGCTCCTTCCCGTGGGTTGACCATATGTCGCACACGTTCGAGGGGCACCCATGGATTGCGAGGGATTGGCTGTCGGAGATCATCTTTGCTCTGTCGTATGAGGCCGGCGGCTGGCGGGCCGTTGCCGGCGTGACATTGGGCGCCATCGCATTGACGTTTACGCTGCTGTTTGCGGAGCTGGCGCGGCAGATGCGGCTGACGACCGCGTTGAGCATTGCGATGCTCGCATTTGCCCTTTCTTCCATCCATTTCCTGGCCCGTCCGCACATCCTGGCCTATCCGATTCTGGTTGTTTGGCTCGCCGGCCTGGTTCGCGCGGTCGAAAGCCGCACTCCCCCGAGCCTGTTCCTGCTTCCGCTGATGACTCTATGGGCGAACCTGCACGGCAGCTTCACCCTTGGGCTGGCCGTGGGCGGGCTCCTTGCCATCGAGGCAATCTTCGCGAGTTGCCCGAAACAGCGGTTAAAGACACTGTTGCGTTGGGCGATTTTTCTGGGAGCGGCTACCGCAGCCGGCCTCGTCACGCCGTATGGATATCGTTCCGCCTTCGTCACTGCACAGGTATTCGGTGGCAGCGAAGCCCTCGATTACATGAACGAGTGGCGGCCCATGGGCTTCTCAAATATCTTCCCGGGCCCTCTGATCGTCGTGCTTGTTTTTTTCGGCTTCCTGGTTGGAGTGAAGATCAAATTCATGAGGCTGATCATCATCACGACCATGTTTTACATGATGCTGGTGCATGTCCGTATGGTCCCGATATTTGCCCTGGTTACGCCGCTGATGATTGCGAGCTCGTTATGCGCGCAATTTCCATTTCTCTCGGTCGCATCCCAGGCGCACAATCAGCCAATCTTCTTCGACAAACTGCTGCGAGCATCGAGGCCACATTACGCATTGATTATGTCGGTCCTGATTGTGGGACCTTCGGTCATGGCTTTTTATGAGCGCAGTATCGCTCCGCGTGACAACATCAGTCCTGTTGCGGCCGTCGATTACATTCTTCGCACTGATCCGTCCGGACGGCTATACAACGATTTTGCGTTCGGAGGATATTTGATCTTTCGAGATGTGAAGACGTTCATCGACGGCCGAACCGATCAACTCTTCAGCGGTGGTTTCTTGGCAAGAACTTTCGAACGCTCCGATAAACTGAATGACGAAGCGTTTTTCGAGCTGCTCGACGAGTACAAGGTCTCGTCAGCGCTCGTCCATCCAAACTCGGGCGCGGCAGCGAAGCTTGGGAGGTCCCGGTCCTGGCGGCGTGAATACGGGGACGGCATTGCAGTAGTGTATCAGCGCGCGCGGCCAAGCGAATAGGTGAAACATCTTGGCGGTCTGAAGATTTGCCAGCACCTTTGACAGTTCGATCTGATTTACTCAGGCTCGGAGATTGCGCCTATGGACGTTACCACACCCCAAGGATTTGGACAAACAAGGAATGACGAATTAGTTTTTCCGACCGACGCGGCAGCATTGTTCTTCGGAGCATTGATATTTTCTGTCGCGATCTTCGCACTCAACCAACAATTTCTGGGCGATCCGGACATCTACTGGCACATCGCGACGGGAAAATGGATGTTGGCCGAACGCGCATTTCCCCGGCAGGAGATTTTTTCTCACACAGCTTTCGGTCAGCCATGGGTCAGCCCGGAATGGCTGGCGCAAGTCATTCTGTTCGAGGTTTATGATCTATTCGGCTGGCGCGGTCTCGTGCTGTTGGGTGGGCTGGTCACGGCACTGACATTCGCTCTGCTGTATGTTTTGCTTGCTCGTGAGCTACGTGCAACCGTGGCGCTCGGCGCCGCCGCGATATCGTTTCTCTTTGCCTCGCTTCACTTCCTGGCCCGTCCTCACCTGCTGACATTCCCAATCATCGTCGTCTGGACCGCCTTTCTTGCCCGGGCTTCTGAGGAAGATCGCAGGCCCAGTCTTTGGCTACTGCCGTTGATGGTCGTATGGGCCAATCTTCACGGAGGTTTCACGCTTGGACTGTTTCTGGCGGCGGGGTTCGGAGTTGAAGCAACAATCACCGCTCACTCAACTGACCGCGGGCGCGTTGCTTTTAGATGGCTGAGCTTCTGGGCAGCTGCCCTGCTAGCCGGTTGCATCACGCCTTATGGATATCATTACCTCTTACAGACGTATCATGTATTGAACTTGGGCGAGCTGATGCTTCAAATCGGCGAATTGAGGCCCATGAACCCCTACACTGAATTCAAGCAAGAAGTCATCTTGCTTTGCCTCTTGGCAATGTCATTGCTTTTCGGAGTGAAAATCGGACTCGTTCGAATCTTGATGATCGTTGGGCTTCTTCACCTCGGCCTCCAGCACGTGCGCGGCTTGGCGATCTTCGCCCTGGTGCTGCCTTTGATGGTTGCGCATCCATTGCAGCGGCAGTTCGATTTCCTTCAACCTTCGGTGGATGCGTTTCCCTTATTCGCAGGGCGCAGATTTCGATCCCTGGTAACAATCCTTGCTCTCTCGGCGACGTTTGTGTCAGCAAGTCTGCTGGGAGCGGCCTATGTGACCCTGCGGCCTTTCGACGCGCCGGCTACAGATATCACTCCCGCCGCTGCACTCGACTACGCTGTGAAAGCAGAACTAGCTGGGCCTGTTCTCAATGACTTCGATTTTGGCGGCTACTTAATATTCCGCGGCATACCAACCTTCATTGATGGTAGGACGTTGCCCTTCGGCATCGAATTCGCGCGCAGATATTCCGAGGCGATTGCCCTCGGGGCAGGCGACAAGCTGGAGCAGCTCACCGACGCGTACAAGGTGTCATGGACTCTGTTGCGGCCCAGATCAGCGCCGGCGTTGCATTTCGATCATTCTCCGGGCTGGCGGCGGGTCTACTCGGACGATATCGCGATCGTCCATGTTCGCCGTTGAGAGACCGGAAATGTGATGACGCGTTCTGGAACGCCCTGGCCTGGATGACCTTCGGTGCGAGGGCACAACTGAGGACAAGTCCGCGCTTTCTGGATCAAATTCGGTTGCAGCGCACGATGACGCAAGCGGGACCACACGATATCGATTCGATGGGAAGGTCGAGCCATTTCATTATGTTGTCGATTGAGGCTTGGAGATTGCGCCTATGGACGTAACTCCCCGAGGACTTGGGCGAACGAGGAAAGACGATTTGGTCTTTCCGACCGACGCCGTCGGATTGCTCTTCGCTGCATTGATATTCTCGGTTACAACTTTCGGGGCAAACCGACGAGTTTTGGGCGACCCGGACACGTATTGGCACATCGCGACGGGAAAATGGATGTTCGCCGAGCGCGCATTTCCCCGGCAGGATATTTTTTCTCACACAGCTTTCGGTCAACCCTGGGTCAACCCGGAGTGGCTGGCCCAAGCCATTCTATTCGTCGCTTATGATTTATTCGGCTGGCGCGCTCTCGTCCTGTTGTGCGGGCTGCTAACGGCACTGACATTCGCTCTGCTGTATGTGTTGCTTGCTCGTGAGCTGCGCGCAACTGTCGCGCTGGGCGCAGCCGCCATAGCGTTTCTGTTCGCGTCGAATCATTTCTTGGCGCGTCCTCACCTGTTGACATTTCCGATCATCGTCGTCTGGACCGCCTTTCTTGCCCGGGCTTCCGAGGAAGATCGCAGGCCCGGTCTTTGGCTCCTACCGTTGATGGTCCTGTGGGCCAATCTCCACGGAGGGTTCACGCTTGGACTCTTTCTGGCGGCGGGGTTCGGACTCGAAGCAAGCATCGCCGCTCCCTCCGCTAACCGCCGGCGCGTTGCCATTCAGTGGCTAGTTTTTTGGTTGGCTGTCCTTCTGGCCAGCTGCCTCACACCTTACGGATACCTGCCTATCTTGCAGACATATAACGTCATCGATCAAGGCGAAGTTCTAGCTCAAACCGGTGACATGAGACCCATGAATCCTTACATCGAATTTAATCAGGAAGTCATTTTGCTTTGCCTCTTGGCAATGTCACTGCTCTTTGGAGCAAAAATCGGAATCGTTCGAGTCCTGATGATTGTTGGGCTTCTCCACCTCGCTCTCCAGCATGTGCGCGGCCTGGCAATTTTCGCTTTGGTGCTACCTTTGATGATTGCTCATCCATTGCAGAGGCAGTTCGTTTTCCTTCGACCTTCGGCCGATGCGCTCCCCTTGTTCGGAAGGCGCAGGTTTCGATTCCTGGCTACAGCTATCGCTCTTTCAGCAACGCTTTTAGTTGTTGTTCTGCTGGGAACGGCTTATGTAAGCCTGCGGCCTGCCGACGCGCCGGCTGAGCAGGTCGCTCCTGCCGCTGCCCTCGACTACGCCCTCAAGGCAAATGTAACGGGACCTGTTCTCAATTGCTATGATTTTGGCGGCTACTTGATATTTCGCGGCATACCGACCTTTATCGACGGACGAACATTGTTCTTCGGCAAGCAGTTCGCCTTCGATTATTTCATTGCGACCGCCCTCGGGTCAGGCGACAAGCTGGAGGAGCTCGCCAACCGGTACGGCGTGTCATGGACTCTGTTGCGGCCCAGATCAGCGGCGGCCTTGCATTTCGACCATTCTCCGGGCTGGCAGCGGATCTACGCGGACGACGTCGCCGTCGTCCACGTTCGCCGTTGAAGGGACGGGCAATGTGATGTCGGCGTCGCGACGGGGGTGCACGCTGATCTGGTCGCACCGCCCGACTAGGCATCTGTCCCGCAAATTGGATCCGCGAAAACTCTTCAAGAACTATGCCCTCCGTGCGCAGAAAGCTCAGGCGATCCTCTAAATTCACCGCTATCATGCGTGCGAAGAAACCGTTGCGTTGGTCTCGACGGTCGAGCGGATCCGCCGATCATGAATTTGTCTTCACGACAATTGCAACCGGGGATCGCACGTTCGAGCCCTCGAAGTGAGGCCGGCGTCAGGCCGCTGCACAAATGACAAAACGCAGGCGCAAGCCTTCGTCGAGAGGCTGCAAATACCGCAACCGCAAGAGGATCCTCAATGGCGGGCAATGGGCGAAAAGGACTTTCGATTTATGTTGGATTTATCGTCTTTCTCATTGCATACGCATCCATTGTTACTTTCATGCCGGCAGACCTTCTACGCGATCCCGACACGTTTTGGCATGTTCGCACAGGACAATGGATTCTGCAGCATCTTGAATTTCCAGAATCTGACAGCTTCTCTTACACATTCTTCGGTAAACCATGGATTGCGAAGGAATGGCTTTCCCAGCTATTGCTGGCTTTGGCATTCCAAATCGGAGGTTGGCCTGGAATTGTCATCCTGACAGGAGCAACTTGTGCCGCGATCGCCGCAATATTGACCTATTATTTGATGCTGGCTCTTCGTTTTTCGGCCGCTCTCGGGTTGGCGGCGATTACCTTCACTCTGCTTAGCCCTCACCTTCTCGCCCGCCCTCATATTTTTGCATATTTGATTCTATGTTTTTGGCTGTTTTCTATTTTCCAAGCGTACGACAGGAATAGGCCGCCGCCATTCGCGTTGGCGCCATTGATGATCGTATGGGCCAATATCCATAGCACATTCATACTTGGCCTATTTCTATACTACATCGTGGCTGGCTTCAGTGGCCTCAGACAAATGAGATTGCGCAATGTCAAGGACCTGAAATTGACCGTTTTTGTAACAATTCTGGTCACACTCTCTGCCTTGATGACTCCCTATGGAATATTTTCCTTCACCCCCACATGGACCATCATGGGGATGCAAATGCTTGCGCGCATCCAGGAATGGCAGCCGCCCAATTTTCGGCAGTCCCCAATCCATCTTGCTTACTTAGTAAGTTTGTTCGCACTGATGACTGCGTTTGGGATAAAGTTGCAGGGCCCGCGGATCGCCATTCTTATGGCTGTAGTGTGGCTGGGTTTCAGCTATCTGCGCGGTTTCATGATCTTCCTTTTGACTATTCCGTTTGTTTTTGGCCGTCCAGCAGGAGAACAAGTTGCATTTTTGAAGCCGCAAAATCCTGATTTGTCGGCCGACACGGATCCGGTGTTGTGCAGTTTGCGGCAGAATGCTCGCAGCATTGCCGTTGTTTGCGTCATGGCGGCCCTAGCGGCCTCGTTTTTCACGTTCCGCTATGCAGACGTTGAGCCGCCGAGATCCGCTGCCCCCAGGGACGCGATCGACTATGTAAAGCGAGCTCAAATCTCGGGCCGCGTTTTCAACGACTATGATTTTGGCGGCTATCTAATATTTTCATGGATTCCCACCTTTATTGATGGTCGGACAGAACTTTATGGGGATGCGTTTTTGCGAAAATACTTCGACATCATCGGTTCAGGCGATCTTCGAGGCGCATTTCGCCTCCTCGACGAGTACGGAATCGACTGGGTCATTCTAAAGCCGGCCATACCTCTTGCGAAGGCACTCCAAGGTTCGGAAATATGGAGTAACGTGTATTCGGATGACACCGCGACGATCTTCGTGCGGCGTCACTGATCTCGTCAATTTCTCAGAAAATTTGGTGTGTCCGGGCCGGAACCGGCCGAATGCATGATCCTGTACAATGTAAATCGTTCGTGCACTGCGATCTCCTCCAACAGCTCAGGGATCGGATTTGCGACGTGCGGGCCTACAAGGTAAAGGTAATCGAAATCGAGATGCCAGTCGCGGAGAAAAGCAGGCGCGTTTGATAATCGGTTCCGAGCGATCGCCTCCAACACACCGATCGGGGCCGGCGCCGGTGTCCGATGAATCGTCTGACGACCGTCGAGATGCCGAAACTCCGGACGAAGGTTTACTCCTGGGAAGAGGAAAAAGGATGACACAAGGGCATCGGCGTAGTGTACCGCCAGCGTGGGCGCATGATTGATTGGAACCTCCGACAAATTAAAATCGTCCCTACTGGTGCCGACCAAAACGAGGCTGCCCTTCTTCAATAAGTCAAAAGAGGACTTCATACTCCTGTAGCTATCACGATACGACAACCATACGTGCGATACATGTGCCGTGTTAGTGAAGGCAATGGCGGCGACAACCAAGGCAAGCCTGCGCGCGGCTTGTTGATCGGTTACCGAAATGAACGCGGGAGCGATAAATCCGCTTGCGGCAAGAACACGCACGTCCACAAAGGGGACATCGAATAGCCAGCTCGGCATTGCCAAGAAAAGGCCCGCCAGGCCCGGCAGAACCAACACCCCGGCTCCTACAATCGATAGGTGTCTCCTGTTGGCAATGATAACTAGCAAAAGAAGTACGATTGAGATGGATGATAGTGCGATACTGTAGCCGCTGATCAAATTCCAAAATTCGAGCAATTTCCCACTCCCACTCCATCCGGTGATGGTCCAACCGAAGGGGACGGAGCCGCCAGCTGCTACTATCAAACTCAGGAGGATTATCACCGGAGCCGCCATGGTGACAAAGGTGACAAGGGTCGCTTGGAGGGCCGATCGCTTCGCAAAAAAGCGCCAGAGCTCGCAGAGGCCGATCGACGCCCCATAAATTCCTAATGCAAGAGAGTGGGCCAAAAACAGAGCAAACACTGCGATGGAATGAATGAGCGCGCGACAAGGCCATTGCCCATTTGCGAACGACAACCAAGCTGCGATTGCCCACAAGGCGAGACCAAGGCCAAACTGGAAATTCAGAAATCCCCATGTTAAAGGTATACAATACAAAAACATCATTGAAGTGAAGACCGAAACGATGACCTTTCCCTTGACGCGATACTCGATTGCCATCGAACCAGTGACGAGGAGCAAGTTGCTAAAGATATATAACAACTTGGTAGTCAACTCGACGCCGGCGAAACGCGCCGCTGGTGGGACCAGAATGTCCATCGCCAAGTTCGGGTAGAGCGCCCAATTTATTTGATAGAATGGATTCTCCGAGGGCGTTCCGCTGCTAACCCGCAAATACATCCTCGCGAGATAATTTGGATAATCCAGCATTGCCGGTATATCGACCAAGAGAGCCGGGAGAGCCGCCCCCGTAAAGACTGCAATACCGGCCAACGATTTGAGCATCATGCTTCGTGGCATCAAGGCAAGAGTCGGTTCATCTGTCTGGCCGCTCAAGATGACGGTCCTCCAGGGCTGGACCCGGTTGTTTGAACAGTTTTTCCGCGTCGATAAGTGGAGCGTCTGCCGGGGTTAGGCTGCCATGCGGAGGGGCAGCTGGGAGAAGTAGGCGTGATCGGGTGTGGTGCCGTCAAGGCTCGAGTGCGGCCGGCGGCGATTGTAGAAGTCGAGGTAGCACCCAATCGATGCGCGCGCCTCGGACACGCTGCCGTAGGCTCTGAGATACACCTCCTCGTACTTGACGCTGCGCCATAGCCGCTCGACGAACACGTTGTCCCGCCAGGCGCCCTTGCCGTCCATGCTGATGGCGATCCCGTTTTTGATCAACACGCCAGTGAATGCCGCGCCGGTGAACTGACTACCCTGATCCGTGTTGAAGATCTCCGGCTTGCCGTGGCGAGCGAGAGCGTCCTCAAGCGTCTCGACGCAGAACGCCGCCTCCATCGTGATCGATACCCGCCACGACAGCACGCGACGGCTGAACCAATCGAGCACAACGGCCAGATAGACGAAGCC
>Ga0070699_100001863_pt1 | contig 19105 bp, 15 predicted proteins | sample KBSK1503metaG_FD_65473 | JGI IMG/M metagenome (GOLD analysis project Ga0070699, IMG submission 65473) | Corn, switchgrass and miscanthus rhizosphere microbial communities from Kellogg Biological Station, Michigan, USA - KBS K1-50-3 metaG | ecosystem: Host-associated > Plants > Roots >... | reverse complement strand
GTACTGAGAAGCTCGCGCGAACCTACGCCGCGGGACGGTTGCTGCAAGAGGGGCTCAAAGTCGCCATCGCAGGTCGCCCGAACGTAGGTAAGTCTAGTATTTTCAATAGTTTAATAGAACGCGAGCGAGCCATTGTCACAGACGTTCCCGGCACGACCAGGGACACGCTCTCGGAAGCGATCGACCTCGATGGTATTCCGGTTATTCTCACTGATACCGCCGGAGTTCGCGAAACAACCGATGGCATCGAGACGTTGGGTATCGAACGAACGCGACGTGCGATGGTTGATTCGGATCTGGTGCTTGTAGTTCTCGATGGCTCAATCGAACCTGGACCATCTGACCATGAGCTGTTAACTCAAACCGAACACGCGCCACGACTCATTGTCCGCAACAAAAGTGATCTGCCCGAGTTCAATGCGACAAGTTGTCTTGCCGAACTGCAAGCGATTAATGTATCCGCGCGAACCGGTGAAGGACTGGCGGCGTTGCGCTCGGCAATCCTTGCAAGTTTGAATAACAACGGGATCGAAGCCGGCAGCTTGTTGATAACGAATGCTCGCCATTACGATCTGTTGTGCAATGCGCAGCGTGAGCTGGAAGCTGCGCGAGTAGCGCTGCAGGTGAGACATAGCGAGGAAGTCGTGCTCGCGCCGTTGCATAATGCCCTGCGGTTTATGGGGCAGATAACCGGAGAGACGACGACGGAAGATATTCTGTCGGAAATTTTCGCGACGTTTTGTATCGGAAAGTAAGTCATGTCGTTTGATGAAGCGTTCGACGTAATCGTGATTGGCGCCGGCCACGCGGGCTGTGAGGCGGCGTCTGCCTCCGCGCGCCTCGGCGCCGAAACCGGACTGATCACGTTGAACCTCGATCTCGTCGGGCAGATGTCGTGCAATCCGGCGATTGGTGGAATCGCGAAAGGACATCTTGTGCGCGAGATCGACGCGTTGGGTGGAATTATGGGACGCGTAATCGATCGCACCGGCATTCAGTTTCGACTACTGAATCGTTCACGCGGGCCAGCGGTGCAGTCCCCGAGAGCGCAGGCGGATCGCATGCGCTATCGCAGCGAAATGCGACGGACGCTGGAAGCTACTTCGAATCTCCACTTGCGGCAGGGCAAGGTCGTCGATTTTCTGCACGACCACGGAAAACTGGCGGGTGTCGTGCTCGAAGATGGGCGGCGCTTTGGCGCTCACGCGGTCGTCGTCGCAACCGGAACGTTTTTGAATGGCCTGATTCATACCGGACGCAGAACTTATTCGGGCGGCCGTGCGGGCGAGCCGGCAGCGGTGGAGCTTTCCGAAGCGCTCAAGCGTCTCGGATTTCCGGTCGGACGATTGAAAACGGGGACGCCGCCGAGACTTGATGGTAGGACCATCGATTGGAACGCGTTTGAGCCACAGCCCGGCGATCAGATACCGGTGCCGTTTTCATTTGCGACCGACAGTCTCGAGCAGAAACAGATCAATTGCTACATCGGCTACACAACGGAACAGGTTCACGATGCGATTCGCTCGAACATCGCTGAGTCACCGCTTTATTCAGGAAAGATCAAAGGCGTCGGCCCGCGGTACTGCCCGTCGATCGAGGACAAAGTCGTAAAGTTTTCTGACAAGTCGCGGCACCAGCTTTTCCTGGAGCCGGAAGGTCACGATACTAACGAGGTCTACTTGAACGGATTTTCGACTTCGCTGCCCGCGGAAATGCAGCAGGACCTCGTCCGCATGATCCCGGGGCTTGAGGAGACGCGCATCATTCGGCCCGGTTACGCGATCGAGTATGACTTTGTCGATCCGCGAGAGTTGGGGCCGGACCTACAGACGGCTCGCGTGGCCGGGCTGTTTCACGCCGGCCAGATCAACGGTACGACCGGTTACGAGGAAGCTGCTTGCCAGGGACTACTCGCGGGTATCAATGCCGCGCTGTTCACGCAGCGTCGCGAGTCGCTGCGGCTGCGCCGTGAGGAGTCATATATAGGAGTGCTCGTCGAGGATTTAATAAAACAGGGCGTGGACGAGCCTTATCGCATTTTTACTTCACGGGCCGAATACCGGCTGGCACTGCGTTATGACAACGCGGATGAACGGCTTGAGCGGTACGGGAGGGAATTGGGGCTCGTCGGAGATTTGGACTGGGACCGGTTCAATGCTCGACAGTCTCGGCTCGCAACGTTGAGAACGGCGCTCGAGAATGTTCGCTTGCGTCGCACAGACGCGCAGCATGCCGCCGTATCGGCACTGATCGGAAGCGACCTGGGGGATTCGATTTCGTTGTCGCAACTGGCAAAGCGTCCGAAGGTGACCGCGGATCTGATCGCATCGCTTTTGCCGGCTGAGCTAAAGCCGGTGGCTGAGGCAGATCTAAATTCGGTGTTGGCCGATTCGCTCTACGCGGGCTATCTGGACACGCAGCGAGCGGCCGTCGCTAAGTTATACCAGCACGACACCCTCAAGATTCCACGTCAGACACCTTTCAGCACCATTCCCGGGTTGTCGAACGAGATTGTCGAGCGCCTCGATCGCGCCCAGCCGCTAACGTTCGGTGAAGCGCGCCGCCTCCCTGGACTAACGCCCGGCGCCCTTTCGACTCTGTTGGCTTATTTGTCGGCGCAACAGAAAAGCTCTTAATCCAAGAAAATTTCACGCAAAGACGCAAAGCGCTGCCAAGTTTCTAAGACCCTTTCCTTTGCGACTTTGCGCCTTTGCGTGAAGATCATCTTCGGAATCCAAAGGTTTCACGTGTCCCCAAAGTAGATGGGACACGTGAAACATCTCCCTTGTGGCTCGTTTGACCTGACTGTGTTAGGTTTATGCGCTTATGGCTAAGTCGATAGCCGTTGCCAACCAAAAAGGCGGAGTCGGGAAGACGACCACCGCTGTCAACCTAGCTGCGATTATTGCGAACTGGGGCAGTCGCGTCCTATTGGTCGATGCTGACCCGCAGGGAAATGCTACTTCCGGTGTCGGCATACAGCGGGGCAGCTTCCGGCGCGGGCTGTATCACAGTGTCGTTCTGGATGAGCCGATCTCCGCGATCGCCATGCCGACGACGATTCCGTCGTTACAAGTCGTCCCTTCCAATAAGGACTTGGCCGGAGCCGAGATCGAACTGGTCGATGTCGAGCGGCGGGAGTTCAAGTTGAAAACCGCGTTGGCTAGTGTCGAGGCGAATTATGACTACATCATCATCGATTGTCCGCCTTCGCTTGGCCTGCTGACGCTCAACGCCTTGACCGCTGCGAAGTCGCTCCTCGTGCCGATTCAATGCGAATATTACGCACTCGAAGGCGTCACCGAGCTCTTTGACACCCTCGCACGCATCCGGCGGCTTCACAATCCGGGGCTAATGATCGAGGGCCTTTTACTCACAATGTACGACGTGCGATCAAATCTTTCGGCCGCCGTTGCGGCTGATCTACGCGACTTCTACGGACTCCAGGTGTTTCAAACCGTGATACCCAGAAACGTCAGACTCGCTGAGGCGCCCAGTTATGGCAAGCCGATAATCAGCTATGACGCAAACTCCAAGGGGGCTGAAGCTTACTCACAACTAGCCAGGGAGATTGTTAATGAATCGAAAAGCGCTGGGACGGGGGCTGGGAGCGCTCCTGTCCTCTGACCGCACCATTGATCTCGGCTCTGAGCCAACCGAAATTGAACTCGAATCGATCGTGCCCGGCTCGATGCAGCCTCGCACTCACTTTGACGAGGCGAGCTTGCAGAGTCTCGCCGAATCGATCCGGAGTCATGGGATCGTACAGCCCCTGGTTGTGCGGCGGCGAGGTGATGGCTATGAGCTGATTGCCGGGGAGCGGCGTTGGCGCGCGGCGAGGCTCGCGGGACTGACGCGGGTTCCGGTCGTAGTAAAAGACGTTCCGGATGACAGCCTGCTCGAAATAGCCCTGATTGAAAACATTCAACGCGAGGACCTCAACCCCATCGAGGAAGCACAGGCTTATAAGAAATTGATCGAGAGCGTTGGGCTCACACAGGAAGCGTTGGCTTCGCGGGTGGGACGCGACCGTTCCTACATCACCAACTATCTGCGTTTGCTTCGGCTGCCGGATGATTTGCAGCAACTCGTCATCGAGGGTCGGTTGTCAACGGGACACGCTCGGACGTTATTGGCGCTGAGTCATGTCGACCTTCAGCGGCGCATGGCGCGGAAGATCATTGACGACGGGCTTTCGGTACGCGCGCTTGAGTTGCTCGTGCATAAGAGTTCGGAGGAGAAACCCGCGAAAAAATCCCCATCGGCTCAGGAAGCAGATCCGAATGTCCGAGCGGCCGAGAGTAAGCTGCGGCGTGCGCTGGGGACGCAGGTGAAAATCACTCAAACGGCGGAAGGAAAAGGGAAGATTGAGATCAGCTTTTTCGACATATCGGATTTGGATCGCGTCTACAATCTGATTATGCCAAGCACTCAGTTGTAGTTTATACAATCGCCCGGGTGGTTATTGTAGGGGCGGCCGTCTCTGGCCGCCCGCGCGTATGTTATCGAGGGGCTGACGGGCGGCCACAGAGGGCCGGCCCTACAATAACGCCCGCGAGTTAATTCCGGTAGAGAGTACATTGTAAAACCACGTCGTCTCATCAATTTTGATGAGCAGAAAGGGTCCGGGGTCGGTTGACCGCTCTTTGGCGGCATGTTAGACTCGCGCGCTTTTCGGCAACCACAATTTGCACACAGAATTAGAGGGAGTGGATGGTTCTCCTAGAGGCCACAATTCAATTAGTTCCTGATGGTACGTTACTACTCCACCTGTTAATGGTGGCCGTCATGGTCTTTATTCTGAACCGCACCTTGCTGAAGCCAATCAACCGCATCCTCGCCGAACGTGAAAAACAGGTCGCCGGTCGCCTCCAGGAAGCGCAGATGCTGGCTACCGAGACCGAGCAGAAACGGAAGAAGTATAACGACGCGTTACACGCCGCGAGAGTTGATGGTTACAAGCTCCTGGAGAAGGAGCGCGCTGACGCTCTTAAAGAGAAGGACGAAAAAGTCCGGCTCGTTCGCGAGCAAACGTCGCGCGAGGTCTCGGCGCAAGTCGATAATATTCGGCGACAGGAACAATCGGTGAAACAGGAACTCGAAACTCAGGCGGCCTCAATCAGCAGTTTGATCAGCGCTCAAGTCCTGCGCCGTCGTAATTAATAATTATGTTGTTATTCATCTCGCCAGAAACGATGGAGTGGCTCAACTCGTGGGCCAACTACCCGGGTCTCGAGATCTGGAAGTTTTTGAATCTCGCCATTTTCACTTCTGCCGGCATCTACGTGCTGCGGCGCCCGATCAGCGCGGCCTTGGCGTCGCGACGTGAGTCTATCAGGCAGGAGCTGGTCAACGCGCAAACTGAACGCGAGCAAGCCCTGGCTCGCGTGACTGAAGCAGAGGATCTATTGAGCCGTGTTGACGAACACGTCGCCGGTATCCATAAGCAGGCTCTGAACGAAGCCAAAAGTGAACGGGAACGGCTCGCGGCCACCGCGGTCAGTGAGGTCGAGAAACTCAAACAGCAGGGACAGCGTGAAATTGAAGTGGCCGACAAGTTGGCCCGTAAAGAGTTGCGGCAGTATCTCGCGCAACGAAGTGTCGAACTGGCGCGCGAGACAGTGCGTGGCCAGATGAGACCTGAAGACGACACGCTGCTAATAAAGGAGAACATTGGGGATCTGAGGAGGACCACGGTTTGAGCTTGCAGACTGTTGCCCGCCGCTACGCTACGGCCCTCGCCGATGTAGCCATCGAACGACGCGAAGAACGGGAAGTCCAAAACGAATTGGACCAGTGGGCAAAGATGATCGAGGCCCACCCGCAATTGAAAGAAGTCTTTGCGAATCCCACCATCGTTTACGATCACAAACAAAAGGTCCTGGACGATCTGATCGCGCGCACTCAGGTGCGAGAAACGACCGCGAGCTTCCTGCGCGTATTGCTGAAAAACCAACGCCTCTCGCAACTGAGAGCCATCGTCGAGCGGTTCGGGCTGGTGCTGGATGAGCGCGGTGGTATGGTGGCTGCCCACGTTACTACCGCGCGGCCGATTCCGGACGACTTGCGCAACAGCCTGCACGAAACTCTGGCGGCTGCGACCGGCCGTAAAGTGCGGTTGAGTTTCGCCACGGACGAATCAATCATCGGTGGTTTAGTAGCACGTATCGGTTCGACGATCTTCGACGGCTCGGTGCAGAGCCAGCTCGATCGATTGGCGAACGAAATGGCAGGCCGGTAATACTGACACGCCGTTTTAGAGGGAATCATGAACGAAATCAAAGCCAGCGAAATTAACGAGATTATCCGCAAACAGATCGAGAACTTCGAGACCGGAGTGACGGTCACCGAAGTGGGAACAGTCATCAAGATCGGCGACGGAATTGCCGAGCTGCACGGCCTCGAAAAAGTAATGGCCGGCGAGCTGCTCGAGTTTCCACACGACGTACGTGGTCTCGCATTGAATCTCGAAGAAGACAAAGTCGGTGCGGTGTTGTTTGGCGACTTTCAGACTATCCGTGAAGGTGATCTCGTAAAGCGGACCGGGCGCATCATTGAAGTGCCGGTGGGTGAGGCGCTCGTTGGCCGCGTGGTCGACGTGCTCGGCAATCCCATCGACGACGCTGGTCCGATCGTGACGGAGCATTACTATCCCGTGGAGCGCATCGCGCCCGGAGTAGTCGATCGGCAGCCGGTGAAAGAGCCACTGCAAACCGGTCTCAAAGCGATCGACGCGATGGTGCCGATCGGTCGCGGTCAGCGCGAGTTGATCATCGGCGATCGTCAAACCGGCAAGACTGCGGTCGCCGTAGACACGATCATCAACCAGAAGGGGAAAGACGTAATCTGCATCTACGTCGCGATTGGTCAGAAAGCGTCGACGGTGGCCCAGGTAGTCAAGACGCTTCATGACTTCGGCGCGATGGATTACACGATCGTGATCAAGGCCACGGCTTCGGATCCGGCGGCGATGCAGTTTCTCGCGCCTTACTCCGGCGCTGCAATGGGCGAATATTTCCGCGACAACGGCCGCCACGCCCTGACGATCTACGACGACTTGTCGAAACAAGCCGCGGCATATCGTGAGATCTCTTTGTTGCTTCGTCGCCCGCCGGGCCGTGAAGCGTATCCCGGCGACGTCTTCTACCTGCACTCACGCTTGCTTGAGCGAGCCGCGAAACTTTCCGACTTGAAAGGCGGCGGCTCGTTGACGAGTTTGCCGATCATCGAGACGCAGGCAGGCGACATCTCGGCATACATTCCCACCAACGTGATTTCGATTACTGACGGTCAGATCTTCCTTGAAGCCGATCTTTTCAACAGCGGTTTCCGTCCCGCGATCAACGTCGGCAACAGCGTTTCGCGTGTAGGCGGTTCGGCGCAGATCAAAGCGATGAAGCAGGTGGCGGGAACGCTTCGTCTCGACCTGGCCCAGTTCCGCGAGTTGCAGGCCTTCGCGCAGTTTGGTTCCGACCTCGACAAAGCGACGCAAGCTCAACTTGCGCGCGGACAGCGGCTGACCGAGATTCTGAAACAACCGCAGTACCAACCGATGGACGTTGAAAAGCAGGTGCTCGTCATCTGGTCCGCAACCAATGGTTACACTGACGACGTCGCGATCGAGGATATTCGCCGGTTCGAAACGAGCTTGCTGAAGTTTGTCGAGAACTCGCACCCCGGTCTGCTCTCCGATATTCGTGAGCAGAAAGCAATAACTGACGACATCAAGGCCGGATTGAAGCAAGTGCTGGAAGACTTCAAAGTTGATTGGGCCAACCAGTCGTCAACCGCAACTGAGTTCGCCGCCGCTCCGGCCAAACCGGCCACCAGCGCGGCCGCGCCAACTGCATAACGAAGTAAGACGATGCCGAATCTTCTGGACATCCGCCGGCGCATCAAGTCGGTAAAGAACACGCAGCAGATCACGAAGGCCATGAAAATGGTCTCGGCTGCGAAACTCAAACGCGCTCAGGATCGTGTCGTGACGGCGCGTCCGTTCGCCAACAAAATGGCCGAAGTTTTGGGCGAGCTGGCCAAGCGGACTGACGACGATTTTCATCATCCACTCCTCGATCAACGTGGTGACCAGCGTTACCTGCTGGTCCTGATCACTGCTGACAAAGGTTTGTGCGGCGCGTTCAATACCAACCTGACGAAAGCGGCGCAGACGTTCATGCGCGAGAATCCTGACAAGACGATTGAGATCACGGCGATTGGTCGCAAGGGACGCGATTTCTTTCGTAGTCGCCACGCAACCATTACGAGCGAGTTTCTTGGTCTAACCGGAAAAGGACGCGTCGAGTTTTCGGAAGCCCTCGAAGTGGCGCGGTCCATTATCAAGCAATACACCGAAGATACCGGGATCGATAAAGTCTTCGTCATCTACAACGAGTTCAAGTCAGTGCTTTCACAGCGCGTAGTGCTCGATCAATTGCTGCCGGTGACGCGCGCTCGTGCCGCCGAAGAAGAAACGGACGCGAAGACTCAGGCCAACCTGGTTGACTACATTTACGAGCAACCACCCGAACAGATGTTCAGCACGCTCTTGCCGCGTTTGATTGAGACGCAGATCTTTCGCGCGTTGCTGGAGTCAGTGGCTTCGGAACAAGGCGCGCGCATGACCGCGATGGACTCGGCGTCGAAGAATGCGAGCGAGCTGATCGACAGTTTGACGCTCAACATGAATCGCATTCGTCAGGCTGCGATCACAAACGAGATCATCGAAGTCGTCTCCGGGGCGGCGGCGCTTTAGTTGTAGCCACAAAAGGGCACACAACAGGATTGATGTGAGAAGGTTTTTAACCCACTACCTTCCGCTGATCATTTGGCTTGCGTTTATTTCCTTCGCTTCCTCCGACAATTTCAACGCCGGCAATACCTCTCGCATTATTGGACCACTCGTACTCTGGTTGTTTCCAGGCACGAGCGCCGAAACGCTCGCGACCATTCACTTCATCACCAGAAAGCTCGCGCACTTCAGTGAGTATGCGATCCTTGGATTTTTAGCAGCGCGGGCTTTTCGCCCATCACCACGCTGGTTTTTGATTTCAGCGCTCTTAGTCATCGTCTACGCTTTGCTTGATGAATATCATCAGAGCTTTATACCAAGCCGGACGGCGTCGGTTTTCGATAGTCTGATCGACATGGCCGGGGGCCTAACCGCGCTGATCTTTCTTTCACGCAAAGGCGCAAAGACGCAAAGTTAAAGCCAGGCCGAAGTCTCCTTTGCGTCTTTGCGCCTTTGCGGGAGATAATCTGGACTGGTTCAAATCCTGAGACAGAATGAGGCTCGAAAATGGGAATACTTGATCGCCTAAGCCCGACTGCACAGTTCATCGAAGTTATCGAATGGCTCGACGACTCCTCCAACACGCTCCTGTACCGCTTTCCGGTTAAGGACCAGGAGATCAAAAACGGAGCCCAGTTGATCGTGCGCGAATCGCAGGTCGCGGTCTTCGTGCATGAGGGCCAGATCGCCGATCAGTTTCCCCCGGGCCGCTACACCGTAGACGGTGGCAACACTCCGATTCTTTCAAAACTCGGCGCCTGGAAGTACGGCTTCAACTCGCCTTTCAAAGCCGAGGTCTACTTCGTCAACACCAAACAGTTCACCGATCTGAAGTGGGGCACGCCGAATCCGATCATGATGCGCGACACGGACTTCGGCATGGTGCGCTTGCGCGCGTTTGGTATTTACTCGATTCGCGTATCGGAGCCGCAGGCGTTTATTAAAGAGATCGCCGGCACAAATGCGCGGTTCATTACCGAAGACGTTGAAGGACAACTGAAGCGCACCCTGGTCGGCGGTTTCAGCGATGCACTCGGTGAGTCGAAGATCGCCGCGCTCGACCTCGCGTCAAACTACGACGAGCTCGCCAAGTTCACACGCGTCAAGCTGAATGAAGAGTTCAAGACGTTTGGACTCGAGTTGACGAAGTTCGTCATCGAAAACATCTCGTTGCCTCAGGAAGTGGAGGCGGCGATGGACAAGCGCACTTCGATGGGCGTGATCGGCGACGTTGGTCGGTACGCTCAATTCCAGGCGGCCGATGCGATGCGCGACGCGGCGCAGAATCCCTCAGGCGGTGCGGGCACAGGCGTGGGCCTCGGCGCCGGATTCGCGATGGGCAATGCGATGGCCGGTGCGATGAACAACGCCATGAACCAATCGAGTCAAGGCGCAACGCCAGCGCCGGCGGCCGGCGTGCCTTGTCCGAAGTGTGGTCATCAGAACGCGCCTGAAGCGAAGTTTTGTGTCGAGTGCGGAGTCAAACAAGGACCAGCCACGTGTTCCAACTGCCAGGCAGAATTGAGTCCGGGCGCAAAATTCTGCAACGAGTGCGGTCAAAAAATTTAAGAAGAAGCCACAGTTTTTCACCAATCTACGGTTAATAATGGCCTTGAATGTTTAAAGCGTTGACGCATCCTCGCCGCGTTGTCATTACCGGAATGGGGTGTGTAACGCCGCTCGGTATCGGGCGCGAAGCATATTGGAACGGCCTGATTACCGGCAAGAGCGGCGTTCGCCGTATCGAGACTTTCGATCCTTCCAGTTTTCCGGTTCAGATTGCGGCCGAAGTTCCTTCGTTCGATTGGCAGTCGCAACTCAATCCCAAAGATCGCAAACACGTTCCCCGCACGGTTCCGCTCGCACTCGCTGCTGCGCGTGAAGCACTGGAAGACGCGAAGCTGTTTCCGAATGATCTCTCATTGGAGGAGCGTCGTGCTTTCGGAGTCGAGCTCGGAACCGGCGGCGGCGGTCTCGCATTCACCGAGCAGCAGTACGAATACTGGTACGTTGGTCCAACCAGCAAAGCGAGCGTTTACACGATTCCGTCCTCGACGCACGGTGGCTTGTCGAGTGAGTTGTCGATGGCGTTTGGTCTGCGTGGTCTGTCGCATATCGTCTCGACCGGCTGTACAAGCTCGACTGACGCGATGGCTTATGCCGCGCAGCACATCTCACTCGGCCGTCAGGACGTGATGTTATCGGGCGGCGTCGACGCACCGATCGCGCCCGGCATTCTCGCCGCGTTCAATCTCATGACCGTTCTGACCAACGACTGGAACAACGAACCGCAACGCGCGTCGCGCCCGTTTTCGCGTAATCGCTCCGGCATCGTGCTTGGTGAGGGTGCGTGGATTTACGTCCTGGAAGAACTCAAACACGCCCGGGATCGCGGTGCACATATTTACGCAGAGATTCTCGGTTACGGCGCTACGTGCGACGCTTACCACCGCGTTCGTTTGGCTGAAGATGGTGACGAGCCTGCGCGCGCGATGCGCCTCGCACTCGAAGATGCCGGTTGCGAAACGAAGGACATTGACTACGTTAACTTGCACGGCACTTCAACAATGCTGAACGACCGGATTGAGACGAGTGCTTTGAAACGAGCGTTCGACGGCCAGGCTGCGCGCATTCCAATGTCGGCAACCAAGTCTCAGATCGGACATCCGCAAGGCGCGAGTGGTGCGGCCGGTTTAGGCGCGGCGTTGTGCGCGATGCACACCAACAAAATCCCACCGACCATCAACCTCGATGAGCCCGACCCTGATTGTGATCTCGACTACGTTCCCAACGAAGCGCGTGAGGCCAGCGTTAAGACCGCCCTCTGCAACTGTATCGGCTTTGGCTCGAAGAACAGCGCGCTGGTGGTCCAAAAACTCGATCGCTGATCGGTGGTCCATATGTGGGAACGATTCAAGCAACGTAGTTACAAGCTCGAACACATCGACACCGGAGATTACACGCCCGAAGAATACGAAGCCTGTATTGGCGAGCTGCAGCTCGTCAATCGCTGGATGGGCGATGCGCATAGTCTGAAGACCACGCTGTTTCGTGAGATTGAAGCGCAGACGTTGCGCGAGTTTTCGGTGCTTGATGTGGGGGCGGGATCGGGAGAGTTGCTACGGGTCACGGCGGTTTGGGCCAGGGAGACGAAGCGACAGTTTCGCGCGGTCGGGCTCGAGTTGAATGAGCGTTCGGCGGAGTCGATTAACGAGGAGTCGGAGCGGTTTGACGAGATCACTGCGGTGCGTGGTGATGCGCTGAAGCTGCCGTTTCCGGATTCGCAGTTTGACTACGTGATCTGCTCGCTCTTCACGCATCATTTTGTTGACGAACAGGTGGTCCAAATTCTCAACGAGATGAGTCGCGTGGCCCGGCGTCGCATTTTTGTGATCGATCTGAATCGTCATCCGGTTGCGTATTTGCTTTACACGACGCTGGGGAAGTTGGTTTTGCACAATCGATTGCTGCGACATGACGGCGCGTTGTCGATACTGCGCAGCTTTAAAGCAGGTGAGTTGCGGGTGCTGGCCCAACGCGCCGGGTTGCGAGATGTTTCGATCGAGCGGCGGTTTCCGTATCGATTGGTCTTGAGCGCCGCGGCGCGCGCGACGGTGCGTTTGCAGGACGCCGAACGTTCTACGAAGGCGGCGTGAAGCGCCCGTTGATTTGTATATGGACCACGAGTATGACGTGATCATCGCCGGTGCAGGACCCGCCGGCACGAGCGCCGCGATTCACCTCGCGCGTCACGATCTGCGTGTCCTGCTCGTCGAACAAAAAAAATTCCCACGCCCAAAACTGTGCGGCGAATTTATCTCACCCGAGTGTCAGCGACACTTCGAAACACTCGGCGTCGCTGAATCCATTCACGCGTCCGCTCCAACCGCCCTTACCGAAACGATCTTCTATTCGTCACGCGGACACCACGTCACTGTTCCGAGCAACTGGTTCGGCGGCGCTGCCGCACTCGGCCTCAGCCGCGCTGTAATGGACGACGTACTGCTGCGACGCGCACAAGCATGCGGTGTCAGTGTGCTCGAAAACGCGACTATAAACGAACCAATCTTGGAAGGAACACGCGTACGCGGCGTGCGATTGAAAGAGAACGAGTACTTCGCACCACTGACGATTGACGCCACTGGCCGCGCCCGCATCCTGTCCAAAAAACTCAACTCCGCCGAACCCACGTCGAAACGCAAGTTGATCGCCTTCAAAGCGCATCTGCGAAACACACGCGTCGCCGCGAACGCCTGCGAGATCTACTTCTACCCCGACGGCTACGGCGGACTCAGCACGATCGAAGGCGATCTCAGCAATCTCTGTTTCATCATCTCCGCCGAGCAAGTGAAGCGTCATCACTCGAATCCCGACGTCATCGTTCGCGAAGTGATCATGAAAAACCAGCGCGCCGCTTACACGCTCGCAAACGCAGAACTCGAGTCTGAGTGGCTAAGCGCATCGTGGGAACGCTTCGGCCGGCGACAACCAAATCCCGCCAATGGCATGATTGCCATCGGCGACGCCGCTGCTTTCATCGATCCATTCACCGGCAGCGGCATGTTGATGGCGTTTGAGAGTGGCGAGCTGGCAGCGGATGTGATTGTGCGTCATCGAGACAAACTCGCACACGCGGAATCGATCGGCGTCGCGTACGCTGAAGCGTACGTGCAAAAGTTTGACTCACGACTACGAATTAGTAGCTGGTTGCGACGCGCCGCATTCAAACCACGCCTCGCCGGACTCGGCATCGCGATCTGTGGCGCCAGCAAACATTTCCGCAGCCGAATAGCGCGCGCGACACGCTCGGCTAAGCACGACAACCAAAGCACGGTGCGCGCTGGTTAAACTTCTTGCCACGTTGCTCCTTTTAGAGTAAAAAGGCTGAGCCAGTGCTGGTCTCTCTGTCAGCGTTGCGATCCCAGGGCACCTGACAACGGCGAAATCTACTCCCACGCGCCGTCAGCAAGCGGAGATTGTCTCCGAATCTCGTCCATTGGTAAGCGAACGTAACACAGAGTCTCTTGTGACCGCGCGAATTCCAGAGCCGCGACAAACTATAAGGAGAATAACGATGTTGGAATCGTTGAGATCCCGATTTATCGGATCCTTTCAAATCCCCGCTTTGTTAGTGGTCTTGTTTCTCTCCGCCAATGCGGCCTACGGACAGGCGCAGTCAAACGCCGCCGATATCCAGGGCACTGTGACAGACGCCTCCGGCTCACTCGTCGCTAACGCAACCGTTACTGCGCGCAATGCGAGCACCAACGTGTCGCGCAACGCGACCACTAACGACGAAGGTTTTTATCGCATCGTGAATATTCCGCCGGGTGATTACGAAATCACGGTCGAAGCGGCGAATTTCAAGAAAGCAGTATTGTCGAAAATTACTGTCACCGTCGGGCAGGCTGCCGAGGTGAACGTGAAGCTCGAGCTTGGTCAGCTTACTGAAAGCGTCACGATTTCCGATGCGACCACGGAAATGGTCGAGACTTCCAAAACAGCAGTCTCGACCACCATCGATCAGCAGCGCATCAACAACCTGCCGATCAACGAACGCAACTACATCAATTTCGCGCTGACCACTTCGACAGTCGGTCGCGACAATGGCCGGCCGATTGGACCAGCTCCGACGACCGGATTGAACTTTGGCGGCCAGCGTGGTCGTTCCAACCTGGTCCAGGTCGATGGCGCTGACAACACCGACAACTCAGTGAACGCGTCGCGCTCGACAGTCAGTCAGGAAGCGGTGCAGGAGTTTCAGGTAGTGACCAATTCGTTTGCGCCGGAGTTTGGGCGCTCGTCAGGTGGTGTGGTGAACGTGGTTACAAAGTCGGGCACCAACGACTTTCACGGCAACGTGTTTGGTTTTCTGCGCCATCGCAGTTTCCAGGCGCGCAACGCTTTTGCGCCGGTAGAGGATCCGCCATTTACGCGCGCGCAGTATGGACTCACGTTCGGTGGACCACTCGATCGCGATCGGACGTTCTTCTTCTTCGCGTTCGAACAACGACGCAGAAACGAGTCGGGCTTTTTTACCAGCGACGTTGCCGCGGGCATAAGGTCGTCTGCAACCATTCCCGTGATTCCCGGACTGAATCCGATCGCGCGGACGTTCAATAACATCACGGCGGCCCAGGCAGCTTTCATCAACTCAGCCGTCGCCTCCGGTAATCCGACTCTAATCTGTGGCGCGCGTGCTTATGCCTTCTTTGCTTCGAGTGGTGGCACTACTGGTCTGACGGGCAGCAATGGACTGCTGTCGCCGAATGATGGCAGCGCTTGTCCGGCCATTAGCCCGATCCTGCCAGGCACGATTGGCTCGCGTTTTATCCTTTCAGGAGCCCCAGTGCCGATCGGAACAACCAACGCTGCCGGCGAGTTCATCGCGTTTAGACCACTCAACAGCTTGCGGCGAATATTTCCGATTACTGACCGAACTACGTTCAATTCATTTCGCTTGGACCACCTGATCACGTCGAATAATCAGTTCAATTTCAGATTCGGGTACAACCCGAGCACGCTGAGTGGTATTCAGGTCGAATCGCAAAACCAGTCGTTGGGCCAAAATGACTTTGGGCGTACCGGCATTCAGACGCTGCGTGACTTCTCTGCCGTGACGACGCTTACCTCGACACTTTCAACCAGGGTCGTCAACGAAGCGCGCTTCAACTTCGGCGAGCGCCGCGCAACGTTCAAATCACAACTCGGCGACGCAGTTGCATTTAATATTTCGGGAGTCGCGTTTATGGGTCGCGAACTCTTCTCGCCCGTGCTGCGCACTGAAACTCGTTATGAATTTACCGACAACGTAAACCTCGTTACCGGCAACCATAACTTCAAGTTCGGTGGCGACATCGCTTTCGTTCGGATACCGCAAGCGATCTTCGAGCTGAACTTCGCCGGCCTGTTCAACTTCGGCGGTCTCTCCGCCGCAACGCTTAATCCGGCCTTCGCCGGCGCGCCCGACTTCACGCCCGTGCAGCAGTACGGACTCGGATTTCCGGCCAACTTCATTCAGGGCTTCGGCAATCCGGTCAGCAGCATCAGCAACAAGCCGATGGCGTTCTTCGCGCAAGACTCGTGGAAGGTTCGTCGCAACCTGACGCTCAACTACGGCATTCGTTACGACTACGAGTTGACGGAACAAATACCGACACTGCCGCTACGCGATCCGTTGTCAGGCATCAATCTCTCTGCTGCCGACGTGCTCGCAGCTCAGGATGCGATGGGCGTACAGCAAGGCTTCCCGCGGGATAAGAACAACTGGGCGCCGCGTTTGGCGATCGCCTGGGATCCGTGGGGCAATGGCAAAACGTCGGTACGCGCAGCGTTCGGTATGTTCTACGACCATCCGTTACTCGCGATCGCATTCAACTCCGACATCGCCGACGCCGTGCAGCAACAACAAGGCATCCTGACTCCGGGCAGCCCGTCGCAAACGGCGTTGTTGAATGCGGTGCAAGTATTTCAAGGTACGGTTTGTCCTCCGGGTGGACCAGTGACGCCGATCTGTCCAGCTGGTGTCGTGACTCCGGGCGTCGCCGTCGGCGCGCAGTATCAGTTCGGTCGCCAGCGCTTCAACGATCAAACGTTCCCCGGCTTTGGTCCAGTACTCCCCTTCACGCTGCACGTGCAGAAGAACTTCGAGTACGCCTACGCGAACCAGGGTAATTTCACTATCGAGCGTGAGTTGACCAAAGACATGACGATCTCGGGCAGCTACATTTTTGTGGGCGCGCATCACCTGCCGCACCCGCTCGACATCAACGCTCCGCGAACCGACCTGCAAATTCAAAACTTCTTCCGTCTCGCTGGTCGCAACCCGGTCAGCACGACAGAAGCAGTCGCATTTTCAATTCCGACTTCCGGAGCGCCGTGCCCGTTCGGCGTTCCGCTCCAGTGCTTCACCTTGGCGACGCCAACGGGAGCGCCGGCGTTTCCCAATGCGGGCCAAACGTTTGCGATCATCGTCCCGGGCATGATTACCGCGCCGATCACAAACCTCGGCAGCCGGATCGTAAACGCCGGTATCGCAAACTTCTTCCGCCCGAGCGCGCCAAATTATTTCCTGGCCCAGGCACTATCGGGCGGTCTCGTAAGTCCGGCGGTTTTGAACGGCGCGCTCGCTGGTTCACTGCGAACGCCGGGTGTGGTTTCTCCGTTCGGATCGATCAACGCGCAAACGTCAGACGGCAATTCAACCTACAACGCGTTGAACATCGATGTGAAGAAACGTTTCTCGAATAACTTCCAGTTTCTCGCTTCGTACACGTGGTCCCACTCGATTGACGATTCGTCTGACCTGCAAACGCTGTTGCTGCCGCAGGACAATCGAAACTTCGGCGCCGAGCGTTCGGACGCACTATTCGATCAGCGCCATCGCTTCGTATTCAGTGGCGTGATTGCGTCGCCGGCCGCGTGGGCATCTGAGGGCGGTATCCATCGGGGACTCTCAAACTTCACGATCGCGCCGATCTTCGAGATCTCGTCGGGGCGTCCGTTCAACATTCTGAGCAACCAGGACACGAACAACGATCAGTCGAACCAAACCGATCGCCCGTCAGTACTTGCTGACGGAACACTCTGCGTTCCCGGTACGACGGGGTGTGTGCCGTTGATCACTAGTGGTCAGTTTACGAGCGGCAGTCTCGCACGCAACTTCGGTCTGACGCACAGCTACATGTCTTTGGACCTGCGGTTGGCGAAGCTCGTGCCGTTGGGCGAGCGGCTCCGGTTAGAGTTGATCGCGGAAGGCTTCAACCTTTTCAATCGCTTCAACGAAGCCGCCGCGTCACCTTTTATCGACGACGTCCGCGTCTTTAATCAGCGCGCCGGCAATGGCCGCTACTACAGCCGCCCCACAGCGGCCTTCGACTCGCGGCAGTTCCAGTTTGGACTGAAGCTGAACTTCTAACCGCAGATTTTCACGGATTAACGCGGATTTGTTTTCCGTGTTAATCCGTGAGATCAGTGGCACAACTTAATTCCTCATTCCCGCATCCGAAGTTTGTTTAACCAACCCTCTCCCGCATACAATCATGCGCATTATGTGTAGACCCATGCTTGTTCAACGTTTTCTGACCGTCTTTGCCATCTTTCTGCTGACCGTTGCGGCCGTCCAGGCGCAGTCAACCCGACCCCGGCGTACGAACAGGCAGACGTCACAGACCACCAAGACTCCCGCCGACGAGCCATTGCTGCGGCCCGCGCCGCAACCGTCGCCGACCGCGCGGCGCTCCAGCTCCAACGATTCGTTGCTGGATGTGCAGCCAGTCAAACCGGTCGCTAACACCGTCGCCAGCGCCGATACGAAGCACGCATACCTTTTGCTGGAGCAAAAACAGTTTGCGGCGGCGGCGAAGGAGGCCAAGGAGCTCACGGCCAGTTATCCCAACGACTCAGAAGCTTGGAAGATCGCCGGGTTTGCCGAGTTGAATCTGAAGCAGTATGCCGAAGCCGCCAAAGATCTCGAGAAGGCGGTTGAGTTGCAACGGCGTGCGAAACAGGACGATCCGAACACCGAGAGCGCGCTCGGTCAGGCATACGTGCTCGCCGAGAGGTACGAAGAAGCGCTGCCGTTATTGACCACCGCCATCGCTCGAAACAGCGCACAGCCCGATGTGATGATGGTTTATTACCGCGGCATTTCGGAGTACAAAACGGGCAAGGTTGCGGACGCGGAGAAGAGTTTCAACACCGTCCTCAAGATGAACCCGAAAGACTCGTTGTCGCTCTACTACCTCGCACAAATCGCGCTCGCGAAAAACGATCTCGACGGCGCAATCGCGAGTTTGAATCGAGCCACTGTCAACGACGCGCGCATGACCGGCGCCTGGGCGCTGCTGACTTCAGCTTACTTGCGCCGCGCCGCCACTAGCTCGGATCCCGGTAAGGCGGAAGCCGACTACATCAGCGCGGTGCGCGCGGGCGAGGGTTTGATAAAACTCAGAACTGACGCGGAAGCTGTTACACTTTTTGGCCAGGCGTTGATCGGCTCGAAACAGTATGCTCGCGCCGCGGCCGCACTCGAACGCGCAACTACTGCCGCTGACGCGAGTGGCGTTACGTTTTACCTGTTGGGCGTCTCCTATTCACGCGCGACGAACTTTCCCAAGGCGATAGCCGCACTGGAAACAGCGTCGAAGAAGTCGCCTGAGGACGTGAATATCTATCGTGAGCTCGGCTACGCATTCGAAGTGACGAAGCAATACGCGAAGGCGCTCGCTGCTTATCAAAAGGGCGCCGCTTTAGCCCCCGCCGATCCTGATTTGAAGGAATCGATTGAACGTGTGAAGCCGTTTGCGAAAGCATGAG